>VFQP010003280.1_pt1 | contig 16697 bp, 12 predicted proteins | sample 3512351 | NCBI WGS metagenome assembly VFQP01 (sample SAMN10412372, study PRJNA504923) | tailings metagenome | isolation source: Relicate 1 Philex TSF1 revegetated site | place: Philippines: Tuba, Benguet | collected 2017-08-29
ATGACTCTTGGGCACGCCCTTGGCCACCTTGAGCAGGAAGTTGTCGATGCGCTGCCCTTCCGAACTTTCGTCGATCGTGACATACGCCACCTGGAGCCCGCTGGGGCGTGAACGCGGCTCCGTTTCAATTTGATGGCGTAACTCATTCATTTTCAATATAATTTCCCGGCCGTTCCCGGCCAAAGACCGGTAGCGCACGACCTGTGTAAGCGATGTTGATGCGAAGTATGGCGCGAATCCCGACTGAAATGCCCGCTATGTCTGCGGCAAACCGGAACGGAATATGCAGGGCGCCCAGGTAATTGTTCTGGGTAGTCCCACCAGTATCCGCGCAAGACGTCGCATTTTACACTTCGGGTAGCAGTCAACCCGGCCCGTCTCCCGCATGTTGCGTACCCCGCAGGCGCCAGACTGGCAAATGGCAGCAATCAGCAGCACGCACGCGCCGCGCCGGCGCGCAGGAAGTCGCCCAGAGGCGGCTTCGGCAACCAGCCGGCCGACACGTGGAAACTGAGTGTTCAGGTAGAAAAGAATTCAATGTGGATGCCCCTACCAGGCATCCACATCGGTGAGAGAAGACCGCCCGCACCGGGAACCGGTGCCGGCCCGGCAGGCGCGCCTGCCATCTGACCTGCAGTATCGGCCGCGATCTGTCGCTGATTGTCGAAGTTCGACGATCCGACACCGGCGCCCGGACGCAGAACGCCAAAAAGCAGCGGCGCGCCCGCCAGCGGACAGGTCAGATTGGCAACGGTATGCGACTGTCGCGACCGCATAACTTGCTCTTTGACGCGTCCTGGCCATCCCGGCCCGGCTGCGCTGGGAGACGACGCCATTGCCCCAGGCATGGCAGGCCCGTCCCAGCGCCCCGGCCACCGGCATCCGCCAGAAACCGCTGCATCGGGAGCAGTGCCTTTTGCGCTCTCCCGACCCAGCGGACTGCCCGCAGAATTTGCGGATGGCCAGAACGCCGACAGCTTCTCCTTTCACCCGCGCCCAGCCTGCCGCGTTGCATGACGCGCTGGCAACTTCGGCAATTCTCCCGCCCTCGCTCTCTTTCCTCGCGTGCTCCCTGGACCGTCGCGGGCATGAGCCACTCATGACCCATTGGCCTCCCGCGACACTGGAGTGAGGTATTGCGATGAAACGCATGCTGTTTAACGCGACGCAACAGGAAGAATTGCGCGTCGCGATCGTCGATGGTCAGAAACTGATCGACATCGACATCGAAACTGCCGGGCGCGAACAGCGCAAAGGCAACATCTACAAGGGTGTCATTACCCGCATCGAACCTTCGCTGGAAGCCTGCTTCGTCAATTACGGAGAAGAGCGCCACGGCTTCCTGCCATTCAAGGAAGTCGCCCGCTCGTTCTTCAAGGATGGCGTGGACGTGCGCAATGCACGCATCCAGGATGCACTGCACGAAGGCCAGGAACTGATCGTCCAGGTTGAAAAGGAAGAGCGCGGCAACAAGGGCGCAGCCCTGACCACGTTCATTTCGCTGGCCGGCCGATACCTGGTGCTGATGCCGAACAACCCGCGCGGCGGCGGCGTGTCGCGCCGCATCGAAGGCGAAGACCGCCAGGAACTGCGCGAAACCATGGCGCAGCTGCAGGTTCCCGAAGGCATGAGCATCATCGCGCGCACCGCCGGTATCGGCCGCGCCGCCGAGGAACTGCAGTGGGACCTGAACTATCTGCTGCAACTGTGGAAGGCCATCGACGGCGCCGCCGGTGACAACAAGGCCCCGCTGCTGATCTACCTGGAATCGAGCCTGGTGATTCGCGCCATCCGCGATTACTTCCAGCCCGATATCGGCGAGATCCTGATCGATACCGACGAAATCTACGAGCAGGCCCGCGCATTCATGAGCGTGGTCATGCCCGACAACATGAACCGCGTGAAGAAGTACCGGGACGATGTGCCGCTCTTCTCGCGCTTCCAGATCGAACACCAGATCGAATCGGCGTACTCGCGCATGGTGATGCTGCCTTCCGGTGGCGCCATCGTGATCGACCATACCGAAGCCCTCGTATCGGTTGACGTGAACTCGGCCCGCGCCACCAAGGGTGCGGACATCGAGGAAACCGCGCTGCGCACCAACCTGGAAGCAGCCGACGAAATTGCCCGCCAGTTGCGCCTGCGCGACCTGGGCGGCCTGATCGTGATCGACTTCATCGACATGGAGTCCGGCAAGGCACAGAAGGACGTGGAAACGCGCCTCAAGGACGCCCTGCGCCACGACCGCGCCCGCGTGCAGATGGGCAAGATCAGCCGCTTCGGCCTGATGGAACTGTCGCGCCAGCGCCTGCGTCCGTCACTGTCCGAAGGCTCGCACATCACCTGCCCGCGCTGCAATGGAACAGGTCATATCCGCGATACCGAGTCGTCCGCCCTGCAGGTGCTGCGCATCATCCAGGAAGAGGCGATGAAGGAAAACACGGCCGCCATCCACTGCCAGGTGCCGGTGGAAGTGGCTGCTTTCCTGCTGAACGAAAAACGCCAGGACATCAACCTGATCGAACTGCGTTTCAAGGTCAATGTGCTGCTGATTCCGAACAAGCATCTGGAAACGCCGCACTACAAGCTCGAGCGCCTGCGCCACGACGATCCGCGCCTGGAGGAATCGACTGCCAGCTACCGCATGGCAGAGGCGGCCGCGAAGGAACTCGAAGCCGACACCAGCTACAGCAGCCGCAAGAAGGAAGAAGCGCGTCCGCGCCAGGAAGCCGCCGTCAAGGGCATCACGCCCGACGCGCCGGCGCCGGTGTCGGTGCCGCGCCCCGAGCGCGCCCCGAAACCCGAAGCGGCTGCCGCACGTCCGGCGCCCGCTACGCAGCCCGTGGGCAGCGGCGGCATCATCGCCTGGCTCAAGGGCCTGTTTGGCGCCAAGCCGGTGGCAGCACCGGTGGCCGAGCCCGTCAAGCCGGCTGCGGAGGCCCAGGCACGCGGCGACGGTCGCCGCGAACGTGGCCAGCGCGGTGAACGCAGCGAACGCGGCGAGGGCCGTGGTGAACGCGGCGAAGGCCGTGGCGAGCGCCAGGGTCGTGGCGAACGCGGCGAACAGCGTGGTGACCGCGCGGAGCGTGGCGAACGCCAGGCTCGCGGCCAACGCGGTGAGCGTGGCGAACAGCAACGTGGCGAGCCGCGTGAACAACGCGAACCGCGCGAGCAGCGTGAGCCGCGTGGCGAGCGCCAGCCGCGCGCGCCGCGCGAAGGCCAGGCTACGCCGGCCGTCGCCCAGGTTACCGAACGCACCGAAGGACGTCAGGAAGAGCGCCAGGAAGCCCGCCGCGAGCGCAACCAGGAACGTCGTGAGCGTCAACGGGAACGCCAGCGCGAGCGCGCCGAGGCGCGCGAGTCCGACGAGCCGCTGAACGCCGCCGGCACCCCTGCGCAGACAGCGTTTGAAGCTGCCCAGGCAGCGCCGGCAGTGGTTGCCGCGGTGGATATCCCGGCTGGCGCCGAAGATGGCGAGGCCGTATCCGCCGACGCTGGCGAAGGCGAGGAGCGTCGTCGCCGCAATCGTCGCGGTCGCAACCGCTACCGCCGCGAACGCGAGGATGGTGCACCGAACCTCGAAGTCAACGAAGCGAACCTGGCCGAAGTCAGCGCTGGCGTGACCGAATCGGAAGTTGAATCGGCATCGTCGCCGGCCCTGGTGGCCGAACTGGCGACACCGGCTACGCAACCGGTGGCACAGCCCGTGGTGGTCGAAGCGGCTGCTGCGGCTGGTGCGCTGGAGCGCGTGGAACCGGTGGCCAAGCCCGAGCCGGTGGCACCCGCCCAGGCTGCCGAGCCGGTGTTCGCCGCAGTTGCGGCCCCGCAATCGGCCCCGGTGGTCCCGCCCGCCCCGGCCTATGTGGAGCCTGCCGCGCCGGTCCCGGCAACCCCTGCAGTAGAGGCCCCGGCACCGGTGGCTACCGCGCCGGCAGTTCCGGAGCCGGTCATCATCACGCCGGATGTGGCGCCCGCCCCAGTGGCAGCGGTTGAAGCGCCCGCTTCCACGCCTGCTCCCGCCGTAGTGGCAAGCTATGCAGCAGCTCCGGTTGTGGCAGAAGCGAGCGCCAGCACGCTGGAGCCGATGCTGGAAGCCGCTGGCCTGCAGTGGGTGCATACGGACAGCGCGAAGCATGCGGCCGCGCAGGAAGCCGCCGCACGCATCGCTCCCGCGCCGCGCGTGGTGCGTGAGCGCAAGCCGCTGCCGCCGCTGCCGGAAGGCCCGATGGTCCTGGTCGAAACCGCCAACCAGCAGCAACAGCAACAACAGCAGTAACGCGCTGCAGGCTGGCAAGGGAAAGGGACGGCAATGCCGTCCCTTTTTCATTTGTGGCGCCAGGCTGACTTGTGACAAACCCGCCTGCTATCTCTGCCCCCAATTCCCGCGCTGTATTCCCGTTCACGGCCACTATCTGTACCGTTGTCACGACAGTGTTGCGCACGGCGTGATACCGCACTCGGCTAGAATGACAGGCAGAATGGCTATCCCGGACGCCCCGTGCGCCGGTCAGCCGCGGCCCCACAAATCATGACCGAAACTGTCATTCCGATCTTCGACCTGCGCGACCATCGTTACAAATCGATGGTGCCGAGCATTCCGTCGCGCCTGCAAGCGCCTACCGGGCTCGTGGCGGACACGCGTGGCCGGCCGCTGCACGACCTGCGCATCTCGGTGACCGACCGCTGCAACTTCCGCTGCGTCTACTGCATGCCGAAGGAAGTGTTCGACAAGGACTACACGTTCCTGCCGCACTCCGAACTGCTGAGTTTCGAGGAAATCGAGCGGGCCGCGCGCCTGTTCGTGGCGCAGGGAGTCGAGAAGATCCGGCTTACCGGTGGCGAGCCGCTGCTGCGCAAGAATATCGAGCGCCTGGTGGAAATGCTGGCCCGCATCGATACCGTATCGGGAAAGCCACTGGACCTGACGCTGACCACCAACGCCTCGCTGCTGGCGCGCAAGGCCCAATCGCTGCGCGATGCCGGCCTGACACGCGTGACGGTCAGTCTCGATGCCATCGATGACACCACGTTCCGCAAGATGAACGACGTCGACTTTGCGGTGCGCGATGTACTGCACGGCATCGAGGTGGCCCAAGCGGTTGGCCTGGCTCCGCTCAAGGTCAATATGGTGGTCAAGCGCGGCACCAACGATCAGGAAATCGTGCCGATGGCTCGGCATTTTCGCGGCAGCGGCACCATCGTCCGCTTCATCGAATTCATGGATGTCGGCGCCAGCAATCACTGGCAGATGAATGAAGTATTGCCATCGGCCGACGTGGTGCGCCGCATTGACGAAGTGTTCCCGCTGGAAGCCATTGGCGCGAATTACTCGGGAGAGACCGCCGAACGCTGGCGCTACCGGGACGGCAGCGGCGAGATCGGCGTGATCTCCAGCGTCACACATGCCTTCTGTGGCGATTGCAGCCGGATTCGCCTGTCCACGGAAGGCCGCCTCTACCTGTGCCTGTTTGCCACCGAGGGCTACGACCTGCGTGCGCTGCTGCGCGATGGCCGCAGCGACCTGGAAATCGGCAACGCCATTGCCCAGGTATGGCAGGCACGCACCGACAACTATTCCGAGCAGCGCAGCGATCCCGCCGTTCGCGCCGCACGAGCCGAAAGCAAGATCGAGATGTCGTATATCGGCGGCTGACCATGGTGCGCGACGACATCACCGGCCTGATCCTGGCCGGCGGCCGAGGCAGCCGCATGGGTGGCACCGACAAGGGCCTGCAAGCTTTCCAGGGCATGCCGATGGTGCAGCACACGCTGCAGCGCCTGGCGCCGCAGACCGGATCGATGCTGATCAATGCCAACCGGAATCTCGATCGCTACAGTGCATTTGGCGTCCCGGTGATTCCCGATGCCATCCCTGACTTCGCCGGACCGCTGGCGGGCATGCTTGCCGGACTTGCGCAATGCCAGACCCGCTGGCTTGTCACGGCGCCCTGCGATACCCCTTTCCTGCCGGCAGACCTGGTCGACCGCCTGGCGCTTGCGATCGAGGCAGAGCAAGCTGAAATTGCAATCCCGGTCACGCTCGATGCCGATGGCCGCCGCTGGCTGCAGCCCGTGTTCTGCATGATGCCGGTCGCGGCCGCGGCCAGCCTGCGCGCCTATGTCGACGGGGGCCAGCGCAAGATCGAAACGTGGGTCACCGGCCAGCGCCTGGCCCAGGTCGTATTCGAGGATGCCGCCGCGTTCGCAAACATCAATACGCTCGACGAACTGCGCCGGCACGAGACCACTGACCGAGCAGGCCAGACAACAGGTTAGACTTCTCCCGAACCTTTCATTGCCGCGGCGCGCCACGCGCGTCAGCATCACGACCATGCCTTCGCTGCAATCCGTCATTTCGTGCCTGTCCGACTACGATCCGTCCGCTCTACCGGTCAACCAGGCCAACGCCATCATCGCCGAGGTATTGGAGCCAGTGCGCGCCATGGAGCAACTGGCAATCCGCTCGGCATTGGACCGCGTACTGGCCCACGACGTGACGTCGCCCATCGATGTGCCCGCGCATGACAACTCGGCCATGGACGGGTACGCGTTCCCGAGCCAGGCACTGACACAAGCCCAGGCACAAGGCGATCTCGCCCTCGATGTCATTGGCACAGCCTACGCGGGCAAAGCGTTTGCGGGCGAGGTCCAGGCAAACCAGGCGGTCCGCATCATGACCGGCGCAGTGATGCCCGCAGGCTGCGACACCGTGATCCCGCAGGAGTTTGTTGAAGTCCAGGCCGGTGGGAACCTGATCCGTTTTGCCCCCGACCAGGTACGCGCCGGAGACAACCGACGCCTGCGCGGCGAAGACCTGGCACGCGGGCAATCCGCACTGCGCGCTGGCCGCATCCTGACGCCGGCCGACCTGGGACTGCTGGCATCGCTGGGCGTGCCCGAAGTCAAGGTCCGCCGACGCTTGCGTGTGGCGTTCTTTTCTACCGGGGACGAATTACGCTCGGTCGGCGAACCGCTCGACGCGGGCTGCGTCTATGACTCGAATCGCTATACGCTGCACGGCATGCTGCGCCGCCTCAATGTCGAGCTGATCGACATGGGCGTGGTGCGCGACGATCCGGAGGCCATGGAAGCCGCCTTCCGTAGCGCTTGCGAAAACGCCGATGCCATCATTACGTCGGGCGGCGTGTCGGTGGGCGACGCCGACTACACGAAGCAGATCATGGCCAAGCTCGGCGATGTCACGTTCTGGAAGATCGCGATGCGGCCGGGCCGTCCCATGGCATTCGGACGCATTGCCTCGAATGGCCATGAAGCCATGCTTTTCGGTCTGCCCGGCAACCCTGTTGCCGTGATGGTGACGTTCTATCATTTCGTGCGCGCGGCCCTGCACCGCCTGATGGGTGCCGACGTGGCACCCTTGCCGCGCATCCGTGCGCGCAGCACGACGCCAATTCGCAAGAAGCCCGGCCGGACCGAGTACCAGCGCGGCATTGCCGCGATGGGTGCCGACGGTAATCTGGAAGTCCGCCTGACGGGGCAGCAAGGGTCGGGGGTATTGCGCTCGATGAGCGAGGCGAATTGCTTTATCGTGCTTGATCACGATCAGGACACCGTGGTGGCCGGCGATCTCGTCGAAATCATGCTGTTCGACGGCCTGATCTGACACCTCGCCATACGCCCTCGCGTTTCGTCGGCCTCGCAGGGCATGAATGGATACGATTCATGCGGCACATCGATTAGCGATAAATGAGCGCTAGTCGAGTGATCGCCGGTCATGGGCCGGTGTCGTTTTTGTGCCGCACTCTTTCCTTGAAAGCGCGTATCGCGCTTGTAAATGCCTCATCCGTCAGTGGGGCAGGCTAGGCGTCGCAGGCACCAGTCGCTACACTTGCAGCACGAAAATCTGAATCCCCCCAATATCTTGTCCGTCGTCATGAACCAGGAGATCGCGTACCTCCACCCCGTCAAGACCGCCCGCGCGCTGGTGCTGGTTTATCTCTGCTTTTCCGTGCCGATCGTTGCCATGGGCCTGTTCGTGGCATTCGTGCGCTATGGCGACCTGCCGGGAATTGCGGTCTTCACGGCCCTGATCCTCAATGCGTTGATCGGCTTCGGCCTGCTCTGGCTGGGCTGCAAGGCATACAACTGGGTAGCGGCACGCTTTGGCGGCATCGAAGTCCACGTGCGTGAACTGACTCCCGAAGACCGCCAATAAGCATCCCGACGCGCCGGTGGCACTAAGCGATCCGGTCCTCGTGCTGCCCCGCCACGTCAGCTTGCGATGCCGGGGCGGCGCCGGTTGTGCTACCGCCATCATTGCCAGCACCGCCGGCATGGTTGGTATCGGGAGTTTCGGCGGCCGGCCCCGTCGACGTTCCCAATAGCTGCTCCGCCAATTCCCCCGGCAGCGCTTCCACGGTGCGCAACTTGCGCTCCATCTGCCGCGTCCGCACTTCCGCCTGTTCGATATTGCGAGCGGCGCGCACCAGCGTATCGCGTGTTTTCGCGAGTACCTCTCCAAATTTGCCGAACTCGGTCTTCACGGCACCGAGCACCTCCCACACTTCGCTCGAACGTTTCTCCAGCGCCAAGGTTCGGAAGCCCATCTGCAGACTGTTGAGCAATGCCGTCAACGTCGTCGGCCCCGCCACCGTGACACGGAAATCGCGTTGCAGCAGATCCGTCAGCCCTGGCCGGCGCAGGACTTCAGCATAGAGTCCTTCAGTCGGCAGGAACAGGATCGCGAAGTCGGTGGTTGCCGGCGGCGCCACGTACTTTTGCGCAATCGTCTGCGCCTCGCGGCGTACTGCCATCTCCAGTTCACGGCTGGCCGCATGCACGCCGTCGACATCGCCACGCTCCTGCGCATCGATCAACCGTTCGTACTGCTCCTTTGGAAACTTGGCATCGATCGGCAGCCATACCGGACTGCCGCCGGTATCGCGCCCAGGCAGGCGAATCGCGAATTCCACGCGCGCGCCCGAGCTACGCACGGTCTCCACGTTCTTGCCATATTGCTCGGGCGTCAGGATCTGTTCGAGCAACATTTCCAGTTGCACTTCCCCCCAGGTGCCGCGCGACTTCACATTGGTCAGCACGCGCTTGAGATCGCCCACCCCCTGCGCCAGCATCTGCATCTCGCCGAGACCACGATGCACCTGCTCCAGCCGGTCGGACACCAGCTTGAACGACTCGCCAAGCCGCTGTTCGAGCGTGGCGTGCAGTTTCTCGTCCACCGTGCGGCGCATCTCCTCGAGCTTCACGGCATTGTTGGCCTCGATGTCGCGCAGCTTCTGCTCGAGCGTCGCCCGGATATCGGACAGCCGCCGTTCATTGGCTTCAGACATCTGGGCCAGTTGCTGCTGCTGCACCGTGGCGATGCTCGTCAGTTGCGTCGACAGTTGCTGCTGGAAACGCAACATGTGCTGCCCGGCTTCCCCGCGATTGGCACGGGAGGTCTCGGCCAGCTCGGTGCGTAGCTCACGCTCGAGCCGTTCCAGGCCACGCGCGGTGTCCTCGCGCACATCGTCACGCAAGTCACCGAGCATCGGCTGCAGGTCCGCCGCTGGCTGACGCGGCATGCGCACGATCAGCACCAGCAGCAATACCACTGCCACCAAGGCGGCGGCAAGTGTCAGCAAGGGTATCAACGTCATGAGAACTTCGTGGGCACTGGAGATTCCGGAGTGGTCAGCGACGACGCGCCATCACTTCGGGGTTGATGACAGTCAACGGCTTGCCGGCTTGTGGACCGGCATCGAGTGCGGCGATCAGGTTGTCCGCAGCCAGGTTGGCCATTGCGCGTCGCGTCTTTTCTGATGCACTGGCGATATGGGGGGTCAGCACGACATTGGACACGGTCAGCAGATCGGGATGCACGGCAGGCTCGCCCTCAAAGACATCGAGTCCCGCGGCAAAGATCTTGCGATCGCGCAGTGCCGCCGCCAGCGCGGCATCGTCGACGATACCGCCGCGCGCCAGGTTGATCAGGGTTGCGGTCGGTTTCATCTGCGCCAGCTCCGCCGCGCCAATCGCGTGGTGGCTGGCGGCGCTATATGGAAGCACCAGGATCAGGTGGTCCGACTGCTGCAGCAACGCCGTCTTGCTGACATAGCGCGCATTGAGCGACTGCTCGACATCTGCCGGCAACTGGCTGCGATTGTGATAGAGCACCTGCATGCCGAAGCCTGCCGCACGGCGTGCCAGCGCCTGGCCGATCCGGCCCATGCCGAGGATGCCGAGCGTACTGCCATGAATGTCCATGCCGACCAGCATGTCGTAGCTCCAACGCTCCCACTTGCCAGCGCGCAGGTAGTGCTCGCTCTCCGTTACGCGGCGCGCGGTAGCCATCAGCAACGCCCAGCCAAAGTCCGCCGTGGTTTCGGTCAGCACGTCGGGGGTATTGGTAGCCACCACGCCGGCCGCGGTCAGCGCCGGCACGTCGAGATTGTTGTAACCCACGGCCATATTGCAGACCGCGCGCAGCTGAGGCAATGCGCCCACCAGTTCACCATCGATCCGGTCGGCTGCGTTGGCCAGCACGCCGGCCTTGCCCGCCAGTCGCGCGCGCAATGCGGCGGCGTCGAGCACCAGGTCTTCCTGATTGGCGTCGACATCGAAATACTGTGCAAGGCGGTCGATCACATCGGAGTAGATCGCTCGGGTAACCAGGACGGAAGGCTTCATGGCAGTCATACGTGGAAGAAGAGGAACGTCATCACCAGGAACAGCGGCACCAGCACGGCACAGGACCACGCCATGTAGCCAAAGAAACTTGGCATGCGCACGCCACGGCTTTCGGCAATCGCCTTCACCATCAGGTTCGGGGCGTTGCCGATGTAGGTGTTGGCCCCCATGAACACGGCCCCGGCGGAAATTGCCGCCAACGTCGAGGCATCGCGTGTCATGAGCGTGGCCGCATCACCGCCGGCCGTATTGAAGAACACGAGGTAGGTGGGCGCATTGTCGAGGAACGACGACAGGATGCCCGTGGCCCAGAAGTACATGCTGTCGATCGGCTGGCCGTTGCCGTCGCTGACCGTGCGGATCACGGCCGCGAACGCTCCGTCGGTACCAGCCTTGAGCATGGCGATGACCGGAATGATCGTGAGGAAGATACCGGCGAACAGCTTGCCGACCTCAAGGATCGGCTCCCAGTTGAACTCATTGCCGCTGCGCGCCGCATGCGGCGTGACAACCATCGATACCACGGTGACCACAACCAGCAGTACGTCGCGCACCAGCGCGGGCAGCGGTACTTCGGTGCCCATGACATCGAACGCGATGCCCGGCTTCCACAGCCCGCTCATCAGCACCAGTGCAATCACGGCCAGCAGCAGTACGAAATTGATCTTGCCCTCGATGCGGATGCCCGGCGAATCGGGCGTCGGATCATGCGCCGGCGGCAATGCCTCCTCACGATGCAGGAAGTAGTGCCGGTCGATGACATAGAACAGCGTCAGCAGCACCACCCAGATGAACAGTGTCTCTGGCAGGATATTCAACAGCGTCCAGGAGAATTCCACCCCCTTGAGGAAACCCAGGAACAGCGGCGGATCACCAAGCGGCGTCAGCGCACCGCCTGCATTGGCAACCAGGAAGATGAAGAACACCACTACATGCGCCACATGGCGACGGTTGTCGTTGGCGCGCAGCAATGGGCGAATCAGCAGCATCGCCGCACCGGTGGTGCCCATCAGGCTGGCCAGCACGGTACCCAACGCGAGGATGCCCGTATTCAGGCGCGGCGAACCATGCAGGTTGCCCCGCACGCAGATGCCTCCCGCCACGACATAGAGCGCGGTCAGCAGGACGATGAACGGGATGTACTCGGCCAGCAACGCATGCACGGTATTGGCAGCTGCCGCGTGCAGGCCGAACTGCAGGCCGAAAGGCACCAGGAACAGCGCGGCCCACGCCGCGGCAATCTTGCCGTAGTGGTGATGCCAGAACTTCGGTGCAAACAGCGGAAACAACGCAATCGACAGCAGGATGCCGGCGAACGGCACGCCCCAGGCAGGCGACAGCGTGGCGCCGTCGAGATCGGCCGCCCGCGCCCAGGCAGGCGACATCAGCATCGCGGCGGACAGAAACTGGAAAGGCAGCGTGACAACACGACGCATCGAGCAGGATTCTCCTTTATCGCAACACGCGCCACGTCATGCGGCGGGCGGTGAAACAGACGAAAAGGCGCACGCGTCCGGTGGTTACCAGGGCGTCGGGACGGCAGCACGCAGCGAAGGGCCAAGTGTAAAGCAAACCCCTCTGAGAAAGGTCTCAAAATGCGCCGGCTATGGCGCGGGATGTAGCACGGAATGCAGCGCGGGAGGCGCCGCTCGCCGGGTCAGTCCTGATCGACCAGGATCACATGCACGCGATACGGACCATGCGCGCCCAGCACGATGGTCTGCTCGATATCGCCGGTACGCGACGGGCCGCTGATGATGTTGGTCGCGCGCGGCAACTGACCATGTTCGGCGCGCATGCGCTCGAACGCAGCCTCCAGGTTGGCGACGATGCGCGAAACAGGTACCACGGCGATATGGGTTTCAGGCAGCAGCGCGGCCGAGGCAAACGTATCGGGCCCCGACAGCAGCATCAGCGAGCCCGTCTCGGCAATCGCCACGAAGCAGCCCGTGATGCCAACCAGGTCGCCATGATCGTGATCGCCCTGCGGATCGCGCACCGGCGGGCGGCATTCCACATCGAGCCCTTGCGCGGCCCATGGCAGTTCGCCGAGGCTGGTCCAGGCCACCGCGCGGCGCTCGAGCTTCAGGGCATCGACATAGCCCGCCACGGCGGCGGGCACATCGGCGAGCGTGGACACGCGATCCACCGTCGATGCCATCTTCTGCGCCTGCACGCTGAAAGCCTCGACACGATCCTCCGCAATGGCCGGCTGCGGACCTTGCGGATGGCGGGCCAGGTAGTCGGCAACGGCCTCGCGCTCACCGTCGGTGACCTTCACTCCCCTGCCCTGCGCGGCGCGGATGCGAGCGAAAATGCGGTCACGGGCGGCGTTGGTTTCCATGGCGTTGTCCTGAAGGGCTACTGACTGCCCGATTATAAGAAAGCCGCGCATGCGCGCGCGTGAGTCCCGTGCATCCGGTCAAGCAGGAACCTGTACCTCGAACACCTGCCGCAGGTAGGCAAGATAGCCCGGATCGTCGCACATGGTCTTCTCGGGGGTATCCGACAGCTTTGCCACCGGCTGGCCATTGCAACGGACCATCTTGATCACGATTTGCAATGGCGTGTAGCCGAGATCGTTCGTCAGGTTGGTGCCCACCCCGAACGCCAGCTTGCAGCGGCCACGAAAGCGTTCGTAGAGTTCGATCACTTTCGGGATGTTGAGTGCATCGCTGAAAATCAGCGTCTTGCCGCGCGGGTCCACGCGATTGGCGGCATAGTGCGCGATCATCCGTTCACCCCATTCGAACGGATCGCCGGAGTCATGGCGCACGCCGTCGAACAGCTTGCAGAAATACAGGTCGAAGTCGCGCAGGAAGGCATCGAAACCATACGTATCGGACAACGCGATACCCAGGTCCCCGCGATATTCGCGCGCCCAGTTTTCGAGTGCATAGACCTGGGAATCGCGCAGGCGCGGTCCGAGCGCCTGGCATGCCTGCAGATATTCATGCGCCATCGTGCCGAGCGGTGTCATGTCGTGCAGCCGCGCGAAATGGACATTGCTGGTGCCCGCCAGTTGCGGCCCAAGAATATCGCGCATCGACAGCAGGACCTCTTCTTGCCAGTCGCACGAAAAACGCCGCCGCGTGCCGTAGTCGGCGATCACACAATCGGCGTATTGCGGATTCTTCAGCAGTGCGAGCTTGGCCGTCAGGCGGCGGCGGCCTTCGACCAGATCCGGTTGCGGCTGCGTGCGGCGGAAATACACCTCGTTGACGATGGCCAGCAACGGAATCTCGAACAGGATCGTATGAAGCCACGGACCTCGGATCGTGATCTCGATCTCGCCGTTGCCGTGCGCCGACGGCTGCACCACGACATATTTCTCGTTGAGGTGAAACAGCGCGAGGAATTCGACGAAATCGCTCTTGATAAAGCGCATGCCGCGCAGATAGTCGAGCTCCTCCGTGCTGAAGCGCAACTGGCATAGCTGCGTGATCTCGGCGCGGATCTCGTCGATGTACGGCGTCAGGTCCACGCCGGCATTGCGGCATTTGAAGCGGTATTCGACATGGGCCTGCGGAAAATGGTGCAGCACCACCTGCATCATCGTGAATTTGTACAGGTCGGTGTCGAGCAGGGAGCGAATGATCATAACGAAGCCAGGCGCGGGGCGAGCCGATGTCAGGCCATCATGCTAACCGAAAGTCACGCCGGCGTTGGCGCGCAGATCGGCAGGGAGATCGACGGTCATTGCCTCATCCGCCGTCGAGGTTGCGCAACGCGGGCGATTCTGGCACCCGTGGCCGCCGCGACTGCAGGCACCAGAACCGCTGGCCCTGTCCGTCGTGGCAGGTTACCAGCGTGGCCTGCGCGCGCGGCACGGACGCCGGCAGCGGTTCGGCGAAATTGGCCGATGCCACCATGATGCGCTCCTGATAGACAGACTGCCCGGCCCGATCGAAACGCAACACCTGGATCAGCGCATCGGGCGGCGGTTGCAGGTCCTTGTCGCATGGCAGGAAACCTTCGCGATTGCAGTTGGCCATGGCCATGCCCGCGGGCGTGCGGATGACGCTGAAGCTGTCCCACTCGAACGCTGTCAACGCGGACAGGGTCACGGGCTGGTCCGTGCGCGCGCGCCACGCTACCAGCCGTGACACCACGCTGTCGGCCATTTCGCCCTGATGCGGCAGCGATGGCTGGGCCGACGCAACGGGCACCATTGTCCCCAGGCAGGCGACGAGCGCAATGGCGCAACAGATCGGACGGACACTTGGGCGAGCTGGCATGGCGGCATCCCTCGTACGGAACAGTTGGAATAGTAGTTCGTTGACCTGCGGCAGTACCGGCCGCCGCGCCGAAAGCGGCCTTGCAGGCCGATTCTTACGCCGAACGACGCAAAAAGTACATAAAGAAATAAGAAAACTATCTTACCCGGCTATATAGACTGGCTATCCTTGCGGAATGGCTCGGCTACAATATCGGTCTCTGAAAGGCCTCGGCCCCCGCTCGCCCCAAGTTACCCGGATAGCGGCCGTTGACGTGCAATACCGGTTGACGCGCAATCCTTGACTCGCACGAGCGGTCGGCAAGAAACAGGCCTTGGACAATATCCCCATCGAAGACCGATCCGTTTTTCTGGAACCGAAATGACTCACGTTGTCACCGAATCCTGCATCCGTTGCCGCTACACCGACTGCGTTGATGTGTGTCCGGTCGATTGTTTCCGCGAAGGCCCGAACTTCCTGGCCATCGATCCCGACGAATGCATCGACTGCGCCGTGTGCGTGGCCGAATGCCCGGTGAATGCGATCTTCGCCGAGGAAGACGTGCCGGGCGACCAGCAACAGTTCATCGAGCTGAACGCCGACCTGGCCCGTAGCTGGCCGTCCATCACCAAGACCAAGGCCCCGCTGGCCGAGGCCGAGGAATGGAAGGACGCCACCGACAAGCTGCAGTACCTGCAACGATAAGAAAGACCGGTGCCCCGGAGACACGGTCCGGCAGCCGCGCCAGCGGCGCTGGAACCTGTCCTGCGGACGCCACAGAAAGCCGTCCCCGCGCTTTCCCGCAATACCGGGCACCCCGCGTGCCCGTAACGTATCAGGACGAATATGGACTTGAGTATCCCAAACACCGTGGCCGACACGACCCAGCAGGTCAGCGGCAGCAACGGCGGCCAGCCGCTGGAAATCGACGCGCTGATCGTGGGCGCGGGCCCGGTCGGCCTGTTCCAGGTGTTCGAACTCGGTCTGCTTGAAATCAAGGCGCACGTGATCGACTCGCTCAAGGTAGTGGGCGGCCAGTGCGTGGAGCTGTACCCGGACAAGCCGATCTACGACATCCCGGCCGTGCCGATCTGCACGGGCCAGGAACTGACCGACAACCTGCTCAAGCAGATCGAGCCGTTCTCGCCCACGTTCCATCTGGGCCAGGAAGTCAGTGTCGTGGAACGCCGCGAAGACGGACGTTTCTTCGTCGAGACATCGCTCGGCACCCGCTTCATCACCAAGACCATCTTCGTTGCCGCCGGCGTGGGCTCGTTCCAGCCGCGCCTGGTCAAGGTGGAAGGCATCGACAAGTTCGACGGCAAGCAACTGTTCTATCGCGTCAAGGATCCGAGCCGCTTCCATGGCCGCAACCTCGTGATCGTGGGCGGTGGCGACTCGGCGCTGGACTGGACGCTCGACCTCGTTGGCAAGGCCGAGTCGGTCGTGCTGATTCACCGTCGCGACGGCTTCCGGGCCGCGCCGGCCTCGGTGGCCAAGATGCGCGAGTTGTGCGAGCAGATGGAGATGCAGTTCATGGTCGGCCAGATTGGCGGCTATGAAGAGAAGGACGGCGTGCTTACCGACATCAAGGTAACCGGCGGCGACGGCGTAACGCGCCGCATGCCGCTGGATGACCTGCTGGTGTTCTTTGGCCTCTCGCCAAAGCTCGGGCCGATTGCCGAGTGGGGCCTCGACCTGGAGCGCAAGCAGATCAAGGTGGACACCGAGAAGTTCGAGACGAACATTCCGGGCCTCTTCGCGGTGGGCGACATCAATACCTACCCGGGCAAGAAGAAGCTGATCCTGTCGGGCTTCCACGAAGCCGCGCTG
>VFQP010003281.1_pt1 | contig 16696 bp, 18 predicted proteins | sample 3512351 | NCBI WGS metagenome assembly VFQP01 (sample SAMN10412372, study PRJNA504923) | tailings metagenome | isolation source: Relicate 1 Philex TSF1 revegetated site | place: Philippines: Tuba, Benguet | collected 2017-08-29
GCGGTCGCAGCAGTGCTTGTTGCGGAACCGCTCCCGCACCTGCGCAGAAACCAACGAGCCTCAGACCCACTAGCGTGATCCCCGGCTGGCGCAGCAGAGGGCGCAAGCGGTGCACCGCCGTGGCCCCCACCTCACCTTGACCACCTCCACCCGGGTGGCTTCCGGCTTGACGCGAGCCAGAGCCTCCAGCACCAGGCACGCCGCCTCCTGCGAGACATGAGCACAATGCAAGGCGCGCCGTGAGCGCTCTCGTGCAGGCGCGCGATCACATGGGCCGTTTGAGTCTGCGCCTGCGCCCGCTGCCGCACGCCGCCGCGCACCTGCACGCGCGTATCTGCGTCGTCCATGTGGATCACGACACCCCCTGCCAGGTACCCAGCGTTGGTCTCGCAGTAGTCCCGCTGCATGGTGGTGCAGAAGGCCTCCAGCGCCTGGCACGCCGCGATGCGCACCTGCCGACACAAAGGCAACAACCACCGCACGTTCACTCATTGAAACAACGTTCGCCTGAGCGCGTAAGCAAAGAGAGCAGCTCACCGCACGCCGCACTGCAGCGCCGCCCCGCGCGCACCGTGTTGCTCGAGTCGTCCAGGCGCTTGAGCAGGTCCACGTACAGGGTGCGCCTGGGGTCGTGCCCCAGCCGCGGGCCCACCAGCAGCAGCACCTGCTGGGCCACGTAGCACGCCGCGTGCCGCACGTCCACGTACCTGCGCGCACGCATGGGCACCGCTCGCTCGCACGCCCAAGCATAGAACCCCCACGCAGCAGCGCAAAGTCGACCCAGCCCCCAGCTGCGCCCCTCCTCCCCTCCCTACATCAGGGGCCTCACCAGTCCTCGTCCAGCTCCTGGGCCAGCAGCGGGAGCAGCGTGCCGTCGTTGATGAGCCGCGACAGCGCCTTTGCGGGCAGCAGCCGCCGCCTCAGCGCGCTGGCCAGCGCCGTCACGGCCGCATAGCGGATGGCCGCCGCCGTCTTGCCGGCGCGCCACGCCAGCGGCGGCAGCAGCGCCTGCTCCAGCAGCAGCGCGCCGGCGTGCTCGCCCGCCAGGCCCAGCCCCCGCCCGTCGGCGCTGTCCAGCACGGCGTCCAGCAGCTGCAGCACCGCCAGTCGCAGCGCCGGCGATGCGTGCTCGTGGTCCGACAGCAGCGGCCGCAGCGCCTGGAGCAGCGCCGGCGCAAGGCGCGTCAGCGTGGCTGGCCCCGCCGTCAGCAGCAGCGCGCGCAGCACAAAGAAGCCGCTGCTGTCGGGGCTCCAGCTGCAGCCACCGTACGCAGGGACGCAGGGAAGCAAGGCAGCAGTGACGCGCCATCATCTGCTAAAGAGGCGCGGCTGGCTGCAACCACGAGGCTGTGTTCCAAGGCGGGAGGGAACACACGCGCACCTGGGCAAGGCGGCCAGCACCGCCTGCAGCTGTGCGTCGGCCAACCCGTCCAGCAGCTTGGCCCACGAACCCGCGCCGCAACACTGCACCAGCTGCGCCATAGCGCCCTCCACCGCCGCCCTCCGGCCCCCGCCCACCGCGCCTCCAGCGGACGCGGCCGCTGCGCCTGCGGGGTGGGCGGGGACGTCGGGCCCGCCATGCTCCGCCCCCCACAGCGCGAGCAGCAGCGTGCACAGCTGCGGCGCCACGGGCGCGCACGCCGCGCCCTGCCACCGCATCAGGTTGGACACGGCGGCGTGCAGCTGCGCGCGCATGGCCGCCGCCTCGGAGGGCGCAGGCCCCGCCGCGCCGGTGCCGGCGGCGGCCGCCATGGCGGCGGCGGCGGACGAGGAGGCGGGCTGGCCGGACAGCAGGCTGGCCCTGAGGTCTTCGGACGCCAGCGTGGTGGCTAGGGCTTGCAGCGAGGGCTCGGGCAGGGGCTGCTGCGCATCTCCGGCGGCGTACAGCAGGCCCGACAGCACCACCAACGTGTTGGCGCGTGCCGCCGCTGAGAGCTTGGCGCTGCGGCGAGATGGCAGGGTGGAAACAGGCAAGCGTCGCCTCTCGCCCATGCGTACTGCTGGCGCATGCACATGTGCAAGCACTAGAGTGGCTCACTTGATGAGGTGGTCGAGGACGAGGGGCAGCCAGCGCGCCGGCGCCACGTGCGCGCCCACCACGTGCACGCACTTGACCACCGTGCCCGCCACGTCCACGTCCTCGTCCGCCACCGCCGAGCACAGCGCAGACAGCAGCGCAGACAGCTGGTCCTGCGCGCACACACAGGGCGCACACGGGCAGTTGGACCTTGCACAGCGGCGCACCCACGCCCAAAGACATCAAAGCTTTGTCCGGCCAAGACGTCCCCAAAGCAACACCCCACCTGCACGTGCTCCTCGGCCAGCACCAGCAGCGTGAGCAGCGACCGCACCGCCGCCGCCCTCTGCGGCGCCGTCCACGCCGTGAGGTCCGCCACCACAGGCGGCAGCAGCGTGGGCAGCAGCGCCCTGGCCATGCGCCGTGCGCCCTCGCCCGGCCGGCCCGCGTACGGCGGCCCCAGGTGGCACGCCGCCACCATGCGCTGCTTCCTGCTGGCCTCGTCACCGCCCGGCTGCCCGCTGCCAGACGCGTCCGCAGCCAGGGCGGGCCCGTCCACCTGCATGGCCGCAGACGGCTCGCCCGCCGCGCCGCGCGCCAGCCACGCGTCGCCCACGCGCTCCACTTGCGCCAGCACTTGCGCGGCCACGTGCGGCTGCGGGTCGCTGACGCCCACCAGCAAAATGGGCAGCAGCGCCGTCACGTCCCGCTCCCCCAAGTGGTACGCCGGCGCTGGCACGGCTGCGCCGCCCTCCGCGGCGGCCGCGGGCGGCGGCGCGGCGCCCAGCCAGCGGGCCAGGGCGGCGAACAGCGCCTCGCGCACGGCTGGCGCGCGGTCGTAGGCCACGGCGCGCAGTCCGGGCGCCAGCACCTCGTGCAGCGTGCCGGCGGGCAGCGCGCCGTGCGTGGCCAGCGCGTCGAGCGCCTCTAGGCACGCCTGGCGCACCCGCGAGTGCGCGTGCGACAGGTTGGCCAGCAACGCGCCCGCCAGCTTGCCGCTGTGCTGTGCCAGCGCGGCAGTGGCGCCGGGGCCGGCGGCGGCAAGGCGCGCGGCCAGCGTGGCCGTGGCGGAGGCGCCGGCTTTTTTGATCTCGTGGTACCCGTCCTCCTGAGCCCTACGCAGGAAAACACGACGCGTTATCGGTGCGCTTGCTGTGGCGCAGCGAGGCTGTCAAGCCGCAGTCGCAGGGAGGGCGGCTGGCGGCGCGGCGCAACCGTGAAGCGGACTCAGCGGCAGCGCGCCCGCGAGCAGGCTCACCTGCACAGGACGAGCGTGAGGTCTGGCAGGTGGGCTACCAGCAGCGCTGGGGAGGCCGCCTTGGTCACCAGGGCCGCCACCAGCTGCACCAGCCCCAGCCGCACCTCCTGCAAGCGCACACACACGCGCCCACGCGATGAAGAGGCGCAGTGCAAGCTCGGCGGCGCCTGGACCCCGTGCCCGTCACCCGCACAGGACCCAGGAACGTTGATTGGCTCACCTCTGCCGCCTCTTGCACGGGCAGGTGGCCCATGCGCCGGGCCAGCTCCGGCACCAGGTGCGAGAGCAGGGGTGCCAGGTCAGGCACCTGATCCACTATGTGCGCCCACAGCTCCACCGCCACCACCCTGCACACAGCGCACGGGATAAGCGAAGCAGCTCAGCCAAGCGCGGGGCCGCTGCGGTGCCTGCCACCCACTGCCGAGCCGCACGCCAAAGCCCCTGCTAGGGGCCTCCTCACACCTGCACTTCTCCACCACGTCGCTCAGCATGCCCAGCAGCGGCCCCAGCAGCGAGCCGCACGCCAGCGCCTGCAGCATGGCGGGCCCGGCGGCAGGCGTGCCGCCCTCGCCCCGCACCAGCTTGCCCTGCAGCGTGGTGGCCGCCTGCCTCCGCGTGGCCCGGTCCGGGTCCGACAGGCAGTTGACCAGCCGCTGGATGGAGGCCTGGTACGAGGACACCTCGTCGGACGTGAGCCCGAGCTGCGAGAGGTCATACGCGACGGCGGCGGCGCTGGCGTGCCTGTGGGTGCCCGCGCCCCCGATGGGCAGCTGCTGCTCAGGCCCGCCGCGCAGGATGGGCACGTCCTCCATGGCGGCGTCGGGCGCCGCGAGCGGCACGGCAGGCTTGGCCGGGGGCGGCACGCGGCGGACCACCGTGCCCAACCCGGGGATGTGGATGCTGCCCGCTGCTGCTGCTGCTGCTCCTGAGGCTGCTGTCCCCGTCGCTCCTGCTGCAGCGCCTAGCCCGTTGCCGGCAGCCGCTGCGCCGCCCAGCCCGTTGGCGCGGGGGCGTGGCGCCGGCCGGGCGTTGAGCTCCTTCCATATCTCGTCCACGCTCTTCTTCTGGGACATGCCTCACAGCTGCTGCTCTGGCCGGCAGAAGCGGCGCCCCGGCGGCCCACACACTTGGCACGCACAGGAGGAGAAAGATCTTTCGGTCGTGCTGCCTCTCCGGCGGCCACGAAGACCAGAAGCTGCTAGCGCGCAGGTAGGGCGCACACGCACGACACGGACGTCGTGTGCACGCTGCTGCTGGTGCGCTTTCTCGCTGGTGCGGGGAGTGCGGCCCCGCGCGACGTTCGGCCCGCGCGTGCGTGATGATGGGGAGGCCGCACCGCCCGTAGACTGGTGCAATGCTGTCTGACTGACGCGTGCCCTGCTGCTGCTGCTCCTGCTGCGCGCCGGTTCTCGCTTTGACTCGAGCCCTGGTGGTGGAGCAGTGGGAGCAGCACAAGAGCAGCAGCAGCAGCAGCAGCAGCAGCGTTCAGCGGCAGAAGCACCATGTGGGGCTGGCTCACGGGTGGCTCGGCCAAGAAGAGCCAGCGCGTCGTGGAAGCAGAGGCTTGCTTCACCAAGGACGAGTTGCGGCAGCTGCAGCAGGCCTTCAACGCTGCGCTGCAGGCACAGGGTGAGGATACCGCCACTCTGCAGCAGATGGCGCGCAACGTGCGCTGCGGACCGGGGTTCCGAACATCGTGCCGCGTGCCGCCCCACGCTTTGCGCAGGGCCGCAGCTTGCGCAGCAGGGCGTGCTCAAGGAGCACGCGTTCCTGGCGGTGCTGTGTGGCCTCCCTGCCGCAGCACCGCAGCGTAGCCAGCCCGCGCTCCTGGGCCTCTACCACCAGTGCGCAGGGTGCGCAGCGGACGCCACGGGCAGCAGTTCCACACATGGCGTCTCGCTGCACGACCTGCTGGTGGCCAAGGTGCGTGCAGCACGAGCCTGCTGCGTCACGATGATGCGGGGTGCGGAACGACGCACCGTCGTGCGTCCCTGCAGTTCGGGAACGCACCTCATCTGCCCCGCACGCGCAGGCCGCGTGCGAGCGCCAGAGCACGTCAGAAAGCTGCGCCTTCGCTTTTGCCCTCCTGTGCCGCATCAGTGCCGCCATCACGGGCGGTGGGGCTGCGCTCGGGCCGCAGGCGCCCCACCCCCCGCAGGCGTTGGCGCAGGACCAGGTCAAGCAGTGCCTGGTCGCCCTCACCAGCCTGCTGACGGACCTGCGCTGCCTCCCAAGCTCCTCCCTCAGCCAACAAGCCCAGCCCGCAGCAGCGCCAGGCGCCGCCCCGCCGGCGGCGACCGGAGCACTCGGCACCGCGACACCCCAGGGTGCCTCCTCGGAGCCCCAGTCCACCAGCAGCTCCGCAGCCACCCTCACGCCCCAGTCCGGCAGCACAACGTCCCTGCAGCCCCCTCCCTCTTCCTCCACCATCACCACCACCACCACCACTGTCACCAGGCCAAGCGCTGGCAGTCACTCCGCGGCGGAGTGGCTCGAGGCGTGCGCGCGGGGCGCCCTGTGGGCCGCGCCCGGGCCCGCCGCCACCTCCCCCGCCACCACCTTGGACGAGGAGGGGTACGCGCGATGGGCCAAGGCCTGCCCGGCCTGGCACAGCGTGCTCACGGGCCTGCTCTTCCGCGCCGGGGCCACCACCACAGGCAACAGCAACCCCACAGCCACCAGCGCCGTCCAGCCAGGCAGGGCTCCGGGCTCAGCGGCGCCGCAAGGGCAGGGAGGTGACAGCGCGGGGTGGTCCGCCCGGCTGCCGCACACGCCCACGCTGCTCTACATCCCCCCTGGCACCAGCGCCAGCAGCGCCGACGTGGTGCGCGCCGCCAGCGCCCAGGTGCCCAGCGGGGGCGCCGGCCTGCTGCTGCACCCGCTGGCGGCGCTGGTGCTGGCGCAGCACCTCCCGCCCTCGCACCGGCACGAGTGGCGCCTGGTTTTCAGCAGCAACCGCGACGGCAAGAGCTACAACACGCTGCTGGGGCGCCTGGCGGCGGTCGAGGGCGCCACGCTGCTCCTGGTGCGTGGAGCAGCTGTGCGGAAGGGCTCCGTGACTGCACCTGGGGAGCGCGGCCAGGGGAGCGTGTGCAACCCCTGCCTCCGTGCAGGTCCGTGAGAGCAGCGAGCAGGGGCACCTGGTGGCGGGCTACGGGCCGGCGCCGTGGCGCAAGTCGGGCGCTTTCTTTGGCGACAGCACGTCCTGGGTGGCGCGCCTCCTGCCCGACCTGCAGGTGAGGCACTCCTGCCTCCCTTTGCGCGCGATGGTGCGTGACCAGGGCCGCCGCATCCCTTGCACCACCTGGACCTCCGCGCCGCTGTTGTGTGCAGGTGTTCAAGGCTACCGGGGCCAACACCAACTTCCAGTGAGCGTGCCCTCGCGTCTATCTGTGGTTCTGCTCTTTCTGCTGGGGCGCGGCGAGGGTGACGGGCTGTGTGCGCGGCCATGCACGGTGTGCCACGCACGCAGGTGGTGCGGGCAGGGCTTCACGCAGCTCACCAACGGGCTGGGCTTTGGAGGGGCCGCGGTGCGTGCGGTGGGCGTCCCGTCGGAGCAGCCGGGGCGGGTCAACACGTGCAAGATGATGCGGCGCTCACCACCTGTCCTGCGTTGTGTGTGGGCGCACTGCAGGGCGCGCACGCGGCGTTTGCGTTGCTGCTGGACTCGACCCTGGACGCGGGGCAAAGCCGCCCCATCGCCACCTACGGCTCGCCGTCGCTGACCACGGCCCAGGTGTTCCAGGTACGTCCGCTGAGCAGTGAGCACATGCTGGCTGTGCGCCATGGCTGGGAGTGCCTGATTGTGTGCGCCTGCTGCCCTCTGTCCGGGTGAAGGTGGCCGAGGTGGAGTGCTGGCTGCTCGAGGTGCCCGAGCCAGACGAGCTGGACGCGTCGAGCAAGGGCAAAAAGGGCGCCAGCGTGGTGAGCGCTTGCGCCTTGTTGGTGATGCTGGGTGGCCGCCCCCACGGGTGCGTCGCCATGTGTGATCATGGCGATGCCCACCGCTCGCGCAGCTCGACAAGGCCAACGCCGACCGCATCATTTTGGGCCTGGCGGGCAAGCAGGTCAACCACTCGGCCGGCCTGAGGCACGAGGAGCCGACCTGAGTGAGCCTCCCTGTGGCGTCCTCCTCAGGACGCGCGTCCATGTGGCGTGCCACGAACGCCGCTCTGCTGCCACGCCACAGACATCCGACGCCATGGCACGATTACGTTGATGCAAAGGGACACGGCGTGCGTCCGCTGAGCACCGCTGAGCACTTGGAGAGGATGGCGGGCCTGTGCACCGTGCACGTCTACGATGAGGCGCGCGCGACAGCGAAGGACTTCAGTTGCAAGGCTGAGACGCTCCTGTCGTCAATGCGGTGAGCCACTGGGCATATCCAGCCGCTCCGTGCGTCCACTGGCACGATTTCAGCAGGGGCGCCGCGCGAACGCGTCGCACGAGATTGTGTGCGGGGCGCGACCAAAAGGCGCGCGCGCGCGCGAGGAGTGCCGCCGCAGAGCGCAAGGCCAATGCAGCGAAATACTTGCAACGAATTTGCCGCGCGCGCTGCGCTCGAAGCCACAGCAGGCCTTGGAGGGCGCCTTCGTCAGCTGGGGCCTCAGCAGGGGGCAGCGGCACTCTCTGGGGAGCACAGGAGCAGCGCGGCAGTGTAGGAGTAGCTCATGCGGCGTGGTACGGACCCAATGTGGCACAGGGAGCTCCGTTCCGGGCAAGCCAAGCTGCGCGGCGTCGCCCGACTCTGCACACCGGCATGCCTGAACGCACATGGGATGCCGCTGTGCGCTTGTGCCAAGGCGTAGCACCGGGTGGCTGGGGCTTCCATGCTGTGCAGGTACTTCCGCGGCTACCTCAAGGACGTCGGCGTCGGCCAGAGCAAGTTCCCCATCCTCATCTCGGTGCACTGCGACGTCCAGATCTTCGAGTGGCTGCTGCAGTTCGCCCAGGCCAACACCGCCAGCAAAGGCGGCGCGGCCGCTGACAATGCCGGCGGCAGCGCCCAGGTGCCTGCCATTTCGGTCGACTCAGTCATGCCCATCCTCATCTCGTCCAACTTTCTGGGGGTGAGCTCCCTCTGAAGCAACGCAGGGCGCAGCGTTCAGGCTGAATCAGCGTGCCGTGGGTCACCTGACGACCGCGGCCGCCCCCGCCTCCACCTCCAACGTGCAGATGGACGACCTGGTGAGCCTGTGCCTGGCCTTTGTGGCGGCGCACCTGCCCGAGGTGGCCAGGACCTCGGCCGACCTCGCCGCCCTGCCCAGCGACCTCCTCCAACGCCTGGCAAAGGCAAGCGCAGCCCCTCACAGTGCTCCTTCCCACACTCTCTACACGCCCACAGGTGAGCAAGCTCACCACGCGGCCACACTCGTGGTGGTGCACCCCCCTGGCGTGCTGCGCAGGTGGTGACGGAGGAGCAGCTAGAGGCGCTGCACGCCTCCACCGGTGCCAGCGGGTCGGGTGCGGCAGAGGGCGGCCAGGACACGCCGCCCGCGCTGCGCGCCATGCTGGAGCAGCTGTCGGGGCGCCTGTTCAAGCACAAGATCGAGCAGCTGCTGCGCGAGCTGCGCACCACCGTGGCGCGCTGCGCGCTGTGCGGCGCCATGTTCTCGCTGGCCGAGAAGCCCAAGCTCAGCTGCCCCGCCCGCGACGCCGAGTTCTGCTGGGGCCCCCACGGGGAGAGGTAAGGCTTTGCTTGGCCGCCGCCACCCATCGCAGCAGCCCTCTTCTCCACCGCGCAGACCCCTCATGACTTGTGCCCGCCTGCGCTGCACCGTCCTTTGCCCCCCGCCCCCTGGCGCGCAGGATGCGCATGCAGGGGCACGAGCCGGACCCTGCGTGGAAGCTGCAGGACCACCTGGCCATGCTGCGGGCGGGCGGGCCCCCCGGCGCGCGCAGCGACGGCGGCGGCGGCGGCGGCTCATCGTCTGGCGGCGGCAAGTCGCAAGTCAGCTGGCGCGACATTTACTGGGACGTGTGGAGCGTGGTGCACGTACTCTACTGCACGCACTGCATGCGTTTCTTCCCGGCCCAGGAGCTGGCGCTGTGCTGCTTCCACCCCGAGCCGCCCATCTTCCTGGGCGGCAAGAGCGTGGGGCGCTACCCCTGCTGCGGCGGCCACGCGCAGCGCAGCGGCACGGTGCACCTGTTCCGGGGCGGGTGCTGCGCGCGCGACCACCAGGTGCAGCACGCCGTGCAGCCGGCGGGCGGCATCGGCCAGGCGGGCGCCGGCGCGCCGGGCGTGCAGGCCACGCTGCGCGTGCTGGAGCACTTCCGCCACCTGGTGGTGCCCGAGGCCACGCCGGGCCAGGCGCAGGTGGTGGAGTGGAGCGGCGACGAGGAGGAGGAGGAGGACGACGACGGCGACGCGTTTGCCGGGGGCGGCGGCCACGGCGGCGAGGGGGAGGGCGGGGAGGGGTACGAGGAGGAGGAGGGGGAAGAGGAGGAGGACGGCGACGAAGAGGGGAGAGGCGGCGGCGCGACGGGCGGCGGGGGGGGCGGCGGCGGCGGCGGCGGGGGCGCGCACCGGCAGGCGCCGGCGGCGGTGGCCCGGCGCGGGCCCGGCGCGCCGGCGCAGCGGGCGGGCGGCGCGGCGCGGCAGGGGGGCGTGGCGGGGCGGGGTGGGGCTGGCGGCGGGTGGCGGCCAGGGCAGCGCGTGGCCAAGGGGGCCGCGGGGGCGCCGGCGCCCTCCTCGTCGCTGGACCTGGCCCGGGCGCTGTACCGGCGGGCGGGGGGCGCGCAGGAGGGCGCCCTGGCGGGCAAGGCGTCCCCACCGCCCAGCGGCGCGCAGGGGCCTGGCGGCAAGGCCCTGCCCACCACGGGGGCGCTGGGCGCAGGCGGCGCGCACGGGACCGGCACGCCACGCGGCGCCGGCGCCGGCGCCGCGCCCTTGCAGCAGGCGCAGCAGCGGCCGTCCACGGCGCCGGCGCAGCAGCAGCAGCAGCAGCCGCCCGGCTACGGCGCGCCGGGGCCCTCTGCCGTGCCGCCGGGCGTGGTGATCCTGACCAACGGCAGCGGGAGCAGCGGCAGCAGCAGCGCCGGCACGGGGGACTCTTGGGGCGGCAGCGCGCAGCAGCAGCAGCAGCAGCAGAGGCCGGCGACCGCTACCGGCGTCAGGGCCACCGCCGCCAGCGGCAGCAGCGCGGCGGCGCGGGCGGCGGTGGCCACCGCCGTGGCGGCCGCCGCCGCCGCCGCCGGCCGTGCCGTCCAGAGCGGCACGCTGGGCAGCGGCCGGCTGAGCGTCAGCAGCACGGCGGGGTCGCCCGCGCGCGCCGCGTCGCTGCCGGCGGCCGCCGGGCACCACACGGTGTTCAGCGCCGAGGGTTCGGTGCCCTACAGCATCGACGAGCACGGCGGGAGCGTCAAGCCGCGCGCGGCGGACATGATGGAGGTGCTCAGGCTGGCGGCGCAGGCGCGCGGCGGCGCGGGCGAGGACACAGCCGCGGCACACGAGGGTGGGGCCGCGCCGCCCCCGTCGTCGTCGAGTTTCTCCGCCGCCGGCGTGGGCGCGGGCGTGGGCGCGGGCGCGGGCCGCGTGGGCGGGTCACCGATCAAGGTGGTGCCTCTGTCCAGCTTGCAGGGGTCGGGTGGGGCGGGGGCGGCGGGCAGCCGCATCCTGGGCGCCGGGCCCAACAGCGGCAGCAGCGGCAACTCCGCGTATGGCGGCGGAGCGGTGGGTGGAGGGGCGGCGGAGGCGCAGCTGGCGCTCCAGCAGCCTCAGCAGCAGCAGCAGTCGCAGCAGCAGCAGCAGGGCACGGTGGCGCGCAAGCTGAGGCTGGAGCTCCTTCACGAGGACGATGTGAGTGGGTTGGTGTGCGCACCTGCTGGGTGGGGGCGCGTGCCATGGCCACGGCTGGCCCGCTGTGTGGTGTGCAGCTCAACGTGGCTGCTTGCGTGTGTGCGCGCGCATGTGCACGTGCAGGTGGCGCGCATGGAGGCGCTCATCAGCCACCTCATGGTGTGCAGGCCCTCTAGCTCGCACCCGCACAAGCGCAAGGGCGCGCTCCCGTCGGCGGCGTCCTCGCCGGCGCCCCAGCAGGCCCAGCGCGCCAACGGTGGCGCCGCCGCCGCGGGGGCGCTGGGCCCCACGGCGCGCGCCGCCATCAGCCACCTGCGCTCCACCTCGGCATCGTCGGGCGCGCTGTCGGCGGCGGCGGCCGGCGCCCTGGCCGGCGCTGGGGCGCTGGGCGGCGGAGGAGGCGTGGCGCGCAGCAGCAGCGTGTCGCGCGCGCCCCGGGACGGACCGGCGGCGCGCTCGCCTGGCGTGGTGGGCGGGCTGGGGACGTCGTCGGCGCTGGCGGCGAGCAGCGTGTACACGCACGGGGGGCCGCTGGGGCCGGCGGGGGCGGGCCTGCACCACCAGGGCGGCGGCAGCGGCGGCGCGCACCGTCCCATGTCGGCGCCGCGCCCCGCCCGGCCGCCCACGGCGCCGCCGTCCTCCTCCTCGTCGTCGAGCGGCCTGGCGGCGGGGCTCATCCAGGGCATCAACAGCAGCACCTTTGCGCTGCCGGCGTCGGCGCGCGGGGCCATGGTGCCCACGCTGCAGGCGGGGCGCGCCTGAGCCTGCTTCCTTTTGAGAATGGGCTGCACACGGCCGGCGCAGTGCACGGCGAATTCGCGGCCCGCGATGCGAAGACTGTGCGACGCGACTGCGCTTTCCCTTATTCCCCCTTTTTCTAAATGACCGGCTGACGACGAAGCCTGCCTCGACATGAATCGTTCCCTGCTGACTCCTGCTTGCTGCCTGCGTCGACGACGTCGGGGGCGCGGGGCAAGCTACCCCGGCCATGGCGCAGGAGGTGCGCTCGCGGGCCCCCTCCGGTTGTGTTGAGAAGAAGAAGACAATGGCCCCGCACACGATGCTCCACCAGCAGCAACACAGCCTCCTCCTGGCGCACAGCGGCGCGCAGCCGCGGCGGGCGCATCTGCCCCCGACCGCTCGGCGCAGCGTGGAGCGGCGCTCGCACGCGCCGTTCGACAGCAATGCCCAAGGTGCGCGCAGCCTGCATCCTGCGCCTGCGCTGGCGGGGAGAGGCGCGCGAGGTGCGCGTTCAGCGTTCGGAGTGTCCTCCGTGTGTGTCGCGCGCAGGGGCGCCGGCCAGGAGCGCGGTCACGGCGCGCTCGGCATCGTCCATGGGCTCGCTGAGCAGCGACGGCGAGTGGAACGCGCACGGGTTCCCGTCCTACCTGCAGAACCAGACGGCCCGGCCCTTCCCCTGCCAGGACGAGAAGGCGAACGACGGGCGATGGAAGCGCGAGAACCTGCTGTGGCAGCAAATCAGGCGCGTGCGCCCAGTGGGTCGCTGTGCGGGCGCTGCAGGGCGACTTCTTCCAGGTCTCGTGATGGCCGGCCGCCCAGCGCCCAAACCAGGGCCAGCAGGCGGCCGCAACAGGCCTGGCATGGCGCTGGGGTGCGCTCCCTTCCATGCGCAGGCGCCAGGCGCAGGTGGACGCGGGCGCCGAGCCGCTCCTGTCGTCCTTCATGTACGCCAGTGTGCTGGCGCACGACAGGTACTGGGCCCCACAAGGGAGCTCCGAGAGGGCTGCCGGACAGCTGTGTCGCTGCCATGGCCACGCTCTGAGCGTGGCGCACGATGCTGAAGGCTGGGGACAACGCCTCGTGCGCGGTCGGTGGTCGTCGCCCGCTGTCGCTGCGCAGCTTTGAGAAGGCCCTGGCTTTCGTGCTGGCCAACCGGCTGGCCAACACCACGCTCCTGCCCACGCAGCTCTTTGAGATCTTTGTGGAGGTGAGAGGGTGTCCCGGGCAGGCATCGTAGGGGCGCCTGGCGTTGCTGCCACCGCTGCGCAAGGCCCCACTGGTGCGGCGCTGCCACGCTGCATGGTTGCAGATCCTGGCGGGCGACGACGACACGCGGTGTGCGGCGCTGGCCGACGTGGAGGCTGTCAACGAGCGGGTGAGCAGGCCACGGGGACCCGACCTGGGGCGGGGTCGGCGGGGACCCAAGCACGTGCGCACGCGTGCCTGCGCAAGCAGCAGCGTGGCGGCAACCAGCGCATGCCGACGGTGCGCCTGCACCCTCCCTCTCTCTCTCGCTTGCTGCCCGCAGGACCCGGCGTGTCAGAGCCTCCTGCAGCCGCTGCTCTACTCCAAGGGCTACCACGCCATCCAGACGCACCGCATCGCGCACGCGCTGTGGATGCGGGGGCAGCGCGTCATGGCGCTGGCGCTGCAGGTGCGTGCCTGCTGCGCCTGGGGCCCATGGGGCCAGCCTGCAGGCGCCCTGACGTATGTCACGTTGGGCACCCAGCGTGCGTCCAAGGTGCGCCGTGCCCGCTGCTGCGCAGAGTCGGTCGAGCGAGGTGTTTGCCGTGGACATCCACCCTGCCGCGCGCATCGGCAAGGGTGTGCTGCTGGACCACGGCACGGGCGTGGTGATTGGGGAGACGGCCACCATTGGGGACAACTGCTCGCTGCTGCAGGTGCGTGCGAGGGAAGGAGGGAGCGAGCAAGCGAGGGAGGCAGGGAGGGGAGAGAACGCGGCGCAGGGAGCTGGGGTCGCGGCTGCAGGCGTTGCGTGTGAGCGCGCCCCGCGTGCTTACCTCGTGTGGTGGCGTGGTGGCGGTGCGTGTGCAGAACGTGACGTTGGGAGGTACGGGCAAGGAGACGGGGGACCGCCACCCCAAGATTGGCGACAACGTGCTCATCGGCGCCAACGCCACGGTGCGCTGCGGCCATGTGCTTAATGCGTGGGTGGAGGTGGACGGCGTGCAGGCAGCAGGGTCGTGCGTGCGCGCCTGTGCCGTGGGCCTGCGCAGGTGCTGGGCAACATCTCCATTGGGCGTGGCGCGCAGATTGCGGCGGGGAGCCTGGTGCTCAAGCCCGTGGCGCCCTGCACAATGGTGGCGGGCTCGCCGGCCAAGGAGGTCGGCACGGTGAGATCGACCCCACGGCCTCCCTGCACACACTTGCTCTGCAGCCACACCTGTTCTTGGGCGGCGTCACCTTCGGCACCCTGTCCACAGCTCCTGCGTCTCACACCTGGTGCCTCGGTGCGCGTCCCCCCTGTTCAATACTCGTGGTGCAGGTGCAAGGCAACCCGGCCAAGACCATGTCGCACTGGAACCAGGACTGTGTGCCGTGCGCCGCCGGCGCCGTCGGAGCCGCCGCCTCCACCTCGGCCTCTGCGCCCGCCCCCGAGCCCCTCCCCGCCGCCACCTCGCACCGGCCCATCGGCTACAGCAACGGCAGCAGCAGCAACAGCAATGGCAACGGCAGGGGCCCCACGCCCGCGCCCGCCACCGCGGCGCCGCTGGCGCAGGCGCCCCCAGAAGCGCCGCTGCCCGTGCCGCAGGTGCCCGACGGCAGCGCCAGCCGCGCCGCCGCCAACGCCGCGCCCAGCACGGCGGCGGCCGTGGCGTCCAAGAACGGCGCGGGCAGCGCGCGCAGCACCAAGCAGCCGCCGCAGCACTGGCCGCTCAGCGGGCTGGCCTCGGGCGCCAGCTCCGACCCCCTGCAGCCTGGGGAGGGCATCTGAGCTGGACAAGGGAAGGAGGAGGCTGGCGGCGTGCTTGTTTACGTCGGATGCGTCGGGGTGGATGCGCGCGATGCTGGTCAGCGGGGTGGTGCGGGGTTGGCATTAGCGTGGCTTTGTGGAGCCGCTTTTTCTCAGTTTCGGCCTTAGCCTCTGCCGCTGCGCCGCCTTTTTTGGAACTTGCGCTGTGGAGTGCCGCACGTGGTGGTCGTCTGGTCGCAACAATCGCTTGTGAACCGTGGTTCGTCGTCCCCAGCGCGTGAAGCCCGTTTGCATTTAGTCCCGTACTGGTCGTCAACTGTTCAAGCCGTTGGCTGCGACGGGTCGTGGCCGTGCCGCTGGTGCTGGTGCGCGTGCGCGGCCACCAGGCGCGCAAAGGGTGAGTTGGCCTGCTGCAGCAGCTCGGCCGGCGGCCCCGCCTGCGCCACGCGCCCGGCGTGCATCACCACCACGCGCGTGTGGTCCATCACGGCGTCCAGGTGGTGCGCCACCTGCACCACGGTGACGGGCTCGTGCGGCGCGCCGCCGCCGCCGCCCTGTGAAGCCGCCGCCGTCACCAACTGTGAGCGCAGCGATGTCCGCAGCACCTGTGGGAGGAGGGCAGCGGCGGCGACGGTAGCAAGAGCTCACGGCTTGGTGCGCACGGCAAGACTGGGAGGATGAGGTGGAACGAGCGGGGATTGTGCGACGCACCTCGTGGATGAGCCGCGACGTTTGCGGGTCGATGCTGGCCGTGATCTCGTCGAGCAATACCACTCGCTTCTGCGCCAGCAGCAGCCGCGCCACGCACAGCAGCTGCTGCTGCCCCGCTGACAAGCCCACGACGCCGGGGCCGCCCTCGGCGCTGCCGCCGCCGGGCGCGGCGCCCGCCGCTCCATCGCTGCTGCTCTTGCGGCCCGCCTTGCTGTTGCCGCCGTCCAGCAGCCTGGTGCGCTCGTCCGCTCGACCCGCAGCGCCGTTGGCCTCCTCGTCGTCCTCCTCTTCCTCCTGCCCGGGCCGCCACGCCGGCATCTGCACAGCTCGCGAGTCCTCGCGCACCATGCCGTCCAGCGGCGCCTCCTGCTGCCGCGCCGCGCCGCGCCTCGAAGGGCTGATGGAGGGGCTCCGGCTGCTGCTGCTCCCCGCGCGGGCCTCGCGGTCGCCCTGCGCGTCCTCCTTGCCGGCCCCCTCCGCCTTGCTCGACGCCGAAGACGAGGCCGAACCGCTCGCGAAGCTCCCGAGCACGCGCAGGTTGAGAACGGACGCCGCCAGCGCGCGCGACGCCGCATCCCCTCCCAGGAGGCCAGCACCATTGGCCACCGACAACCCAGGCGCAGGCTGCCGCTGGCCGCTGGTGCTGCGGCCCAGGCCCGGGTGGCGGTGCGCCACCTGAGCGACCAAGGTGTCCCACAGGTGCACCGCCTGCAGCGCCGCCACGATGGCCGCGTCGCGGTGCTGCCTCCACGGGTCCACGTTCTCCCTGCCGAGCGCGCGCAACGACGCACACGACGCCACTCTGCAGCGCCGAGGCCTTTGCGCAAGACGAGCTTGCCCCCCCTCTCCCCACTCCAGGCACGCTCCCACGCCGCACCTGAGGGTGGTGCTGAGCAGGAAGGGCGTCTGGGGCACCACGCCGTACTGCGTGCGCAGGCGCACCAGCGGGATGGTGCGGATGTCCCGCCCCTGCAGCCAGATGCTGCCTGCGCACGCACGCGCGCACACACGCCCACGGCACCAACACCAACGCCCCTGCGTCACATGGCCCAACGCTGCGACGCACCAAGCTGCCCGCTGCCTAAACAGCGCGGCCTCCTTGCGCAGCAGCACCCGTGAGCGCGGGTGAGAGAGAGAGAGAGAGAGAGAGAGAGAGCACTCGCCTGACTCGACCTCGCACAGGCGCAGCAGCGCCGCCAGCAGGCTGCTCTTGCCGGCTCCGGTGCGGCCACA
>VFQP010003282.1_pt1 | contig 16695 bp, 17 predicted proteins | sample 3512351 | NCBI WGS metagenome assembly VFQP01 (sample SAMN10412372, study PRJNA504923) | tailings metagenome | isolation source: Relicate 1 Philex TSF1 revegetated site | place: Philippines: Tuba, Benguet | collected 2017-08-29
TTTTTTTTGTCTCGTACTTGCCGATCATCGATCATTCCGTTACGGGAGCCATCCTTTGTACCGCGGGTTGTCTCTTTTTCCTGAATGCCTTTCTCCACGAACGGAACATGTAACGGACAAATGTGTACGCTATGTTGGAGAAGCTTACCGGAACAAGCACCATCACGCCCATCTGATCCCTGTAGCCCGGATTGATCTCCAGGAAGTATTGCACATCTTTATCTGTACTTGCTTCGATACGTTCAACATCTTTTTCGTTGAACCGTACCTGGAAGTGGATCTTCACCACGAAATCGTTCACCATTTTCCGCTCGAGATTCATTGATGAGATCAGGTCCTTCGCGAACAATTTCATCTTATCGGGGGCCGGCTTCCCCCGGCGGGGATAGCATGAATGCGTATACTTGCAGATCATTGCATACATCAGCGGGTTGGCCATAAAACCTGCAACATACACGGGTGTAAATGGATGGCTCAATTTGTATCGCATGTATTTATAGAATAGTCCATGCAACGGAAATTTGCCTTTTTTAAACCGGTCCAACAATCCGAATGCAGAACGAAGGATAACTACCTTACGCCCCTGCAATTTTCTGGGGTAAGCCGCGGATGTACAGAATCCTGCCACCTCCGCTCCTTTGTGAATGAAACTTATTTCAAGTTTTTCAGGATGCTTGCCAAAAAAATACTGACGAAACTCACGCTGGGTAAGCGATTCATTTAAGGTCTTTCTGAACAGATCATACAATACGTCCATGATCGAGTCAATTGTATTAATATCACTCAGATCAAAATTTTTAAGTTTAAACATAACTGGCTGTTTAGGTTACAGAATTGAAAAATTCCGTAGCCTCCGGAAGCTTGATCCCTGTACAGGTAAACGGGTCAATCGTCGTTAACGCTGTAAAAATGGCTGCTGTGCGAAGCCGTTAAAAAAAAGAGGGATAAACAGCTGGTAAAAAGTGCAGGAACGGCAGTTTCACTGCCTGATAGCAGTAAGTATAGCTTTATTATTTTCTGTGCGGTATGCATCTCCCACCTTGTGATTCACAGCGTCGATGTAGAAAGACCAGATGCTCTTTCCCCAGCCATTAATGGCCTCTTTGTTCACGATCATATCATCAGCTATACGCAAAAAGAAAGGAGGTAATGACTGTTGTACTTCTGAGAGGTACTGGTGAACAATAAACTTTCTTCCATCGCGGAAGATGAAGATCGAACTGTTCTTTGCAATCAGGTTTCCTGTAGTTACAGAGGCGATATCTTTCCATTCGATCCTGATGGTCCGGAAGCCGGTGCCATCTTCAACGGCAACATCCAGCTGCCGTACTCGAAAAAATGCGCCTGCTGTCCGTTTTTTACCTGCATTGTCTGTTTTCAGGCGAAACTGCCTGATGTCCGTGATCAATTGCTCCAGGTTTACCGGCTTTTTTTTCACCACGAACGTAGCTGTATCCATCATGCTTGTTCTGAACAGATTCTGATCAGTATTTTTTCCGCTGAGAAAGATAATGGGGCAATAGAATTTCTCTTTGATAAACTCCGCCAGTTCAATACCATCTTTATCACCTTTTATCTCGATATCCAGAATGGCCAACTGAGGTATGGTCAGCTCCAGGGCCTCCACCGCATCCTTATAGCTTTTTATGTATGGATGAACCGGGTGTTTGATCACTTCATGACCATGTTTCCTGAGAAACTTTTCAACGTGGGTATACACCATTGCACTGTCTTCGACAAGCAAGATCTTTAATGGAGAGTCTTTCATTTTTTTTATTTAGGCCGCGTAAATCTTACATGAAATAGATTTCAAAACCTGTCCCTTTTCCCTGTTGTCTGTTTATTTCCGCATCGATTTCATAGGCGAGACGGGTCACCAATTGCAGTCCCTGTCTATCACTGTCATGATCTTTATCCGGGATGCCCGTTCCGTTATCTGTTATGGTAAGCAGATACTTGTTGTCTTGCTTCTTATTGCATGTTACGGCAATCTCGCCATGGGCCTGTATTTTGAAGGCATGCTTAAATGAGTTGGTGACAAGTTCATTAACGATAAGACCGACCGGTCCGGCCTTATCACCAGGCAGCCTCACTGGTGCGTCTACAATAACCGATATATCTTTTTCGCCGGTAAAGGCGCTTTTTAAACCATTGCATATCCTTGACAGATAGATCTGCATGTCCAATTCTTCCTGCGGCAGTTCATTCAGCATTTCATTCAATACGATCATGGGTTCCATTTTCTGTTGTAGTAATTCAAATGCTTCGGGGTCGGTTGTTTTCTCTTTCACTTCCTCAACGATCTGCATGATGCGGTTCAATATATTATTTCCCCTGTGTGCGAGGTCGTCTTTGAGGCTTTCGATCTTGCGGCTGTACATCTCTTCTCTTACTGCTGTTTGCTGCGCATTTTTTTTTCGTTGATTTACCTGATGAAGTAGCATGCAAAGCAATGCTACCACAAGAATGGAGAAAAATATTATGATGTTACGCTGCGCTACTTGCTGACGTACCAGCTTCGTTTCAGCCTGCGCTTCCTTTACCCTGTGTATCGTTTCCAGATCTGCAATCTGTTCCTGATATTTCAGCACGATCAGGCTGTCCAACACGGGCATAGTTCCTGTAAACTCATTCAGAAAATCCGTCCCCATTTGTATACTGCCAGTATCTTTATTGATGATGATGTTCTTTAGTAACACCTTTGAACTGTCTGTCATGTCCGGCAGATTCAGTTTTGTAATAGCATTAACGATCATTTCTTCCGGCAGCAGTTCCTTTGTTCGGACAAGCAGCTTTCTTAATCCTGTCTGCCCTTCTGTAAGATTTCCCTGATGAATATCGTTGATGACTTTAAATGCGCTGGCGTAATAATCAAGCGAAGGGCTCTCACTCTTTTGCAGGTATTGTTGTGTTAGTTTGATGTAGTGGCCGGCACTGTCTTTATTACCAGAGAACATATAGTATTTCGCAAAAGTGCTGAATGATAACAACAGGCCCTGTGCATTATTCAGCCTCCGAAATGTTGCATTTGCGATATGCATGCTGGTCAAGGCACTGTCTTTTTTTTTCTGCCGCAAAAACACCTCAGCTATCGCCAGTTGTTCATAGGCCGCCTGTATCTCGTCTTTTTCCTCATTAAATACGGCAAATGCGCGCCGGTGATAACCTATGGCGCTTGCCAGGTCTCCGCTTGTTTTATATAAGGCTCCCAACCCGCTGTAGATTCTCCCGATCTGAGACCCGTTACCCGTTTTTTTCCAGATGTCCAGTGACTTAAAATAGTGATCCGCTGCGCTGTCGTACCGGCTAAGGTTGGAATAGCAGCCAGCTATCCAGGCCAATGCTTCGGCGATGTAACTCCCTGCATCAGCCATCCTCGCGTATTTCAACGACGTTTGTGCGAAAACGAGCGCGGAGCGCATGTGAAAGTTTTTATACTCTTCAACTGATCTCAACAAAGCAACAGACGATCTTCGTCGCAACGTGTCATTCAATCCAGCCAGCGAATCCGACTGCTGTAGCAGGGCAGCTGCCTGCTGCAGTTTATTTTCATTCAGCAGATCGCGCACATAGGCGTCTATGGCATTGAATAAAAGCAGATCATTACCCGATCTGCGGGCTGAAACGACCGCCAGTGAATCTACATAATACAGCTCTGGTGTACGCTGACTTCTGTAATTGTAACGCATCCGTGCGTAAACTCTCGCCTGTAACTCATCGCTCCTGAGCCGGGATGCCAGTAACAAAGCCTCCATTGCATGACCGAGAGATTTTTGATTGTTTTTTTCTGCTTCCGCCAATCGAAGCATTTGTATTACCTGCAAAGAATCTTTGGCAAATGACGATCTATCCTGCTGTCCTAAGCAGCAGGAAGTGATAAAACAGAGAAATATTACAGCCGTGAACTTCAAGATTAAAAGGTCTGAAAAAATCTTCAAACAAAAAAAGGCCTGCGTGAACCGCAGACCCGGGTTATTGGTAGTAACAGGTCAGATCAATGAATCAATACGCTCAAGCAGCACTTTCGCGCTTTTATCTGTAAGGCCACCGGCAAGAATGATCTCTTTTTCTCCGAATAACATACAAACTTTATAGTTTTTCTCTCTCAGGCTTGATTTCAATGATTCCCCTGCGGCATTACTCATCGCACCGACCGCATTTCCGGCAGCATTCATTGCGCCATGCACTCCATATCCCGCACCGATGTTGTTTTGTACAATTACGGTCATTTTTTCTCCTTTCGGGCTTTTGACATAAAAACTATGGATATCCTGGTAATTGTATGTATTCCCATTCAGTGTTACACCGGATTCGCCTATGGTAAACCTCCCACCTTTCCGAAACATGTTGACAAGAAAAACACCGCCTATCGCCAATGCAAGTGTATAAAATACCCACTGAAAAATTCCGCCCGCGATTGATGAGGCTGTTTTGCTCGCAATGATGGCAGCAATCGGAAAAGCGGGCCATAATAGTGGAAGTATCGTTTTTACACCCAACTTGGCCTTCTCATAGGTGAAATCGTGATTTTTACCGTTACTGTTAACCGTAAAAGAATAGGAAGCTACTGCGTTTGACATAATAAATGGTTTGTTGGTATGGTTAAAAATTATTTACGTGATCAGAAACCTTTTGCTTTTGCCTTTGGTTTTGCGGCCGCAGGTTTTGCTGCTCCTGTTTTTGCAGGTTGGTTTTTGGGTGCAGCAGCTTCTGCAAGTTGTTCCTCGCGGGCTTTTTTCCGGTCTTCGTCAAGCCTGGCCATTTTTTGTGCAGCCTGCTTTTCCGTTTCGATCAGTTGCAGCAACTGGCTGATGGTTGGTGCATAGCTGCTGTTCAGCCCAAGGGATTTTTCAAAACTTGTTTTAGCCTCATCCAGCTGGCCGGCACACAATAAGCCGAGGCCATAATTGTAGTAAGCCGGTGCTTTAAACTTCGATTTGAGTGCCTGATCTTCTGTATAACCTTTCAGAATGGCAAGACCCGCGTCATAACTTTTCGCCTGCATCAGGCTGACCGCTTCGTCCAGTTTTTTGAAAGGGCTTTTTAACAAACCCGGGCTTTCCACTTTCATCAATTGTTTATATTCCGATGGAGTGATCAATGCCGCAATATCTTCACTCAGGTCTTTTGCCGTTTGGCGGCCGATCTCACCTACATCAAGCTTCATGGGAATCTCGCAGGATGTCTTTGTTTTTTTATCAACCGGCCTGCTTATCGCATCATTGAAGATCAGCCGGCCTGTTCTTACATCGAATATCTTCAGTTGGATCACCGCAGAACCCTTCACCTGGTAATAATATTGACGGTTGCATCCGTTGAGAACGATCGACTGATCTTCGTATATCAGTTTTTGTTCGAGACTGCTGCTTTGAAGTCTGCCTGTGATCAGTAATGAATTCCCCAGCTTCCGGTTCAGCTCCTGGGTTGTCTTTCCGTCGATTACCTGCAGATCGTTGAACCGCTGATCCCCAAGAACTTTGTCCAGCGTTCCTTTATCAACAACCTCCAGCGTCTGAGCACCGAACAGCCTTGACGATAGTGCATCCGTCACATCCATACTGAGTTCCGTTGGGGAACCAAGTGGGCCGGTTATATTGCCGATCGCAACACTCTTATAAGCCGCTACATCTAACTGGGGTGGTCGCTGTGACGTGAACGTGAGTAAATTCTGTGAGAACGCCTGGATCAGCGAGATGCTGCATAAAACAGGCAAAAGGATCCTTTTCATAATAATAAAGATTGGTTAGGGTTGATGAATGGCTTAAACAACTGCATAGCTGATCATTAGCTCCCGTTACCGGAAGCTGTCAATAGCATCACAGTTATGAACTGTCGGTTACAAAGGATGTTTGCGCGGTGATTCTAAGGTAAAGGAGGTGACGCTGTCCGTCCCGGACAGGTCAACAAATGTTCAACCATAAAATAAATTGATTTGTCCCCCCGGGGGTGACAGCTTTAAAGTAATCCTGCCTTGCGCAGGTATTGAGAAGCTTCCCCTACAGAGCTGAAGTTATGGTGGAAATAATCCCTGCTTTTCTTGAGAAAACGTTTACAATAGGTGTCGACCGTATTCGGAGACAGGTCAAGAATGGCTGCTATTTGCGTTTGACTTATTCCCGGCTGATATGCGAGCATGCGGGCAACATGCAGCTCATTAACTGAGAACACTTTCATGCCCAAAAAATTCTCAATTGCTTTTTTCATGATCAGATCGCCCCTTGAGGCTTCCTGTTCTCCTTTATCTGTAAAGAATGATGGCGAATGCGACTCCCCATTGTATTCGCCGATAATGGTAAATTCATTCAGGTACTCCAGTAACCTGTTATTTGAATCATACTGAAATACAGAAGCAGTTCGTTTTAATAACAGGTAATGTCCTTTATGATGTTTTAATGCTGTAAGGCTGCTGTACCGCTGCACCATGAATTCAAGCTCGAATTGTCCGGTACACATCACATTTGCCATTTGAAGAAATACGTTGTGAACAGGTTTCTGCATTCCGGGATGAACCAGTTTCCAGTATTTTTTGAGCGTAAATTCCTTTTCGTAGTATCCCAGCCATTTTTGAATACCACCCAGTTTCGTGATCTCAAAGCTGGTCATATCAACTACAAAGTAAAAGCGCTCGCTGCCCAACGTCCGTTCAAGGGAAACCAGCTCTTCTTTCTGCTGGATGTCCGTAACCATCAGGGTTGTTTCTGCAGGAGCAAATAAGCTGATCACATGTTGGCGCAACTGATCAAAATCTGAAGGATCCAGCTTTGGCTTGTTCATTTTCAGGAAAGGTTGTGGTGGCAGATGAACTAAAATACACACAAAATGCCGAATAAAGAAATGGGGAGCAAGCGTAAAAGTTGGGGGACGGATGTTTAAAAGTTTAATGGTTTGAAAGTTTAAAAGTTGGGGGCAGCCGCAGATTCTCATCAATAAAGGAATTGTATGTTGCAGGTGGATTGAGCATACCTAGATAGCCGGGAGCGGATCATCATCGCCCTCGGTCATCGGCTCCCGGCCAAAAGTAGCGTTTTCCAGGGTGCGATACCAGATACAGGAAAGTCGTTATGATTTGAACCTGCGCCTGGTCTTTTTGTTGAGTAACTTGCAGTGGTCTGTCGACGGACCAAAGAATACAGCAATAATAAGATGCGGTCCGTTCGTTGAAATGTACTCAGATGGCATCAACAGCGACAGTGTACTAAATCATACCTTCCAAAATATGTAAACATGAAAAGATATTTCAATAATCCGGTCGTACCTGCTGCACTGGCAATACTGGTGGCAGCAGCATTAAACGCCTGCGGAAATAGCGAAGCGGCCAACCAGCAGCAACAAACTCAGCAAGTGAGCGGCGTACCTGCAGCGGTGCAAACCAGCGCAGCTGATCCGGCTGAGATCTCCTTTACAGATGAAAATGGAAAAGTAGTGACCGTGAGCTCACTAAAGGGAAAGGTGGTCTTTATCAATTTCTGGGCAACATGGTGTCCGCCGTGCGTCGAGGAAATGCCATCGATCCATAAGCTGAGACAAAGCTACAAGGACAATGATAAGGTCGTCTTTTTGATGGTTGACGTAGATAACAATTTAAAAAAATCAAAAGCCTTTATGCAAAAGAAGAAATACGATCTACCCGTATTCACGCCCAACAGTGAATTGCCGGCAAGCTATCTTGGCCAGGCTATCCCAACAACAGTGATCCTCACAAAGGACGGCACCATTGCCGCACGTCTGGAAGGAGGAAGGGACTATAACCATCCCCAGATGAAAGAAGCCCTTGATCAGCTGATACAGAACCCTTAATAAAAACTTCGGGATTGAAAGAAGATAAACAGAATCAAGATCCTGCGCCATCACAAAGCTCAAGTGCAGGTAAGATGGCAAAATATCTCAGGAGAAATGCCTTCACCATCCTGCTGACGCTCGCAGCGGTGACCTTATGGGTAAGCCCCGATGCCAAGGCGTGGGTGCTTACGAGACTCATGTCTGTAGGATTGTTCAAAGCGGAGATTGATCAGCATCTACCCGCTGATCAATCGGTGAGTGATTTTACTTTTGAAGATGAAAACGGCGGACAGGTTCATACCTCTTTGCTTCGTGGTAAAGTCGTATTCATCAACTTTTGGGCCTCCTGGTGTCCACCATGCAGGGCTGAGTTTCCGTCTATTGAAAAGCTGTATGGTAAGTTGAAGGATAACCCGGATGTTTTCTTCCTCGCTTTGAACGCGGATAGTGACAGCAATTCCGCAAGAGCCTATCTCCGCAAAGAAAATTTTAGCATTCCCTTTTATAAGATCCTGGGCAGCGTTCCCGGATCGATCTACTCGGGAACACTACCGACAACTGTCGTGTTGGATAAGACCGGTAAGGTAAGATTACGTAAAGAAGGTTTTGCCAACTATGGTACCGATAAGTTCTTCCAACAGATTCATGATTTGATCAATGAGTAAACGATTTCGTTTGAATAGAAGGGAAGCAGTGTTGTTAAATAAAGGTGCGAAGATTTCCCATTTCAAATGGCGTAAGGTTCCCGCAGATCTCGCAGATTTTAACACGCACTATTATTGAAATCTCTGAAAAGCGGAAAAGTTCTTTATCAGGGGGCTCAGATTACGCAGATGAGCTTCTGTTAATAGCGTCTCATCTGTGTAATCTGAGCCCCTGATACAAATTCATATGATTAAAGATTTTCTTTCATGGATCTGATAAAATCTGGGAGATCTGCGGGGGCCTTATGCCGTTCGAATTGCACGTACAGTTGAATTGCGTAAAACCTCAACTTCTTCTGCCGCATGTACATTAGCCCATGCTTCCATTGCCGCAAGGGTGGGGCCAAGCGTACGTCCTTTTTCTGAAATCCTGTAATAGACTTCAGGAGGAAAACTATGTTTCTCCTTTCTTTGGATCAGACCATGATCCTCCAATTGCCGCAGATGTTCCAGCAATACCTTTTTGGCTACTTTGGGTATGATGCGCCACAATTCCGTAAAACGCATTTCATCGTTATGAAACAGATGATAAAGAATGATTGGTTTCCATTTACCCGACAACATCGTCAAGGTCACATTCAAGCCGCAATGTCTGAACTGTTGATATGCCATGGTTACTTTTTGGTGAACTGGTGACCTGGAGGTAAACTTCTTGACTTCTCCGTTCCCTGGGCACATTTTTGCCGGTAAAAATAATCAATTCAAGATGAAACTTCAACTGATTCGCAACGCGACCCAACTTCTTACTTCAGGCTCAAAAACCTTGCTGATCGATCCCATGCTGGCTTCAATGCATGCGTATGACCCTATTTCGTTTACGGCTGGTGATACAAGAAACCCCACCGTGGGCCTGCCGATCAGTGATGCGGAACTGAATATATTGCTGCAACAGGTCGATGCCGTTCTGCTCACGCATCTGCATACTGATCATTGGGATACAGCCGCACACAAACTTTTGGCAAAGCACCTGCCGGTTTTTTGTCAACCCGGTGATAGCCAGGCTATAAATGCGTTGGGATTTACCAATGTTATTGAAGTTGAGCAACAACTCCAATGGGAAGGAATACAACTACATCGTACCGATGGAAGGCATGGAACAGGGGAGATCGGTGAACGGATGGGTAAGGTGTCCGGCTATGTAATCTCTGACGGTTCCGAAAACCTCTACATTGCCGGTGATACGATCTGGTGTACTGAAGTTCAGGAAGCATTGGATCGTTTCAAACCCGGGAACATTGTTGTCAACGGCGGAGGAGCCCGCTTTCTTCAGGGTGATCCTATCGTAATGGATATCGATGATATACTCACTGTTTGCCGTTACTCGCCGGCTGCCAAAGTATATGTGGTCCATCTCGAGTCGGTCAATCATAGCCAGCAAAGCCGGAATGAAATCCGGGAGGCTTTGCACAAAGAAGGATTTTCCAGCAGGGCTTATGTCCCTGATGATGGAGAGACATATTTGCTCAGCTGATCAGAAACAGAAAGTGGGGCCAAATGCGCCCACTTTCTGTTTCTGAATGTATGGACATTTTTTTATTGAAAGAATTGTAAAAGAATTCCGGCCGGCTGGAAAGGTCTGCTCGAGGCAACACCGGTGGTGAAGTATGAGCTGGCAAAACCTGCAAAATATCTGGAATTGGTTTGGGGTCAACTGGCGTAACGGAGTAGCCAGCCGTTGATGCATAAAATTTAACCATAGCCTATAAGCTTACAGGTAAGATTTACACTCATTTACATCTTTTTTACAAGCGTTTTACTGCTTTCACCTACGTTCATGCGTACGTTTGGTAATACCTGCGGGAAAAACCAAACAGGTGTGTTTAAAGAAATCGAGAGTCTGGATCAGGGACATAGTCACTTCCTCTTACGCAAAACGTTTTCTTCATTTATTCATATCTAACATTATTCTGCACCATGAACAGTAAACTATCATTTATTTGCCTGACTTCAATTATTGCTATTTTATTATCAGGCTGCGGCGGTCCTGCAAAAAAAGAAAAAGCAAGCGACGCGTTGGCAAACTCCGTATCCTTACATACCGGAAATGAAAAATATATTCCAATAGATACTAAAGAAAGTGTAGTAGAATGGAAAGGGGCTAATTCGTTTGGCTCTCATACTGGATACGTTTCTGTATCAAAAGGTGAATTGATGATTGAAAATGGCCAACTCCGGGGAGGCTCAGCTGAAATTAACATGACTACGATTGTAGATGACCAGCATTCGGGCGATAATGGGCTTATTCAACATTTAAAAGATCCTGATTTCTTTGATGTTCAAAAGTTTCCAAAGTCTTCGATTGCGATCACCAAAGTTGAAGCGATAAACGGTGATGAAATGAAAGTGACGGCGAACCTGACCATTAAAGGCATTACAAACCCGGTTACGTTTCCTGCAAAAATTCAGATAAAGGATGAAATGGTAAAAGCGGATGGTTCCTTCAACATAGACCGGACGAATTGGGGCATCCGTTATAAGTCAGGGAAATTCTTTTACCTTTTGGCGGATAAAACTATTTCTGATTCTATCGAATTCAAGATAAAGATCGTGGCAAAGAAATGATATGTCAGATGAGACGTGGTTACGCAAGCTTCTGACTTCAGATCTAATGTAATTTAGGAAAGAACAATACACAATTGTCATACAATTTTTTAAAGTCATCCCAAACAGCTTTTGATATTATTTCTGTTTCTTTTTTAACTGTTCCGCATATTTCCAAAGCTCGTTGTAAATACCAAAGTAATACCTGAACAGCTCCTTTTCGCCCAGCGATGTATTCGTAAATAAAATAACGCCGATCTCTTTGTTCAGATCTGAAAGCATTTCCGTTTTCACTCCGGGATCTGTGCCACCATATCCAAGTTTGGTACCGCCATCTTTGGTTGCCCAAAAGATCCCGGAGTTGAGTTTTACAGGATTTACATTTTCCGGCTTATTGGTAGCAGTAAATTGAAGATGCTGCATTGTATCAATGGAAGATTGCTTCAAAATACGTGTCCCTCCATAAGCTCCTTTGTTCAATAGCGCAATAAAATACCTGGACAGCTCTTCAATGGTAGTGCGGATCCCTCCATCGGGATAGGTAGGAACTCCGTATAGTGGAATTTGTTTCAGACTGTCTCCCTGTTTATCATACAAACGGGAGTGTTTCTCCTGGTTGATCTGTGAAAGCAGCCACCCGGTATTTTTCATTTTCAGGGGCTTGAAGATTACTTTTTTGCTGTACTCATACAGCGACATTCCGGTCACTCTCTCTACGATATAGCCCGCAAGTCCGGCAGCGATATTGCAATATTCGCGATAGGTACCAGGTTTATGCGGCAGGAAGTTATTTTTTGAATAACGTGAGCCTGTTGGTTCGAAATAACTCTTTAGAAAATCAGCCAGCCCGATAGGACTGTCTCCTCCATAATAATAGGAAGCCGTATAAGTCGGTTCATGGTCATTCAGGCTGGAAGTATGGGTGCTGATATTTCTTAAAGTGATCTTTTCATGGGGAAAATAAGGATTAACGACTTTGAATGGAAGGTAGACATTAATGTCTTCATCCAATGACAACAGGCCTTCCTCAACAGCCTTCATGATACATACACCGGTGAATGTTTTCGAGATAGAAGCTACATACATGATGGTGTTTGTCGTAAACGGTATTTTCTTATCCTTGTCCGCATAGCCATAGCCTTTACTCCAGACGACTTTATTGTTGATGATGATAGATGCGCCCATGCCCACCATGCCGGAGGCGTTCATATTTTCCCGGAAAAGACTATCGATCGATGCTTCGGTATAACTCTTTTCCTGCGCTACAACACTTATTGTGGTAAGGCTGAATACCAATAGCAGCCAGGTGATGAATCTTGGGGGTACGGATATGGGGCGATAGTGATGGTATAGTTTCATGGCTGTAGTCATTTATATATTCCTGTAACAAAAATCTCTTCTGCAAATATGCAGTATCGTGTTTTGCGCTGAACTGACCGTCGATGTACAGGCGTCCGGCGTCGATGAATAAACGCTTTTGCCTCTATTTCTACGTCTGCGCCCTATTGATAGACGAACGGCACCTCTCCGTCGACCATTGGTAAAACAAGTTGATCATACCGTATATTTGATTGTTATGCCGCTAATAGAGAGGATCGCAGATTTCAGTTCCAGGCAAAGATTGCTAAGCCATATCTTGTTCTGGGTGGTTGTTTCCATCATATTCCTCAACCGGTATACAATCGAGGAATATCAGGAAGTTGATAAGATCATTTACAGGCATTGTTATTACATGTCGTTCATGATCCTGGCTTCCTATTTTGTGGCTTACCTGATCATTCCAAAGCTGATTTCTGCAAAGAGTTATTATTCCATCATTTTTTATGCGCTGTCCGGGAGCTATTTGATCTGCGTCTGTTCCCGGTTGGCAGTCGTGTACCTTTTGGAACCCTTGATAAGAGAGCCACCTTTCGGACAGGAATCTCTTTGGGAGATCATGACCGATTTTCCAAAGCTGTTCCTGCATTATTTCGCGCTGGCTTTTTCTTTTGCGTGGCTGTTTGCCTTTTTCAAACTGATCAAAGGGCAGTATCTTATTCAGCAGCGAAGTCTGCGCCTTGAAAAAGGACGGGCACAGGCCGAACTGAAGGCGTTGAAATCTCAGCTAAATCCTCATTTTCTGTTCAACACGCTAAACAATATCTATTCGTTATCATTGATGAATTCACCTGTAACATCCCGGTCGATCGCAGGCCTTTCCGAGATACTGGATCATGTTTTATACCGTTGCAACAGCGCGGCAGTTCCGATAGCTTCGGAAATCAAGCTGATTGAAAATTACGTGGAGCTGGAAAAATTAAGATATAGTGACAGGCTCCAGGTGACGTTCGTCCATCACACAGATGAAGAACTGGATATAGCGCCCTTATTGCTTTTGTCAATAGTGGAGAATGCGTTTAAACATGGAGCGGGAGAGAATATCGGGAGGCCGTTCATAGCTATCCAGCTGGCGTTGAGGAGAGGGAAGTTTTACTTTAGTGTAACGAATAGCTTTGTTCCTGACAATAATAAGAGGGAGCATGACCGGATAGGCCTTACTAATATCCGCAAGCAGCTTCACCTGATATACGGCGATGATCATAACCTGGTTGTTCAAGAAAAGGAAGATCGTTTTGTTGTTGAGTTGTTTATTAATTTACGGAAGGACTTTAAATGAGAACAGCAATGAAAGTTAAGTGCCTGTTGGTTGACGACGAACCCCTGGCGATCCGGTTGATTCAGAATCACCTTTCCCAACTCGATGCCTTTGAGGTGGTCGCCACCTGTTCGAATGCTGTTGAAGCATTAAGTGTTTTAAGATCGACGCCTGTTGATCTTTTGTTTCTTGATATCAAAATGCCCAGGATCAATGGGCTTGATTTTTTAAAAACTTTACAGCAGCCTCCTGCGGTAATTATCACGACTGCATACCGGGAATACGCAATAGAAGGATATGATCTTGATTTGATCGATTACCTGCTAAAGCCCATTACGTTCGAGCGTTTTATCAAAGCAACGGAACGTTATCTGAGGCGTAAGATGGTTGTTGATCAGGCAGAAGCTGAAGTACAGGGTGATTTCATCAATATACGGGCAGACCGTAAATTTCATCGTCTTCACCATAATGACATTATCCTGGTAGAAAGTGTGAAGGATTATGTGATCATTCATCTTCAGGATAGGCAGATCACAGCCAAGTATAAGATCGGTGACTTTGAGTCGTTGTTGCCGACGTCGTCTTTTCTGCGCATCCATCGTTCTTTTATCGTCCGCATAAACAAAATCCAGGCTTTCACATTTAGCGAGATAGAGATCGATGGCAAGCAATTTCCAATTGGCACAAATTATAAGGATCAGGTGACAAAAAGTTTACAGTTGACCATTCCTAAAACTGATCGACAGGATACGTAAGAACGTAACAACCGCCTCTAAGCGTTCTTGAAAAGTACATCAACCGCCATAGAAAAAGGGAACACTGATAGCGTTCCCTTTTTTATATCATGAATCCATAAGTTGAAACAACATCTTACAGGAGTAAATTGTTATACCATTATTTACTTACAAAACTTCCTGTAATTCCACATCAAATATCAACACAGCATTGCCTGGAATGCCCATGTAGGGACTGCATCCATAAGCCAGATACGGTGGGATGATCAGTTTGATTTTTCCACCTTGTTTGATCAGCGGAATCCCTATCTGCCAGCCCTGAATAACACCTCCTAAGGGAAAAGTGGCAACGCCTCCATCAAAGGGCGTGTTATCGGTGAATTTACCGGTATAGTTTGCTTTTACTGATGAACTGAGAGTGGGTGTTGCGCCGGTGCCCGGCTCAATGACCTGGTAGTACAATCCGCTGGTGTGTTTTATAGCGGTAATGCCGTTGGCTGTGATATAGCTCTGCATTTTGGCATCATCTTCTTCTGGTGTTGTACATCTGTATTCTTCTCTATCCTTATTACTACATCCCACAAGGGCAAGTCCCAGTATCATACTAAAAACAAGATTGATCAAACGCATGTGTATTATAAGTTTAAGGGGCAAATATAATGTGCAACAATGTATTATTTCGTTAAAAGTTACTCGTTTCAAATCCAAATGTGCAGCGGTCTGATAAATGCAATTGAGTCACAAGGCATTTTCCTGATTTTTTCTGAATGGTCCAATCGGTGACCAAATCCTCCGCAGTCATTATCTTTGTACCATCTATGGAAAAAAATATGAAACACGAAGATCTGGTCAGAAAGCAACCAGGCTCCCTGGTGGAGAAGATCGTAAAAGAAATAGCAGGAAAAGATACCGTTGAGGTTCACTTTGAAGACGAAGATGATCAACTCTGGTCGGTAGTAAAAGTGCATAATTATGACGACGACACCGAGATGTCGCTTCGCCTGTTGTCTGACAATAAATGGGTATTACAGTTCGGATATTATGATGACGAAGATGAATTCAATGAACTGCTTCAACCTCTTACTCAAAAGGAAATAGATCTGGTGCCTAAAGGGCTTCAAAAAGTTATGCTCAAAGTGTTAGTTAGTGAAGATGGTATGAGAGTTCCTGGAAAAGTTTTATCTGTATAGATCTGTGCTGAGAAAGTAACAGAAAGGGTGAAACGTCAAAAGCTTCACCCTTTTCTATTAATATCATTCCTTCAACTCCTTTATCCTCCTTAACTCTTAGACTGAACTTCCTTAGTTCTTTGTATAAGAAACCATCGCACTGAGATCTGTACCCACTTCACAAATGAGGTACCGGTCGTTCAATCCATTTAAAAATGTCTTTGCATTGCTAAAAGAAAGTATTTTGGATCCATGTACCGGATGCAGGTTGCCGTTCTTATCTCTGAACTCCAGCGTTAGTATTACGTTCTCTATGCGCCATGCGTCTGTAAAAAGATGAGGATAATATTTGATCATTAATCGTCCGCCGTACTTCTGTATATCTGACAGTAAGATATCGTTACCACCCGTTTTCAATTGTTCAGGATTGCTCATGGTGAGTTTGGTGGAAATAAGCGACAGGTTAGCATTTGCATGTTTCTTAAGTCCAACTTCGATCTCACTGTTCACCGGCATTTCGTTCTGCTGGTTCCATTGTGCGAAAGCACAATAGGGGGCGGCGTATTGGTCGGGCAATGCGAACTTTGTATATACTTCAGACGGGCTTTCTTTATTGTCACGTCCTGTGCTGATCTTAACCCTTACAGCTGTTAATTGATATTCGACAACTGTTGAGCTTTGCGCCGGGGGCGGAGCCGTTGTCGTTGAAGGAGTTGAGGATGGAGGTGCTGAAGCTGGCGGTGACGGAGAAGACAGGACCGGCGTTGTTGTTGTCGGTTTTACAGGTGCAGTAGTTTTTAATATAACTGCCGGACTTTTTTTGTTAACCGTTGGTTTTACTACCGTGGGTCGTGTGGTTTCCTGGGCCATCCCGGATATTGCGGACAGCATAGCCAGGGTGTATAGCATGACAATTCTTTTCATCTCTTTATTTTTTAGTGAAGAGGGAACGTAAATGTATCAGGAAAGGAAAGAGTTTACGATCGCCTGAAACAATGAAATTTTACCCGAATGGTATCACCTTTTCAGGGGAGTGTATATCCTTAATAATTGGGGTAACGATCATCATTTCGCTAGACTTGCGGAAAAAAGAATTTACTGTAACAGGTGTTCTTCCTGTCTTTCCGGTAAAA
>VFQP010003284.1_pt1 | contig 16668 bp, 22 predicted proteins | sample 3512351 | NCBI WGS metagenome assembly VFQP01 (sample SAMN10412372, study PRJNA504923) | tailings metagenome | isolation source: Relicate 1 Philex TSF1 revegetated site | place: Philippines: Tuba, Benguet | collected 2017-08-29
CCCCCCCCCCCCCCCCGGGGCCTGCCCCCAACCCTGGCGCGTACAAAGACCAGACGGCCCCCTCCCCGCGCTCTTCCTCCTCTCGCCAACGAAGAGGGAGAGCGCAGCGCATTTTTGCCGCCGCCGTCACCGAACGCCGCACGCTGAGAGGGCTCCCAACACGTGCACACCGCAGCGGCGCCTCCGTGCTGCGCGTGCTGTCGTGCGCGGTTGAGCCGTGGGACAATCGTGGGACGCAGAGTGCCACCACCACCGTGGAACTCGCTTGGGGTATTGGGCTGCCGGGCGTGCGCACGGCTGCAACGGTGCAAAATGGGCGCGTGGCTTCCCTTTCCCTGAGGGAGGTGTGCCTGACCGTGCGCCCACTGCTGGAACGAATGGACTCGCTGAAGGACTGGAGGCGGCACCGTCTGTTGCGTGTGCTCTCCCCGGTTTTGCTCGTCGTCGCACTCAGGGGTGGTTCCGGGCGGGCTTTGTTTCAGGCTCCCTCGCTCGCTGGCGCCAGGGGGCAGGGGGCAACAAGTGCTTGCTGCTGGTGCATGGTGGCGGTCTGCGCCCACGCCCGCCCATGGGCTCTTGGCGCTCCCAGCATGTCTGTGTGCGTTGGCGCTCCCTGGTTGTGTCGTTGCCGCTGGCCTGCGCGGGTGCGCGCTCGCTCACGCGCTCACGCGTTCAGGGGTGTGAGCTGTACACTAGCGTGGAGGGGTGTGGGGCCTAGCGCCCGGGCACGCAGCGTGTGTTTGTTTGTGCATGGTGGGGCGCATGCCGGGGCCTGGCCAGCAGCGGGTTGGCCACGCACCGACCGGAGCGAGCGCTGGATGACCATGTTGCTGCGGCACACTCCCCTGTGTCCTTCCCGCCCTCTCAGCCTCATCCTCCCCTCGTACCCTCTCCGTCATCCTCATCCTGAGGCGGCAGCACGCACGTGCTGCTGTGCCACAACTTGATCGATTGCATCGCGCACCCTGAGGAAGAAGACGAAGCACACGGGGCGGAGGGACGCACTCTGCAAGCAAGCACTGTGCCGAGCGAAACGTGCTCCCTCAGGCGTTGCAGCTGCTTTGGTCAGAACAGCCCGCCGTCGGAGAGCGCGTCACCCAGGAGCAGCCCACCCAAGAGGCCCGCGCCAGCGCCGACAGCCACGGCGCCGCCCATGCCCATGCCACCCGCCTGCTGCTGCTGGTACCCCTGCTGCTGGTACATGACGGGGGGACCAGGCTGCTGGGGGTAGCCACCGTACCCCGGAGGCGGAGGCCCGTAGGCGTAGCTCGGCTGCCCGTAGCTGGCAGGCGGGGGGTAGGGGGGAGGGGGGTAGCCGCCTTGCATGTGCTGAGGAGGGTAGCCTCCCTGAGGCGGGGGGTAGCCGCCTTGCATGTGCTGAGGAGGGTGGGCGTCTGCGTCGTGCGAGGGGCACGCACGCACGCAGCCATTCGTTCGCTCGCCGTGGGTGCGGGTCCAGCCCCTCCACACAATCCCGGCCCTGCAACACGACACTCTTGAGCATTCACACAGTCGGCGCTTGCCTTGCGTGCTAGCGCCGCAGCCCATGGTTCGTCGTCAAGATGAGTTCACGGCGTTGACCCCGGCACTTCACGGGAAGCTCCGAGGAGGCGAACACCGCGTCGGTCGCTTTGCTCCTTCCGCTGCCGTGACGCACAGCGACTGGCTGCACTCGCTTTCGCCGAGCTCGCGACGTTTTGCCGTATTTCTGCATGGCGCGGGCTCAGGGTGTGGTGATGAATAGTTGCTTGCAGCAGCAGCAGCACCAGCGGTCAGGTGGAAAGGTCGTCATTTGGCCGCGACGACGCTGGGCGACAGCACGTCGGTGACGAGCGTGGTGATGAGGCGCACGGTGGGCGGCTCAAAGTTGACGTCGCCCACGTACACCACCGAGCCTGCACGCACGCGCCGCACAAGTTGCATCCACACCAGCTGCAACCATCAGAACTTCACACCCTTGCCAGGTCAATTGCCAGGCTCGCACGCTCACCCTTTCCGTAGGTGGCCGCCGCCACGGCGCACAGCCCTCCCGCCCCCTTCTCGCCCCCGTCGGCGTACAGCTGCGAGGCTCGCGGCACGCCCTGCAGCAGGCAGGCCTTGACGCTCATGTGCGCCGGCAGCAGCCCCGCCAGCGCCCCGGCGCCCGCCTTGCGCCGCAGCACCTTGCCCACGTCCGCCGCGTCGGCCAGCCGCAGCTCCAGCCGCTGGTACCCCACCTCGTCGTCCCCGGGCATGCACCAACGCAGCCCGAACCACGCGCTGAGCGACGCGGCGGCGGCGCGGTCGCCGTTGAGCACCAGCACGCCGCCGTGCTGCACAAACGTGCGCATGGCGCGGCAGACGGCGCCCTCGGAGGCAAAGGGCGTCTGCACGTCGTTGGCGTCGTGCGGCGCGGCGCCCAGCGAGCGGCCCAGGTCGCGGCCCAGGCCGGCGATGAGGCAGGCGCTGTACTTGTAGGTGCTGGGCACGCCCCGCTGCGCCGCCGTGAGCTCCCGGGCCACCTTGTCCTCCTGCGTGTCGCGGCGGGGGTCGTCCTGCGGCGCGGCGGCGTGGCACGGCGTGGCGGCGCACCGAGGCGGCGAGAAGTCTGGGGCTGCAGCGGTAGAGGTTGGCAGGCGGCGCGCTGCGCACGGCGACGCGAACGTGAGGCCCCACGTGCCACGGCGGAGCGGGCTTTTGCCGCGCGGGCCGCACAAACGCGCGGCATAGTGCGAACAACTCACCAAGTCGAAGGTGATTGTGGAGTGGGTGCCGTCCTGGGCCTTGATGCTGGCCAGCAGCGGCTGCAGGAACTGCGCCTCGCCGCGCCACAGCCCCTGAGAGGCATGCGTGGTGCAAACGCTTTTCAGGCACGACGAAAAGTCAGCGTCCCGAGACCCGAGCACGCGTGTTCGCGCGGGGCGCGCCCGTGTGCTACGCGCGTTGTGCTCACCTGCAGGACCAGCACGTTGACCGTGTCGGGGGGCTTGGTGGGCCCCAGGACCGCCGCCGGCCGCGCGGCGGCCGCCGCCGGCTGCGCTGCGGGGGCGCTGGGCTTCTGGGCTGCGGCGGGCGCCGCTGCCGCCGCCGGCTGCTGCACGGCGCGCGGCTGCTGCACCGCGTGCGGCTGCTGCGGCTGCTGCGGCGCCGGCGCCGGCGCAGGCTTGGGCTGCGGCGGCGGCGCCGGCGGCGGTGCCGGCGCGGCGGGCTTGCTGGGCGCTGGGGGCGGCGGCTGCGTGGCGGCGGTGCTGGCGGCAATGGCGGCGGCAATCATCTGCTCCTCGTCGTCGATGAGGTCGTCGTCGCGCGCGGGGCCGGCCACCGGCAGCGGCACGATGGGCCGGATGAGCGCGTTGATGGCCACCAGCGCGTGGTTGAAGTCGCCCAGGGTGTAGCTGCTCGCCTCCAGGTCGCCCCACCACACCAGCAACCCTGCAGCGCGGCGCGGCACGCGTGCGCCTTCCTCAAACCATCCGCGCACCGCAAAGAGAGCAACCGCGCGTGAAGCGGCGCAGCAACGGCGGCAACGCACCTCGGCTCATGAGCGCGCAGGCGACGCCGCACTGGTCCGACGGCTTGCCCGCGCCCGCCTGCTCCTGCGGCCGCGGCACGTAGTAGACCTGCTCGGCCGGCGGCACGCCCTGCAGCAGCCAGGACTTGCCGGCGTTGAGCTCGACCGGCACGCGCGGCGCCAGCGAGGTGAGCCGCGCGCTGAGCTCCAGCACCGACGAGAGGTGCACAAAGGCGTCCACGTGCGAGTCCTCGAACGGCGAGGGCGCGCGCGCCAGCTCCCAGGTGCGGCCGAACCAGGACTGCGCGATGCCCAGCACGCCACGGCCGCCGTGCAGAAAGAGCTTGCCGCCGTCGTGCACCCACTGCGTGACGGCCTGGCGCAGCTCGAGCGAGCCGTGCTCGCGGACGGGGAACTGGTAGCCCTCGGTCTGGCCGTCCCAGGACGACTCGTACATGACGGCGACGGTGTGCTCGTACAGCAGAGCGCACAGGGGACCTTGGTCCTGCGCGGCGGGCGCGCAGCGGTCAAGTGCCGCGGGTGGCGTGCGTGTGCGGGTGCCTGGCACCGGCGGAGGACATGTCACGCCGCCCGCCCAGCCCAGGGTCGGAAGTGGCGTTGCGTGCAGACTGCTCCCTCAGCGGTGATCATCCCAGATGAGTCCAAAGAGAGTCCAAGAGCAGCGTGGACCCGGAAACCAGCCGGCGCACCCGCTCTCGCTCGGGGATGCTGGCGCGCGTGACGGCAAAGTTGAGCGACATCTTCTCAAAGGCGGCGTGCACCAGGTGCATCTCGGCGGTGGAGCGGTCGTGGCGTGAGTCGTACATGAGCAGCAGCTTGGGCTTCTTGCCCGCCTTGCCCATGGGCACCAGGGAGGGCAGGTCCTGCGCCGGCGCCTCCTCCTCGTCGCCGTACTCGTAGTCGTCGTCGTCGTCCTCGTCGTCGTCGTCGTCCTCGTACTCGTAGTCCCCGGAGTCGTCGTCCTCCTCCTCTTCCTCCATGTCCTCTGCAGGCAGAAGCGGCAGGCGTCACGGGCACGCCAGTCGCGCCCGCGTGCGCGTGCGCGTGCGCTGCCGAGGCACCGTCGCAGGGAGTCCAGCCCACGCTGCATGGGGGCGCCGCTGGCCACCGGCACAGCGCGATTGCGGCGTCGGAGAGAGCGCTCTGGGTGGTTGCGGGCCCGCACGTGCGCGGTGGCCCGTCCGCGTTCTGCCTGCCCGCCCAGCGCTGCAGATGTGGCGTCGCCGCTGCGCACGGATCGCGGAGCAACCACCCACCGTCGTCGTCATCGGTGTGGTGGCCCTCGTGGAGCTCCTCGTCGTCGCTGGGCTCCTTCAGCGCGCCGGCGGGCGCCTTTGCCTGCGCTGACCCCGCAGCAGGCTGCTGAGGTTTGGGAGCCATGGGTGGATGAGCTGGCGACCTTGCTGCTGCCCCACACTTGCTCCTCCCGCTGCTCCCCTCTGGGTCCTACCCATGGCCGATCTGGGCCCTCGATGGTGGCTCGAGCAGCAATCGAGATGCAGCGATCGGCCCAGCACAGGGCCTCGAGCAGCAGCAGCGGCATGATGATGGCGCTCCCGCGCGCCGTGCAGTCGGCGCTCCTGCGCTCGAGGAGGACGAGCTTCAGCTGCCCGCGCGCGCTTCAGCACAGCAGCAGCAACAGCAGGTTGCTCTCAGTAGGATTGCAGAGGAGGCCAGTGCTGCTGGGGCCCTGGGGCTCGGCCCGCCCCGCGCAACACCACCTGCGCGCACTCTCAGCGCACGCCTCCGGCGAGGACGCAGCCACGGCAGTCACCACAGCCAGCACCACCAGCGGCAGCACCACCAGCGCGGCATCCGTGCCAGCGCCGCAGGCCAAGGGCGGGTACCGCCTGCCGCCCCCAGGTCCGTACGTGCCCACCACACAGATATCGATTCGGTGCCGCCGCTGCTGGCAGGCAGGCCCTCCCGACTGGGTGGCTCACTGCCAACTTGCACCCTCCTCGCCCGCCCGCCCGAACACGCACGCAGAGATCGTCAGCATCATCGACGCGCCGCCGCAGCCGTCCCTCTCCTACTCGCCCGACCGCACGCGCTTCCTGCAGATCGCGCGGCCGCAGCCGCTGCCGCCCATCTACGAAATGTCCCGCCCCGAGCTCAAGCTCGCCGGCCTGCGCATCGACCCGGAAATCTACGCCAGGTGGGCCACGCACGCCCTCTGCTGCAAGGCAGCCTGAGGCGTACAAAGGGGCTGGGCGGCGCTGCCAGCTCAGCACCTGGCGGTGCGCGTGTGCCCTCCCTCCCACCTCCCCGCCGTGCCGCAACAGGTCCAAGATGGGATACAGCCTGGACATTGCCGTGGTGCCGGCGGACGTGGTGGTGCCGGCGGGCCCCGAGCACTGCAAGAGCGTGACGGGCTACCCGCAGGGCGCGTGGCTCAACTACGTCAGCTGGTGCGCGCGCCTCTCTGCTGCCACACGGGCACGGGCCCTGTCTAGCCGCCCCCGCTCCCGCTCCCGGCGACGTCTCTCCCTCTCTCAGCGGCGCCCAGGACACAGCACACGCCCGCAGAGCCAACCAGGCTGGGCGCGGGCCGACCGCCTTCCCTTTTTCAGCCCAGCGCCACGCAACGCCAACGCTGCTCCCACGCCGCCGCCGCAGGTCCCCCGAGGGGCGCTCCATCGCCTTCACCGTGCGCAGCCCCGGAGGCCCCTCGGACCCACCCCGGCAGCCGCTGCAGCTCTGGGTGGCGCACCTGGACGACAAGGGCTCGCCCGGCGCCGGGCAGGCCAAGCAGCTGCTGGGCTCGGGCCCTCGCCAGGGCCTCAACACGGTGTTTGAGGACTATTCATGGATCGACGACGACTACATCGTGGCATGCGTGCTGCCAGAGGGGCTGGCGGCGCCGCCGGCGCGGCCGCCGCAGCCGCCGGGGCCGCGGGTGCAGGACAACAGCACGGGCAAGAAGGCGCAGAACCGCACCTTCCCCGACCTGCTCAAGGCGAGTCGGTGTGGGAAGGGGGGCGGCCAAGGGGCGACGCAGCGCGAGTGTTGAGGTGGATTGCACGGGATGCAGCCGCTGCAATGGCGCCGTCGCCGCCACGGGGCGGAACTGGTGGAGGAGGGACTGTCCTTTGCGTGCTTGGTGGGCATGCGTGCTAGCCACACGTGCGCACAAGCGTTGCGATGGCCGCAGGACGAGCACGACTCGGCGCTGCTCGAGCACTACGGCACCAGCGAGGTCGTCACCATCAACGTGCACACGGGCGCCGTCACGCGCATCGGCCCCAAGCGCATGTACATCGTGCGTGCCCCCCTGACGCTGCATTCGCCCGGAGCGCCGCTGTGCTCGTGCTAGTGTCTGGGCAACGCACCCGCTCTATGTGAAGCCCTGAGCACACGTGATGCACCTTTACTTCTTTCCTTTCCTCTCTCAGGAGGTGGACCCGTCGCCCGACGGCGAGTTCCTGCTCGTCACGTGGCTCGAGCCGCCCTTCTCCTACATCGTGCCGTGTGGCCGGTTCCCCCAGCGCTCGCAGCTCTGGAGGCGCGACGGCTCGCTGGTGAGCAGACGCGCCGCCGGCAAGTGCACCGCGCTTGCTGAGCCGGGCTGCACACGCTCTCTCTCTTTGCTTGCGGAGTTGGCCCACCGCATCGGCGTGGAGCTGGCGCGCCTGTGGGCAGGCGTCCCGGCTCCATACTCGCAAGGCGCGAGGCCACGCGACGTGTGCCTGTCTGCATGCTCCTTGCAGGTGCGCGAGCTGGCCTACCTCCCCCTGGCCGAGGACATCCCCATTGCCTTCAACAGCACGCGCAAGGTGAGGCGTGCGCTTCTCCCCGCCTGCCCACAACGACAGCAACAACTTTGCGCCGCACCTGACGGCCGCCGCAGCGTCGGGCCGAGCGCAGCTACCGCACCAGTGCGTGCCAACGCGTCACGCTGGCGGGTGTGTGCGTGGCGCGCGCCTCGCTGCTGACGCAGGGGCCGCGGGGGCTGGGCTGGCGCAGCGACAAGCCCGCCGAGCTCTACTGGATCGAGGCGCAGGTGAGCGGCATCTTCGCTGGACACCACGCCACCACCACGCTGCTGAACCGCCCCACGATCGCACGTTAGCTTGGTCGCCAGCGGCACGATTGGCTCTCTGTGGCGAGAGTGCGAGACCAGCAGGGCCTAGACGCACCGCGTCGCGCTTGCAGGACGGCGGCGACCCGGCGGTGGAGGTCTCCCCGCGCGACATCGTCTTCACGCTCTGCGCGCACGACGCGGCGGCGGCGGCGGTGGCTGCCGGCGGCGGCGACGCGGCGGCCGTGGCGCCGCGGCGGCTCGCCGCGACGGACCTACGGTGCGGCGGCGTGTCTTGGGGCGACGAGGACCTGGCCATCCTGTACGAGAGCTGGTGGAAGACGCGGCGGTCCGTCTGGTGGCTCATCAAGCCTGGGCAGCCCGACGCCAAGCCCGAAGTGCTCTTTGACAGGTGCGCGGAGATGCCGCGAGGGCCTGATCAAGACTTCAGCATGCCTCCTCACTGTAGAGACGCGGCGAGCTGCTTTTGCGTGCTCACGCGACGGTGGCCGGGGCGCTGGTGTGCGCTGGCTGACGTGCTGCGCGTCGGGGGTTTGCACCTGTTTGGGCGCGTCGGCGGGGCGAGGGGCGCGACTGCGTGCATGCGCGTGCGGGTGTTGCGTGCGTGGCGTGCAGGAACTACGAGGACGTGTACACGGACCCGGGGTCGCCGCTCTCGCGCCGCACCCAGTGGGGCACCTACGTGCTGGCCAAGGTGGACGGGCAGCGCAAGCTGCTCATGGAGGTGCGTGCGTGTGGGCGGGCAGAGGGGTGGGGAGGCTCAGCGTGTGCGCGTGCGTACGGGCGGCCGGGTGGTGGCGCCGGGGGCCGGTGCAAGCTGATCATGGAGGTGCGTACGTTGGGGTGGGGGGCTCAGTGCGTGTGCGTGTGCATGTGGGGGGCAGGCGCTGGTGTCTGGGGGCAACGCAAGCTGCTCTTCGAGGCATGAGGCGTGTGGACTTGACGAAGGCCAGCGTGCCCCCACCCTGATGACGAGAGCCTGGGAAGAAGCGCCGCGCATGGCAGTCCTGCCCTGGACCCCTCCCTGCTGGCGCAGCCGCGGCTGTGCTCTGCTGACCGTGCCGCTGCCTGCGCGCGCGCGCCGCAGGGCACGGGCGCGACGCCCGAGGGCAACAAGCCCTTCTTGGACGTGCTGGACCTGGAGACGCGCCAGGCGCGGCGCGTGTGGCAGAGCAAGGCGCCCTTCTACGAGCAGCCAGGCTCCATCATGAACGACCTCGACCCGGTGAGGCCGCTCAGCTGGGGCCCTGCCTTGCACATTTGGGGCCGTGCCTTGCGCCTGGGGCTGGCGACGACGCTCCATGAGATGGGGAGTGCTTCCTTCTTTAACAGGGACGCGCAGGCGCCGCAGCAGGCAGAGTGGGGCTGAGCGTGTGGATGTGCGTGCAGGACAAGGAGGTGCGGCTCGAGGGGCTGGAGCTCTCCTTCACGCGCGAGAGCGCCAAGGACCCGCCCCAGACGTACATCATGACGCTGCGGGACGACGCCACGCAAGTCACCGAGCGGCAAGTCACCAACTACCCCCACCCGCACCCTTCGGTGAGCGGCGTCGCGGCTCTCCGGCCCCCCTGACGCTCGGTCCACAAACCGTCGGCTGCGAGGCGCCCGGGCAGAGGTCATCACGGGCACGCCTCGCAACGGGCACCGGCCCCTGGCTCTCCGCGCACCGCGTGGCGCGGGGCCCCAGGCCTCGTGCCTCGCCGGCGTCGTGCCCCTTCGCACAAGGCGTGCCCTGGGGCCGGCGCACACCAGACCTTGGTGCCCCGTGCCTTGCGTGCCGCACGCGTGGTGGCGCAGCTACGCGACCTGCAGCGCGAGGTGCTCCGGTACCCCCGCAACGACGGCGTGATGCTGACGGCCACGCTCTACACGCCGCCCGGCTACAGCGCCGAGCGGGACGGCCCGCTGCCCTGCATCGTGTGGGCCTACCCCCGCGAGTTCAAGAGCAAGGTCAGGGCTCAACAAGCGCTGTTGCTCTTGCTTTTGCCTTGCTTTGGCGGCAGCAGCTGCACCACGCCGGGGGGCCGGCGCGCGTTTGGCTTGCGCTCTCTCGTGGAAGGCCATGACCGGCTGTGCTTCGCTGCGGTCATTGCCCGCCGGCTCCGCACTGCGGGGCGCGTGCTCACACTTGCTCTCGCCTCGCCTCCCGTGCGCCCGTAGGACGCGGCGGGGCAGATGCGCCGCAGCCCCTACCAGTTCGCCTCCATCGGCAGCACCAGCCCCACGCTGTGGCTGGCGAGAGGGTGCGTGCGGCCGCGGAGCGCTTGGCTGCCACTGGCTCTGGGTGGCCGCACAGACGGGCCGCAGCAGTCTTTCAGGGCAAGCGTGGCGGGTTTGGTGGTGCGTGTGAGGGCGCAGGTACGCTGTGCTGGACGGCCCCACGCTGCCCATCGTGGCCGAGGGCGACGAGGAGCCCAACGACACCTTCCTGGACCAGCTCACCAGTGAGTCGCGGGTGCTGCGGCCGCACTCTGCATTGCCGCGCGCGCGCCGGGCGTGGAGCACGTGGGCCGCTGACAGAGCGGCGGGGCGTTGCGCTCTGGTGCAAGCACGTTCTGCTGGCCCACTCGGCTGCCGACGGTGCGCGCTCCTTTCGGCCGCGCGCTTGTGCTGCGCAGACGGCGCGCGGGCGGCGGTGGACGAGGGCGTGCGCAAGGGCGTGGTGGACCCCAAGCGCGTCTCGGTCGGCGGGCGTGAGTGCGCTTGGTGTAGCACTGGGCCTGCACGCTCTCACCAGCAGTGGGGCGCTGCCTCGGCGGCGCCGTGCCCGCCACGCCTGCGTGCGTTCACGGGCGACCCTCTTCTGCTCGCCTGTTGTCTTCCTGACCTGTGATTTGCAGACTCGTACGGCGCCTTCATGGCGGCCAACCTGCTGGCGCACAGCGACCTCTTTGCCTGCGCCATCGCGCGCACCGGCGCCTACAACCGCACGCTCACCCCCTTTGGCTTCCAGAACGAGGAGAGGACGCTCTGGCAGGTGGGCGCCGTGGCCGCGTCTGGCTGTCCGCGGCACCGCACGCGTCTCTGCTTGGAGCCAGCGCGAGGGCGGCCGCGTGCGTGAGCCCGTGGGCGCGCAGGCGCCTGACATCTACCTCAAGATGAGCCCGTTCATGGCGGCTGACAAGATCAAGAAGCCCATTTTGCTGATCCACGGCGAGGACGACAACAACCCCGGCACGTTCCCCCTGCAGAGCGAGCGCTTCTACCAGGTGGGGCGCGATGCGCCTTGTGGGCCGGGCCAGGCGTAGCGTGCGCCCAGCTGGCCCACGCACGCAGACACAGACGTCGTGGCGGGAACAAGGTCAGGGAGTCCATCCTCGTCCTGACAAGGGGAGGTGCGGATGCGGGAGACGATTGCGCGCAGGCGCTCAAGGGGCACGGAGCCGTGTGCCGCCTGGTGCTGCTGCCGCACGAGTCGCACGGCTACCGCGCCTACGAGTCCATCATGCACACGCTCTACGAGCAGGATCAGTGGATCGAGAGGTACGCGGGGTACGGCCGCGTGGACCCGCAGTACGACGGCGACGGCGGCTCAAGCAACGGCAACGGCTATGACAGCTCGTGACAGCGCGCTCACCTCTGACCTCTACTGATGATCAGCTTCTTCATGCCCTCTCTATTGCGCCTTCGGTCGGCGACCACGCGCTCCCCTAACCCTCATCCCATGCAACACCAGGAGCCAGAAGGACAGCAGACGCAGCACAAAGCAACAGCAGCAGCAGCACCCCAACAACGCCCACACAAGGCCCGGCCGGACAGTGCGCAGAGGAGCACCGCCACACAGCGCGAGAACATTTGAAATCTTGAAGAGGAGAAGGGAGGAGAGAAGGAGGAGCGATGGCGGAAGCGCCAGGTGCGTGCGCGCTAGAGTCAACCACCACCTAGTGCGTCGCTCACAACGCGTGATGGTGCGACGACTCTGCTGCGCTCTTGTGGGGGCGATCGTGCAGAGAGCAAGCGGGCCAAGCTCGATGACGAGGAGCAGGCTGGGCCGAGCAGCATGGAGGGTGCGTGCTGGTGCCGCTGCTCTTGCACCACATCGTTTGCGCGGGTGCACAGCAGGAGCCGCAGCTCTGGGGCGTGCACCTGTGCCGCCCGCGCCCGCAGAGGACGAGGCGCCGCCCAGGAGGGTGCACGAGCTCATGCCTCAGTACTACAGTGCGTGCGCGCGCACCAGCAGCAGCTTGTCTGTTGCGGGGAGCTGTTGAAATGGAGTGCGGGAGCGTGCTGCACATCCTCCCTTGCCACGCTTCGTCCGCAGGCCGGCTCTTCCCACACAGCCTGTTCTACAAGTGGCTGGCATACGGCAACGGTGCGTGCGCGCGTGATGCTTTTCCACAGCGCAGCAGCGCAGGCGATTGATCGCGTTGCGGCACCCCTGCATGCGCTACAGACGGCAAGCAGCCCCAGGCGGACGCGGGCTTCTTCCAGCGGCGCGAGTTCTGCTTCACCATGGAGGACGACGTCTTCATCCGCTACCAGTGCTTCCGGGTGCGTGCGCACTTGCACCCGCGACAGCCAGGCCTTGAGGAGGAGCGACCGGGCAGCACCACGCCGTGGGGTGTGCCAGGCGCAGCCAAACGCATGCGCTCACGGGCTGCAGCAAGGAAGGCTGGGAGGGAAACTGCAGGATGCCACCCTCTGCCGCGCACGCTGAGGAAGGACGCATAGCCTGTGCGTCGGGGGCGGTGCTGTGCTGTCCCCGCAGGACGGCGTGGAGCTGTCAGACGCCATCTCGCGCAAGTGCCCCGCCAAGATCGACATTGGGCCCGTCTACACGCACAAGCCCCAGGACCGCAAGAAGTACGAGGGTGAGCGCCTGGCCCCTCGCCCCCGCGCTCTTTGGTTGCTCTGCCTGGCGAGCCTGGCAGGCAGGCCTGGGAGTGCACTTGCTGCTGGGTGCCGCACAGCATGCACAGTGTGCCTGGCAGCGCAGCAGCGAGCGGCACGGTGTGGGACAGAACCACATGCTACCGCTGCCGGGACACCAGAGCCCAAAGCCAGCGCAGGATGCGCATCTGCGTCCCGTGTGTACGCGGAGGACATGGTGCTACTGTGGCCCACGGTTTGCGACCTGATGAAGCGTGCGGTTGCTCCCTTGACCGTCGCCGCGCGGCGCGGCGCGTGCTTGCTTGCTTGCAGGCACGGGCGAGTTTGTGCCGGTGGAGCGCGAGCTGGTGTTCGACATTGACTTGACCGACTACGACGACGTGCGCACGTGCGGCAAGGGCGGGCACATTTGCGCGCACTGCTGGCCGCTCATGGCCGTCGCCATCCAGGTGAGCACACGTGTGCACGCGTGCACGCGTGCGAGCCAGGAGGGGCAGGGAGCTGACGTGCGCAGCGCGGCGTGCAAGTTGTTGCTTTGCCCATGCAGCGATGCAGCTGGCGTGCTCCCTGGCGCACCGCACCCCGCCGTGGTGTGCGCAGATCGTGGACCGGGGCCTGCGGGAGGACTTTGGCTTCAGCAACATCCTGTGGGTCTACTCGGGCCGCCGCGGCGTGCATTGCTGGGTCTGCGACCCCAGGTGAGCTTCGACGTGGCGCTGCTTGAGGTGCCTGGGGGGATGTCAACAGCGGCAGAGAGCAAACGCACACGCACGTTGTGACGCACGCTGATGCTGCGGTGCCCAGCCCTGCTGCGTGCTCTGGCAATGTGCGCAGCGCCCGCAAGCTGACGGACGAGCAGCGCAGCTCCATCGCCGCCTACTTCGGCCTCTACAAGTGAGCGCTCGCGGCGCCAGGCACTGCGCGTGCGCTGCCGGCAAGCGGCAGCCACGCCCCCCCAACAAAAGGCCCTCGCTGAGAGGCTGCGGCGCTTCACGATGACGTGGCGTGCCGAGGCGCGCGCACGTCCCCCCGAGCAGGCCAATGAGAGGAGCACCACCCTGGTGTGGCGGTCGCGTGGCGTGTGGCGCGCTGCAGGGGCCACGACCAGGACCGCACCAAGGTGGCGCTGGGCGCAGGCGCCAGCATGCACCCGGCGGTGGAGGCGGCGGCCGAGCGGCTGCACGGCGTGTGGCCGGTGAGCGGCAGGCTTGCGGCGCAGCGGCCCTGTGCTCTCGCCCACTTGGCCTGGACGGTCTAGCGGACGGCGGCGGAACTGTCCTGCGCCACTCATTTGGGGCGTGTGCTGCGCTCTGGGCCTTGCAGTCGCTGCTCAAGGCGCAGCGCCTGCTGGAGGACGAGGGCATGCAGGCCAACATGATCAAGATGATCCCCGACGAAGGCGCGCAAAAGGCAAGGAGCTCTTTGAGGGGCAAGCGGGCCAGCGCAATCTCGCAGAGTGCAGGGGCAGGCTGGCGCCGCGCAGCCGCGCAGCCGCGGGGGACTCTGCGCGTGCGCTGTTCGGCGTTGCTGGCGGCTTGCAGGCGGTGCAGGAGGCGTGGAAGCGGCCCTGCCGGGGCACCAAGGACGTCAACCTGCAGCGCTGGGACCAGCTGGTGGACGTGCTCCGGCACAAGAGAGACGTGAGCGCGCTGCCGCTCTGCCGCACGCACCCGCAGCGCGCGCTCTGCCCGCGCCGGCAGGACGCCCCCTTCAGCCACGTTCCAGGCGCTGCACTGCTGAAGCGTTGGCCAGCGCGCGTGTATCCGCCAGCAGGGAGGCAAGCGCGTGCCGTCCCGCGCTGCGCGCGCTTTGTGCGTCGCAGGAGGCGCCCAAGGCCGGCCGGCTGCGCTACCAGCTGCAGCGGTGCGAGCAGGAGATTGTGTTTGCGCACGCTTACCCGCGCCTGGACCTCGAGGTGTCGCGCAAGATGAACCACTTGCTCAAGGTGCGCCTCGCGCCGCCATCGCCGCCCATCCTCGCATGGCTTTTCATGACACGGTGTCGCGGTGCTGCAGCCCACTACGTCAAGGGCCACCAATCAGGCATTTGGGTCAGGCAGACGTCCTGCTCAAGGCGCGCGCGCCTCGCCACAGCGCGCTCCATCTTGACGCTCTGGCGGCCGCTAAACCACCGTGTGCGCGTCGGGCGCTGCGCGCGCAGGCGCCCTTCTGCGTGCACCCCAAGACGGGCAAGGTGTGCGTGCCCATTGACCCCAGCGGCGCGTTTGACTTTGACCCGGACGAGGTGCCCACCGTGCACTCCCTGCTCAAGGAGCTGCCGGCCAAGCCCGCCACCAAGGTCAGCGGCTCTCCTCCGTGTTGGGTCCCTCCTCCCTCACCCTTTGCCGCCGTGAGGGCAGGGCTGCCGCGCCGGATAAACGGCGGGCGCCAGCACGCCGGAAGCTGCTGGCTGCTTTCCTCCCTCTATGCGCGCAGGGAGCGGAGGAGTGGCAGGGCACGCGGATGTCCGAGGCGGTGGAGGTGTTCAGGCGCACGTTCCTTGAGGGGTGCCTGCGCGCCAACCGCGAGCAGCTGGCCAGCGCGGCGCGTGCGGCGGCCCAGGCGCCCTCACTTGCCTTCTGAGCCTGTGCCTGCAAGGGACCGGCTGTGGGCGAGGGGAAAGCGCGTGGTCAAGGCCGCGGGGGGGCGCGTTGGCGGCTTGAGGGGCGTGCGCCAACAACGGCGGGACCTCCCGAAGGCATCACACGATGCCCACTCAGTGAAAAGTGTGCCCAGTGACACAGACGACCCACTTTGAGCGCAAGCCTCCACAGCGCGAGCATCACAGCATCTCTTCCAGCGCAGTCGCAGCCCGTCGTTGCTCCCTCCGGCAGCGTGTACGAGCCGCCGCAGCAGGTCCCCATTGGCAGCGAGGCCGCCATGGCGTGCAGCGCTCGCTGACGCAGATGGTGCGTGCTACGCGCTGGAGGTGGGCCCGGCGTTGGAGGAGCGGCAGGGACTGCTGCTGGGCGGTGCGGGGAGCAGCAAGAAGCAGCAGCACGGCCGCGTGGGGCCACCACCCGGCGAGGACCAGCCCAGCGCCAAGCATGGGCCGCGCAGCACTGCGCTCCGCCGCTTCACGGGCGTGTGTCGCACACCCCCTCTGGACCCCCTCTGGTGCGCCTACATTGCCTTCAGCACCGTCCTGGCCGTGCTGCTCCTCATCGACCCGCTCTTCAACCGGCCGAGCGGGCTCATCACCAGCAGCATGTTCACGGGCAGGCGCAGGCACGGCGACGTGGCGCCCTGCGCCTTTGATGAGGAGGGGTCCTGGCAAATCGGCCTGGTGTCCGGGACAAGCCCGAGGCTTGTCCCGTGCGCGGCGCGTTTGACTTTGACCCGGACGAGGTGCCAACCGTGCAGTCCCTGCTCAAGGAGCTGCCGGCCAATCTCTGCTCGCGCCTAGTGCAGGCTGGGTGGGACCCGGCGGCGCGCCTGAGCCCGGCGCAGGCCACAGGCCTCAACACGCTGCTCAGGGCAGACCCGCGCCCGCCCACGGCGCTGGCAACGTCGGCGCCGGTGGAGGCCAGCCAGGTGGCGGCGCTGGAGCGGGAGATCCTGGCCGTGTGGAACAGGTGCGGCTTGTGGACCTGGCAGGGCTCGCTGAAGGTTGGGCTGAGGATTCTCGCGCGCCGGGCCATGCGCCACGCCACTCTGGCCACTGCCTCTCACGGACGTTTGAGCGTGCTGGCACGCCCCTATTGCCCCCTGTTGCAGGTCAAAGATCTTCACGCCGGACGACTTCCGCGCCGGCCGCGCCAGCCTGCAGGGGCGCATCGCCAAGCGAGGTGTGCCGCGTCCCTTTGGTGCCGCTTGCAGCCCACAGCAAGGGCAGCGTGCTTGGAAGCATTCTCCTCAACACGCCGCTGGCTTCCATGGCTCCTCCGCATGCCTCCGCACCTGACGCGCTCACTGCGCTACCCACCCTCCCATGTTGCGCCGCGTGCAGGGTGGCCGGCGGTGGCGAGCCTGCGCGGGAGGACGCTGTTCCGCGTGTTTGGAAACCAGGACTTCCTGGACCTGTACGAAAAGGCGCGGCCGGGCGGGAGAGGCGCCGTGCTCTTCATCGAGGAGGGCGTCAGTGAGTCCACGGCGTGGGGTGGCTTGGTTCGGTGGGGGAAGGGAGGGGTCGGAAAGTGGTGGAGTGGAGGGCCTCTTTATAGAGGATGGCGTCCGTGAGTGCCAGCGGCACTCCGTTTGCGCGGGACAGGGACGTTCCAGCGCCGTTTTTGCGCGTGTGTGAAGCTAGGACAGAGGGCCTCCTGAGCTCGGTCCATGCTCGTCCT
>VFQP010003285.1_pt1 | contig 16667 bp, 12 predicted proteins | sample 3512351 | NCBI WGS metagenome assembly VFQP01 (sample SAMN10412372, study PRJNA504923) | tailings metagenome | isolation source: Relicate 1 Philex TSF1 revegetated site | place: Philippines: Tuba, Benguet | collected 2017-08-29
AGCAAAAGTTTTTTTCAAACTTGGCTGCCTTGGCTTTGGTGGTCCGGCAGTGCACATTGCAATGATGGAGAAGGAGATTGTTCAAAAAAGAAATTGGATGAGTCATGAACATTTCCTTGACCTGATAGGTGCTACCAATCTGATCCCTGGTCCTAACTCAACAGAAATGACAATGCACTGCGGGCATGAGAGGGCGGGCAAAAAGGGTCTTATGATTGCGGGACTTTGTTTTATTTTACCCGCTGTAATTATCACTTCACTATTTGCTTGGGCTTATAGTAAATATGGCCACTTACCAGAAGTTACCCCATTCTTATATGGCATTAAACCAGCTATCATTGCGGTGATTGTATCTGCCATGTATTCATTGGGCAAAAAAGCCCTTAAAACGATTGAACTATGTATCATCGGTATTGCTTGCATCATAGCAGTACTAATGGGAGTAAATGAAATTGCCGTATTATTCGGAGCGGGCATAATTGGCACCTTTTATCAGTTAATAAAACAAAAAAACACTTTAAATAATATTGTACCACTTAGCATATTACCACTTACAAATTCACAGATATTTTGGACATTTTTAAAAATTGGCTCGATACTTTATGGCAGTGGCTATGTACTTTTTGCTTTTCTTGATGCAGAGTTGGTAAGCAAGGGCATTATAACAAAACAAATATTAGTAGATGCTATTGCGGTTGGTCAATTTACACCTGGTCCTGTATTTTCTTCGGCTACATTTATAGGCTGGCAGATTTCAGGTATCAATGGGGCTCTGGCAGCCACTATAGGAATTTTTCTCCCATCGTTTCTTTTTGTGGCACTACTTAATCCGCTTATACCAGCTTTGCGAAAATCTCGTATTATGTCGAGTTTTCTCGATACTGTAAATGTAGCATCTATAGCTATAATTCTGGCTGCATGTATGGAAATGGCTAAAGTATCTATTCAGGACTGGCGTACAGTTTTAATTACTATTTTAAGCCTGATTCTTACATTTACTTATAAGCAACTCAATACTGCATTCATTGTAGTTGGCGGTGCTATTGCGGGCTACCTTCTTCATCTCTTATAAGTGAGCAACACTATTAGTTTAGAAGTAGATTGAAGTGTAGCCTTCCGTGATAAGGCTTCAGAAAAGTAAAATGAATACACTTTTTTGATAAGTCAAAAAACAAGTGCAGATCACTTTTTCTTCCCGGGCATTATCTTTTTAATTTCTCTTGCATCCTCCTTATCTCTTTTTCTGCCTGAGGCTTCTTTGTTTTTCAGCAAATCTCTTAAGCCTATATAGGTTATTTCAAGTTCGCCTTCTTCGATTTTTTGTCTTTGAGCATAGGCCTCGTTAAACTCAACCCCATCAATGGCATTAAGAATATCAATACGCAAGGGAGGATATCCGATTTGCGAAATATAACCTGGCTGTAGAAAGTCTTCTTTTTGAAAACCCAATGATCCGAGTCCGAATTCATTCACTACTGTCAGCAATTTTTTAGCGTTAGACTCTGATATATTTATCCAAATATCAAGATCTCCCGTATAACGTGGCTTGCCATGAAAAGCCATTGCATAGCCCCCTACGATCATGTATTCAACCTTGTGCTTATTGAGCAGCTTAATAAAATCCTCAAAATCTTTTGCCAATGTCATGATGTTCTTTTGATTTTATTGACAACTGATTTATCCATTCGCTGTCCCTTTTTAAGCATTTGTGTAACCAAAAATGTTACCGCTTCTGCTCTTTTAATAACAGGTTGTGATAACCAATACTCCAGATCTCTGTTATCATCATTCGCCTCTTTCATAGCTACCTTTCGAACAACAGGAAAGATGTTTCTTACCACTGCATTTGTAACAACTGGTTTGGGACTGGCCAGTATTTCTTTACGTTCAACACGAATTATATCGTTTTCATAAGGGATTCTGCTCTTACCCAGATAATTATTCAGGGTATTATAATTGTACTGCGGATAGCTGAGGCAGAAGTTTTTCAAATTCGAAAAAACCTCTACTTCATTTTGTAGTTTCCAATGAACCAGCACTACTCTTTTATTTTTAGCTTCAGCAATAGGCATATACAAACATAACCAATATTATTGTTTTATTGGTCATTTTATGGTAAAATCGTAGCTTTTTAAGCTCATTTTTTGTTAATTCGGTTATGGAACAGTGAATGTGTTTTTATGATAGTAGTATGTCAATAATGATCGATCACGCGCTGGTTGGTAAACCGGGAATCATACCCGGGGAATAGTTAATCTTACCTATGGTTTGGTAATTTAATTATGGAAGAAAACTTTGTTTTCCCCTCTGAACTGGGAACTATTGTTTTGATAGTGGCATTGAGGGATGCAGGCAGTAAGAACATTGACTAAAATCTTATGCTGCTGCAGGATTGTTCTTTTTATTTTGATTCTCATACACAGGTCCGAGCATAGTTCTTTTTATTTTGACTCTCCTACACAGGTCCAAGTACAGTCTACTGCCGAAGGCAGTGACTGTGCGCCATCGGCTAGTTATATATTCATGAAGCAGTCTCCCACCGAAGGTGGTGACTGCTTGAGTATCTGTATCGCATGTTTTATATGGATATTGTTGCATAGCATACTATCAACCGGAAACTAATATTCATAAAGAAGTTATCACATCATGCTTATCATGCATGCATTCTTTAGGTGGCAACTTATCTCATTACAGTCACCGCCTTCGGCGGGAGACTGTAATGAGATAAGTTGGACGTTTCTTTGACGCACAGCCCCCTAACGGGAGGCTGTGCTGGGACGTTTTCGCGTTATTATAAATGGTCTGAGCAGTATTAAAGGAGTAAAGACAATTATCCTTCCTCTATCTAATCACAACACTTTATGTGCTAAAAAAAATCCTCAAGTTTTGAGCATGATCTATAACTACTAAACCTGTTCGTTAGCTACAGTATTCATAGAAATAAAAAAGCACCCACATATGATGTAGATGCTTTCAAAAAGTGGAGAATAGCGGGGTCGAACCGCTGACCTCTTGCATGCCATGCAAGCGCTCTACCAACTGAGCTAATTCCCCTTATTTCATCAGAAGTGAAAGGATTGCAAATGTATGTTCCCTTTACATACTAACAAAATTTTTCCCGGTCAAAGCCATCCCCGCTCCTTGTACAGCATGTATCCCAGCTGCAGCGACTCCCTGATTTGCTCCATGATCACCGGGTCATTCTTTTTAATGTGGAAGCAGCTCTTGCCCTTGAGCAGCTTCAGCAGTTCGGGTTTGAATACCTGCTTGATTTCCGGGCTGGTATAAACGGGCATGTAGTAAAAGCCTACATAGCCTTTTTGTACCAGCAGGCCTGCAAACCAGAGTTCGTCTCTTTTCCGACCGTCGATGATAACAGGTTCCTGACTGATAAGACAGAGCATTCCTCCCTTGCCGCCAATCATTTTCAGTGAGCCGCGCTGGTAGGGTAACATCATTTTTTTGATGGCTTCGAAAATGGGGATGAGTTCGGGTTGTCCGGCAGATTTATCGGTGTATTTGATGGTGGGCTCCTTTTTGGGGGTAGCCTTTTTTACGATGGCCTTTTTGGGGGCGGCTTTCTTGACTGCTTTTGCCATGGGGTATATTTCTACTAATATACAAAGCATCTCCCTAACCCTTTGTGTTTTCCTTCGTGTCCTTTGTGTCCTTTGTGGTTTCAAATCTCTTTGACATTTCGCAAGCCTGCAGAAAAAGCAAGCAGCTTTGAAACCACAAAGGACACAAAGGACACGAAGGAAAACACAAAGGAATAGCCACCCGGGGGTGGCTATTGATTTATGTAAACTGATACAGTTGTTTGATTATTCCCAGATCTCGCCATTGCCATCGAGCCATTGTTTAACGGCTTCGGTGGTAACAGATTTGGGGCGTTCAATGGGGAAGCCGAGGGCACGATCCCAGCAGAGGCTGGCGAGTACACCCAATGCACGGCTAACGGCAAAGAGTACGGTATAGAATTCATATTCTACCAATCCGTAGTGTACCAGCAGGGCACCGCTATGGGCATCCACATTGGGCCAGGGGTTCTTTACCTTACCCAGTGATTCCAGGATGGGAGGTACGGTATCGTAAATTTTCCAAACGGTATTCACCAGTTTATCATCGGGCATATGTTTTTTACCGAATTCCATTTGCGCGGTAAAGCGTGGATCGGTTTTGCGGAGTACCGCGTGACCATAACCAGGTACTACCTTGCCAGAAGCAAGGGTTTTCTGCACATAGTCGGAAATTTGCTCCTTGGTAGGATCATCGGTTCCGAGTTCATTTTGCATTTCGAAGATCCATTTGATCACTTCCTGGTTGGCGAGGCCGTGCAGGGGACCTGCCAGGCCATTCATACCTGCAGCATAACTCAGGTAGGGATCGCTCAGGGCAGAACCTACCAGGTGTGTGGTATGGGCAGATACGTTACCACCTTCATGATCGGCATGAATGGTCATATATAAACGCATCAGTTCTTTAAAACTCTCATCCTGAAAGCCCATCATATGTGCCAGATTACCAGACCAGTCGAGCAAACCATTGGGTTGAATATGTTCACCGTTCTTGTACTTGCGACGGTAGATATAGGCAGCAATGCGTGGCAAACGTGCAATGAGGTCCATCGCATCGTCGTAAATAGGATTCCAGTAATCTTTTTTATTGATACCCCTGGCGTATTCTTTAGCAAAATTGCTTTCTGTTTGCAAAGCCATCACCGCTGTTACAAACATGGTCATGGGGTGGGTATTCACCGGTAATGCATCGATGGTATGGAATACGTGGTTGGGTACATGGCTGCGGCGCTGCCATACGCTGGTGATGTGATTCGCATCTTCTTCAGTAGGTAATTCACCTACCAGCATGAGGTAGAAAAGACCTTCGGGCAATGGTTCGCCACCACCGGGGGCCTTGGGTAATTTGTCTTGTAATTCAGGAATAGAATAACCCCTGAAGCGAATACCTTCCTGGGCATCGAGCAAACTGGTTTCGGTAACCAGCCCAGTTATACCCCTCATACCCTGATAAGCCTGAGAAAGTGTAACCTCGCCTATTTTCTTATTTCCGTGAGTCTTGATGATGTCCTTGATCTCTGCAGCGGCTATATCAGCCTTTGCTTTGAATCGATCTTTAATAATTCCCATTTCGTAAAGTTTTAAGCTATGGCAAACGTTGTTAATTAATGTTTACAAGTCTTATTCAGGGTAGGTTTCAGCCCCGTAAAGGTATGGTATGTTACCCTCCCTAACAAAACTATTGACCGTTAGGTTCTATACTTTACGTTAAAATCATTTAGGCGCCTTTCTATACAGCAGTATGATAACGCCTACGAAGATGATATTGGGGATCCAGGCGGCCAATAAGGGGGGCAGATTGCCCTTGGTAGAGAAAATGGTTGAAAAACGGTCGGTCAGGATAAACAGGGCTGCCGTAACAAAACCCACAGCCAGGTGTACCCCGCTGCCACCACGCACTTTGCGGCCTGCTACAATGGCGCCAATCAGGGTTAGCAATACAACAGTAACACTGGTGGCATCACGCCTATAACGTTCTACTTTGAGGGTATTAAGTCCTTCTGAGCCCCTCAATTCTTCTAGCTGAATATATCGATCCAACTCGGGGGAAGTAAGCTTGTCTTTGGTGTACTTATCCTGACTCAGGTCGAAAGGGGTGAAATTGAATTTCATCCTTTTTTCTACCTCCAGGTGAATATCTTCTCCCAGCGGACCAAATTTTCTTTCGACCATATTCTCCAGCTTCCACTGCTTCACAGCTGTATCCCAAATGATCTGATCGGCTCGCTGGTTACTCACCACTTTATTGTTGCGGATGGTGTATGCAAAGAAGGGGCCTCCCCTTTTGTACAGCGTATCATAGGTATAAATACCGGCATAGGTGAATGAATCAATGCGTAGGTACACATTGCTGCTATTGCCGCTACTGGTAAGGGCATTATAGGTATTATTCTTATCGATATAATGCGCTTCAAAAGCCCCCCTGATTTGGTTGGCCCTGGGTACTACATATTGATTCGCAAACCAAAGCAGAATGCCCAGTAAGATGCCGCCAATCCAGTAAGGCCTTAACCATCGGTTATAGGTTACGCCACTGGCAAGTATGGCAATGATTTCACTCTTACCAGCCATTTTGGAGGTAAAGAAGATTACGGCAATGAATACAAACAGGGGCAAAAGCAGGGCAATAATATGGGGTATGAATCCATAATAATAATCAGTGATGATGCGGTTTACGCTGAGCCCGGAACGAACAAATTCATCGGCCTTTTCACTCACATCCACCACAATCGCAATAATGGCAAACAGGAAGATGCTGAAGAAGAAGGTGCTGAGGAATTTCTTCAATATGTACCAATCCAGTTTCTTCATACAGGCCGGGTTCGTAAGTGGTCAAAGATACGGGTAGAACAATTGCTTTATGGGTTTATAACCTTGTTTTAACCCTTGTGATCATATCCGTTTTCCAGGAAGCGAAGTTTCCCGCCAGTATTTGCGTTCGCGCTTCGGTAACCAGCCACAGGTAAAACTGCAGGTTTTGTATACTCGCCAGTTGCATCCCCAATATTTCATTGGCTACAAAAAGGTGGCGGAGATAGGCTTTGGAATAGAACTGGCTGATTTCATTGGGGAGTCCGGGATCGATGGGGGAAAAATCGGTGGCCCATTTCTTATTCTTGATATTGATAACCCCCTCTGTGGTAAACATCATACCATTGCGGCCATTGCGGGTAGGCATCACACAATCAAACATATCAACACCACGGTCAATACATTCCAGGATATTCCAGGGTGTACCAACCCCCATCAGGTAGCGGGGTTTACTGGCAGGAAGGATACCCGTACATAATTCCGTGAATTCATACATCATTTCCTCTGGCTCGCCCACACTCAATCCGCCGATGGCATTACCTACGGCATCTTTGGAGGCGATATATTCACAGGAGGCTTTTCTGAGGTCATGGTAGGTACTGCCCTGTACAATAGGAAACAGGTTTTGTGTATAGCCATATGTATCGGGCGTATCGGCCAGCCGTTGTATACAACGATCGAGCCAGCGGTGGGTGAGTTCCATGCTGGTGCGGGCATACCCATATTCACTGGGGTAAGGCGGACATTCATCGAATGCCATTATAATATCGGCACCAATGCTTCGCTGGATATCCATTACCGACTCGGGCGTAAACAGGTGCCGGCTACCGTCGATATGCGATTGAAACATCACGCCTTCTTCCCTGATCTTCCGGTTGGCAGCGAGCGAGAATACCTGATACCCACCGCTATCTGTAAGGATCGGCCTGTCCCAGCCATTGAAACGATGCAATCCCCCTGCCTGCTCCAATACTTCTGTTCCGGGGCGCAGGTATAAATGATAGGTATTACCAAGGATGATCCTGGCACCAACATCGTTCTTGAGTTGTTGTTGTGTAACGGCCTTAACGGTTCCGGCCGTTCCTACGGGCATAAAGATGGGTGTAGGTATTGTTCCGTGGTCGGTTTGAATGGTACCAGCCCTTGCCCCACTGCCCGCAGCAGTGGCTTCTAATGCAAATGTGAGTGCAGCCATGGCGCAAAAGTAGCAAAAAAGCGGGCTGGGCATGGAATAGGCAGGCAACTGTGTTTTCTTATCCACATCTCCCACCCGTTTCACTAATTGTATTGGCTTGCATTATTTTTGCAGAATGACAGTACCGCAACTACTCTGGGATATTTGCTTCTATATATTTTGTGGCATCATCGCCATCCAAGTTTTCTACTACCTCTATTTTTTCCGTCGCCTGGCTTTTTATGATAGTCCGCTGAAGGATGAACATATGGAGCACCCCGTATCGGTGGTGATCTGCGCCAGGGATGAAGCACATAACCTGGTGAAATCATTACCCGGTGTTCTCGTGCAAGACTACCGCACTACCCATGAAATTGTACTGGTGAACGACAATTCAACCGATGAGACCAAATACCTGATCGATGAATTCAAAAAATCATTCAAGAACATCAACTATATCGAACTTACCCAGGAAGCCAAAATGATTAGCGGGAAGAAATTCCCATTGTCGATGGGTATCAAGAGTGCCAGGCATGAGATCTTGTTGTTGACAGATGCAGATTGTGTACCTGCATCTGAGTACTGGATCAAACGTATGCAGGAATGTTATACAGAAGGCACAGAGATCGTATTAGGATATGGGGCTTATCATAAAAAGAAGGGCTTACTGAATAAGCTCATTCGCTTTGAAACCTTTCACACTGCCATCCAATACTTATCCTATGCCCTGGCAGGGATCCCTTATATGGGTGTAGGTAGAAACCTGAGTTATAAGAAGGATGTGTTTCTGCGTAATAAGGGATTCTCATCAATCAATCAGATCCCTAGCGGAGATGATGACCTGTTCATTAATCAGGTTGCCAGAAAGGATAATACCACCATCTGTATTGAACCCGATGCGCATACCCTGAGCGAACCCAAAACCCGCTGGAGCGACTGGATGACGCAGAAGTACAGACATTATACCACCAGTAAATATTATAAGGGAAACCACAAGTTCTTGTTGGGTTTATATTCTCTTACTTTATTCTGGATCTATCCCCTACTGGCAGTATCCATCATTTTTTATAACTGGTGGATGGCACTGGCTGTATTTGGCGTACGTTTCCTGATACAGGCTGTGGTATGGTATAGGGGTATGAAGAAGCTGAATGAGAAAGACCTTTGGCCCTGGTTTCTGTTCTTCGATATCTGGATGTTCTTTTATTTCATCATTACAGTTCCCGCTATATGGAAAGCACCCCGCAAAAATTGGGATTAATCCTAAAGTACTTCGGAGATTTCACACCTGAACAGATCCGGCAACTCACAGCATTGGAAGAGTTGTACAAGGAATGGAACAGTAAGATCAATGTGATTTCACGAAAGGATATTGAAAGCATTTACCTGCACCATGTATTACATTCACTCAGCATTGCAGCCATTGCCTCATTTGAGCCTGGCACTACGGTGATTGATATTGGTTGTGGTGGCGGGTTTCCCGGTGTACCCCTGGCCATTTTTTTCCCGGAAGTAAAATTTCACCTTGTAGATAGTATTGCGAAGAAATTGAAAGTAGTTGAAGCTGTTTGTGAAGGTGCGGGGATTCAAAATATTACCACACAGCATACGCGTGCAGAAGAGATCAAGAACCGCAAGTTCGACTATGCCGTATCGAGGGCTGTAGCGCCACTCAAAGAATTATGGCAATGGTCGGCGCCTTTACTGCGTAAGGGACATCAGCAAACGCTGGCGTATGGGCTCATTTGTTTAAAGGGTGGTGATTTGAGTCAGGAAATATTTGAAAGCGGACTACGGCCACGCATGATGCCAGTTACCCAATTGTTTCCGGAGCCTTACTTCGAAGAAAAATACGTTCTCCACGTCACCAAACAATAACCTTCGTGCTCCCCTTTGTGTCCTTAGTGTCCTTTGTGGTTTCAAATCTGCTTGCATTATCTGCAGGCTTGCTGAATGTCGAAGTGATTTTTAACCACAAAGGACACTAAGGACACAAAGGGGGCACGAAAGGAGGGTTAGCGGTGGTAGAGGTCCTGGATTTTTTTGCGGTTGCCTACGATCCAGATGATATCGTCCCACTCAAAGGCGGTAAACGATGATGGGTTAAGGATACGTTCTCCTTTCCTTTCAATCCCTACTACCAGTCCATTGGTTTTTTCTCTGATACCGGATTCACGGATGGTAAGACCTTTAAGGCGGGTATGTTCATCGACTACAATCTTTTCCAGTTCTACCAGTTCCTTATCTTCTTCCGGTTCTTCTACGTATGGAATGATAATTTTCCCGAATTCCAGCAGTTGCTGATCGGTGCCAATAACACCAATGGTATCGAAAGGGAATATTTTTTCAGAACGTGCCGGAGCAAATTTCACCATGCTGCCTCTTTCAATGAAAGCTACATTAATCCCATATTTTTCACGCCACTGCAGTTCTTCAAGTGCACTACCAATAAAGCTTGCATGCGGACTAATCCGGTAGTGTGCAAGGTGGGCATCCCAGGGGGAGAGATGGCTTTGGGTCATTTTCTGCTCTAACAGTTCTTTTTCATGTAAATTCTGGAGGAATCGATCTTCAATACGCTGGTAAAAGCGTTGTAATCTTTGTCGGAATAAAACACCAATAACCGCCATTACAAATAAGCTGCCTGCCAGGCTGATCCAGAAGCTAAACAGCTGACGTAGCAGGAAACCAACCAGTAATACCGCGATCACATTACGGGCAATTTCAAGCATCACCAGCGGACCATGATTGTATTTTCTATCGAGCCAAAGTTCTGCATAGGCACTGCTCTGCATTTTTTTTACGGTAAGTGCCCAGATAAATGGCGCCATAGCAATCAGCGCTACTACTGCACAAATGATTTTGGCAATAAGGGGATCGGAAAAATAGTTTAGTAAGAAGGGTTGTACAAAATAAGCAGCTACCAGTGTGAGGGCAATCATGACCACACCATTAATGATGATGATTTGCATATAAAAGTTCAGCAATTTTTTCCAGTTGCTTTCACTTTCAATGATCTGGGAACTGCTACTATATTTTTCGAGTGCGGTAACGAATTTCTTGGGCAAGATGCGTACTAACACATTGTAGAGTGGTTCAGCCAGTTTCATCATGTAGGGTGTGGTGAAAGTGGTGATTACCGATACCCCAACGGCAATGGGATACAGGTAGGAACTGGTAACATTCAGCGATACACCCAGGGTGGCAATGATGAAGGAGAATTCACCAATTTGCGACATGGCAGTACCTGCCTGAACGGCCTGTTTAAGGGGCCTACCGGCCAGTACTGCACCGGTGGTAACGAAAATGGTTTTACCGAGAATAACTGCCAGTGTTAATAATAAAACAGGAACGGCATATTCTACCAGGATAGCCGGATCAATCAGCATCCCAACGGATACGAAGAAGATCGCCCCGAAGAGATCTTTGACAGAAGTGATGAGGTGTTCAATTTTATGAGCCTTGGTGGTTTCAGCAAGGATGGAACCCATGATAAAGGCGCCCAATGCAGCGGAGAAGCCAACCTGATCGGCCAGTACCACCATACCTAAGCACAGGGCCAGGGATACTACCAGTAAGGTTTCACTGCTCATCCACTTGCTCACTTTTTTGAAAAAGGTAGGTAGCAGGAAAATTCCCATGACAAACCAGAGACAGAGGAAGAAAAGTAATTTGAGGATGGACATGACCATTTGCATGCCTTCGAACTGCTGGCTTACGGCTACGGTAGATAGCAATACCATTAAGAGAATGGCTACCAGATCTTCAATCACCAATATTCCCAGTACCAGACTGGTGAACTGCTGTGATTTAAGCCCCAGTTCATCAAAGGCGCGGAAGATGATGGTGGTAGAAGAAATGGCAATGATACCACCTAGGAAGATACTATCCATATTAGACCAGCCCAGCATTTGAGCGGTACCATATCCTAATAACATCATGAAGATGAGTTCGGTAACACCGGTAATAGCCGCCGAGCCACCTACTTTCACCAGTTTCTTGAAACTGAATTCGAGGCCGAGTGCAAAGAGCAGGAATACCACCCCTATTTCAGCCCAGATCTTAATACTTTCGATATCACCAATGGTGGGGAATAAATTGAAATTTGGGCCAACCAGCAAGCCTGCTATGATATACCCTAATACAACGGGTTGTTTTAACCGTTTGAAGAAAATAGTAATAATGCCAGCCGCACCAAGAATCAGTGCCAGGTCTTTGATCAAAACTGGTAAATGCGTCATAAATCCTATCGTTTAAACTAAGGCCCGGGTTTAGAATGTGAGAAATATACTAAAAAAATAGCTATTTCTGCTGTATCAGGCGTTCCAAAACAAAATGAACGGCCGGACAAAAGGTTGAATTTTTGAGGGTAAGTGCGGGTCGTTTCACCAGCACATCCTCATCAGTATAGGGAAAGCGCCTGCAATCAGACGGGCGATCCTCATAGATACTGCAATAGTTATCGGCTCCCAGAAAGGGACAGGGTTGTTTTTTGGTAACATAATCACCTTCGGCATCCAATACCAGATAGGTATCGATGAAAACACTCTCTTTCATTCGCAGTAGTTTACTAATGCGTTTAATATCGGGTGTTTTGAACCTGGGTGAATAGTTTTTACAGCAATTGGCACAGGTAAGACAATCTACTTTTTCAAATGCTTCTTCATGAAGATCGGGTAGTTGCCTGAGTACTTTGTTCTTATCGGCACGTTGCAGGTATTGCTTGTACAGCTTTTGGTGATCTGTACTCAATTTTTCCCATTGCTCCATGCAAAACTATTTCTGCAAAGGTACGAAATTTTCAGGGGATGCTGTTTAGCCGAATAAAAGGTATAGCATCATACCAATGAACATGACAATAAATACGCCAACATTGGCCACAATAGTCGCCACAATAGCTTTTACAATGCCCCATTGTTTTAACTGTAAAAATCCAGTGTAACCCCAGGCTACATACACGATTTGGAGTATCATTACGGGTAGTGTAAGCAACATATAATTTGCCTGATTTTTCGCCATGGCAATCAGGGGTGTCATTACAAAAGTACTGAGCAGCGATAGTACACCGGATAACATTACATAGGCAGCCAGGTGTTCGGCGTAATTAGCTTTTTTTCTGAAAAACAACCACATGACAAATGAAAAAACAGGTGTTACCATGAGTATCAGCAGGTTGGTTCTTTTTTCCATGAACTGATAAATATTGGCTTGTTTCGCCATTATTTTAAAGTATACCTTTTGCTGTTCAGGGGTTAGTCCGTTTGCCTGATTATTGATCTGTGCTACATTAAATTCTGCTGCTTTACTAAAGGGATGGAAGATGGAATTCATGAACAGGGTAATACCCAGCACAATCAAAAGAAAGGTAAAGGGGTTAAAATACTTGCGCCGTTTTCCCTCCAGCACATATTCCCGAATCACTTTACCTGGCCGGATGGTCATGTGCAGCATATACTTCAGCGCACTTGAGTCGGCATGGGTAAATGCATGAAAAAAATGGTGAATAATATGCCCAACCGTAAACCGGTGTTGATCTGTGGCTTGTCCGCAGTAGGGGCAGATTTTGAATTCTGTTTGCAATTCCTGGGTGCAATTCAAGCAAACCCCCTCCTTACTCATATGCATAAAAAATATATGTTAAATGGATTCATCCACAGCTTATCAACTACCTCAACAAAACCTGTATTTTAAGCTATGATACTCGTAACTTTGCGGCGTTCAAACTAACGACCGTTCCCGTAACGAGAGCAAGTTATAACAAACATGTCAATTTCTTCCAATCTACTTAAGTAAGCCAATATTATGAACCTTTTTGAACAGCAATCATCCGAATTCCAGCAAAGGCATATCGGACCAGGTCAGGCCGATACGGCAGCCATGTTGACAACTATTGGAGTTTCTTCGCTTGAAGAACTGATTGACCGTACAGTGCCCGAGAGCATCCGGATCAGAAAGCCATTAGGCATTCCCGCACCGGTTAGTGAGTTTCAGTATTTATCGGAGCTGAAAAAAACGGCTGCTTTAAATAAAGTGTTCAAAAGTTATATCGGACAGGGATACTATGGTACCATTACCCCCAGTGTAATCCTGCGTAATATTTTCGAGAATCCAGGATGGTACACACAGTATACGCCCTACCAGGCTGAAATTTCACAGGGAAGACTGGAAAGTTTACTGAACTTCCAAACCATGGTGAGTGATCTTACAGGTTTACCCATTGCCAACGCTTCTTTGCTGGATGAAGCAACCGCGGCGGCTGAAGCCATGGCCATGATTTTCCACCATGTGAATAAAAGTGATGTTATTGAGCGCCCCAAATTATTTGTGGATGAGCAAACCTTCCGTCAAACGATCGATGTGCTCATCACGCGTGCTGCTCCTATCGGCGTTGAAATTGTTTTAGGCGACTATAAACAAGCGACCATCGATAATACTTATTTCGGTGCCCTGATTCAGTATCCGAACAGCAAGGGTAGTGTAGAAGAATATCAGTCATTTATTGAAAAAGCCCATGCTGCCGAGGCATTGGTGATTATGGCGACCGATTTACTGGCATTGACTGTATTAACAGCACCAGGTGAATTAGGTGCTGATGTGGCAGTAGGTAGTGCGCAGCGTTTTGGTGTACCCATGGGTTATGGCGGACCGCACGCTGCCTTCTTTGCAACAAAAGATGAATTCAAGCGTGGCATGCCAGGCCGATTGATTGGAGTTAGTATTGATGCACAGGGCAACAGGGCTTTACGTATGGCACTGCAAACCCGTGAGCAACATATCAAGAGAGAGAAAGCCACTTCCAATATCTGTACAGCACAGGCCCTGTTGGCCAATATGGCTGCTATGTACGCGGTATTTCATGGCGCCAGCGGATTAAAAGATATTGCTACCCGCGTTCATCTGCTCGCTGCTACCCTGCAACAGGCAGCTACGGCTTTGGGCATTGAACAAGAGAACCAATATTTCTTCGATACCATCAGTCTTAAAGGGCTCGATACAGCAAAGCTGCGTTCTCTCGCGGAAGCAGCAGGTATCAATTTCCATTATACAGATCAAACTGTTTCTATCAGCATTGATGAAACAAGTTCTTTTGATGACATCAAAGCAATTGTTGCCGTACTCGAAAAAGTAACCGGCAAACAAAGTACTGTTACCCTGGCGGCGAACACATTGATCCCGGCATCATTACAACGTAGTTCCAGCTACCTCACACACCCTGTATTCAATACACACAGAAGTGAGAGCCAGATGATGCGTTACATCAAGCAACTGGAGAATAAGGATCTTTCCCTGAATACCAGCATGATCAGTTTGGGTAGTTGTACCATGAAGCTGAATGCTGCTTCAGAAATGATTCCTGTTAGCTGGCCTGAATTTGGCGGTTTACATCCCTTCATTCCTGCTGCACAGGCTGCGGGTTATACGCAGATTATTCAGGAACTGAATGATTATTTATGCAAGATCACCGGTTTCACAGCCTGCAGTTTGCAGCCCAATAGTGGAGCACAGGGTGAGTATGCCGGCCTCCTCACCATCAGGGCTTATCATGCAGCGCGTAATGAGCAACACAGAAATGTAGTACTGATTCCCATTAGTGCACATGGTACCAACCCAGCCAGTGCTGTGATGGTTGGCTTTAAAGTGGTAGTAGTAAAATGTGATGAAGCCGGAAATATTGATGTGGCGGATCTGAAAGCAAAAGCTGAACAATATAAAGATACATTGGGCGCTTTGATGGTTACCTATCCTTCTACCCATGGTGTATTTGAAGAGACCATCATTGAGATTTGTAATATCATTCACGAGAACGGTGGTATGGTATACATGGATGGTGCGAATATGAATGCCCAGGTAGGACTTACCAGTCCGGGTATGATTGGTGCAGATGTTTGTCACCTGAACCTGCATAAAACCTTCGCTATTCCACACGGTGGTGGTGGACCTGGCATGGGCCCCATTTGTGTGAATGATAAGCTGGCACCTTATTTACCGGGCCATAGTGTATTAGGAGATGGTGCATTGGCGGTGAGTGCAGCTCAGTATGGTTCTGCGAGCATTCTGCTGATTAGCTATGCCTATATCAAGATGTTGGGAGAAGAGGGCATCAGGAGATCAACAGAATTTGCGATCCTAAATGCCAATTACATGAAAGCAAGGCTGGAGAAGTACTATAAAATTCTCTATACCGGCAAGAATGGCACTTGTGCGCATGAGTTCATTGTGGATTTACGTCCGTTTAAACAAAGTGCAGGTATCGAGGCTGAAGATGTAGCTAAGCGCCTGATCGACTACGGCTTCCACGCTCCTACCATGAGTTTCCCTGTACCGGGCACTATCATGATTGAGCCAACTGAGAGTGAGGACAAGGCAGAGCTGGATCGTTTCTGTGATGCATTGATCGCCATTTATGAAGAGATCAAGGCTGTAGAAGAAGGAAAGCTGGATAAAACAGACAACCCGCTGAAGAATGCGCCACACACGCAGGCAGTAGTTTGTGCTGATGAGTGGAAGCATGGGTATACACGTCAGCAGGCTGCTTTCCCACTTTACTATGTTACGCTGAACAAGTTTTGGCCCAGTGTTGCCAGGGTGAACAATACACATGGCGACAGAAATCTGATCTGTACTTGTGAGCCGGTTTCTTCTTATATGGAAGAAGCGTAAGATTCACTTATTACCTATATAACATGAAACCCCTTGTCTGCACGGCAAGGGGTTTTTGTTGGGGGTTATTTACCGGGCTGGCGAAAAGATTTTCTTTCCATGAGTTCGATCAGTTTTTGTTTGTCGCGGAGTGCAGACTCCAACTGACGAACCTGTCCTTGCAGCAGGATGATCATATCTTCTTTGGACGGACCATAATCAAGTAAATTTTCCTAGACTTTTGGGGCCATAGATTCGTATTTGAAGGATTTTTCGGGTAACATCATATGTCCTTCGCCAGTCACCAACCAAGCCATGTTGAGTTCTGGAAATTTCATTTTGATCTTTTGAAGAATGATGCCACCGAAAGAGCCTTTGTTCTTTTTTTGTTTTGCGAGATAGCCATTCGATAGACCACAATCCTGTTCAACCCATCGTGGACGAAGTTGCTTGAGTTCGATGAA
>VFQP010003286.1_pt1 | contig 16660 bp, 17 predicted proteins | sample 3512351 | NCBI WGS metagenome assembly VFQP01 (sample SAMN10412372, study PRJNA504923) | tailings metagenome | isolation source: Relicate 1 Philex TSF1 revegetated site | place: Philippines: Tuba, Benguet | collected 2017-08-29
GTACAGCAAGAACCCCTTCGGCAAGAGGTGAGCGGCAGCCTCTGCTGACGGAGCCACGCCACTGTGCCCCCTGCCCTCCTGCGCCGTGGTCTCTCACGCGCCCCCGCACTCGCGTGCGCTCGCGCGCAGGTCGTCGACGCCCGGCAGCAACATGATGGCCCTGCGCCAGGCGGTGAGCCTCCAGAGCGCGGCGGCGGGGCTGGGCCTGGAGCACCTGGGCGGCACGCCCACGCACCTGGTGCACGGCGGCGCCGGCGGCGCTGCCACGCTGGTGGCCACGGGCTCGTCGGGCCTCAGCCCCATGGGCGCCGCCACGGTGGGCATGGCGGGCATGGGCAACTGGCCCGTCGTCACCTACCACACCATGCCCCAACACGCCGGGCAGACCGTTGCGCTGCAGCAGGCGCCCGGCGCCTCAAGCATCACCTACTACTAGCAAGCGCCTGGCGCCCTCACGCGTCCCATGGGAGGAGCAGAGCCCAGCGGCGGGATGGGCGCCACCACCAGAGGCCTGCTCGCCCCACTCAGAACGCCGGCCGTGCCGGGGGCAGGGGAGCCGCGAGGCCGTTCGTCCCGTGGCGAGCGGGCCAGTGTGGCTCGCACCCGCCGCCGGCCGGCCCGCCAAGTGCTGGCCCTGGCGCGCGCGCGCGCGCGCGCGGCTGCGCACGCGCACACAAAGAAACTCCTGGGCTCTGCCGCGCGGCCTGCCCTTCCTCCTCTCCTCTCCTCTCTTGTCCTCTCCTCTCCTGCCAGAGTGATCACTGCGCCCCAGAACGCTAGCTCGGAACGTCCTCGTGGGGTCCCAAAAACGTGTTGTCCCCCGACCGGCAGCCTGACACCACACACCGGGAAGGAGGGAAGGCCTAGAATGGGCGTGCAGTAGCGCGCGAGTAGTGTTGCCAAGGATGGTGGACGGTGTTGGGGCGCGGCGCTCACAGCTGGAGCCTGCCGTGCACCTCACCACCCGCCAAGGCGCCGTCCCAAGCTCAGAGCCGTTTAGTGCCGTCAGCACCCCACACCACTGGCCAGGAGGGTTTCACAGCCTTGCCCGCCCACCCTCACTTGCGACGAAGTTTCTGCTCTGCGCGCGCTACACCAGGAGCACCATAGTGGCTGCTGACGCTCATGGGTCCGCGAGCCTCCGCTGCGTGCGCTGCGTCCTGGCTTGCTGCCACGCACCCACACACCACATTGGAACGCGAGCCTTGAGGGCGCGAGCTGTCCTTGCCTCTGCACTGACTCCTGCTGGCTCTCCTGCTGGCTGCGGCTTTGGTCAGTGCCGGAGGCCGCACACCGTCGTCGTGCCCGCGTCCCGTCCGTTGCTTGCGTGAGCATGCCAAGGCGAAAATGGCGCACGGTGCTTCCGTGCTTGCGAAATTTCGCTGCTGCAGCAACTGAGTGGAGGGGGAAGGAGCACGAGCCTCGTCAGGCGGATGATGGCGGCTCCGGCAGTCCGGGGACGTGGCCTTAACCCTTTGTCCAGGGACGTCCCTCTTGCACTCCCCCTTACGTTGCTGTGGTGTAGGTACTCTTGCGCACCCGCCTCCACAAAGAACCCCCACAGTTCACCCCAACGGCTGCCCCGGTTTCCGTTCGTCAGGGATTAGTCCGCGGGCACTTCTCTGCTCCTGAGCTCAACGATGACGGTGTCCTGCTTGCGTATCCCAAGCCCCATGGGTGAGCACTTCGTCTCAAGTTGAGGTGTGGGTAGACGAGCCCGCCGTCGAGACGGGCGGAGAAGATGGGCGGAACTGCTCATGCGGCACACTGGCCTCTCCTCGCACCTGGCACCAGCAACTGCTGCTGGGTTTGTAGGCTTGGACACCGTGCACGCTCTGTGGCTCCCCTGTGCGGCTGCGCTGGACCTGCCCTGTTCCACTGAGCATTCCGGCACCTGGGAGGGTTGGCTTGTTCGCCCGCCTCCCTCACAGACTTTTGGCGGCAGCCTTGCCCCCCAGTCCCCCCCGCTCCCCTTGCTTCCGTGACGATTGTGTGTCGCTCGAGTGTCAAGGCGGCGTCGCTGCTCCTCATCATGGAGACCGCCTCTTGCCGTTTCTACTCTTTTCCGGTTTCTTGCAAGCAATACACTGCAGCAACCGCCAGGGGCTGCCGGCACACGAAAACTTAAGCAGCAGGGCGCTCACAGCGTGCAGCTCCTTCCCCCCCATCCACCCTTCTCTCCCCTCCCCGCAAGTGCGACAGTTATTTCCAAGTCATCGGCAGCGGCGTGGCACATCACCCCACGCTGCCCTCCAGCTTGAGGCTCATGAGCTCGTTCACCTCGGCGGCAAACTCGAGCGGCAGCTCGTTGAACACCTGCAGGCAACGTGCGACGGAGGGGAGCAGCAGCGGGCGTCGCTCGTTGCCCACATGTGCGCGGGACGCAGCGCACGGCGCCCCGTCCGGCCCCTCTCCTCAATTGAGGTCCTTTTGACGCGCGCACCTCGCGGCAAAAGCCGCTGATGATGGCGCCCACAGCCTTCTCCGGGTCCACGCCGCGCTGCTGGAAGTAAAAGAGCTGGTCCTCGCCAATCTTGCTGGTGCTGGCCTCGTGCTCCACCTTGGCCGACGGCTCGCGCACCTGGGGGGGGGGCGCGCAGTGGTGTTGGGGCGCGTCAGGCGGCAGCCAGGGGCGCGTGCAGGTGGGGCGCGCGAGCTGTGCAGTGCCTCCGTGCCCTGCCTCTGAAATACGAGCGGCGGCGCACACAGCGTGGAATGCGCGAGAGGCGGCCCTGCGCACCTGGATGTAGGGGTAGGTGTTGGCGCCGGCGCGGTCGCCAATGAGCATCGAGTCGCACTGGCTGAAGTTGCGCGCGTTGCGTGCGCCCGGCTGCACCTGCACCAGCCCCCGGTAGGCGTTGCGCGACTGGCCGGCGCTGATGCCCTTGCTGATGATGCGGCTGCGCGTGTTGTTGCCCGCGTGGATCATCTTGGTGCCAGTGTCCGCCTGCGCCACGCACCGTGCGCAGTGCGCGCGCGCGTGCGCGTGTGGGACAGAGGCCCGGGGCGGCCTGCCTACACACAGTGCAATGTCCCTGGGGGACCCCGCCCCCCTCCGCCCCCGTCGCGCCCCCACCACAGCGCGCACCTGCTGGTGGTTGTTGGTGAGCGCCACGCTGTAGAACTCGCCCACGCTGTCGTCGCCCGCCAGCACCACCGACGGGTACTTCCACGTGATGGCGCTGCCCGTCTCCACCTGTGGGGGGGGCGGGTGACGGGGGAGGGGATAAAGAGAGGGGCGCGCGCCGGTGTTGAGGGGAGCGACGCGCCCTGCCTCCCCCCGTGAAGGCGCTCACCTGGGTCCACGAGATCTTGGCGCGGTCGCCGGCGCACAGGCCGCGCTTGGTGACAAAGTTGTAGATGCCGCCCCGGCCGTCCTTGTCGCCCGCGTACCTGCGCACCCCCACCGCCGCCAGTGCACGCGTCAGCGCGTGCTGAGCCTGGCCTCCTCGCGTGCACCGCCATCCCTCACGACCCCACCTCGCGCCAACCACGCGCCCGCCCCTCGCACCAGTTCTGCACGGTCGAGTACTTGATCTCTGCGTCCTTGGCGGCGCTGAGCTCCACCACGGCGGCGTGCAGCTGGTTCTTGTCGTACGAGGGCGCCGTGCACCCCTCGAGGTACGACACATACGACCCCTCCTCGGCCACAATCAGCGTGCGCTCAAACTGCGGGCACCGCAGAGGGGGGGGGGGGGGGGGGTGAGGGGAGGCAGCGTTTGGTGGTGCGTGGCCACGCGTCGCCGCGTGGCCCACCAGACCAGAGGGGGCGCGCGCACCTGGCCCGTCTCCGAGGCGTTGATGCGGAAGTAGGTGGAGAGCTCCATGGGGGACTTGACGCCCTTGGGCACGTAAACGAACGAGCCGTCGCTGAACACAGCGCTGTTGAGCGCCGCGAAGTAGTTGTCCGCCACGGGCACCTGCGCGCGTCAACCAGGGAGGGACGCCTTGAGCCCACAGCCAGGGTGGGGGGCGCGCAACCCGAGCGCAGCACCTCCCCCCTCACGGGTGCCTTGCGTGCCCCTCACCACGCTGCCCATGTGCTTGCGGATGAGGTCGGGGTACTCCTTGACGGCCTCGCTGATGCTGCAAAAGATGACGCCGTGCTTGGCCAGGTCCTCCTTGAAGGTGGTGGCGATGGAGACCGAGTCGAAGACTGCGTCGACCGCGACGTTTGCGAGGCGCTTCTGCTCGTTGAGCGGGATGCCGAGCTTCTCAAAGGTGCGCAGCAGCTCGGGGTCGACCTCGTCCAGCGACTGCTTCTTCTCCTTGACCTTGGGCTCGCTGTAGTAGCTGTAGTCCTGGTAGTCGATGGCCGCGAACGCGTTGTCGCTCCAGCGCGGCTCCTCCATCGTGAGCCACTTGCGGTAGGCGCGCAGGCGGAAGTCCAGCATCCACTCGGGCTCGTTCTTCTTGGCGCTGATGGCGCGCACCACGTCCTCGCTGAGCCCCTTGGGGAAGGTCTCGCTCTCAATCGCCGTGGTGAAGCCGTGCTTGTAGGGGCGGTCCAGCAGGCGCTGCAGGTCACGCTTCTCGTCCGTCATGCTGCTGCCGCTCGAAGCCTCCTGCTGCGCTGCCGCCTGCTGCTGCTTGGCCAGGGTGGCCACCTCGTCGGCCGTCGCCGTGCGCACGCGCTGCAGCTGCTCCGAGGCGCGGCGGCCGCTGCTGCTGGGGGCGCATGGCTGGCGCTGCGGCAGCAGAGGCACTGGATGCGAGGCCGATGCTGCGCTGCCGCGCCGAACGCTCCCTCCACCACCCAGGCGCCCCTGGCGGGAGGAGCTGCAGCGGCTGCTGTGCTGCAACCTCATCACTGACTGCTGCTGCTGCGCGCTCGCCAGACGCGCGCATTGCGTGTTAGTGGTTCTGCTGCATGGTGATCCACTCGTCTGGGGCTTGAGATTTCTGTGGAGGAGAGCAGCTGGAACGCTCCTGAGGGGGCAGCTCAACGTCCCTGGACCCCAGGTGGATCAGGGGCTCCAGTCCGCGACGAACGGGGCGGGAGGCGGGCGCTTGCAGGCCGAAGAAAAGAGCAAAAAAGGCCGCACGCGCGACACACCCACACAGCTCAGCCCCACATCCTCCAGGCGTTTAGCAGTTGGTGCCGACAATCTTGGCCGTCATGATCTCCAGCACGGTGCCGGGCTTGCCGGGCACGCTGCCCTTGACGATGATGGCCTTGCGCTCGTTGTCAATCTTGAGGATCTGCGGGCAGGGGAGTGGACAGGGGAGCACAGGTGAGCAGCACATCGTCGGCCCGAGGTAACCGCGTGCATCACGACGATGGGCGTGCGTGCAGGGCGGGCTGCCCGTGGGCTACCTTGACGCCGGTCCGCCAGCGCGCTCCATCGGGCTGCTGGCTGGCCCTGCTCCATGCCGCCCGCATTTGCAGCACCAGAAGCTCCCCACCCGCGCTCACCGGCTGCTTGCGGACGGTGCAGCGCACGTTGCCCATGTGCCCCGCCATCTTGAGGCCGGGGAACACGCGGCTGGGGGTGGTGGACGAACCGATGGAGCCGTGCTCCCTGTGGCTCTTGCTACCGTGCGTCATGAAGCCACGCTTGTGGTTCCAGCGCTTGATGGTGCCTGCACACAAACGGCGGGGGGGCACGCACGGACCGGCAATCAGCCCAGAGCTGCCCAGCCACGTGCGCTGGCCAGCGCAGACCCGCGCTAGGATGACGCCCACCCTGCTGCTCGAAAGAACCTGATCTGAGCTGACGGGCCACGTCTCTCCGCACCCACGGGCGAGCGCCTCCCGCTCACCCTGGAAGCCCTTGCCGATGGTGGTGCCGGCCACGTCCACCACCTCGCCCTCCTTGAAGATCTCCGACACTTGGAGCTGCTGCCCAGGCGTGTAGCTGGCAACCTTGGCCGCGTCCTTGAGCTGCAGCCAGCCGCGCACGCGTGGCCACCCAGCCGCCGGCCCCGTCACTCGCCGCCCCCGCATCAGGGGCGCGCACCACACTGCAGCCCCGCGCCTCTATGGACTGAGCTGCTGCTGTTCTCACCCTGAACTCGCGGACGTGCTTGAGGGCAGGTGCCCCCGCCTTCTTCAGGTGCCCGAGCTCCGGCTTGGTGATCTTGCGCTCAGGCACCACCTTGTAGCCGACCTGCTCGCGCAGCGTTCGCGCGCAGCTCTGGGGCCTGGCAGCGTCCTGACCTCTGCATCGCTGGCCCGTGGCCACGGCGCGGCCATCGTCACGGCGGCGACAAATGGCCTCGTGGCGCATGCGTCGTGGCGCACCTGCACGGCGTCGTAGCCGTCCGTCTCCTTGGTCTTGACCCCGGTGACGATGTTCCCCTCCTCGAGCGCAATGACGGTGGCAGGCACGCACAGGCCGTCCTCGGTGAAGTAGCTCATCATGCCGGCCTTGGTGCCAAAGATGCCCACGCCTGCGCGCGGTGGTGGCCACAAGCGGGGCCGGCTCGAGCGTGCGTGCGGCCTCTCCCCCACCACACAGGGAGAGGTACTGCCGGCGCGCCTCCAGCGCGAGGCCCGCCGCGTCATGGGGCGAGAGCAGCCCTGCGAGCTATCGTGGCCACTGCTCACCCGCTGCGAAGCCGGCGTTCGCCTTGACGCTCGGCCGGACCGTGGCCTGTCGGCGCGCCGGCAGCCGGGCCATGGGCTGGCCAGCCACAGCGCTCTTGAACGCCATGGAGAACGCCATTGGGTAGTGCTGCTGCTGCTGCTCGGGGGGGGCCCAATGGCCCATTTGCGCGCGAGCGGCAAGCCCTCGCGCATGTTTTTCAGCACTCCAACTGGAACTCCGTGCTTGGCCAGCCGGGACCAGCCGGACCAGCTGGACCAGCCGGGCACGGTGTGGCCCTCATTCCAGGGGTCACGGCCCTGGATGGAGCGGCTGGCGGCTCGGCCGCACGCTGCGGGTGCTTCGCGGCGCCAGCGGCCCCAGAGCATCCCACCGTCCCCACGCCGCAGCTGGCGAGGCGGCGCTCACCATGGGGCGTCCCTGGCAGCGGAATTCCGCCGTTGGGTGGAGTGTCGCGGCGCCTGCGTGCTGAGCGTGTGCCGGCGTGTGCCGGGCGCAGCGGCAGGCCAGAGGGCCACCTGGAGGACGAGAAGGAGCAGGAGGACCACCCCCAGGCACCAGGAGGTGCTCCTTCACCTGCGGAGATGGTCGTGATGAGGTGCGCGCGCGCTCGCCTGTGTGTGGCGGCCGCGCCGGCGCAGCGCGGCGTCATCCAAACACAGGAGCTGAGGCGCGCACCCTCCTAACTTCACACAGGTTCTTTGGCGCGGTGAACACGCAGGACGTGAGCGCGCTGGTGCCGCTGCTGGCCGACCGCGCGAGCGTGCTGTGCGACCTGGGCGGCGTCAACGGCCTGGCGTGCGGCCAGCCGGTGCGCCTCTAAACCGGCGTGGCCGCTAGCCGCTCCTCCTCCCGCAAGGGACACGTGCCACACGTGACCCCCGCCAGCGTGCCGCAGGCCGTGGCGCGCTTCTACACCCAGTTGCTGGCGGCGCTCCCGCTCGGCGCCGTCTTTGTGCTGGAGGTCTGCACCTGTGGGCACCCGACCAAGTGCGGCGCATGCCCTGGTGCACCTCTACAGGTTGCTGGTCGTGCCGGAGAGGGACGAGTTCGCTCGTGCTCTTCAACTCCGCTGCGTGAAGCGCGCAGGGTGGGCACGACGTGGCGCATGGACGTGGACGGCACGACGGCGCCCTGCTCGTCCGGCGTGACGTTCTTCACCCTCTCACCCGGCGGTGACAATAGGCGCATCACCTGCATCCGCCAGGTGTGAGCGCAGCGTCCGGGTGCGAGGGCTGGCAGACAGCTGGCCATGCACACGCGCCAGGTCCAGTTCCCTCACTGAACGCGCCGGCTGCCGGAGGCGCCGGAGCACACGGTCAAGCTGGGGCACAGCGCTCAGAGCGCGAGCGGCAGGCTGGCCACTGGGCTGCCCCTGGCGGTGGGCAGGCAGCTGCTGCAGGCCATGCCCGCGCCTCTGACAGACGTGCTGCTGGGGTGAGGTTGTGGTCCTGGGGAGTTTTGCCTTGCTGCCTGGTGACAGGCAGCGGTGCGCGTGCGCGCAGGCTGGCGTCGTCGTCTGCCTCGAGCGCGCTGCTCGTGACGGGCACGCCGCCCGCCGGCGTGGTGCGGCAGCTGCACCAGCAGCAGCTCCGTCTGCCCAGCAGCAGCGGCGGGAGCGGTGGCGTCGCGCCCGACCAGCGGCGCGCTCTCGGGTACTCCTCCGGGGGCCCGGCCAGGCTTGTCGCCCCGCCCGGCGCAGCGCCGAGGCAGGGCCGCCTGCACATGGAAGGGCACGCGACGCTGGAGCCTCCACGAGGGAGCCTGCTCTCGCAGGGCGTCACCGCGCTGCAGGGCATCTGGTGCAAGGTGTGCGATGCAGCGGTGCCGCATGCGGTCACGACCACGTGCAGCCAGCGGTGAGCGTCTGCCGTCGCCACGCCCCCTCGCCCCCCTGCAGGACGCGGGGGCGAGCGACCAGGCGTCGTTCGAGCGCGCGCTGGACGTGTGGGGCATCCAGGGAGTGCAGCGGGCCACGGCGCGCTTGATCGAGGGCATGGGCATCACGGTTGTGGGCCGGGCTGGCAAGGGCGTCGTGCTGAACGTGAGCATGCGCACGCTCCTGATGGGCTGTGCGTCCCTGATTTTTTGCCGTCCGCCACGACTGGCCCGCAAGCGTCGCTAACCCCCCTCCTGCTCCCACACCTCAGGTCAAGTTTCTGACGGTGATTCCGGTGTTCAACGTGGTGGAGACCTTCGCCTCGGACGCGCCGCCACGCAAGGTGGGGCGGCGCGATCTGCGGCCCGGGCACGAGTTGGCTTCGCTCGAGGTGCACGGCACAGGTAACGCCGTCACGCGCCTCGCCTTGGGCCAGCCAGTGGCAGGTGCGCCCTTGTGTGGCGCGCCGCTGCGTTGTGCGCCTTCCGTGGGCCAGTCCGTGGGGAACAGGCCCACGTGTTGCGGGCGCCTGCTGCCTCTCGTCGAGCAGGCAATCTCGAGGAGCGGTACGAGCTGTCCTCGGACGGGCAGACACGCTGGCCGTCACGACCCGTTTGGAGGTGGCGGGGCGAGGGCAGGCTGCAGGCAGACGCGGGCCGTGTGGCGGCGGGCGCCACACGCCACGACGGCATGACGGCGCGAGAGTGGGCGAGTTCACGCCAGCGAGCGCCAGCACGGCTCCGCCAGCAGCATCCTCCGCAGGCTCGGCGTGCGCCCATGCCGTGAGCCATGCAGCGTGCGCGGCGCTCCTCCTTGTGTGCATCAGGCGCCCTGGGAGCATACCTACCAACGATCGTCCATAGTACTGGGCACCCAGTTGACGCTACCAGCGCCACCTTCGGCCCGAATGCTTGTCGGGCAGGACGGACCGTGAGGTGCTCGAGGGTCGTGAGCGCGATCCGGCGACTTGCTTCGCGGCTAGGGAGTGCGTGCTGACGTGCTGCACCCCATGTGTGCGCGCCTGCGCCTCCGCAAAGCGCAGTCTCATTTGGGCATGTGTGCCGGACCACCACCACCTGCTCGACAGCTGGCGGCCGTGCGCCGACGCACTCGCACCCCCACAGGACCGCGATCTGGAGGCGGAACCAGTGCGGCGCGGTCCGTGAGTCCCCAGCGGAAGCGGAAGCGAGGCGAAAAGCTAACGGGGTGGAAGGCGGAGCTCCTCCTCTCGCCGAGCCGCACATTTCAAACAGAATTGTGGGCCCAGGCGGGCCCACAAAAAGGCAGGGAACGGCACGCCGACGCACCAGTGCGGAATTTGTTTGCACTCGGAATCAGCAGACGCAGCGGACGCGCTCAGGCCTCGCGATCGCACGCAAAGCCAAGCACGCACGCCGTCATCATCAAGATGAGCAGCAGCAAGCTCGTGCTCCTGCTGGTCGCGCTCTTCTGCGGCGCGCAGCTGGCTTCTGCCTACCCCAGGTGAGCGAGCTTGGGGGCGCGGTGCTCGCAACGAGCGGCGAAGCCAGCTGTGGCCCACCAACTGCTCCAGGTAGGGCGGCGACTCAGAGGCGCACAGCGTGCGGCCCCCGCCATTGGCATTCCCTGGAGTGCGCGATGCGGCATCTCCAGAGTACCCAGCGTGTCCTCGCGGACTCGGCAGCTATCGCTCCTGCTCGCTCCTCCTGCAAGAGTTGTCCTGCCAGGCCTTGGGTCATCCTCGCGAACTCGCAAGCGATGAGCAGATGCAGCCGCATCAACTGCAGCTGAGGCGCAGCTGCTCGCGCCTCCTGCACCTCCAAGTGGCACGGTCGGCAGCGGATTGAAGAGCAGCAGCACACCTGCCTTTTGCACGTCGCGTGCCCAACCGCTTCGCGCCTGCGTGCCTTGCGCAGGTTCTTCATCACTCGCCCAAGGCAGTGCGGCCTGCACCCGGCCACACGCTTCGGGCCTCATCGCGCGCCTGCCCGCGAGTGAGTGTGTGTGGCCGCATGCTGGTACGGTTGCAGCGCCGAGCGTGACCGGAGGGCGCGCCATCCCCACAGATCCGTGTGGCGGTGTGGCTGGTGACGCGCCTGACCGCAGCACTGCCATCAGGTTCACCGTGACGCCCCTTGCTGGCGGCGCTGCCATCCGGGCGCCTGGGCCCCTGCGCCCCGGCCAGCGCTACCGCGTCCGGGTAAGGGAGCGTGCCCTGGGCGGAGGGAAACTTCGGGCACCCAGAGCCCTTGAGCCGCGTACTGACTCAAAGCTGGGGTCCTGCCTGCACGCTCAGGTCACGTGGAACAGCAGGCAGATCAACCACGCCCTGTTCACCACCTCGCTGGGCACGCTTGGCACGAGGAACTTCGCGCCCTCGACCTGGTACGCGGCAGGCTGGCTGGCTCAGCCGCGGCACGGCAGCCCTGAGGGCGCCTCATCCATGTGTTTTTCGTGACCTGGCCGCGCGTGCCCGCAGCCTTCGGTCGGATGCCACCCGGTCCGCTGCTCCTGGCACGTACACCAACACGCTGATCCTCGCTGCCAGCAACAGGGGTGAGGCGGGGCTTGTTTCGCACCCAAGTGTGCGCCTGCTGGTTTGAGCTCTTGCTGGCGGCTCAGCGACCACGTCGTGTGCTGCTCGTGCTGCGCGCAGGGCGCGTGACCCTCAAGCTGACGCACTCGGCGCCCGGCCTGCCCTACTACTTTTGGAACGTCACCTACAACGTGCAGCCTGCGTCGGGGCGCAAGCTGGTCTGAGGACGCGTCCCTAGGGCGCGCCCGCGAGCGTGCTAGGCCTCTGCGTGGTCGTAGCTACATAGCTGCAGAGGACGAGAGCGTCACCCTTGCCCTCCTTTGTGCTGGCGGGATCTCCTTTTGCTGGCGGGATCGGGGTGGCGATGCTTGTTGCCGGCGCACGGAATCCACCAAACGGCGAGCACTCGGATGCCTGCGCGCGCTTGCTCAATCCCTTCATTGCGTGCGCACCGTGCCCCAGTGCACGCCATAGTGACCCGTGAGGAACGACACACTGTATGTATTTGAGGCGCGCTCTTGCTGCTGCTGGCTTGCGTGCGCATGCACATTCGTTGGGCAGCCCGAATTCGCCCAGAGGTCGTACAGAGCTGGACCCCGCGCTGCGCTTGTTTTTGCTGCCGCTGCTTACGTGTGAGCTCAAAGGAACGAGTGGCAGTGTCTCCTGTAGATGTGTCGCGTCCTGTCACGGCAAGAACTGTACCACAGAGACGATGAACGAAGAGCAGAGCTATTCGGCAGCCTCAACCCTGTGCGGGAGCACAGTGCACCGGGCAGCCGGGCAACGACAGCTGGCAAACCGATCAATCAATCCGGCCGCGCGCGCTGCGGCCGCTGTGCCCCGTGTTTGGTTGTGGAGCGGGGTAGCAGAGCGCAGAGGCGCTGTGTGCTGCATACCAGCCATGCGGCTTTACACACGTGCGCCCACTGGCCCACTGGAGAGCGCAGCGCCCGGGCCACCGGCGCACGGCTAGGGCACCTGCAGCGAGCGAGCGACTCGCGCAGCAGGGTCGGATGGCCAAGAGGCGAAAGTCGGAGGATCATGAGGCTCCCGCGCCGCAGCCGGTCGAGGAGCTGGTCGAGCAGGAGGAGGGCAACTCGACGGTGCGGCGTGTGGACCCAGCACCTGCTTCGGCTGGCAGCGATGTGCTGACAACGGTCAGCGAGGATCCTTCTGGGTTCTGCCGCCGTTCCAGCACCAGATGGAGGCGCCCGCCCGCTGCGCCCGCGCAGGTGGAGCCTCCCGAAGCGCACCTGGAGACGGCGGACCACTGGCCACAGGTGCTCTTGTCCACGCGGCGCGCAGCAGAAGGCCAAGGCAGCGTGCCTGTCAGGGGCAGGCTGCTGCAAGGTGGGCGCACGCAAGGTGGGCGGCCCGCTTCGCGCGTGTGTGCGCGCGTGTGCTGCCAGCCCTGTGCGCATAGCGCCCGCAGTGCACCACCACTCCTGCACCATTGACAATGGCGTGGGGGGGCGGGGGCCGACTGCCGCCGCAGGGCACGTGGCGTCGGTGCAGCTGCTCATGGTCAAGTGCCAGTGCGGCGGCGCCCAGGGGCTGGAGGGGCATGAGGAGCACGGCGCGGAGCGGCCCAGCCACATCGCTCTGGAGGAGTGGTGCGTGTTCTGATGCGCGCGCATGGAGGGCGGGGCCGTGTTGACGTCGGTGCCACAGCGCCCCGGCTCGCCGCTGCGTTGCGGTGAGCGCAGGAGCGGTGTGAGCGACACGGAGGCGGAGGACGAGGAGCTGGACCGCCTGGCCATGGAGGCCGTCACCGTGGTGCAGGCGCCCGAGATGCGGCCAGGCGGGGAGCCGGTGTGTGTGCTGGAGGGGGGCACACGCGGGGCCCCGCTGAGTCGTGGCCGTTGCTCGCGCTCGGACGGAGGGACCCCCGCACGGCAATGACTACCCTACGTGCGTTGCGGGCGCTCTCTCGCCCGCAGGAGACGCTGTTTGCCTACTGCCAGCGGCTGGCCAAGGAGCGTGGAGGCGCGGCGCTGGCGGGGCAGCGCGTGTGGTGCTACTGGTGGGCCCAGCCCAACGGGGTGAGCAGCAGCTAGCTGTGCGTCGATGCGGCGGCGGCGGCGGCGCGTTCTGGTCCGCCCGTCTGTGCGGCCCTGGACTCTGTGCGTTCCTCACTGCCAGGCGCTGCCCTTGTGCCCCTGCTGTGTCCTGGCAGAGGCAGCTGTCCGAGGGCGTCAAGACGCTGAGCGCCGAGGAGCGCGTCACGCTCATGAAGCAGGTGCAGGCGGGCCACGCCTGGCTGGGCTCGCTCTCCCCGCAGCACGAGGCGGGACTGGGCGTCTGGTGAGCGCGACCACCTGCGCTCGCGCGTGTGCGGCACCCACACACGGCTGCTGCTCAGGACACGACTGAGCGACCTGCTCTCGTGTGTGTGTGTGTGTGTGGGGGGGGGTGTGGCGCAGGTACGTGGCCGAGGTGCTGGGCTTTGACGACAACACGGGGCACGTGTGGATCTACTACCCCTCGGACGGGGTGCGTACTGCGCCTCGCTTGCGCCTTGGGGCCGCACCCACCCACACGGCTCGCTGCTCACCACCACCACCCTGGTGCTGCGTGTGCACGCACCGCTCTCAGAGCACGGACCGCTTCTTCATGGGCGCCAGCTTTGTGCACTGGGACGCCCGCCTTCCGCTGCGGCCCGGCACCGACCAGCTCGACCCCGCGCGCATCAAGCACCTGCCCGACCCCACGCTCGCACCCAAGCCCTTCTCCCAGGACCAGCTGCGCGCCGCACTGGCGCCCCTCACGCCGCCCGCGCCGGCGGCGGCGCCAGTGGCAGCGCCGGCGCCGCACGCGCACCAAGCCGGCGCCAGCGCCGGCGATGACGACGATGACGACCTGCCCCTGGGCGCCTTGCAGGCGCGGCCAGGAAGCGCGGGCGGGGCGGGCAGCAGCGTGCCCGAACCCACCACCACCACCGCCACCACCATGACCAAGCGCCCGGCGGCGGCGCCCGCTGAAGTGGTCGAGGCGGAGGCCGGCGTCAAGACCAAGAAAAAGGCGGCGGAGCAGCCCGCCCCCGCTGCAGCGCCAGCGCCCCAGCAGGCTCCGCAGCAGCCTGGTGCCGCCCCGGGCAGTGGCGGCGGCGGCAAAGCGCCGGCAGCCCAAGCGGCAGCGCAGCAGGCACAGGCTGGTCGCGCCTCCGCCCCTGCCTCTGCCGCCAAGGGTGCGGCGCTGCAGCCCGCCGCGCGCGCGCCTGCCGAGACGGCAGCCACGGGCACCGCGCAGAAGCAGCCGCCGGCCACCGGCAGCGCTGGCGGCGCCCTCCCCGCGCCCACCAAGCCCACCCCTACCACTGCCACCCCTGCGAGCAGGCCATCGCCTGCCGCAGCCGCACAGCAGCCACCCGGCAGCAGCAACCTCCAGCAGCAGCAGCACCAGCGCCCCACGCAAGCCGCCGACGCCGCCGCAGCTGCGCCCCCTCCTGCAGGCGGCGGCACCTCCAAGCCCGGCGCCGCCGCCCAGCAGGGCAAGCCAGCGCCAGCGCCGCGCGCGCCCTCGCCCTCGGCGGCGGCCCCAAAGGCGTCGGCGTCGCAGCTGTGGCGCCAGCAGCTGCGCGCCGAGGTGCCGGGGTGCCCCTGGCCCGACGCCGGGACCCCGGCCGGCGAGGCCATGCAGACGCTGGCGCGGTCGCTGGCGCTGCTGCTGGCCGACCGGTGGGTGGACCTGCGCCACGTGGAGATGGAGCTCGTCAGGCTGCCCACCAGCATCTACAGCGCCGCCGCCGCCGCCGCCAGCACCACCGCCCGCGCCCAGCCGCACCCCGTGCTCACCACGTGGGCGCCCCCCGACGCCCCTCCCAGCGCTGCGGGGACCAGGAGCCCCGCCGTGCTGGCCGAGGCGGCCGAGGCGCTGGCGCACAGGTACCTGCCCGGCATCCTGCTCAGCAGCAGCAGCACCACCACCGGCGACGGCGGCGCGGCGCCAGAGGCAGCAGCAGCGGCAGCGCCCGCCGGCAGCGCCGCACAGCGCGTGCACGACGCGCTGGTGTCTGCGGCCGGCGCCGCCGCCGCGGCGCTGGGCCTCCACCCGCGCGCCGAGAGCCTGGTGGTGGTGCAGCAGCTGGAGGCGCTGCCCTGCACCGCCACCGACTGGCCCTACAGCACCTTCAAGCCCTCGAGCATGCGCAACCAGCGGCCGCCCGGCCTCAGGGTCAGCTACACCCTCGCGCCGCTCAGGGGGGGTGCAGCGGGGGCAGCAGGGGGAGGGGAGGCGCCCCACGCTGCCCAGGGCGGCGCTGAGGGGCCCTCGCAGCCGCCGCTGCCGCCGCACGTGCCGGGCGTGCAGCTGGTGCTGCACCGCTCCCAGCGGGGGCTGCTCATGAGCACGGGCGGCGCGCCCTCTGCGCTCCTCAGCGGCGGCTCCTCGGGCGTCCTGCCCACCAGCAGCGCCAGCACCACCACCACGAGCGTCGTGGGCGGGGGCGCGGGGCCAGGGGGCGCGGGGGGCGCGGGCGGAGGCGTGCGCGTGTCGCTGCAGCCCATGGGCAGCGCCGGCGCCACCGCCACCACCACCACCACCGTCACCACCACCACGGCCCGCCTCCCTGCGCCTGGGCCGGCGCCTCCCGCTCCTGGTGCCGGTGCCGGCGCCCCGCCTCCCCTCTCCCGCAGCAGCAGCGGGGGGCTGCAGCCAGGCGCCAGCACCACCCCGGCTCCGCAGGGCGGCGGCGCCGCCGGCCAGATCCAGGTGCCCTACACGGGCATCAAGGTGGCCGACATGTGGCTGCTCGAGATTGTGGGCTGCAGCCACCAGCAGCAGCAGCAGCAGCAGCAGCAGCAGCAGGGCGCGCCTGGTTCTGCTCCCGACGAGGCAGCGGCGGCGGCGGCGGCTCCTCCTTCCCCCTCCTCCAAGGCCGCAGGAGGCGCCTCTCCCCACAGCCCGGGCCACCAGCGCGTGTTCATGCGCCTGACCTGGACGCGGCCCTTGAGCACGCTGCCCCTGGGCATGGCGGCCAATGGTGTGGGGCAGGCGCCAGCAGCCGGGGCAGCGTCGTCCCTGTCCCCCGGGTGCGTGGCGCTGGCCGAGGCAGTGCTGCACGCCGGCCTCCTGCTGGCGGGGGCGCCCCACGTGCCCCAGGGCAGCGAGGCGGCCTACGGCAGGCAGGCCGTCCGCGCGCTGCAGCTCTCAGCGCAGTACGTGCTGCAGGCGTGGGAGCGGGCCTCGCCGGCGGCGTCGGGAGCTGTGGGAGGAAGGGGAGGAGGAGGAGGTAGGCAGCAATAGCTGCACTTGCGTGTTGAGCGGTTCGAGACGCACTTCCTGCCTGCCCTTGTGTGCATGAGGCGTGCTGCCCTTGTGTGCATGAGGCGTGCGGTTCATCGGGTTGTGCCATCGCGTGCAAAGGACGATCCTGCAAGGCGTGCGGTGGTGAAAAAGAACGGCGGTGCTGGGCGGTCACAGGCTCCGTTCAGCGAGGCAGAGCCTCAACCTAGCTCAGCACGCATCAGGCCAGTGCCATAGCAACGTGATCACGTCAGGCGACAGCGCACAAGGGCCAGGCGCACCGCTTGAGCGCGCTGGCGAGCACACGAGCTGGGTGTGTCTGCGCTGGCTCACCCGGACCAGGCAGCAGGGCGCCTCCAGCCGCGTCCGTCAGCACCGCCGCAGCCCACGCAGCCTGCGCCGGCACCTGCGCACACAACAAACGCGCTTCCGCGTTAGGGTTAGCTAGGGCCAGGCGCACCGCTTGAGCGCGCT
>VFQP010003287.1_pt1 | contig 16651 bp, 21 predicted proteins | sample 3512351 | NCBI WGS metagenome assembly VFQP01 (sample SAMN10412372, study PRJNA504923) | tailings metagenome | isolation source: Relicate 1 Philex TSF1 revegetated site | place: Philippines: Tuba, Benguet | collected 2017-08-29
CATTTACTCGCTGGGCATCCTGCTGTGGGAGATGGCGGCCAAGGAGGTGCCGTGGAAGGGCTGCAGCGACACGCACGTGCCCCTGCTGGTGCGTGCCCCCTCCTCCTCCACCTACCAACGCTTCCAACCTCGCTCCCGCCTCGCTTGACACTGCACCCTGCTGCCCTCACGACGCCGTCCAACAACGACCATCACCCGCCCTTTGCATCGCATGCCTGCAGGTCCAGAGCGGCCAGCGTCCTCCGCTCAGCAAGGCCACCGTCTCAGCGAGCGGCGGCGCCACAAACATGTCGCGCACCTCCGTCTCCAGCTCCTCCATCGACGACACGGCCTTCGTGCAGCTGCCGCAGTACACGGCCGTGGTGCGCTCGTGCTGGCAGCAGCACGCGCACCGGCGGCCCACCGCCGCCGCCGTGCACAAGCAGCTGGCGGCACTGCAGGAGCTGCACCGCAGGAAGCTGCAGGAGCAGCAGCAGCACCAGCTCGTGCTGCCCCCCTCGTCGCAGACGTCGCAGTCGCTGCCCTCGTCGCAGTACCTCTACTCGGGGCCCAACGTGCCGTCGTCCGGCAACCTGACGCCTGCGGGCCCGCCGCTGCCGCTCCTGGGCACGCCGCCTGCCAGTGGGCTGCTGGCATCGGCGCCGACGCCGCCGGCGTCGTTCCTGCCGCTGCCGCCGCTGCCCCCCCAACGCACTTGAACCTTCCTCCAACCGCCACGTGGCTTTGTCTTCTCGTGCCGTCGGCTTCGCGCCCCGCCGCTGCTGCATCGCATAGAGCTGCGTCAGGATAGCTTTTGCTTCGCCGCTCAGGATGCACAGGTTTACAACAAGCGACGCGTGGACACTGCGTGCCCTGCCTTCGCGCAAGCGTTCGCTTTCACACTTTGCCAGCACCCACACGCACTGCAAGAACAGAGAGGAGAGTCTGTGCCTTGAGTCTGAGAGCACAGCAGGCATCGTCCGCACACACAGCACTGCTGCCCTCTACCACGTGCGCGGCAACGTTGCCCACACTAGACAGCGTCGCCGCGCCCCACCATCACCCAAGATCCCAACGGCCCACGGCCGGAGCACTCGCGTAGCGCCGCCAGAGTCCCCAGTCGTCAGCCAAATGAATGCGCCCGGCCCGCAGGCCAGGCCAAAGGTCCGCTTCCCGTCTGCCGCCGGGCGCGTCGCAGCGCCTTCCCTGGCCCTCCAACCGCCTCGGGCTGGCAGCGCCCTCCCATCCGGTACGGCCCCGCGCCAATCAGCTACACCCACCCGCCGCAACACTACCAAAGCGCGCAGCTGCGGTGCCACGGCAGCCTGCTTCCGCGACCGCCCCGCGCTCCATCGCAGAGCGGCCCCCGGGAGCGCCACAACGTGCCCCTCGCGCCACGGCGGCCCGCCTGCAGCCTCCGCCGGCATGTGCAGCGCAGGGGCGCCCAGCCGCCCAGGCCGGCGCCCCCCGCTCGCGCGAGACGCGTGCCTCGCCACGCGCTCAGGCCGCCTTGCGCGCGCGCTTCTCGTCTCGCTGCACCTGGCTGCGCAAGTTGGTCATGGGCGACAGCAGCACCAGCGCCACGCCGCACGCCGCCACCAGCGTGCTGAAGTAGGCGCTCCAGCCGTACTCCTTGACGATGATGGACAGGGGGATGCCTGCATGCGACGCGCCACCACCCACCCCATGAACAATGCGGGCGTCATCGCTAGCACACGCGCTGCGGTGCCTCCGCCGCTCAGCCGCCAGGCAGCGGGACCCTTGGCTTCCACCGCATTGTGCACAGCGGGCGCCACAAGTAGCGTGGGAAGCTGGTTGCGGCAGCGCGCGCTTTGCCGATCCGGGGCGCGCACCGGCGTTGGCGGCGCCCAGGTAGGCGATCCAGCCCAGGAACCCCTCGCTGGCGCCGACGCTGTCGGGGCCCACCAGCTCCGCACCGCAAAGGCCGATGAGCATCTGCGGCCCGTACCTGCGCACCACAGCAGCAACAGGCCGCAGAGCAGGAGCCAGCGCAGAGCAGCGACGCTCAACCGCCACCAAGCAAACGGCGCGTGCGTTCGCGCCCAGAAGCACGGCCCAGGGGCGGCGGGCCCCAGCACGCGGATTGGCTGCCGAAGGGTTGGGGGGGGGGGACCTCCGAAGGGGGAGGACTTCGCTCACAGGAAGAAGCCGATCATGAAGACGTTGAACCACTGGAGCCAGGCGACGGCGGGCAGCGCCTGGAACGAGAGCAGCGCCGCCGCGATGCCCACCGTGTACCACATCACCACCTGCGATCACAAGCCGCGACGCAGAAAACAACGAGGGCCAGAAACACCGCCCTTGGCGGCAGGCCAGCGGCTGGCCTTTGCGCTGCGTGGCTCTGAGCAGGGAGGGCGGGAGGCCTGCTGCGGACGCCCGGCGAGGCGAGGGCGCGAGCTGGCGGCGGGGCTCGCCTGCACGCGCTTGCCGACGTTGCCGCCCTTGCCGCCCGCCTTGCGGATCATGGCGTCGCTGAGCCGCCCGGCGATGAGCGAGCCCACCAGGCCGCCCAGCTCCAGGCCAGACACGCGCACCGCCGCCTGCACGTGCATGCACGCCGCGCACGCCTCAGACCAGCGCGCCTCTCGCATCGCACCGCCGCGGTCCATGTGCGCGCGTCTTTGCCGGCACGCCGCCCCTCCCGCGCCACTGCTGCTCCGCTCCTGCAGCGGATGTTGCTGTCGTCGATGGCGGCGGCGAGGGATGCGCACACAGTGTGCATGTGTGTGTGTGTGCGGTGCCAGGGCGCACCTGCGCGGCGTCCTCCACGCCCTTGACCTTGATCAGGTAAAACACAAACCACGACGTCACGCCCTGCGTGCACGCGCCGCTGCCCCACACAACATCACTCCTGCCGGCGCCCACCGTTTCCGTCGCGCCGCGACGGCGTGCAGCGTGCGCCGCTGGTGGCAGGGTGGGCACCAGCCGGCGCGACGCACATCCCGCCTGGCCACCTCCGCCAGCGTTGCCTGACCCGAACCGCGGCGCATGCCCTCATGCAGGGCAGGGCAGGGCAGGGCGCACCTGCCGGACGACGTAGATGAAGAAGTAGGTGAGCGCCATGCCCCAGATGAAGGGGTTCTTGAGCACGTTGTTGACCAGCGCCGCCCAAATGTCCGGCTTGGGCTTGGACGCCTGCAGGCGCAGCGCAACGCACCCACAACCCACGCACTCACGCCCAAATCTGTCTGGAGCAGCCTGGCACCTGGCGCCGTGACGCGCCGCAGGAGGAGCGAGCGCGTCCACGCCTCATGCTGGCGCTTTTGCTGCGGCCGGGGCTCGTTTTCTTGCTTGGTTCCCTCTCGCCGCCGCACCTTGGAGGAGGCCTTTTCGTCGACGCCCTCAACGGGCGGGTAGCCAATGTCCTCGGGCTTGTCCCTGCGCACCGCCCCACAGGAGCACGCGGCGGGTTGAGCGTGCGCTGCACACAGGGCGCTAACCCCGCCACCCGCCCACACGGCACAGCGGCGTCTGCGTGCTGCCACCGCCGCTGCTCTGGGGCGGGGCGGCGGTCGGGCCAGCGAGCAGCTCCATGCCGGGCGCCGGCGGGGCAAAAGCGATGACGAGCGCAGCGCCAGCGCCAGCGCACCGGCAGGCGAAGAGCACGAAGACGCCGACGATGAGCCCGATGATGCCGGGCGCCCACATGCCCCACTGCCAGCCCATGCTCTTGGCAAAGCCGCCGGCGACCAGCGGCGCAGCGAAGCCACCCAGGTTGTGCGCGATGTTCCACATACCCCAGTAGGTGCCGCGCTCCTTGCTGGCGAACCAGGTGGTGAGGATGCGCGCGCAGCAGGGGCCGCCCACGCCCTGCGGACGCGCGCACCACGTGGGCGCACGGCGTGCGTCGGGCGCGGCGACGCCCGCGACGTGCCGGCCGCTCTTTGGATGCCCCTCCTAAGTTGCACCCGGCCCCCGTCCCACCTGCAGCTTGGCTGCCCGCCTGTGCGCCTCCCCTCGGCTGCTGCAGAGCGCCCCAACACTGCGCCCCCCCCTTCCTAAGCCGCACCCCCCACCCCCACAGAGCCACACGCACCTGCAGCGTGCCGTTGAGCGCCCAGCACACGCAGAACCAGGCCAGCGAGGTGCCGAACCCGAAGGCAATGTTGATGGCCGCCGTGGCCATGAGCCCTCCCGCCAGCAGCACGGTGGGCGACAGGCGCGCGCCCAGCACGCCGCTCACAAACTTGCTCATGCCGTACCTGCGCATCACACGCCCCACACACACATTGGCTCGCTGGCCTTTGCGCCGCGAGACAGCCTGATATGCCCGGTAGAGGGGCTCCGGCCCCGCCGAGGCGTCCAAACACCGATGCAAAGTGCCACACAAACGCACGCATGCATGCGTGCCCTCCTGCAGCCGCGAGCAAGCCCTCAAGCCCCGCCAAGGCGTCCCAAGCAGGGCCAACCGTGCCGCCCGCCCGCACGACAAGCGCCCGCCCACCACCCCCCACCCTCCCCCACGCCTCCCAATCCCAATCGGCGCGCCCGCTGCAGACACCGCCGCCCGTCTGGAGGCCTGCCCCCGTGCTGCCGCCCGCCCGTCCCAACGCCCGCCGGCGCCCGCACCCCCAGACGCCGCTCACGCGATGGGAAAGATGGAAGTCATGGCGCCGATCTGTGTGATGTCCATGTGCAGCTTGGGGTCGGCCACCATGACGGGCGCCGTGTACGTCAGGCTGTTGCGGGTCAGGTAGTAGCACGAGTACCTGAAGGGCACACAACCGTCCCAACCGACCAGGGGCCGCAGCGCGCCGCACCGCTGCCGGGTCAGCGCGGGTGAGCGCGCCGGGCCTGCCTGCCATGGCGTTTTGCTGCATTGCGCCCTTGTCCCCCTCTCCCTTCTGGCTCGCTCCTCTCTGCAGGGCTGCTTCCTGGCCAGGCGTCGGGTTGTGGCGCGCCCACGGCCGTCCTGCTGAAGCCGTGGCAGGGCGCCCGCCCGCACGCACCCGATGACGATGCCCAGGAAGACGAGCAGGCGGCGGAGCGTGAACTCCTTGGGGTACACGGGCATGGCCTGCGGGGGACGGGGGGGGTGCAGCGAGGTGCCATCCCTGGGCTGTCTGGGCCGGCGCCCGTGCACGAGTGCCCCCGCTGACAGCTGGCGGCCCCGCGCACCTCTCCTGGTGCAGCGGCGCCTCCAGCATCGCACACCACGCGGCCACGGGGCGCGGGCTCCTGCTGCGGGCTGGAGGGCTTGGGTGCTGCGGCGGGGGCTGCCGCTGGGTGGCGGGCCGGCAGCGTGATGGGCGGGGGCGCTTGAGGCGCCGCCCGGAGCAGCGCGGGGGAGCGCTGGAGGATGAGCGGCCTGCGGCAGCGGCATCCGGACGCAGGTGCTGAACCAGGAGGCCTGCCAGTGTGCCGTGGGCTGGCGCAAAAAGGCGGCTGTTGCGGCCAGTCCCGCGTGTCGCCCTGAGAGCACGCGCTGCCACATCCCCAGCCTCCCACACCAGGAAGGGCCACAGGGAAGCTGCGTGTGGCCGTGCGGCAGAGGCCCGCAGATCAGCCGTGGGGCGGTGTCTTCAAGCGCACCTGGCGCGAACGCAAGCTGGCGCCGCTCGACGAACTGCACACCCCGGCGTCACCCGCTGGTGCAGCATTTGCACGTGCCGCTCACGCGTCGCTCCTCGGACCTGCGTGGCGCCTCGGCACACACCAGGTCCCACGAACGCTTTTGCGAGATGTCGACCCCCCTGGGCGACGAGCAGCCTCGCTCACCGGGCGCACGCACGGCCCCAATTGGAGGCCACTGTGCAACACGCTGCGTCACTGCTGCGTGGACGCTCGAGGAGAGCACGCGCACCTGTGCTGGCGCTCGCTGCTGCAGGCCGATCTGCGCGCACCCCAGCGCCAAGTGGACGAGATCGACGGCGCAGATCGCAAGCGCACGGCAATAGGCGCACGAAGGGCGTGTGCGTGCACGGGCTCCGCCTCCCGCGCGCCGGGGCCGGGGCCGAGCGCTTTAAACTCAGCTGTCGTTGACAGGAGCGAGGCACACGGCCAGCTCGAGTGCGAGAAGGTCATGGCAAAAGAGGCGCTCCAGCAGGTGACACAGCAGCAGCTGCCTCTCAGCTGCTGGCGCCCGCGTGGCTCGGCCCCGCGCCGTTGCTGTCCTGCACCGCGGCGCCCTGCAGCTGAGCCTCCAACGCGTCCAGCTCCTCGTCATCAATGTCCTCGTCGTCGTCGTCGTCGTCATCTGCGCACAGCGAGCATCAGGTGATGGCGACAGTCAGAGCACGTGGCGCGCTGCCCGCGGGCGCAACACGTGATGCGTCACACGCACGTGGCTCATGGCTCAGCGCCCGCACCTTCAAAGAGCTCCGCGTCGTCGTCGTTGAGTTGTAGGTGCGTCGACGGCCCCGCTTGCCCGCTGGCACCCGCGCGTGATGACGGGCCGGCCTGCCCCTCGCCGTCCTCCTCCTCCTCCTCCTCGTCCTCGTCGCCACCACCTTGGTCGCCCTCCTCCTCCTCGCCCTCCTCGTCCTCCTCCTCGATCGCTGGCCGCTGGATGGACGACGGCTCTGTGCGCACAGCACCGGCGCCCGTACCACCCACCCTTGAGCGCTCTGAGCGCCGCGCGAATGTGGTCAACGCAGCCCACGGCCAGCGCGCTCCCCGCTCACCGTCGATGGCCCTCTGCCTGGCCAGCGCCGCCGCGTCCTTGGCCTTCTCGAGCATCTGCCGGATGGCCTCCTCCTCCTCCGCCTGGCTCTCGCGGATGAGGTCGTCCGCCCCGCTGGCGCCCGCGTCGTCCTCCACCGTGAAGCCCTCCTGCAGGCCGACCATGCGCACACACGAGGGCGACGCAGCAGCCGTCATGCGCGCTCGCACAACCCCCTTCCTCTCGCCCCCTCGCGGTGTGCTGCTGGTGAGGCTGTCCCCGTTGCCAGAGGGGCGTGGCGCAAGACGTGGGGGCGGCAGGCGGCCCACCTGCAGGAAGATCTCGCGCCCCGTCATGATGCCCTTGCGGCGGCGCTCCTCCTCCTCGGCCGCCCGCTTGGCGCGCCGGGTCTCCACCTTGCGCTGGCGCCACGCCTTGAACACGTCCTCGGTGATGGGCGTGCGCGCCTCAATCTTGGCGCGCTCCTCCTCAATCTGCTCCGCCACGTCGCGCTGGTTGCGCGACTGCAGGCGGGCGCGCACAAACCACAGCCGGTACACGCACACGCACAACGTGAGCTCCACGTGCACGTGTGGGCGGCGCTGACCGGAGCTGCAGTCAGCAGCCCTGGTGCGGGTGATGATAGGGAGGAGGAGGGGCAGCGCGCCGCGGAGCAAGGGAGCGCACCTCCTCCTCGAGCAGCTCCTTCATCTGGCTCTTGAGGACGTAGTCGGGCGGCAGCGCGTGCCGGTACTTGCAGTCGGCGCCGTTGGGGCACTTCCAAAACCTGCGCGCCGACATAGGGTTAGGGTTAGGGTTAGGGTTAGGTCGCTCATGCACACACTTTCAAACACTGCAAGCGGCTGAGCGCGAGGTTTGTGCCCTGCCACGGCCCAGGTGTGTGTGCGCGCGCGCAGTGCGCAGTGCTCACCAGCCGTACTGGTGCTTCTCGACCGCCTCGATGAAGAACTTGCAGATGATGCTGGTGGCGTTGGAGGGCTTTTCGTTGCCGTGCTTCTCCTTGACCACGCGCTCCAGCGTCTCCTGGTCCCAGTCTGCCATGCCCTGCGTGTGTGCACAAGGGTGCCCGAAGCAGACGTCGGCGGGAGCGGCGCGTGGCGTGACGCACCACCACCGCTACCGCGGCGGTCTGCGCCCCACCCGCCATCGGGCCTGCGCTGCAGCTGCTGCGGCCCACACTGTGGCCCACACTGTGGCCCACACTGTGCGGGACGCAGGTGCTGTTTTCCCCAGTGTGGCGGGACTGCGTGCGGGCAGCCGAGTCCGCCGCCGCGTGCGCCCTGCCAGTGCACTCCCCCCAAAGCCGACGCCCAGGAGGTCGCACCTCCTGCTCCTCGTCCTCTGGGTTGCCCGAGGTGCCGGCGCCCACGTCGCGCTGGTCCGTGTACAGGTCAATCTTGGGGCCCTTGCGCTCCACCGTGAGGTCGTGCGAGAACTTGCACTTGAAGCCCTTGGTGCACTGCCCGTGGCGGTAGAACTCGCACACGATTGACTTGGGGTCCACGCCTGCACGGCATGTACGCCCCCAGGCTCAGAGAGGTCAGAGCACGTCCCCTGCTGGTCGCTGCGTGCTGCGCCCGTGGGTTGCCGCGCCCCTCTGGACATCCCAGTCCCAGCTCACCCGGCGGGACCTTGGGCTGCTTGATGGCCACGGCGAAGAGCGCATTGAGCTCCTTCTGCCTCTCCTCCTCGGCCTTCTTCTTGTCCTGCGCTCAGGCGGGCGGGTGATGATCGGGCGCGCGGTCGCCCCGCCCCGCCCGGACGTCGTTCTGGCCCTCCAGCCCCTGTGCCCGCGCAAGCAAGGACTGCACGCACGGAGTCCTCCTGCCACACCGCTTGCCTTGAGGTTCACTTGGCCCGCAGCGGCTGCGATGCGCGCAGCCTTGTTTGCGTTGCCCTGCTGCGCCGACTGCTTGAGCTGGGTCACGTACTGCTGCACCCTGAGCGCACCACGGAGCAGCGCCAACGGCGTGCCGCAGCAGCGCTCGCTCGCTGGGCCGCTCTGCGGGGAGCCTCTGGGTGCGGCGGCAGGTCCCGCAGGCGCCCGGCCGCCCAATCCAACTGCGCCGCGGCACTCACGCCTTGCTCTTGTTCTTGTTCTTGAGGCCGAACGTCTTGTCCTCGACGGCCTGCGAGCACCGAAGCCGAAGCCCCGCCCCTTGGTCGATCACCCCGCCAGGCCGCGAGCGCGTGACGGGAAGCACGACGAGCAACTGTGGCAGCTGCCAGGCACCTTTTGCTTCGCCGTCTGCTTCGACTTGTCCTGCTTGGGCGCCATCCTCCCTCTGCTGTGGGCTGGAGAAGAAGGGGCAGAACTGCAGCAGCCGCTAGTCTCCGCTGTGGAATCCTCACGCAGGTGTTGCCGCCTGCTCTGCACGCAGGTGCTGCCTCTTCGGACACGCCGGCGCCGAGGGTTTGCGCCCGTGTGAGCCTGCGCGCCCGTGTGAACAGCGTAGCAGATCAGGATGGAGGTGAGCAGTATGCACATGGAGCTGACCAGCACCAGGGGCGCCAGGCGCTGGCCCTTGGGCGCCCCACACGCATCCTGCCGCACGCTCCGGCCTGCCGCGCAGGTTGCTGCTGCGGCCGGCGGCGCGAGCAAGAGCGCGCACAAGGATGTTCTGGACCCCACGGCAGCGCCAGACCCAGAGTACCAAGCAGTGGTCAAAGAGGCAAGCGTCTGCGCAGCGCAGTGCGTCGCCATCGCGTCCTGCACCCCCACCTGCTCGATTCCGGGCCTGCTCCATTCTCGGCTGCTGCTGCCATGCAGATCGTCACCGCCAGCGCGCAGACGGGATCATGGCTGACCGGACGAGGAGGAGGTGCGCACGGGGGGGGGTCGCACACGCATCGATCTGTGCAGCAACGCCGCCCCTCGCTTCCAACGCCGTCTGCTATGCCACACACTGGTGCCGTGCTCATGGTGCGCAGCGTTCGAGCGCCAGGTGAGTCCTCGTCGTTTGCCCGCCGCACGCCTGCAACCACCTGCACCCGTGAGCTCACACCGAGCGTGCACGCCGCTCCCCCCTGTGCTCGCTGCAGGACATTCAGTACCTGTCCGAGCACACCGAGGCGGAGCGCGCCAAAGAGCAGGACCTCCAGGTGCGTGCTGTGGTGGACCCCCTTGCGCCGCCCGCCCAGCAGCAGCAACTGCAGCCCCCCAACCTGACAACCAGCCACGACTCAACCACTTGCGACTCTTCGCAGACGCTCGAGTCGTACGAGTTCGCCAAGCTGAGGTCCCGTCTGGCCGAGAACGCCGACGCCGGCGCCGGCGCCAGCGAGGCGCTGCGCATCGCGCTGCGCGAGAAGAAGGACCTGCGGCCGGCCTCCAAGCTGCTGCCCACGCTAAAGGTGCTCAGCCCCAGCGCCAGCGGGCTGCTCAGCAGGGACGGCAGCGGCGCGCTGCCCAACGGGCGGGAGGGCTCCGCCAAGCGCGCCCGCACGGGCTCTTCTGAGCTGCCAGAGCAGGACGCAGCGGCGGCAGCGGCGGCAGCGGGGGACCAGGGTGGGGCGGAGGCGGCTGCCAAGCGGGCCAAGGCGCAGCAGCAGGAACAGGCGCCCGAGGAGGCGGACCAGGGGCCAGGCCTGCTTGGGGGGCTCCTGGGCGGCTACGGGTCAAGCAGCGACGACGAGGATGGCAAGGCAGCCAAGGACGGCCCCGGTGCGGCGGGCAAGGGGACAGGCAGCGGCCTGCCGAGCGCGGCCGAGCTCTTGGCCGATGATGAGGACGACGCAGGGGGGCGCGTGCCGTTGCACTGGCAGCAGCAACAGGGCAAGGGCGGAGGCGCTGGAGCGACCAAGAAGGCAGCGGGCGGAAGCAGCGATGATGACGACAGCGATGAGGACAGCAGTGACTGACCCTGCGATTGGACGTTCGCATGGCCAGCGTGCAAAGCGCGTGCCCCGCCCCGACCCTGACTGCAGAAGCAAGGAGCGCAGAAGAACCAGCGCATGCAGGCCAGCCCATCACTGCTCAGGCAAGCCGCTGGAGGATGCAGTGCTGCGTGCACTGCTTGAGGGGCCGCGAGGTGCGGCGCGGGCACCACCCCATCGTCGCGTGTCGCTTGCGCATCGCAGCGTGGGCGAGGCGTGCTTCCAAGAGCTCGAGGCGCTGGTGGCGTCGAGTGCAGCAAGCGGCGCTGCGCCCCCGCCTGCGAGTGAGTGGCCCGAGAGCGGAGGTCCCCCTCTGCGCTCACACGCACGACGCAATCCACTCATGCTGCACATCTGCAATGCGCCCGTGCGCTCAGGGCTGTATGAGCTCCTGTCCAGGTGCGTGGGCGGGCGCGGGGCGCCCCGCATCTGTCCGTCGCGCGCGGCTTCATCACGCGCCCACGCTCTTGCCCCGTTCCCGCCCTGCAGCCTAGCTCTGGTGTTCGGCAAGAACTTCTCCAAGGCGCTTGAGATCGTGGACAAGGGGGGCGTGCTCTGCCACGAGGGCGACAAGTCGGGCCGCCGCGTGTGCCAGGTGCGCCAAGCACAGCACCGGCTTGGAACGAGCACGGCGGAGCAGGGCCCCCCCTTCTGAGCTGGATGGCGGCTTGGATGCCTCTTGCCGAGCAGGTGCTGAGCAGCAGCAAGGCGTCCTCGGTGCTCAGCACGTACCTGGTCTTCCCGGGCAGCTACTGCGCCTGCCACGCCTTCTTCTACGACGTGGCCACCAAGTCTGAAGCTGTTTGCGTGAGTGGCGCGTTGAGAAGTCTGGTCGGTCTTCCCAGGGTGGCCATCAGGCGGTGTTCATCGCTTGCGTGGCGTGTGCGCGCCCGTGTGTGCAGTGCAAGCACCAGCTGGCGGCCAGGGCTGCGCTGGCGCTCCAGCGCTGCGCTGTGCGCGTGGTCCCTGACGTGGAGGTGGCGGAGCTGCTCGTCAGCGGCCTCGCCACCGTCGGGCACCACTAGCGCTCGCGCGCCAGCAGCTGCGCCGGCCTCACGCCAGCAGCTCCTCGCCTCAGCCACCCGCCACTGGTGAGTGTGCTGCTTGAAGACGTGGTGAAAGCGCTGGGCGGGGTTGCCCAGGGCGATCGTTTCGCATGTGCGTGCCCCCACGGTTGTGCACGGCTGCAGGGCCGCCAGAGCTCACCAGACGCCACAGCAGCACCAGCGCAGGATGACTTCAGTGCTGGCGTCGTGCGAGAACACCTTGGCGCAGCCGATGGAGAACCAGGCGCCTGCGGAGGGAGCTGCTGCTGCGGCCAAGAAGCAAAAGCTCGAGGCGCCCACGGCGGCCGGCCGCACCGACATCCCGCTGTTCGTCAAGAGGCACAGCGAGCACGCCAAGCTGCCCGTGCGCGGCAGCGCTGGCGCTGCGGGCTACGACCTCGCGAGGTGCGCGCAGATCAATTTGAATGTTCGTGGGCAAACTCGAAGCGCAGGCGGGCTGCAGCAAGCGGGGCACGCTGTTGCTGTTGTGCAGCGTTGCTGACCTCCGTGGTGTGTGTGGCTGATGGGCATGCGTGCAGCGCTGAGGACACGGTGATCAAGGCGCGGGGCGTGGCGTGCGTGGCGACCGACCTGTCCATCAAGCTGCCCCCCGGCACCTACGGCCGCGTGGCGCCAAGGTCGGGCCTGGCGCTCAAAAAGGGCATTGACACGGGCGCCGGCGTGGTGGACGAGGACTACCGCGGCAAGCTGGGCGTCGTGCTCTTCAACCACTCGGACGCCGACTTTGAAAGTGAGGCTCCGTGGTGCAGCATCGCAGCCCCGTGGACCCAACGTTCACCTGCTGGATATTGCTTGTGAAGAGCGCCGTGCTCTTCCGTGGCGCGTTCACGACCTGTAGCGCGTGCTCACGTGCCGCCGCTGCCGCCAATGTCCTCGCAGTCAAGCGGGGCGACCGCATCGCGCAGCTCATCCTGGAGCGCATCAGCACGCCCGAGGTGGTTGAGGTGCCCGAGCTGGACGACACGGACCGCGGCGCTGGCGGCTTTGGCAGCACGGGCGTCAGCGCGCCCTCCGCGCAGTGAGGCTGCCTTCCCCAGGCTGGGCCCCTGTGGCTTGGCAGCTGATTGAGGCTTCTCCTCCGTGCGCATCGTCCTGCAAGGCCTCTGTTCGTGGGACCCGTCCAATTGCAGCGAGAGACGCACGCCGCACGCAGTCACCATCGAAGTCAGAGCGTGCCCATGCTGCAGCCCAGCAGGGTGGACACGTGGCACGAGACCAGCAACGCGTCCGCCAGGTCCATCACTGCGTCGTGGGCGGCGTGGCTGGACAGCGGGGACGTGCCCGGTGGGGAGACGGGCACTGCGGCGCACGGCCGCTTGGTGGGCGGGAGTCCTGCGTTGGGTCGCATGCCCACGGACCGCGCCCGCTTACGGCCAGCAAGGGGCCCCGCGGGCGGCACGCTGCCTTCGCAGGCCGCGTCCCAGAAGTGGAACACCGCCGCGTGCCTTGGCGTGCGCCTGCGTGCAGCGGGGGGTTTGAGGCAGGTCACGTCTGTCGGGTGGGTTGACTCGACCCAGGTGCCGCCCACACAGGATCCCCAACCAGGGCCCAGCACTCACTTGGAGACGCCGCGGGAGCCTGTCGCGGGCCCCTGCTCCGTCACGGGGACGGGGAAGCTGGGCTGGGCGGCCGGCCGAGGGCTGCGGCCCACCCTGACACGACCCGACTCGGCGGGCAGAACGGGCGTGAGCGCGGGCGGCAAGGGCGTCGTGTCCTGAACGGCGAGGAGGTCCTTGAGGGACGGCGCGGCGGTGAGCGTCACGTACACGGCGCCCGTCGGTGGCTGCTGCGCCATTCGCGCTGCTGCGTGTGGAGAGGTGCTCGACGTGACCTGCGAGGACCGAGCAGCAAGAACGACGCACCGCGAGCGTGAGCTGCAGCGCCGAGCGACAGGAGAGAGGCACTCTCGAGTCGCTTAATCGATGCTGCGCTCTGAGACGGCCGCGCGAGAGCGCTCACCACAGGAAGGCTTGGCGTGCGCCTGAGCGGTGTGGGAGAGGATTTGCCTGTGGAGGTGGAGCTGTGCGAACGCCGTGGAGTGTCCGCGAGGCAGGTGCTGTGTGAGCACGATACCAAAGTGTGTGCTCGCAGCGGCGCAAGCGCGCATTAGTGCCCTGGCGCGCCGCGAGAAACGGCGACACGACCCGCCGGCCGGTCAAGGCGCAGCAGGCGGAGTACACGCACGCCGTGGAGGCCTACCGGCAGGTGTTCTCGCCAGTGGGCAAGCACGCACCAAGACAGATCCTAGTGCAGGCAGGGCCAGGCTGACGCGCCCTCGTCTGCACGTGCTCACAGCGTGCTTTGAGGAGGCCCACGCGTCAGGACCCGCCCCCGTCCTGGATCGTTTGCCAGTACTGCGAGCCGCTCGCTGGCGCACTGTGTGGCTGACCCAGAGCTTGCGCTGAGGCTCTGGCACCAACCCTCTCCTTTTTCCATACGGGTTGCATGTGCCATGGGAGAAGCAGGAGGACCGGCGAGCGCACGCAATAGGGTCACTGAAAGGCATCGTGCAAGTTCGTGAAACAGCACGGACACGTCCCATCTTGTGCGCCAGGTTGTGCGGGGCCTGACTCAGAACGACATGGGCGCCGGGTCCAGCAGCTCTGCACGCGCGCGGCAGACATGGACGCACGGCGACGTGCGTTAGGGCCCGTCTCCCTGCGCGCGCACCACAAAGTGCAATGGACAGTCGCACGCTCACCTGCGAGCATGGCGTGGTGCGCCAGGCCGTGCTGCGCGTGCGAGATGAGCATGGCCGGGGACGGCGGCGCCTCGCCCACGCACGCGCCCTCGCTGCCGTCGCCCTCCCCCAGCGAGACCGCCAGCGCCCACAGCCGCGACTCCACCGAGTCATCGCGGGGCCTGGCCTGCACGCCGTCCGCTGCTGGCGGCGGCGCCGGCGTCGTGGCCTGCACGGGCCGGGCGAGCTCCCACGTGGCGGTGGGCCACATGTTGCCGGTCACGCCGCCGCCAGACGACGGCGAGAACGCCGCGGCCGGCGGCAGCCATCCGAGGTGGACCGGAGGTTGCAGCGGAAGGGGCGGCGGCGTGGCAGCAAAGGCGAGGGCGGAGGGCGGGGACGGCTGGCCGGACTGCAGCTTGGCGACGCCGCCCTCCATGGGCACCACCCGCAGGCGCTTGGCGACCGGGTAGCCCACGGCTGGGTAGCCCATGGCCGGGCCCAGCGCCATGGAGTGCACGCGCTTGCGGTAGGGGAGCAGCTCCGGCGGCAGCCCCGCGTAGTGGCCGTGCTGCTCGGCGAAGGCCGCGGGCGCCTGGGTGGTGGGCGGCTGGGGTGGGACGGCAGGCGCCGCCTCGGAGGCGTCGCCAGAGGCGGTGCTTGCGCCGGGCTCCTCGGGCGGCGGTGGGCTTGACGCGGAGGTGGTGTCGGGCTCGGGGCAGCGCTCCGTGGGCCAGTCGCGGCGCTGCAGCAGCTCGTGCAGGGGCAGCATCTCCCCGGTGGCGGGGGAGCGGTAGAGCGAGGCCGGGAAGTTGGTGGCGGGGTTGGTGGGGCGGGCGGTGAGGATGGCGTGGTCGTACGCTACGGCGGCGTGCACGGGGGAGGCGTAGGCGCCCAGCAGCTGCGCGAGGCAGGAGCAGCGAGGCGAGAGGAGGGTGAGTCCCATGCGCACGACTGCGGGGCAATGTGGTGCGGAGCGACGGCGAGGTCACCGCACCTTCGGGGGCCGGCTGGCGATGCGGGCCTCCCACAGGCCCTTGCTCTTGGTGCTCCGCGTCACGCCACGGAACCTGCGGCGTGATGATGAGCATCGCGACGCGACGCAATCCACCGTCAGGAATGGTGTGGTGTGCGCGCACAGCGTGCGGCCAGCGCGTGCCACGCCAGCAGCAACGCTCACTTGGCTGCGCTGCGCGTGAAGCCGTCGCTGCCCCGGCGCAGCTCGCCCAGGATGGCCTCGCGCGTCATGGACAGCAGGCGCGGCAGCTCCGCCTCGTAGTCCTCCAGCGGGAACTGCGGGGCGCGCGCGAGCGGCAGCATGGGTGAGCGTGGCCCCCCTCTGCGCCAACCTGCAGCAAACGAGGATGCACCCAAAGAAGACCACGCACGTTGGTCTTGGTGTCCTTGCCCAGGTATACGATGGCGGCCCTGTCGAACGCGCGCGCCGCGTCGTCTGCGGTCGTGAACGCGCCCACGTAGATCTGGCGCCCGCGAAGGCGCCGCGGCTTGCCGGGGACGGACCGTCGCTGGCTGTCGTCCCGCTTGCACGTCGCGTCCCAGACGTGCACCTCAAAGCGGCCCGTGTGCCTGTGCCTGCGCGTTGCGGGGCGTGATGCGGGTCACATCGGGTCTGGGCGTGTCGCCTCAACCCGTTTGCAGCCACCCCAGGGCCCAGCACTCACTTTGAGACGCCGCGGAAGCCTGTCGCGGGCCCCTGCTCCGTCACGGGGACGGGGAAGCTGGGCTGGGCGGCCGGCCGAGGGCTGCGGCCCACCCTGACACGACCCGACTCGGCGGGCAGAACGGGCGTGAGCGCGGGCGGCAAGGGCGTCGTGTCCTGAACGGCGAGGAGGTCCTTGAGGGACGGCGCGGCGGTGAGCGTCACGTACACGGCGCCCGTCGGTGGCTGCTGCGCCATTCGCGCTGCTGCGTGTGGAGAGGTGCTCGACGTGACCTGCGAGGACCGAGCAGCAAGAACGACGCACCGCGAGCGTGAGCTGCAGCGCCGAGCGACAGGAGAGAGGCACTCTCGAGTCGCTTAATCGATGCTGCGCTCTGAGACGGCCGCGCGAGAGCGCTCACCACAGGAAGGCTTGGCGTGCGCCTGAGCGGTGTGGGAGAGGATTTGCCTGTGGAGGTGGAGCTGTGCGAACGCCGTGGAGTGTCCGCGAGGCAGGTGCTGTGTGAGCACGATACCAAAGTGTGTGCTCGCAGCGGCGCAAGCGCGCATTAGTGCCCTGGCGCGCCGCGAGAAACGGCGACACGACCCGCCGGCCGGTCAAGGCGCAGCAGGCGGAGTACACGCACGCCGTGGAGGCCTACCGGCAGGTGTTCTCGCCAGTGGGCAAGCACGCACCAAGACAGATCCTAGTGCAGGCAGGGCCAGGCTGACGCGCCCTCGTCTGC
>VFQP010003289.1_pt1 | contig 16642 bp, 30 predicted proteins | sample 3512351 | NCBI WGS metagenome assembly VFQP01 (sample SAMN10412372, study PRJNA504923) | tailings metagenome | isolation source: Relicate 1 Philex TSF1 revegetated site | place: Philippines: Tuba, Benguet | collected 2017-08-29
GTGTGTGTGTGTGTGTGTGTGTGTGTGTGTGTGTGTGTGTGTGTGTGTGTGTGTGAAATAGGGCAAGACAGGCGCCCACTCCGAAAAATCTTTCCTGCATTTTTACGCACAAAACATTCGATCACACAAAACGAAAAATCATTCCCCACGTTCTCAATTTCTCTCATCAATTCCTTGCTGCTATTGATCATCTCCATCATCATCATCATCATCATGATCCCACTAGTTTTGCATCCACCTTGCCCACGTGGATACCATCCACGCCATCATCGCCATATCGCAGTTGCATCCACAACGACTGTCACAGAGCACATCACCCTCGTATCACCGACATCCACCACATCTACCCAACAGCTCGAGGCGTTGGTCGACCAGCTATGGTCATTGCAATACATGGCCCCCAATGTCCTCACTGCTGCAGCAGGCCCCCTCATTGCCAGTCACTTGCGTACACAACACTGCGACTCCTCAACACTGCCACCCTTTAGCCATGTCGTGCACATGCGTTTTGGCGACAACAACAAGATGGCTATGTTTATGCAACACCCCAAGGTGGTGCACGCCAAAGGAGACATGTTGGATGGCGATCTGCATGGTATGTGTGTGGTGGGAATTGTACACGTGCTATCATGTATGTGCTCAGTATACACCACACACCACAATGTACACAGCCTTGTGTGAGTTGCACTTCACAGCGAGTATACCCAACACACTGGAGGATGTGTTTCGTCGTACTGGCGACTGGGATGCTGGTGTGGAGGCATTGATGTTGTTGCAGGAAAAGGTGTGGTGTTGATAGTGGTGGTATGGTGTACAAGTGAGGCTGGGGTATATTGTGATTGGTGTGTTATGGTTGGTGTACAATGCGTTTTGCGTGTACTGCTGTGTGCACAAATCAGTGTACAAACCCACTCGAATCACAACAACCCCAACAAACAACACAGGACAATACACCAGCAGGGGAAGCTGAACAGTATGTATCGCTGCTTGCACAAATAGCAACTGCCATCAACCCACCAGCCCTACAGGTGTGCTGTCGTTGGGTATATTGCGGTTGTTCTCCTACAGAGATGTATTTGTACCAATACATGCTTGACCTTGTACACACGCTCAGCACGCCAACCACCATCATTCCACAACCAACCACCACACCAAACACAGGCAGTGTATGGACAAGCCACACGCACAGACCTCACCAGCACTATGGCATCCTCCACCCACCCACCCCTATACATCATCATGGCACGCTTTACCTCCACCAAACACCTCGACGCGTTTATCAACTTGCCACCAGTGCATGCCCTGCTCCAGGCAGACCCTGTGGTGCCCCTGCATGTGCTGGCAAGTGTGGTGGTGGATGTGGCACCCACACAGCAGTCAACCACTGCTCCACATGCTGGAGGAGGGTTACTGTGAGCGTATTTGTGTTTATTTGGCTCTTTGGACTTTTTGGGTTTGCATTCAGCGTGCATGGTTGTCGTACAGGTCATGGTAGCCAAGAGTATGATTATTGGTTTACACTGCACCGTGTCACACTGGGTCTGGCATCAGAGGGATGCATACTGTACACACTGTGTAAGGCATCACATCACTTGCAGTTCAGCAAGCACTTGGACCAGGGGAAAATGATGACGATTGTCAGAAACACACGCAAGGAGCATCAGACTATCATGCTCCTGTATGTATATCATAACGCAATCATGTTGTAGTACATGACTGCTGAAAACCACAGCATATAGTGTGTGATGGAAACTGGTGTAGACCGGAAATAATACACTCATGTGCGCTCGCAAGTCCTGCACACACTGGGAAAAGATTGCAAACATTGCAAACAGAAAAACAAACCCTCACACGCAGATCAAGTCATCATGGAAAACCACACCAGGCATTGTTGTGTTGCCTTGTGTGCTTTCCCGTGCACAGTTCATAACAAAACAAGCGTGTCATAAAATAAACGCAGCACAAAAAGCATCCCATCAACACACAGACAACCCAGTTACGCATCTCTCTTCCCATTCAATCAGTCATGCTGCTGCAGTGGTCTGTGCATGCGCCATCATCAGGTGCAACAGGGGTGTGCCCTTTTGTGCTGTACATCGCACCGTGCACGGTGCCATTTGCATCCACATCAAAGGCACTCACAAAGGGTGATTCTGCAGTCTCCAGCAGCACCGTTTTGACAGCCTGTGTTGTTCGGTGGGGAGACTCCAATGATGCGCACTAATCCCACCCCATAGAGTGAAGCGCATTCACCTTGTCATTAAACTTGGCAGCGAGAGATTGCTGCAGCATGTTGCGTAGCGCCGAGGAATCAAAGTAAAGATCATTGAAGGAGGTGCGAGACAGCATAGTGTTGGGTGGCTGGATGGGATTGGAAGGACGACGCATTGCTTGTGCTGATTGGGTTGCAGCGATTTCATCCAGTTGCTGTTCCAATGAGCGAGTGCGATACGCATTGATCACGGAGGCGCAGGTCAGGGGTTGCGTGTCCATCGGATGATCGCTGTTTGTACAATGGCGCTTACGAATCTGCCAGATTTAAACTTGCTAGCAGAGTTTCCGGGGGTACGCTACGGAATTGGGGTTGATTTTAGGTGCGGGATAGCAACCAAATGTTGTGAATCGGGAAATGGCAGCAACGTTGTGTTTTTGTCAACGTGTGTATCACGGACGGGCTGATGATGGCTGGAAAAGTCCTCGACACACGAAATAAGATGGAAGATGGATGCGTGGAAAAATTGACAAGCATGACTGGCAAGGACACATCAACCACAGTGTAAGTCATCATAAAAGTCATCACTGCAATGCACATATGTGTTACATCATTGGGTCCCAGCTCGTGCAGGTGGAGCTGGTGTTGCTGCAACGTCTGCTGCCCAATCCAGCAAGCGCTTTTGCAACCCACGCACAGGTAAAAACGCCTGAGAACCGCCATTCACACCAAACCGTGTCCGCTGCACCGCATCCAGCAGCTCCCGCAGCCCAATCACCTCCAACCCTTGCCTCCCTGTCAGCAGAGCAGCTTCATTGACCACGTTGGCGAGCTCTGCACCACTAAACCCTCTTGTTATGCGTGCAATCTGTTGTGCAGCAGCAACCTTGTCCGAGGGGGATGCCATAGGGACGTCTCGAAGGTGCACCGCAAGGATTTCTGCACGAGCCTGCTCATCTGGCAAGGGAACAACAACCTATGTGTGTGGGGGGATGTCATTGTGATGGTCCCTTGTTTGTGCCCCTGTATTTGGTATCCCCGTCAATCCCCCCTGATCGTCCAACCATCCAGACACCAAACACTCACCTTGCGAGATAGACGCCCCGGTCGCGTGAGTGCCGGATCCAGTACCTCTGGCCTGTTGGTTGCTGCCAGCAGCACAACACCCGGTCGCCCCTCAAACCCATCCAATTCTGTGAGCAACTGGTTGAGTGTCTGATCTCGCTCTTCATTCAAACTCACACCACGACGACCACCTGGGGATTGCGAAAAAGGGATAGATGGAAAGAGAATGGGTGGTTGTGGTGTGTGTACTGTACATTCATATGAATTTCATTGGAATGATTATGTACATGTGCAAGGTTGATGTTAACCAAGACACACTACTGTGTACCCAACCACACCCCAACCACATACCAACTGCATCCAGCTCATCAATAAACACCACACATGGCGCTGCTTTGCGTGCCTCCCGAAACAAGTCACGTATCCGTGCAGCACCTCTTCCTACAAACATCTCCACAAATTCACTCGCTGATGCTGCGAAAAACGGCACCCCTGCCTCCCCTGCAACTGCCTTGGCTGTGGTGTGAAAATAAAGGGGGGATATTGTGGGTGTGTGTATTTCGTGTTGGTTGGGAAAGAACCGTGTGTGTGTATGTATAATGTGTGCATCATGCAATACATGCATCTATGTATACACGAGTATGTACACAGGTGGTATACAGGTGCCAATGTGCAGCAATGCACCACAACACCGCCACGTTCATCCCTTACCCAAAAGCGTTTTGCCAGTGCCTGGAGGTCCACACAACAACACACCAGAGGGGGTTTTGGCATTGAGCCGTGCATACCTGTGATAGGTGTGGTCATTCTTGGTATGGTTGTTTGTTGTTGTATGGTTGTATGTAGACTCGTGGTGTGATGTTTGTGTACACAAGTTTGTGTGCATATCTACCCCCACAACAATCATGCACCTGACAACCACACAACCTCACAACCACACCCATACACAACCACACCCATATCACACCCCAACCTCAACCCACACACCGTTGTGAATCTCTCAAGCATGCCACCACCTCCATCAACTCCTCCTTGGCACTATCAACACCAGCCACATCAGCAAAGGTTACAGGAGGTGCCCTGCTACGCACATCTTCCCTCTTGCGCCTGGGTGTGATGGTGTTGGTGGTGTGATGGCGTTGATGGTGTGATGGTGTGATGGTGCATAGTTGTGCAGGTGTATGAGTGCGAGTAACAAGCAAAACCAAACTTACTGGTACACGTAAATGCACACCATCCCCCATACCTGTTGCCCAACCGCCCCTCGAGTACTTTGCGCATGATGATGTACATGGGCAACAGGGGTAGCCACAGAGCTAAGACTGTACCTAATGTGCGTACCTGTGGTGTGTGTGTGTGTGTAGAGGGGTGTGGTTGGGTGGGTTGATGTGGATATGTATGTACGGAGGAGTGTATGTGCATGATGATGTGCATGATGATGCCATTCCTTGCTGTTTATTGCTGTTCTGAATACACCAAACACAACACATGCGAAAAATCAGCAACACAGACAACACCTATACAACACCCCTCCACACACACCACTCCACATACACCACTCCACATACAAGTGCAGCACTGAGCCCCGCCTGCATTGCCCCAAACTCCACCCCAGCAGCCAGCAGTGCATTTACAAGGTTTGGATCATATATGCGTTTGGTATAGTATTGCCGTGGTATCCGTGGTCGTGTGGTGGTGGCTGTTGCTGGTACCAGTGCACTTGTCGATGCTGTGTTGTGTGTGTGTGTGTGTGTGTGTGTGTGTAAGTAGAAAACGAACTTTTGCTGAGAGGTAAGGGAATGATCACACCACACACACATATTCACAAACCCCCCTTGAAAACACACAACGCATCGCGTACCTTGCTGGGGTGTTGCACTCCCTCCTCCAGCAGCGAGTGTGTCAAAGTATATACGAGCAGATGCTTCATCAAATCGAACAGCACGAATTCTACCCTGGGTGAGCAAGTCGCGAAACTGCGAATACACCACCTCTCGAGGTGCGCTGGGTGCAGTGGGCCCACCCCGGGACGCCACGCCAACCACCCCTGCAGCCACCATCAACGCAGAGACAAACAACATGGATATGCCAGCTGCCAGGCGCTTGCGGTGCTGCAAGGTGGGTAGCAATACCAGCAACGCGCCCTGCACGCACGCGCGGAGCCACAAGATGGCGCGTACAAGTGGGTTGCTGGGCTGGCTGCTGTTATCGCTGGAATCTGGTTGTGGCGATGTTGATGGGGGTTGTGGCTGTATTTGTGGCTGTGATTGCTGGGGTGGTGTATAATTATTCGAGGAAACTCGGCATGCAATGCCGTGTGAAAGGCCAGTTGGACATGGTATGCATGTTGGTACGCTTCGCAATGATTTTGCGAATTGTGTAGTTGATGATGAATTGGCAAAGCGTGCTATTGCAAGGCGTGGTGGGGCGTGCAGCAGCATTGGGAGATGCTCTCCCCTGCCTACTATTGTTTGTGTGGGCTGTGCTGTCTGTGATTGGTTTTCCACGTGTGTCAGTCGTGGTTACAGTCGCTGAAGCAAGTTTTAGGTAAGCAAAATGGAAGAATGGGGGGCTTTATTCTACACCACGACCCCGCTACCACACTGTGTACCCACTTAACTCAGTAACTGTCATCGTCATCGCTGTCATCCATGTTGTACTCTACCTTGAGGATGTGCTCATAGCGAATTTTGACCTGTTGAATGTCATGTAAAAGTATGATGAGCAATGTGCACAACACGCATGCCAAGGCATCTCACACAAAATATCCTTCTCCAACACACATACCCGCTGGTTACCCTGCAGTGATGGTTCCTTGAGCTTTTTGATCTCCTCGCATGCCTCCACACGGCAGTAGAGCAAACGATCAGCAATGTCTGGGTGGTTTTCATCAACCAGTGTGTCGTGGTCATCATCAGACTCGGAGGCACGGAAGACTTGATCCTCTGTACATGGATATGGATATGGGTTGGTGACCAATTTGTTTATTTGACCACCATTGAAAAGAAGCACGCTCATCCAACAACACTCATGCACTACACATACCGGTGCGCACCACCGTCAGCCATACATTGGCCTTGTTGATAAACCTGTACCCATATGAGGTGCTTGTGGACACAGTATATCGCTGTTGAGATGCTCCAAAGCCCCCCACACACACCTGACCATCACACGATCCTCTGCTTCAATGCGAAGAAGATCATCCATAACTGGCACCTTGTATCCTTTATCGCCCTCCTCTCGTTGCACATCAATGGCCTTTGTCGGCTCGATGTTGATGTACCTGTTGTGCGTGTGCAGAAACACATGTGCATCCCAGACGTTAATTGCAGTCGACACAGTTGTTTCCTACTTGGACGGCGCCCACTGCTCCGTCTTGGACATTTTGATAGATTGGGTATTCTCACCGGTACGAGGTGAGAAGGCAGTACAATAAATACCTTTTTTACATGCCCTTCGGGCTACTACGTAGTGGTGTACATTCCAACATGTCAATGGCGCTGTGTTGCCTTGCGCATAGTGGAGGTGTGCACAGGACCCACACTCCCTGGTAGTCGCCGCACCCACAGCTGTGCCCCCCGCACCGCCACGTCCGTGTGCCCATACTTGCTGGCTATGTGCTCTGCCATATCGTCGCGCAACCCCTCCACCTGCGTCTGAAACTTGGTCTTGAGCACCTCTGCGACCTGGGTGACCTCTAGAAATTGCAATATTTGGCTCAAAGACGCGCGGTTGAGCCCTGGTGAATGATATACCGTGTCGACCAAATGCGCCACCAATGGTGGGCAGTACCGTAGCTGTGTGTTGTACAGTGTCGCATTAAACTCGTCTTCCGTCTGCCACAAGTGGGACCAGTCTGGTATGGTCTTGCCGTCATTGGCATACTCCACCTGCAAGCACTCTTCCATGTTTTGTTCCCGTGCAAAGAGCTTGGCGAGCTCGTGCACCATGGTGTCGTGGATGTGATGGCCCTTGGCACTAAACCACAGCGGCTGCCATGTCATGTAGAGCAGGCCATCTGGCTTGAGCACCCGCAGTGCCTCTGCCAAGTATTTCTCCACCGGGTTTGCGTGCTCCAGCACGTTGACACTGTGTTGTTGGTGTTGTGGGTGTATGCTTTTTTGACAACACGAACTCAAAACATCACTACCTGTACACCAGGTCAAAGGTGTTGTCCGGAAATGGCACACAATTGGCGTTGTCGCCCCACACAAGAGTAAAAGGCCCCGGGTACATGAAATCTGTCTCAAGCAAGCGCCCCTCTCCATGCACGTTGTACCCAAACAGTGCACTCATGGGAAACAAATCACTGAGCAGTCGCAGCTGGCGCCCTGTCTGCTCTGCACCATAGTCCAGCACCATGCCGGGAAGCTTGGCTGTCGGGTCAGTGCATGCTTGATGTTCCGGCGTCTGCTGGCAGGTGTAGTTGCGCCACACCTTGATGATGCTGGCTGCCACCTTGTCATCAAATTGATCTTCACCCCAGGGGGACTGTGTTGTGGGTTGCACAGGCATGGCAATGTCCAAGCCTGCCATTTTGCATGCCAATGCAAGACTAGGGCCCAGGTAGAGGTTGGGGTTGCAAGAATAGGGTGTCTCAGGGACTGTGTGGGGGGGGGGATCGGTGGGCGTTGACCGCTGATAATGGCCATCATCACCAACATACCTGTGCAAAATTCGGTGTTGAGATGTGGCAGCAGCAGTACATCATTGCCTGCTATGTGATATCCATTGTCCGTGTCGTTGGTGGTTTTGCAGTGGCAACGCCATTGCGACGGGATGTATGTTCCAAGCTGTTGAACCACCTGTTTGCATGCTGCAGCTGCTGAACGCTCTGGTGGACCACTATGGGTCTTATGAGTAGCTATACAATGTACGTTGAGGGTGCTGAGCAGGAGGACAGCGACCTGGATGAGCGCGATCGATGAGAGCGAGCCCATTGTTTCGAGTTTGTTTCGAGTTTTGTTCACGAAATTATATTGTTATGGTGTGGTTATGAAGGGTTGTGGAGGGTCTCAAGCACTTGACGCGGTTGGATGAAATAGTTGATGCGGACACTCTTTCCCGCGGGCTTGTTCGTATGTACAAGCTTTCCTTTGCACGCAATCCGACATATCCATGATTACTACCAACATGAGAAAGCACACGGGCAGCAAAAAACACTAGGCAGTGGTGGCCTCTTTTTGCTCTGTTGTGAGCACACGTCGACTCTCGTCATAATACTGGTTGGGGTGGGTGATGCCTGCTGTACACGCGCAGCTATGCTTGCCCTCCCATACAGCAGCACATGCAAGTTGGAAATGCCCCGCACTGGCCTTTGACACAGCTGCTTCCACATTGGCGGCAGGTACCTGCATGCCTTGCAGCGTGGAGCGAAGCGCAGCACCAGTCCATGTCTTGTATGGGCACCCATGATACTCTCCCTGATGGTTGTGTAAAGTTGGTGCATCCAACAAGGTGTGTTGCATGAAACTACACAATACTGTCCACCAACCCCTTGCACCACAACACACCTGGTTTGGTGTCATTTGTACAATCTTCAAGCACCCCCATGGTGTGTAATTGGCCTTTTTGCCCTCCTTGCCATAACTGTGTCGTACATTGTATGCATACTCCTTGTCAAACTTGTCACCTGGGACACGTGGCGCAAATTCAGCACGCCAAAAACGAAGTGCCTCTTCCAGGGGGAGGCCAATGCCCTGTGGGGTGTATGTACGAGCGCACGTGGGACACACAATGTTGAACAAATGCGTGTGAACAAAGTGCTATACATCACCAACCATCATCACCAGTCATCTCAACCAACCTTGAGGAACAGACCAAACTGCTGGCGCCCAGTGTGTCGCAGGTGGTGATCTGCATGCAGGTGGTTGTACAGGTTGAGCATACACAATGGAAAAGAATGAGGGGCCAGCTGTGCAATGCTGGCAGCAGTGACTACTTCCTGGTCAGGGTTGGGATTGGTGCCATACTCTGGGCCAAGGTACCTGGGGGAATGATGGGGGAATGATTACAATACATTAAAGGAGCCTCTTTTTCCGTGAAGCAATACAAGAATAGGATAATTTAATAGCATGTCCCTGACACACAAGTAAGCCAGCAACAGCAGCAGCACCACACCAGCAACACATGTACCAGCACAACATCCACAGCTGGTTTACCACCTACACGTTCAACATACCGGTTGCTGAGGCTTTCAATGATGGGTGTGAGACGTCCCCGTTCTTGATCAGCAAGGTGTGTTGCCCATTTGCGTGCTGTGATGACTAATGCACGTGACAACTGAGCCCTGTGTAGGGTGTGTGGCCACGTGAAGATGTGCATGCAGTAGGGCAGCATATGTCATCCTCATACACGACACTGAATATGAATGGATGCAGCAGTCACCCACCATATAAGCATTCCCTTACCGAAAGTGTTGCACCACGAGAGAAGTGACATCTTGTTTTGCTACAAATGCCACACCGCCACGAATAAGCACTTTACGAGTTGCCACAAGATCAGGCACCTGCTCAAAGGGGACCTGTGAGGGTGATGCATGTGGGTGATGCTGTGCATGTGTTGTGTGTGCTTTAATGATGCATGTGTGTATATGTGGGTTGTGTGCACCTTCTTCAGCACGATCGGCAAACATATCAACACATCACCTGGAAAAAAAGTGCGGCACCCTTGGCAGCAGCAGTACCCCCCCTGGCAGGATCATGCTCCATCAATGCCTTTTGTGTAGGAATGTCATACCTAGAGGAGTGTGTCTGGTGATATAACGGCATCTAAAGATGTGATAACAAGGGTGTCACGGTGATATGTATTTTTGTGGAGCGCGGTGAATTGTTGCAACATACATAGTGCAACATATCCACAACAATGATGCAAATGTATACACATTAAAACATACAACACTCACCCAAAATCACACCTGCTTTGTGCAACAGCAAGCAACGCATCATGCATCTCAGCATATTGTGCCTCTGTCATCAATTCATATGGCAACCCATTGTCATGCATGAAACGCACTTTGACGTCTGAAAGCTGCTCCGTAAACTTGTGCTTGAATAGTTCACATTCCTGGGCAAGAAACCAACGCCGGAGGTCTTCTGTGCGGCAGTAGGCCAGGCGCAAGACATGGTGGGAGACACGGTCTTTGTGGGCATACTCACCCTTGAAGCGCTGGGCGTGTGGCTTGATCTGTATGTTGGTGGAAAAAAAGGTGAGAATATGCACAGGGAGGAGTGCATACATGTGCAGTTATCTTAAACACTATTTGTGTGTCACCCCTCACACCCACCTCCATGTGTTCGCTCAAGAGCGATTTGATGGTGTCGTGCATGCGGGTGGCCAGTTGTGCAGCATCACCACCAAGATCGCGTGCCTCTTGTATACCTTTGAGCACTGTGTATTGATAAGATGGTGTTTGTGAAGGGGTGTTTGCAATATACACACCCTCATCCCCACCCCACCTTTGAGGCGATCAATGGCCGCCCGCTCCAATTCCTCAATAGTGATCTCACCCGTAGGCGTATCGTTGTACATGGACAGACCATACTTGTCCTCGAGGTTGACAGCAGCCAGTGCCTTGTTGGTGTCCTTGTGAGGAGCTGTTTTGATCTGTTTGGTCACCCAACTCATGTGTGCTGCGTTGTTTTGGTAGTGATATGTTATGCGTTGATTCACGGGGTATAGATTCCAACGATTCTTGTTTGACTACTCAAGCTATAAAAAAACACTGCATCTAAGTGTATAGTCGTGCAATCTGAACGGTTCAAGTGGGGTAGCGTTTGGTGTTGTGCGCTGTCATGCAGAAACCTGTATTATGGATTATGGCAAAGAATTTATAAATGTGTACCGCTAAATCATTGTTTCTGCTGGCCACGTACGTCTTGCGCACCAGCCTAATAAACAACAAACCTTTTATCAACAACCACAAACCACACAAACCACCCCTTAGTCAAACCCTTTCAGTCAGGCCCGACATTTCCAACCCGTTCCACGGAACAGATACTGCTGGAACAAATACTGTTCAACCTACGGCATGCTTACATGTAATCAACCCAGCAGCACCACCCTTTGTTATACAATACCTACACAACAGATAGCCCTACACCACCAGAAAACAACACACCATATAACAACACACCAAATAACAAAACAGTGCCGATTGCGCCACAACCCCCGCCCCTACAAAGCAACGCCCAGTGTGGGAGAACTGCTACAACATGAAATGTCACAAACAACACTTTTATCCACTGTACCAGACAAGCAAGAGTGGCTGGGACCCGCTGCAATACAGATGACATACGCAGCCGAACATGCAAAGACGTGGGGTGAAATGGGTGCCCCTTTGCTGTCCTGTGTCGTGCTGGTGGAAGGCCAATACGATGCCAAAGCTGTTGCCCGTGCAGTGGTACCCATGGTAAGTATTTCTGTGTGTGATTTGTATACTTACAATCAGCAGGTTGTACACCACCATCATTACACAAGGCGGCATCCTCATCATGAAGGGAAGTGGTTTTGCGCAAAACAACGAATTCAAGTCTTGGATGCTGCAGGTGTATGATAATGACGACTTGTTTACGTACAAAAACCATCATCCAGCATGCCCCCTTGTCGTCTTGTTTGACCCTGACGCTGCGGGAAATGAGGCACGCCACTTTATTTCAGACGTGGTACGCCATGTAGCACATGCATTTGTACCACTGTGGGAATGCCGATCCAAAAGTCGCTCATGGTAGGTGGCTCTTGGTGGCATACTCTTATGTTCCACACTACGAAAATGTATTGCTGCCAACATATAGGGGCCACCCCGTGGGCAATCCAGGTGTAGGGCATGCCACAGCCTTTACTATTTCCCGTGTGCTGTCTACTGCCCTTGCCAAGCCATGGGCAGATATTGTACCTGGTGCGCCACGTGATGGAACAGTGTTGATGAAACAGCGTATGTGTGACACCAGGACAATGGAGCAACTGGGTTTGGTCAATGTTTGGAATGAGCGAAATGCAAACAAGGTGGGTGGGTGGGTTTACTGTTGTTTCACTGAAAGTGCATACTCACAGCCAACCCCACTACCTTGAGCAGAAAGCAATGGTAGACAACAACCGCGAACTGGTGTGTGCTGCATTAGGATTGGGGTCTTGCACAGCTGCGGAGTTGGAATTCTGCCTTAACAGGTGGGGCAATTTTTTTAAACACGCAGCACAAGAAGAAGAAAAAGCAAAGCAACACACAAGCATACAACACAGGTATGGCTTCACGGTGCAGGAGCTGCTTGCAGTAGTGCACAAAACAGAGATGATTATGGAGAAACCGTTTGCTTACTGGAAGCACTTGCGGGCCTGCGATGTATCTGACAACACGGACGGCAACGGGCAGCAAGGGACTGTGCAAGTGGCTGCTGCACAAGTGCCAGCAACCCCAAATGATACCAATGAGACAGCCACAGTAGCAGTGGCTAGAAAGGCAAAGAAGTGATGTGGACATCACAGTGAGGGGGGTTGTACTCACGAGCGCCCTTTCTTCTGTTGCTTTTTTTTCCAAATCCAAAACTACCCAAAACACTGCCACATTGAAAGAGCTTTTATAAACAACATGTGGGTATTGCGGCCACCTGTGCTGTGTGCAAGCACGGTGCATGGAGGTCAATCACATCGCTCAACATCCGGCAGCCAACGTTTCCCGCAGCGCCAAATCAACGGTAATACATAGGAACAACAAATCCATACCAATCTCGCAATCGTATAGTCGATAAAACCTCCCTGCACAGGGCAAAAACAAGGATCAACAAGGCGGAATCAGCCTCAGCAACCACCCTTGACGCCCACCCAGCACGACCAACCACCTCAGCATGTACAAGAAGCCGCATTGCGCGAGCGCATATTACAAGGTGCACCACGCATTGTCCAGTGGTGGGGCCCTGTCTCGATACGCTACCGACATGCAACCGCACACGCAAGGACGTGGGGGGACGAGGGCGCCCCCACCCTCCCATGCATTGTGCTTGTAGAAGGCATTGCTGATGCTGCAGCGGTAGCACGTGCAGTAGTTCCAGAGGTATGAGGTTCCGTACATTGGTGCATCAAACAGACACATCCTACACATGCGATGCCATGTGACGCATTCATCACAACCGCTCCCACCGCACACCCAATAGGGCGGTATATTCATCATGGGTGGTACTACCCATGCACGTGTTCCCGCATTTAAAAAATGGCTTGCCACACTCCTCCATAGCACCAACCCACCTCTGTTTCCCTCCTGTCCACCACTTGTCATCATGCTCGATGCAGACCATGCTGGCAAGGAAGCACGTCATTTGCTCACAGATGTGTTGCCACATGCAGCACATGCGTTTATACCACTGTGGGAGTGTCGGTCAAAGCGGGCTACAGCGTATGGTTGTGGTGTTTGCGGTGGTGATGGTAGTGGTGATTTCACTACCATTTCATTAAACCACCACCACCACAGGCGTCACCCAGCAGGCAACCCTGGTGTGGAACATGCCGACCCATCTTCCATTGTCCGTTCCCTTACATCTGCCCTCAACAAACCATGGGGACACTCTTGTGGTGGTGGTGGTAGTGGTGATGGCGGTGATGGTAGTGATGGTGGTGGTAGTGGTGATGCTCAGAATGGCACTGCTGGTGCTGAGAGTAGTGCTGTTGAGGGAGTTGCAAGTACACAGTATCATCAACAACAACAAACACAAGAGCAGCAACAACAAACACAAGAGCGACAACAACAAAAGCAGCAGCAACAGCAGCAGCATAGATATGACAGTCATACCCTGGAGCAATTGGGGTTGGCTTGTGCCTTTACTGAACGAAATGTAGACAAGGTGTGATTTGGTGTATGGTGATGTGGTGTATTGATATGTGCTGAATGTACATATTTGTGTATGTAGCTCACTCGTAAAGTACACTGGCATTCATATTGCACGCAAAATACACACCAGTATACACACCAATCAACACACTTGCACACACCAATATAATCACCAATACACCCACCACAGAAAACAAATACAAAAAACAAACGTGAACTAGTATGTGCAGCATTGGGTCTGGGTTCATGTACAGCATCATCATTAGTATCCTGCTTAAACAGGTGTGGGTGGGTTTGTGGGTGTGGGTGGGTGGGTGGGTGCATGTGCTTCTCTGGTGTGCCATGCTGTTCCTGTATGCCAACACATCCCATACCACACACCCATCCATCACATATACCCTGCCTATTACACATCACACCCTACCTGCTACACATGATACACAGGTATCGATTTACAATGCATGAAGTACAAGAGGCAGTGCAAAAGGCTGATGACATCATCAATAGTGGTCCATTGGACACGTGGAGACACCTACGTGCATGTGATATTTATGATGCAAATTCTACTACAGGTGGGCACGATGTCAAGCAGGAAAAGGATGTCAAGCAGGACAAACGAAAGGATAAAGAAGAAGAAACGCAGGGAGTGGAGGCCGTTAGTGTGCAAGGTGAGGGCAATGGTGTGCAGGGGGATGAGCATGGCAAGGGGCTCAACACCACAAGGAAGAGTAGGAACAACAGAGGTGATGGTGTCAGTGAGAATGGCAAGGGGCTCAACACCACAAGGAAGAGTAGGAACAACAGAGGTGATGTCAACAGGAGCAGTACCAAGCGGGACAAGAGCAGAAATGGTGGGCGGCAGGGCAGGGGTGGTCGTGCACAGGGACATGGAATACAGAGTGGAGCGTAGTACGGGGCACAATCTGCTGCCCATGTATGGTGCTTGTTGTGATGCAGTTTTGTGTTTTTCTTGTCGATGGTTGCTATTACACGTTTACTGTTGCAATCAAGTTCCATGAAGCATTGGTGTTCATTATTATGTAATGGTGTACTGCTTTCTAAATACACTTGCAGCATCAACAATATGCGCTCCATGTCGTGCACAATTCAACATCATGCTGCTGCTCGTACATCACTATTCATCATTTATCATCAATAGCTACACGTTTGTTCAGTTATTCCTTAGTTCTCCAAACTCGTTGACTCCAACTTGTTGACTCCAATGTGTTGACTCATGCGTTGACCGTTTCTCATATACTCTCATATGTTGACCATCTCTCATATACTCTCATGTGTACTACACCATGTATGTACTACACCATGTATTGACCGTTTCTTCTCACACAACACCATCACCCACATCATCATCGCAGCTTGTTGCCCACCACCACATCCCGCAGCATTCCCCCCCCACTGCTCATAGGCAGCTCTATGTCATCCCCATACCCATCCTCATCATCGTCATGCTGCATAACAGCATACCCATCACCACCACCAGGACCACCAAACACACTCACACGCCCATTATTGCCGCGACCACCACCACGAGTACTTTGTGGTGCGTGTCCTCCATGGTGTTTATTGGCAAGGAGCCATCGTACAGCATACACAACAGCACCCATGGTGGCCCCTACGAGGGTGAGGGTGATGAGGGCAATGAGCCATGCTGGTGCTGCATGCTGTTGTGTTTCCAGTTGAATCTGTTGTGTGGTGGGAGGGGTGGGGGGTGGGAGGGATGGGGTGGGAGGGGTGTTGTTGTTATGGTGGTGGTGGTGGAATGGGCATTGCTATGGTGGTGGTGGAATGAGCTGCATGTGTGGTTTGTAGATGATACAATAAAGATGATCAGATAAACACCCTCACACAGGTTTGTAGATGACACTATAAAGATGATCAGATAAATACCCCCAGGTGCACACAGGTTTGTAGATCAAACACCTGTTCTCACACACCTGTTCCTGCAGGGTGTTGACATGAGGGGTGGGTGGTGGTAGACTTGCTCTCCATGCCATTGCTGTGGAGGGGCAATCCACAAACACACCCTCCACACCCAACCCCTGTGTGTGTATGTGTGCATGGGTGTTGTGTGTATGTGTGTGTATAACCCTTGTATATATACAAAAAACGCACAACGGCGACAACAATAACACCAGCAAGACACACCAGCAAGTCACACACATAACCACACCATCAAGCCACACACAACAAACCACATATCCATCCCCTCTGACATGCTCTCTCACATCCCCTCTCACATCCCCTCTCACATCCCCTCCCACATCCCCTCTTACGTCCCCTCTCCCCACCACATACATGCACAAGTGACCCAAACATTTCCAACTCAGCATGAGGGTCCCCCTGGAAATCAAGTGCCATGTATCTATCCTCATTCCTAAACGTCCATGGGTGCACAACCAACCCCCTTTGCCGTGCCCATTCCATCAGCGGGCTATACACAGGTGGCACACTTGTACTGGATGTGGTGCTCGGGGTGGGGGCGGTGGGGGTGGGGGGATGGGGGGAGGGGGGGGGGGGGACGGGGCGGGCGG
>VFQP010003290.1_pt1 | contig 16626 bp, 18 predicted proteins | sample 3512351 | NCBI WGS metagenome assembly VFQP01 (sample SAMN10412372, study PRJNA504923) | tailings metagenome | isolation source: Relicate 1 Philex TSF1 revegetated site | place: Philippines: Tuba, Benguet | collected 2017-08-29
TCATCGCTAGAAATAGTCACGAGCGTGGAGGCGACTGCTTTTCCTTTTCACCCGCACAAGGCCGGCGGGCAAGCAGCAGGACGAAGCAGCAGCGAGCACGCTATTGATGTGCGCAGCCATTGCTGCAGCTCACTCGTCCACCGCCACCTTGTTGTACTGCGCACAGGGGCGCGCACGACACACGCACACGTGCCGCGCTAGGCAGCGCGCGTGCCGGCCAGCGAGCTGTGCCACGCACAAGGCAGCGACCCCAGCAGGCACACGAACCTCAGACATGGGCTTGCTGAAGTTGGTGAACTTGGCGTGCGGCCCAGCGGCGGCCCCCGCGATGGGCCGGGTGCCGTAGACGTGCGTGCCGTACCTGCAGGTTGGCATCGCAGCAGGGAGGGTGTGCTGCCATTGATGCTCTGCACTTCTGTTGTGGAACTGACCTGCCAAGGCGTTGCTGCCGACAATGCGGATGCACGCACTTGCGAGTCGCGACCGCCTCGGTGTAGAGGGTGATGGGGACGTCGGGGTTGGGGAGCAGCTGGGTCTGAGTGGCGCCCGACGCCGTAGCCCCTTCCTGTGAACGGCATGCCCAGGGGCCGCAAGCCAGGCGCGCACCCTCAGCTCCACACCGCACCGGCCTCGTCTGCATGCCATGCGAGCGCCGCCTGCACCTCACCTTGAAGACGCGGTCGGCCAGGGCACGCGGCACAATTTGCGTCTCGGCCAGGAAGGTCGGGTCGCGCACAGCCGGCCGCCCGTCATGGTCGCGCATGCACCGCGCGCCAATCCTGCGCGCAGCGTGCACCACGCCTTGGCGCCATGCTCAGCGCGCACCCCAGACGCCCACAACCTGCCGGTCCCCCCCCATACACACTGTCAATGGCTGCACGCACCTGTTGGCAGTGAGGTCCTTGCCGACGAAGTCTGCCTGGTAGGTCGTGTCGCCCGTGGGGATGGAGAAGGAGCCGCCCGCCGCGCCCCCCGTGACGGTGCGGCCCAGGTCGTCGGGCAAGTCGGCCGCAATCGCTTTCATGGCCTCCAGCTCCTGCGGGCAGAATGAAATGATGTGAGGGGTCCTTGGGTGCACCCTCGCCACGCCACGCTGTGGGTGTGCGGTCAAGCGCCTGGCGCAGCAAGCATCGCGTGCTGTGCCACTGAGCGCTCCGGCGCTCACCAGTTTGGCCCGTGGCCCAAGCGTGGAGCCGGCGGGCTTGAAGTCGAGCAATGGCGACGCTTGCGCGTGTGGCTTGTACGAGACCTGGTGCATCGTCTTCCAGTTCTGGGGCGCCTGCGCGCACATCACCACCCACCCTCACGAGTGAGCCCTCACAAGTGAATGTGGGCCGTGTCACGCAGCACCAGGCTGCATGCACAGGAGCCCCTGCTCAGCACGCACCGTCTGGTTGAGGTGCTCGATGACCCTGGGGTGCGTCGCCATTCCCAGGGCTGCCTGGTCCTGCCGTGTCGCGTAGATTGAGGTGGGCTCGCCCTGGTCCACCCAAGACTGCACGCAGGACAAGGGCGCAGCACCACGGCCGCACGCGTGAGGCTTCTGCGAGGCGCAGCACCCTGCCGACGAACGCGCACGTCCGCCTGGAGCGCCCCAGCGCATCTATGCAGGGCCCTGCCTGCTCACCTCATATCGTGCAGTCCCTGTGGCGTCCTTGAGCGCCCGCTCCTCCACCCAGTTCCCCACAAGCGTGCTCGCGGTCTCCTTGGGCGGCTTGTTGTAGCCCGTGAAGGGATGCGGCGCCTCCTCAGGCGCGCCGAACGCAGGCAGGGCCACGAAAGGCACCGCCATGCTTGCGCGCGCTGCCTCTCGCTGCTGCCGCTGGCGAGGTCGTGCACGAGGCTCCAAAGGTCGCACACCCCGACTCTCGAGAGGGGTCTCCTGCTACGTGGAGAGCAGAGGGGATTTGCTCAGCGACGACGACGACGTGGTGGTGGGGTTGCTGGCCGAGCCTGGTCGCGCCGATCGAATGCCGTACTCGCAAGCCCCACCCGAGGGCATGAGATCTGATGTGCCGTGCGCAAGACGTCGCCTGCCAGGACCACCTGCACCTCCCTCAGGCTCCATGGCCGCACCTGTGGGCTCCAATGACTTCAGGGGGTGGTGCGCCTGCGGGCGGGTACGCGCCGTCCCCCACTCCCTGGGCATCCACGGTGGCTCACGCCCTCCCTGTGCACCTTGCTTGTGTGTGCACCCAGGATGCTGCTGCTCTGCTTCCCCTGCTTCCCGTGGTGGCCCGGGCCAGGGTTTCTGCCCTCCCTCACGCACGCCGAAAGCGGGCAGCAGAGTCCAAGCCGCGATGTCACGTCGGCGTCCTCACCACGCGCCGTCTGGCGCCGCTGCAGCGCCGCCGGGCGTGCAGGCGCAGGCCGAGCGCGACGCGCAGGCGCAGCAGCAGCTGGACGCGCTGGACACGAGCAGCGTGCGCAGCACCAGCACGCAGGCGAGCACCATCGCGACGACCGCGTCGCTGGCCAGCCGCCTGGCTGTGCTGAACATCGACTTCGCGAGCGAAAGGGAGAAGCCTGGCGGGCCTGGCGACCTGCACAGCGTCTACGAGGCCTCCATCCTCGAGGGCAGCGAGAGCGCGTTCGACGAGGACGGAGACGGCACCGAGCGGGGCGCGGACGACGACGATCCGCACGACCGGGCCTCGCAGGAGGACGGCGCGCAGGGCGACGCTGGGGGCGTGCCCCTCTCCATCGGCGCCATCAGCGGCGTGCACCACTCGCCGCTGCCGCGCGTGCCGCCCTTCCAGGTGTGTGCAGAGCTGGGTGCTCATGCACACGGGGGCGTTGCGCTGGGGCGCCATTCGCGACCGCAGCGCCGCGGACCCCTTGTCCTGCGCCGCAGACGTGCTCGCGGCTGTTCACCTACAAGCCCGGCCAGCCCGTGATGCTCAAGCGCCTCACCATCCAGCAGTGCGAGGTGCGCAGCCGCGGCTGCGGCGGGCGGCTGCGGCGTGCGAGGGTGGACCCCTCGGCCCGCCAGCACAGCAACAGCTTGCCGCCTGCATGCGAGCACCGCGCAGGAGCTGCGCGTGAACGGCTACACCATCATGGACGGGCTGGTGAGCAAGGACCTGGCGGCGCAGGTGCGGCAGGCGGTGGTGGCGCTGCACCGCAAGGGCCGGCTGGAGGAGCCGCTCAAGGCGGCGGCGCTCTGCGGCCTGCCCCCAGACACATGCTACCCAGACAGGGTCGTGCGCAGCGACCAAGTCATGTGGCTCACCACGGTGAGCCTCTCTGGTGCATGCTCCCCCGCCCTGCCCCCACGCACTCGTGCCCCCGCCAGGTCCTCTCACCGAGCACGCGAGCACTCGCCCGACGCGCCGTGTCGTGCGCAGGGCCGCCCTCCCGCCGACAGCTGGCCGCTGTCGGCCGTGCTGGTGGTGCTGCAAGAGGTGTACGAGGACCTGGCGCAGTTTGTGCGCGTGCGGAGGTGCGCGTCGCACGCACGCCACAGGCTGCGGCGCCCACCTGCCGAGGCCGACAGCTGCACCAATGGGCGGGGGGGAACGGCAAGCGTCGTTGCTGCTGCACGGCACCTGCACGCGCCTGCAGGCACGTGAGCGAGTACCAGGTGAGCGTGCAGCCCAGCGGGTCGGTGGGCATGAGCCGGCACCGGGACGCCTGGCCCGACAGCGGCACCAGCACCGTCACGTCGTACGCCGCCGCCGTGGCCGCCTCGGCCTCCACCTCCTCCTCGGCGGCGCCACACCACCACCACCACGGGCACCACCACCACGCGCACTCGGCCTCGCGCCTGGCCGCCCCCGCCGCCGCCGCCGGCAGTAGCAACGAAGCAGCGAGCAGCGGTCCGGCAGGGGCCGGCCACAGCGGCGCGGGGGCGGCGGGCGCTGGGCACGACAAGGAGAGGGACAGGGCGTCGGCGTCCTCCTCCTCCTCCCTGCAAACCTCGCTGGACCGCACGCCGCCCTCGTCCAGCGGTGCCGCCGCCGCCGCCAGCTGTCAACCACTGCAGCACCCACACCACCACCATCAGCAGCAGCACCAACACCCACAACAACATCAACAGCAGCAGCAGCAGGCGCCAGATCAGGGGTCGGCAAGAGGGCCGGCGGCGACGTCCAGCAGCAGCAGCCACCTCCCAGGCAGCCGGCCCACGTCGGCAGCTGCCGCACCGCACGCCGGCGCGGCGCAGGGGCAGGGGCACCACCCCGCGACTAGCAGCAGCAACGGCTCCACGCCAGCGCAGTCGTCAGCAGCGCAGGCGCGCAACGGGGCGCACGCAGCAGCTACGGCGCCGCCGCCTGTGGACCCCGCCCCCGCGCCGGCAGCGGCCTCATCAAGACACGCGCAGGCGGCCTCCAGCGGGCCCAGCGGAGGCGGCGCTGCGGCGCCCAGCCACCCGCAGCACCCCAGCGGCCACTCACACCACGGCTCGGGCGGCGCCGGCGCGGCGCAAGGGCCCGTCGCCCCCGGCGCCATCCCCCCGCAGCTGCTCCCGCGCCGGCTGACGTGCATCGTCTGCTGCACCTCGGAGTGGGAGCGGGACCAGGGCGGTGTGGTGCGCATCTGGCCGCCGCGCCGGGGGCTGGTGCCGGGTGCGGCCGGCGCGGGCGGGCCCCCGCCGCACCGCGTCGTGCCGCCGGGCGTGGTGGCGGCTGGTGGCGGCGGCGGCGGCGCGGGCGGCGCGGGTGGTGGGCTTCAGGGTCGTCGCAGCCTGACGGGCAGCGAGGCGGGTTTCTCGCAGGTGAGCAACGACGACGCGCGGAGCGACACCTTTTCGCTGCGCTCGCACTACCTGGCCAACTTTGGCGCGGCGAGCGTGACGAGCAGCATGTGGGCCGAGCTGGGCGCGCACGAGGCGGACGCGGCCAGCGTCGACGGCAGCAGCCTGGCCGACATCAACGCAGACAAGGAGGTGAGAGGGAGGGAGGGAGCGCCGGGGTTTTGGGGGCCTTGGGCTGCGCAGGCGCGCAGCTCTGTCGAAGGCAGCGTGCTGAGCGCCAGAGGGACTGCGCTCGAGGGGTGTGGAGGACCCTGGTTGATGGGTGGTGGTGCGGGTGCTGTGCGCAGGAGCGCGTGGGCGTTGAGTGGAGCGAGGTGGAGGGGGAGACGGTGCTGGACGTGGCGCCGCTGGGCGGGCGCATGCTGCTCTTCCTGTCGGGCGCGGTGGAGCACGCAATCAGCCCGGCGGCCACCGACGTGGCCAGCGTGACGGCGTGGTTCTGAATTGCTGCGTGCTGCCCACGCGCTTGTAACACTATCAGCACCCGGCCTGAGCGTGCCGACGCATGGCGGCCAAGGGCCCGGGCAAGCGTGCGCAGCGGCGCGCCAGGGAGAGAAGCTTCAGCAGCGCAGAGCAGTCCACAAGCCACTAAAGATGGGTATCCACGGCCTCACCAAGCTGCTGGCGGACCAGGTGCGCGGGTCAAGATGATCGAGGCGCAGCAGGAGCCAGGGAGAGCGGCTGCCGCTCTGCAGCTGGGGCTGGTGGCTCGCCCAGCGCGCTCTGGCGTCGACGCGCTGTGGCGCCGTCCTCTCCTCGCAGGCGCCCGAGTGCATGAAGGAGCAAAAGTTCGAAAACTACTTCGGCCGCAAGATCGCCGTGGACGCCTCGATGCACATCTACCAGTTCATGGTCGTGGTGCGTGCATGGAGCAGGCACCTCAGGCGCTGCTCAGCACCTGCCACCCGCGCACGCCGTGGAGTTGGTGCGCACGCGTGCCCGCCACACGCCCCTGCCACGCTCGCAGGTGGGGCGGCAAGGCGACCAGATGCTCACAAGCGAGACGGGAGAGGTCACCAGCCACCTGCAGGTGCGGCACGCATGCTTGACTCCCACCTGAACGCCGGGCCGCGCGCGCACAACGCGCCCCGCGCTGCTGTTCTGCACGCAGGGTATGTTCTACCGCACGACGCGCATGCTGGAGGCGGGCATCCGGCCCGTGTTCGTGTTTGACGGCAAGCCGCCCGAGCTCAAGCGCAAGCAGCTGGAGCAGCGCCTGGGCAGGTGCGGCGGCGGGCGGGCGCCCCTGTCCGCCCATCCCTGCGTCCTCCCTTTACCAGCGAGGCCCTCCCCTCCCTCCCTCCCTCCCTCCCTCCCTCTCTCCTCCTGCACGCGTGCCGGAAAGCGTGCCCAGTGTGGCGCGCATTGCCGCGTCTCCCTTGCCGCGTGCGCAGGCGCGACGAGGCGGAGGAGGCGCTCAAGGCGGCGCAGGAGGCGGGCAACCAGGAGGACGTGGAGAAGTACAGCAAGCGCACCGTCAAGGCGCGTGCACGTGCGACGCTTCGTGGCTGCGGGAGGGAGAGAGGGGGGCGCAGGCAGCACGGCCACAGCGAGGCGCAAATCATCCACCCCGGGGCCTGCGGACGAGCAACGGACAGGCGGCACGAGCGGCAGATAAGGTGATGCGAGTGCGAGGGAGGGTGTGAGGCGTGTGCCCGGCTTGCCGTCTGTGCGCGCAGGTGACCAAGGAGCACAACGAGGAGTGCAAGCGCCTGCTGAGGCTCATGGGGGTGCCCGTGGTGGAGGCGGCCAGTGAGGCCGAGGCGCAGTGCGCCGTCATGGCCAAGGTGCGGGCACACAGAGGGGGGCGCCCCGCGCTCCGCCTGCTGCGCTGCGCGCTGCGAGCCACGTCCCGTGGGGCTTTGCTTGGCGGCGCCGCGCGTGGCGGCGACGTGTTGGTGGCAACGCGTGGCGGTGGTGCTGCGTGTGCCGCGCTCGCTCAGGCGGGCCTGGTGTACGGCGTGGCGACCGAGGACATGGACGCGCTCACGTTTGGCTGCCCTCGCCTCATCAGGCACCTCATGGCGCCCTCGGTGAGGGTCCGGTCGCGCCCCCCTGGGCGCCCCTCACGCCACGCACCTTCGCACCATTCCTTCTTGAGCACAGACCCGCCCACAGCGTGCTGTTTCAGTGGCCTCAGCGCGCCAAGCGCGTGTGCTTGTGCGTGGTGTCTTCCTGGCTGCGTGCGCGTGCAGACGTCCAACCAGCCCATCAACGAGTTTGACCGGGACAAGGCGGTGGCGGGCCTCAAGCTGTCGGACGAGCAGTTCATCGACTTTTGCATCCTGTGCGGGTGCGACTACGCCTCCAACATCAAGGGCATCGGGCCCGTGCGCGCGCTGCAGCTCCTGCAGGTGGGCGTGCGTGTGGGTGTGTGAGGAAGGGAGGGAGGGCAGGCGGGCGCAGGGCGCAGGCACGCCACAGCTGTTGCAGGTGCGTGCGTGGGTGGGGACGGGGGCAGGCGGACACCGCTTGCGTGCACCTCGGCTGCAGCCCTCACCCCGCCCTCAGCCACGGCTTTGGTGGCCACACGGGCCCCTCCCCTCCCGTGCCTGCTCTTGCTCTCAAACACAAGCATGGGTGCGCCCGACGCGCGGCGCGCGCGCAGAAGCACGGCAACATGGAGGCGTTGCTAGCGCAGCTGGACCCGGCCAAGTACCCCGTGCCCGACGGATGGCCCTGGAAAGAGGCGCACGCCTTCTTCGCGCAGCCAGACGTGGTGCAGCCAGAGGTGCGCCGCCGCCGCTACTGCACCCGCCGCCTGCTGCGCCCCGCGCCACTCTCTCCCTCGATTCTCAATCCCGGCCGCCTCCCTGTCCCATCCCGCCGCAAGCGTCGTCGTCGTCGTCGTCGTCGTGGCGCATGCGACGTGAGGTGGGTGGCGGCGCGTGGGTGGCGTGTCCAACCGTGCGGTGGGGTTGGGGGTGGCGGACGTGTCGTGGTCCTCGCAGGACATTCCGGCGCTCAAGTGGAGCGACCCGGACGAGGAGGGGCTGGTGCAGTTCCTCGTGACGGAAAAGAGCTTCCAGGAGGACCGCGTGCGCAAGGCCGTGGGCCGCATCAAGGCGTCCAAGGGCAAGGTGCGCCCTCCCTGGCCTTGGGAAGGGGCTCGCCTGGTGGCCGGTGGGCGCTGGTGGGGTCCCTGGACCTGTCCACCTTGCAGCCTTGCGCGAGAAGATGTGATGCTGGCGCGCAGTGGAGGTGCCTGCCGCGCTTTGCGGTGCTTAGACGGCGTGTGGGAGGTTGTTTCCAGCATCCACGGAGCGAGCGTGTGCTGGTGGTGTCGCGCGCCCCGTTCGTGCACGCGCAGGCGCAGCAGGGGCGCATCGAGAGCTTCTTCAAGCCCAGCGGCGTCGTGTCGAGCTCGAGCATCAAGAAGCCCGAGGACAAGGGCGCCGCCGGCAAGGCGGCGGGCGGCAAGGCGGGCGACAAGCGCAAGGACGAGGGCGGCAAGGCCGGGCCGGCGGCCAAGAAGGGCAAGCTGGGCGGCGTGGGCGGAGGCAAGAAGAAGTGACGGAGCGGACGGCCTGCGAGGCGAGGGGACCTGGAGTGCTTGGCGACACGCTTCGTAAGCCTGGCGGCACGTTGATGCTGAAGCCGCTGAACGAGGCGCGCGCTTGCAATTGACGGTGGCGCTGGCAGGCAGCAGCGCGCAGGAGGAGCGCGTTCAGGAGCAGGAGACGGGTCAGGCGGCGGGCTTGCTCTTGCTGGCGGCGACGGCCTGCTCCTCCAGGCGCAGCACCTGCTGCAGCACCTCGTCCATGCGCCTCCACGCCTCGTGCTCGCCAAAGGCCTGCTCACACTGCTTGAGCACGCCGCGGAGGTGCATGCGCGCCGCCGCCAGCTCGCGCACGGCGCCGGCGCCCGTCGCCGACGCGCCGGCGCTGGCGGTGTAGAGCCGCACGTACGCCTGGGCCAGGTCGACCGACGCCTCGGCCATCTCCACGAAGCGCTTCTCGTCCGACTTGTACGAGGTGCCCGTCAGAGCGCGCACCTGCCGACAGCGGGGCAAACACACGCACGCGCCACGCGTCGCACGCGGCGCAGAGAGACAGCCAGCAGGGCGCGGCGGCGAGAGCGCGGGGGGGCTCTTCAAAGCGCGCACCTGCTTGAGCAGCGCCTCCTTGGCGCTCTCCTCCTGCCCCGTGGCGGCGTAGTACTTGCCCAGGCAGCCCCAGAGCGGCGGCGAGCAGCACGGCTGGTTGACTGCCTCCTTGAGCAGCTGCCCCAGAGCGCGGACCCACTGCTTGCGCGCGCGCTCCTCGGCCGCCGCCACCTGCTGCCCAAACTCCGACGCGTGCGGCTCGGCGCCGGCCGCGTCGTCCTCGCCGGCCGCCGCCTCCGCATCTGCTCCGCTCGTCGTCGACGCGGACGGCGGAGGCAGGCCGGGCAGGTCGAGCAGCCACGAGCCCAGGTCGTCGCCGCCCTCCTCCGCCTCCAGCTGCTGCTCTTGCTGCTGCTGCTGCTCGTCGGGCGGGGCGTCGGCGCCAGTGGTCACGAGGTCCACTAGCGCGCGCGCGGTGTCGAGCGGCAGCCGCTGGCCCTCGGACAGCTGCAGCACCTTGCCCAGGCCCTGCACGGCCTGCATGGGCGCGCCGGCGCGCAGCGCCGCAGACGCGTAGTTCTCCCAGATCTGCCAGCTCTCGCGCTTGTGCCTGCGCGACACCAACACCAGACGCCACCAGGCGCACCGTTGCCGCCGCGAGCAGCGCCCCCTGCACCCCACTGCATCACGGCATGATGCACGAGCGCTGCAGCCTCGCCCCCTGCCGGCCAAGTGACCAGGCGCTCACTTGACACACTCGCTGAGCGCGCTGAAGGCCTCCTTGGGCCGCCTGAGGTCCAGGAAGAGGGCCGCCAGGTTGTTCCACGCCTCGGCGTTGTCGTGCTGCTGCTGCGTCACGCGCGTGAAGGCCTGCGCAGGCAGGCGCACACACGCAGGCGCACGCACACACACGCAGCAGAGCTCAGATTCCACCCACTCTGGTGCAGCGAGCGCTCACCCCTAGCTCACGTGCACGCGCGGCGGAGGCACCCGCCAGGCCAGCCCATTTGGCCGCCCTCCAACTGACTCACGCGCAGCGCGTCGTGCTGCCGGCCGGGCAGCTTGAGGTACGCGTAGCCCAGCGCAAACCACGCGTCGGGGTTCAGCGGGTTGATGCGCAGCGCCGCCTCGTAGTGCTCGGCCGCCGCCGCCCAGTCCTTGCGCCGCAACGCACTGCATGCACCCACACCACCACCAGCGGCGTACGCGCCATGCGCGCTGATCGCCGCCATCCGTCCGTCGCCTGCACGGGCAGTTTGTTGGCTTGGGGCGCAGTGCGGGGCGGCGCGCACCTGCGGCCCAGGCTGCGCTTGCTCCTGGCGTGCCTGCCGCCCGACCGCTCCCACGCCGTCACGTAGCACTGGTCGTCCAGGTGAAGGTCACCCAGCCCGCACCACAGTGACGGGTCGTCCGGCGTCACCTGCACGCACGCGCACACACCCACCCGCCGCCCAACACGTGCGCGTGCACAGCACGTCAACCAGCTGCGCCACCAGCCGGGCGCAGCGGCGCTGCCGTGTGGCCCAGCGGCGCGTGCGCTGAGCCGTCCCGCTGTGGGCGCTGCGCGGCTGGTGGGCGGCGTGCGTTGAGGAGGGGGAGGAGGAGGCCGAGGGCAAAGGTCCTGGTGGCGGCGGGCTCACCTTGAGGCGTCGGCGGATGATTTCGTCGGCGAGGTTCTTCTTCTCCAGCAGGCGGTAGCACAACACCAGCGCGTCCCACGCCCCGAGCGCCTCGTACAGCTTGACCGCCGCACCTGACAGGAGGGCAGTGGGACAGTGGGGGCAGCAGCAGGCAAGGAACAGAGGCAGGCCACCACATTGCTTCGCTTCACAGACCTAAGGAAGGAGGCGGCTTGCATACGCTGGGTCATGCCCGCTGCTGCAGTGCCAGGGTGGAGGAGAGGGACGAAAGGCGGTGCCAAGGCTCACCGACAAAGCCCAGGGCGAGGTACTGGTGCGCCAGCTCCCTCCGGAGGCGTGCGGCCAGCGGCAGCGCCGAGCAGTGCACGTACGGCAGGCGCCTGGCCGCCTCGGCCTCGCCTGCGCCTGCGCCGCCGCGGCGCGCAGCACGGCCGTGCGTCAGGACTCCCCACGCGCAGCACAGGAGACCAGTGCCGTTGTCGCCCACCAAAGGCTGAGCGCCAGCAAGCAAGGGAGAACCACCAGGCGCATGGCAGCGCCCACACGAGGAGCACACAGGCGGGTGTGCCGGGCACGCACCCTGGAGATGGGCGGTGCTGTCCCCGGCACCGTCTTGCCCCTGCTGCTCCTCGGGCGGCAGCATGAGCACCTCGACGAGCTGCTCTATGTGCAGCAGCGCGCGCTCGCGCGTGCGGTTGCGGTCCTTCTCGTGGTGCACCTTGAGCAGCCGCGCCCGCGCCTGCACGCCAACCGCACCACGGCAACAGGCCATGCAGCACCATGCACTGGTCTGGCAGCTAGCAGTCACACCCCTCTCTTGAGAGGGAAACACGCCCTCAGCAGCAGCGCGTCCGCCCCCCGCCGCACCTGCAGCATGGGCTGGCTGCGCCGCTGCATCAGCACCGCCTCCACGTAGGGCGCCATCTGCCAGGACTGCAGCTCGTCCTGCGGGCGCGGTAGCAACAGGGAGCGGCCCGCACGCAAATGCAGTCGCCCAAGACGCCCTCACGCTGGCCTTCATCTCCCACGCAGTCTGTGCGTCGCCAGGGGTGCCACGCCTGCCGCAGCGCGCCGCCGCCCCCGGGCCCGCACCTGCGCTGTGGCGGTGCGCACGTGCTGCGCCCAGCAGAGCAGCAGCGCCTGCTCCACGGGCGAGTACTGGCCGGACAGCTCCTGCGGGGCGGCACGACAGTGCACGGCACGCGTCGCTCGCACGCCAGACCGTGCACCTGTGCCCACGTCAGGTCAGGACTCAAGGGTCCCCCGCAATGTGAAGAGTCAGCACCCACCTTGCCCTCCTCATCCAACAGCTTTGGCGCGATGAACACGTCCTCCTCCTCCTGCTGCTGCTGCTGCGCCGGCTGCTGCGCCTTGCCTCCACCCGCCCGGTCACCGTTGCTGGCCGCCTGCAGGCCTGCCGTCTCCTTGGTGGCGGCGGCGGCGGCGGCGGCCGAGCCGGCGTCCGGCGGGGCGCTTCCCACGCCCATGACGAGGCGCGCGACGTCCACGCCGGCGTCGGCGCCCGCGTCGTCGCCGGCCGCCGCCAGGCGGTCGCGCTGCGCCACCACGACCAGCTGAGCCTTGGCGTCAATCTGGTGGAAGGTGCGCTTGCCCAGCGCGCCTGCACACAGCAGGCGTCACAACGCCGCCTCGCCGCCACCACCAGCCATGCCCGCTCGTCGCCAGCAAGTCACTACCACAGACTGTGTCAAAGCGCTGCTGCCGCCCACAGCGCACGCACCTGTGAGCTGCACCTGCAGCCCCAGCACGTCTCCTGCGCCCGCCAGCAGCCTCTCCGCCGGCTCCACGTGCCCGTACGCGTAGTGCGCCAGCGACAGCTCCATCAGCAGGCACGCCAGCAGCGCGCGGCTGCCCGCCAGCCCCGCCACGCCGCCCTCCTCCGCCTGCTGCCCCTCCTCCTGGGTCGGCGGCTCCGCGCCGGCCAGCAGGGCGGGCGGCAGGCGGCCGAGCGCGGCGGCGGCAGAGCTGCCGGCGTCGAGCCGCCGCACGGCGGGCGCCAGCCAGCTTCCCACCAGCTGCCGGGCCAGCAGCTGCACGCGCGCCCACAGCTGCGCCGAGCGGCCGTCCAGCAGCGCCTGGTGCTGCGACGCGGCGCGCAGCGCCCACCAGGCCCAGGACGGCCAGCGGCGCAGCAGCCGCTCGCGGGCGCCCGGCTGCCAGGCGGGGCCGCCGGCGCCGTGGCGCGTGGCACGGGTGGTGCCGGCGGGAGCGCCCAGGAGCGGCTGCACGAGCAGCAGGTCCGCAAGGTAGAGGTACTGGAGGCAGGCGCAGCTTCCCACGAGCTCCTCCCCGTCCAGGGCCAGCTGCTGGCCGGCCCAGCGCTCGTGCGGGTGCTGCGAGTCGTCGCCGAGCCCTGGGGTGTGCTGCGGCTGCGGCTGCTGCGCTTGGGAGGAGGGGGAATCGACCGCGTGCGAGCCGTTTGCTGCGTTGCCTGGGCTGCTGGCGCCGCTGGTCGTGGTGGCGGGTGCGTGGGCCAGGTGCGGGGCGAGGAGGTCGATCGGAGACGGCGGCGCCGGCCTCCACGGCCTGCAGGCAGGCAGCAACACTCGTCCAGATCGCATTCTGCGTGCGTACGCCGTTGAGCGCTGGCGTGGTGCGCTTCTTCGGAGCGGCCACGATCGCCATCACGTTGCGCGCACCCGGAGATGTTGTGCCGCACAAACATGAGCAGGCACTCTGCTCCGGTCCTGAGCACCAGAAGCTCGCTCTGCAGCTGCGCGTCGTCGTCAGCTGCAGCTGCTCCGGAGGTGCTGGGTGCGAGCGCCTGCTGCGCGCCGCGCGCCACCTGGTTGTAGACGCACGCCGCGCTGCGCAGCCCAGGCGCAGGCACGGCCTCTGAGGCCTCCCCCAGCTGCTGGATACGCCGCAGGCCCTGCTCGCAGGCCTGGTGGGTGCCGCTGCATGACGCCGACGAGGAGCCGCCGCCGTCGCCTGAGGCAGGGGTCGTCGCGGGGCCGGCGGGCTGGGGAATCGTCGGCGAGAGCAGCGCCTGCTCAATGCTCCACGGCATTCTTGCGAAGAACTGACTTGGCGCGAGCGGGAGGTGGCGCAGTCGTCGCGCCGCGCGACTTTTCGATTTGTGATGACAGCTTCGTGATGACAGCTGTGGTTGCAGGCAGGACTGAAGCGCACAGGAAGATAGTCAATCGAGGAGCTTCTCAGAACACGTCGTCGTCGTCGTCCTTCTTGCGGCCGCCGGCGCGCGGCGGCGTGGAGGAGCGGCTGGCGCCCCGTGGCGGCGTGGCGCCTCCCGCGGCAGGCACCGGCGTGCTCGCGCCGCTGCTCAGCGGGCTGGCCTCCCTGGTGCTGGTCTGCCCCGACGCCGGCGTGGCGCTGCCCGTCGGCGTCGGCGCGTCCTTCTTGCCCGACGCGGCACCCGCCGGCACGCTTGCGGCGGGCGTAGCGGCGGCACCGCCTCCCACCGGCGCAGCTGCAGCAGCAGGTGCGCTGCCGACGGGGGGAGAAGTGCTGGTCGCGCCCACCGCAGGTGCGGCGGCGGGGCTCTTGGGCGGCGGCGGCTCCAGAGGCACGGGAGGCATGACGATGGTGCCTGCCGTCCCCATCAGCACGCTGTCGTCGTCCTGCGCCGGCGGCGGCTTGAGCGCTGTCGTCGACGCGCTGACCCCGCCGTCGGGCTTGGGCGAGGACGCCGCGGCGGCGGGCGCGGCGACGGCCCCGCCAGCGGGCGGGGTGGCGGCCGCCTTGCCGGCCCCGCCTGCGGCCGCGCCGTCCGCCTTGGCGGGCACGGCGGCGCTGGCGGCCGGCGCGCCAGGCGTGGGCGCTGCGGTCGCTGGCGGTGCTGACGGTTTGGCAGCAGTGGGCTTGGGCGTCTCGAGGTAGTCGTCCTCGTCACCGGGGAGGTTGTCCAGGTCAGAGCTCTGCGCCACGGGCAGGCGCAGGAAGGCGGTGCCACGGCTGGCGGCCGTGGGGGTGCCAGACGGGGACGGGGAGGTGGGGATGCCAGCGGGAGCGTCCTTGGCCCCGGCAGGTGCGGCGACGTCCGTCCCACCCTTGGGTGGCGGTGGTGACGTGGCGCCGCCCTTGCCGGCCTCGCTGGGTGCTGCTGTGGCTGCTGTGGAGGGGCTGCCGCCGGTTGCTGTGGGCGCAGAGGTGGGCGCAGGGCCGGCCAGTGCCGTGGGCGCAGCCTTTGCGCCTGCGCCGGGGGCGGGCGGCTGCGGCGTGCCAGCGGCCAGCGCCGCCGGCGCAAGGCCCCCTGGTGTGAGCGAGGAAGGGGGCTGCTCCTTGGCACCGTCCTTGGGCGTGGGTGCTCCTGCCGCCGAGCCCACAGGCAGGTCTCTGGCGACGGCAGAGGCACCAGGAGCGGTCGTGGCGCTTGCGCCGTCCTTGGGTGCTGCCACCAAGCCCGCAGGTGCGTCCTTGGCCGCGCTGGTGGTGCCCAGCGCAGTGGCGGCGCCATCCTTGGGCGTGGGCGCGACTGGCGCCCCCAGGGGCAAGTCCCTGGCCGTGGCAGCGGGGGCGGGGGGAGTGCTCACCGACAGCAGAGCGCTGTCCTTGCCGGGAGGGGCGCCGGCGGCAGGTGCGGCTGCAGCGGCCACAGGCGGAGCTGGAGGTGAGGGCGGGGCGGTCGAGTCCTTGGGCAGCCCTTGCGGCGGTGCGCCTCCGCTTGGTGCGGCCGGTGAGGGCGAGGGTGAGAGGAGGGAGCCTGGCTCTTTGCCCAGCGCAGGGGGCGGCGGCTGTGGTGCGGCAGCGGTGCCCGCGGGCGCTGTGCTGCCCGCGCCTTGTGGTGTGGCGGCTGGTGGGGCTGCGGCACCGGCGCTAGGAGGAGGGATGACGGCAGCGCTGTCGGCCTTGCCCTGCGCTGCGCCCAGGGACGAGGGCGGTGGTGGCGCTGCCGTGCTGCCAGCAGGGAGCGTGACGCCAGTGGGTGGCGTGCTGACAGGCGGCGGCGTGCTGCCTGGTGCTTGCGTGGCGCCAGGTGCAGGCACGGCGCCAGGTGCTGCCGGCGCTGACGGCCCGGTGGGACCTGGCGGAGCTGGAGCCTGAGGCGCGCCTGCCTTGCCGCCAGGCGCCTCCAGGGCGGCCAGCTGAGGCGCGACCCCTGGCGCCGGGGCCGTGGGCACGGCCAACGGCGGCGGCGTGCCAGGTGGCTGGGCCGTGCTCGGCGGCCCTGCCTGGGGGGGCAAGGCGCGTGAGGCAGTCGTGGGGTGCTGCTCGAAGCCGACAACCTGCGCTGGCGGCGCAGCGGCGGGCGGGCCGGGCTGACCCGCCGGTGGCGCCTGCGCTGCGCCTGTTGCGGGCGGTGAGCGGGGCGGGGATGCTGGGCGCGCGCCGCGCGCCGCCTGGGCGTCGCCACCCGACTGAAGTGCGGCGCCAGCAGCCGGCGGAGGTGTCGCTGCCGCGGTGGCGCCGCCCGCGCCAGCCGCCGCCGCTGGTGGTGGCGGCAAGCCTCGGTCCGCGACTGCTGTGGCCGGAGGCTGGGCCGTGCCTGCGGCCACCGCCACCGCCCCCTCTGACGCCTTGACGGGTGGCGCGCCTGGGGGTGTGACTGGGGCGCCGGCTGCAGTGGCTGGGCGGGCATCCGTGGGCCCAGGCACCCCCGACGGAGGGCCACCGACGACGGGCGTGGGCGCAAAGGCAGCAGCAGGCGCGGCGGAGGGAGTTGCGGGTGGGGCAGCTGCTCCAGCGGCAGGGCTAGGGGCACCAGCCGAGTCAGAGGCAGGCGCCCCAGCAGCAGGAGGCGCCCCTCCCGCAGCAGGCTGCGCCGTCGCCGCGGCAGCGGCCGGGGCGGGAGTCGGAACGCCGGCGGCGGCGGGCGCGGCGGCGGCGGGCGGCTCAGGCGGTGGCGGCGGCGGCGCAGTGGGCGGCGGCTTCTTGGCCGCCGGCTTGGCGATGGTGGCGTTGCGGAGGAACTCTGTGGCGAGCGCCGAGGTGCTGAGCAGGTTGGCCTGCACCTCGCAGTCGCGCGTGGCGAGCTGGCTGCGCGCCGACGTGAAGGTGCCCCGCCACGTGCCGCCGTCCTGGGGCGCCAGGGGGCCGGACGTCAGGAAGTTGTGCGGGCCGGGGCCGGCGGGCTGCAGCCGGGGCGTGCCGGCCGTCGTGTCGCCTGCATGCAGCGGCAAACACTTGTGAGGCAGGGCGTCAGCACACAGTCTATCACCTGTACCGGCCCCAACAGGTTCATGCGGTGGCTAGGTTTCGGCTGT
>VFQP010003291.1_pt1 | contig 16623 bp, 16 predicted proteins | sample 3512351 | NCBI WGS metagenome assembly VFQP01 (sample SAMN10412372, study PRJNA504923) | tailings metagenome | isolation source: Relicate 1 Philex TSF1 revegetated site | place: Philippines: Tuba, Benguet | collected 2017-08-29
TCAGCGCCGGGGTGGTGACCAGACTGTGCGAACCCATCGAGACCTCCTGTGCATGACAACCGGTGCCTGAAAACGATTCAAGCACAAGCCATGCCGGGTCTCAAGTTCAGGCGTTGCCGTTCAGCAACTGCTGCAGCTCGCCGGATTCGTACATCTCCATCATGATGTCCGAGCCGCCCACGAACTCGCCCTTGACGTAGAGCTGCGGGATGGTGGGCCACTGGCTGTAGTCCTTGATGCCCTGGCGCACCTCGGGGTCGTCCAGCACGTTCACGGTCTTCAGTCCCTTGGTGTCCACGCCGCAGGCTTTCAGGATCTGCACCGCGCGACCCGAGAAGCCGCACATGGGGAAGCTGGCGCTGCCCTTCATGAACAGCACGATGTCGTTGTTCTTGACCAGTTGGTCGATGCGTTGCTGGGCGTCGCTCATGGAAATGCTCCGGTGGAATCGATTGGGTGGGATTATCCCAGCGTGGCCAGGCGACCGCCGCTGCAGCGGCGTATGCCCGCCAGATCCGTGCGGCTGTCCACCGCCGTGTAGCCGGCCTGGCGCAGCAGCGCGCAGACGGCGTCGGCCTGGTCGTGGCCGTGCTCCAGCAGCAGCCAGCCGCCAGGCAACAGGTGGGAGCGCGCCTGCACCACGATGGCGCGGATGTCGTCCAGCCCGTCGGCGCCGCTGACCAGGGCCTGCATCGGCTCGTGGCCCAGGGCCGCCAGGTGGGGGTCGCCTTCGCGGATGTAGGGCGGGTTGGACACGATGGCATCAAAGCGCTGGCCCGTGGGCACGGCGGCCAGCCAGTTGCCCCGGTGCAGCGCCACCGCCAGCCCCAGCCGGTGGGCATTGGCCTGGGCCACCGCCAGCGCATCGGCGCTGGCGTCGACCGCGTGCACCTGGGCGTCGGCCCGCTGGGCGGCCAGGGCCAACGCAATGGCACCGCTGCCCGTACCAAGGTCGACCAATACAGGATGCGTCAGTGGGCGCACACATTCCAAAACCCAGTCGACCAGGGTTTCGGTGTCCGGGCGCGGGTCCAGCACACGCGCGTCCACCACCAGGTCCAGGCCATAGAAGGCTTTGTGGCCCGTCAGGTAGGCCACCGGCTCGCCGTTGCGCCGGCGGGCACAGAGCGCTTCGAAGGTGGCCCGCACGGTGTCGGGCAGCGGGTCGGTGTCGTGGGCGCGCAGCCAGGCACGGTCGTGCCCGGGGCGACCCAGCGCGTGCAGCAGCAGCACCTGGACGTCCACCCGGTCCAGCCCGGCCGCGGCCAGCGCCTGCGCCACGGTGGCTGTCACGCGCCCTGCTCCAGCTCGGCCAGCTGTTCGGCACCGCGCGCTACCTGCAGCGCGTGGATCACGTCACCCAGATCGCCCTCCATCACCTGCAGCAGCTTGTAGAGCGTGAGGTTGATGCGGTGATCGGTCAGCCGACCCTGCGGGAAGTTGTAGGTGCGGATGCGGTCGCTGCGGTCACCGCTGCCGATCAGGCCCTTGCGGGTGGCGGCGTCCTTGGCGGCCTGCTCGCTGCGCGCTTTTTCCTGGATGCGGGCCTGCAGCACCTGCAGCGCGCGCGCCTTGTTGCTGTGCTGCGAGCGGCTGTCCTGGCACTCGGCCACGATGCCGGTGGGCAAGTGCGTCACGCGCACGGCCGAGTCGGTCTTGTTGATGTGCTGGCCGCCCGCGCCGCTGGCGCGGAAGGTGTCGATGCGCAGCTCGGCCGGGTTGAGGGTGACCGCCTCGGCCTCGTCGGGCTCGGGCAGCACGGCCACGGTGGCGGCGCTGGTGTGGATGCGACCCTGGGTTTCGGTGGCGGGCACGCGCTGCACCCGGTGGCCGCCGGATTCAAAACGCAGCTGGCCATAGACACCTTCGCCAGCGACGCGGAGCACCACCTCCTTGTAGCCACCCACCTCGCCCGGTGATTCGCTCACGATTTCCACCTGCCAGCGCTGCGATTCGGCATAGCGGGTGTACAGGCGTGCCAGGTCGCCCGCGAACAGCGCGGACTCGTCACCGCCGGTGCCGGCACGGATCTCGATGAAGGCGTTGCGCGTGTCGTCCGGGTCCTTGGGCAACAGCAGCAGCTGCAGCTCGTGGTCCAGCGCCTCCAGCTCGGTGCGGGCGGCGTCGGCCTCCTCGCGCCCCATGGCGGCCAGCTCGGCGTCGTCGCCTTCTGCCAGGGCAATGGCCTCGCCCAGATCGGCCTCGCGCAACAGGAAACGCTGGTACACCGCCACCAGCGTGTCGGTTTCGGCGTGGTCGCGCGTGAGCTGGCGAAACCGCGCCAGATCGGCGGTGGCATCGGGCGCGGACAACAGGGCGTCCAGCTCGTGCAGCCGCAGGCGCTGGCGCTCAAGGGTCTCGCGTATGAAGGGCTTCATGGCACAAACGGGCAGGCCGCCGGCCCGCAGGCACGGCAGCGGTTGGAAGAAGGAACTAGAGCTGGTCGCGCAGGAACAGCCGCGCCACGGTCTGGGCCGTGGCGTCGCGGCTGGTGGCGTCGCCGCTGTGCAGCTCGGCCAGCGTGCCGTGCAGCATCTTCTGCGTGAGGCCCCGCGACAGGGCCTCCAGCACGGCCTCGATGTCGTCGCCCTTGGCCAGACGGCGGCGCGCACGCGCGATCTCAGCGGCGCGCCACTGGTCGGTCTGGGCCTGTATCTGCTGGATCAGCGGCACCACGCCACGGCCAGGGTCGCGCTGCTCCATCCAGTGCATGAAGCTGGTGACGCCCGCGTCGATGATGGCCTCGGCCTGGGCCACGGCCGCCTGGCGGTTGTCCTTGCCGGTCTGCACCACGGCCGCAAGGTCGTCCACGGTGTAGAGGTAAACGTCGTCCAGCGCCTTCACCTCGGGTTCGATGTCGCGCGGCACCGCCAGATCGACCATGAAGATGGGACGGTGGCGGCGCTTCTTGAGCGCGCGTTCCACAGCACCCAGACCGATGATGGGCAGCGTGCTGGCGGTGCAGCTCACCACGGCATCGAACTCGTGCAGACGCTCGGGCAGGTCGGCCAGGCGCAACACCTCGGCGCCGAAACGGCCGGCCAGCTTCTCACCACGCTCCAGCGTGCGGTTGGCAATGGCCATGGCCTTGGGGTTCTTGGCGGCGAAATGGGTGGCCGCCAACTCGATCATCTCGCCCGCACCGACGAACAGCACGCGTATGTCGCGCAAATCCTCGAACAGCTGGCCAGCCAGGCGCACGGCGGCGGCCGTCATGCTGATGGAGTGGGCACCGATCTCGGTGGAACTGCGCACCTGCTTGGCAACGGCAAAGGAGCGCTGAAACAGCTGGTGCAGCGTGCTGCCCAGGGCGCCGGCCTCTTCGGCGGCGCGCACCGCGTCCTTCATCTGGCCCAGTATCTGGGGCTCGCCCAGCACCATGCTGTCCAGCCCGCTGGCCACGCGGAAGGCGTGGCGTGCGGCCAGGTCGTCGCGCAGCACGTAGGCGTGCTCACGCAGCACGCCCGCGCTCACGCCCGCGCTGTCGGCCAACCAGTCCAGCGCGCCATCCAGCGAGGGCTGGTCCGAGGCGCAGTAGATCTCGGTGCGGTTGCAGGTGGACAGCAGCGTGGCCTCGGGCTGGCGGTGCATGGCCTCGCGAAAACGCAGCAGCGTGGGCTGGACCTGGTCGAGCGTGAACGCGAACCGCCCGCGCAAATCCAGCGGCGCGGTGTGGTGGTTGATGCCCAAAGCCCAGACGGTCATGGGGTGATTATAAATTTCGTCACTTTTCCGGGCGCGCGTGGGTCCATCGGGGGTTTGCCGGGGCTTTACACACGGGCAGAAAACGTTTCATTTCGGGTGCGAATGTGGATGAGGCAACAGTGGGCAAAAACGCTGGCTTCGACGGCTCGATCCGGCTGCAATGGAGCCTCGTTCAACCACTTGGAGCAATCATCCATGCGATTCCAACGATCCTTCACCACCGCTTTCGAAGCCCGCAGCGTCGCGCTGTTCACCGCCCTGCTGCTGGGCAGTGCCGCCGCTTCCGCGCAGTCCACCGCGCAACCCATGACCAACCCTCCCGCGGCAACCGCCCCGGCGGCCGGCGCCTCCGCTGAGGCCTTCAAACGCGCCGACACCAACGGCGACCAGCGCCTGAGCCGTGACGAGGCCAAGCAGCTGCCCGCCGTGGCCCAGAACTTCGACCGTCTGGACAGCGACAAGGACGGCTCCATCTCCTTGGCCGAGTTCGAAAAGGGCGTGAAGGCGAACTGACCGCCCGCCCCGCCGCAGGCTTGAGCTGACCACCGCCGCCGCAGCCCCGTTCCAGGGGTTGCGGCGGTACCTGTTGTGGGGTTCTGCATAGAATGTCGCGCTCTTGCCGCACCACCCATGGATATCCTGTCCGCCATCTGGCACCTGCTCAATTTTGTGGCCCCTGCGCTGGCCCTGGCGGCCACGCTGGGCGTGGCCCTGTGGCTGCAGGCGCCGGCACGGGGTGTGCGGGCGGCGTGGCGATCGGCCGGCTGGCTGGCCGCCAGCGGGGTGCTGGTGCTGGCCGCCGGACTGGCCTGGTTCGGCCACGATGGCAAGATGGTGACCTATGCCGCCCTGGCGGTGGTCATGGGCACCGTGGCCTGGTGGCGCGCCCGCGGCTGAGGCCGGCGCGCGGCATGCTCAGCGGCTCCAGTGCATGACGGGCTGACCTTGCCAGAACCAGCCCGGTGCCACGCTGGCCGGCGCCTGTCCCCAGGGCTCCTGGGTCTGGTTCAGCCACTCCCGCCACGGTGGCAACACCCCGTCGGCCTGCAGGAACAGCAGCAACTCGCGACCCTGGTCACTGGCGGTGGCGCCGCGCAGCAGCGTGGCTGCCCGCACCCCATGGCGGGCGAACAGCACGTGCACCTGGTCCACCAGCCAGCGCGAGACCTCGTCCCACGGCCCGGCGCCGATGTCGAAACGGGCCACCGCATGCCGTGGCGGCAGCGCGGCACCGGCGTCCACGCGGCGCTGCCACACGCGCTGGTAGGGCCGCCGCTCGGTGATGGTGATGCCGTTGCGGCCCCAGCCGTCCTGTATCACCTGCGCGGCCGCCTGGCGGGCCGGCCCGTGTTCGTAGGCCAGAAAGCCTGCTTCATCAGGGAAACCGTAGCAGCAGATGTAGTCGGCCTCATTGCCCTCCGAAGTCTCGCGCCGCAGCAGGGTGGCGCTCAGCAGGCTGTCGCAGCCCCAGAGGATGCCGACGTGGTCGCTGTACCAGCGTTGCAGGGCGACGTGGTCGCCGTCGGTGGATCGGGTGGAGACCAGGTTGAAATAGCTCGGGTTCATGCCGCGATCTTAGGCCAGCTCGAATGCCGGCACGTGCTAAGGTGACAACCATGGCACGAACCTTCCGCTACACCCTGCTGTCGCTGCGCGAGATGCTGGTCTCGGCCGGCCCTTTTGTGCTGCTCACGGCGGCACTGCTGGTGCTGGCCTTCTGGTGGCTCAAGCCCAACCCGCCACAGCGGGTGGTGCTGGCCACCGGCCCGGCGCAGAGCGCCTACGACAGTTTCGGGCGTGCCTACGCCGAGTCACTGGCGCGCTACGGCATCACGGTCGAGCTGCGGGCCACCGAGGGTTCGTCGGACAACCTGGAGCTGCTGCGCCGGGGCGAGGTGGACCTGGGCTTCGTGCAGGGTGGCAGTGGTGCCATCGGCGAGGCCGAGCGCGACGAACTGCAGAGCCTGGGCAGCCTGTTCGTGGAGCCGCTGTGGCTGTTCTACCGCGAGGAGCGCGCCCGCAAGCTGCCCGAGCAGCGTGTGGACGCGCTGGGCGACCTCAAGGGTTGGCGGGTCAACGTGGGCACGCAGGGCAGCGGCGTGCCGCAGCTGTTCCACCGCCTGGCCGACGCCAACGGGCTGCTGCCCTCCGATTTCAGCCTGAGCCAGATGGAGCAGACACCGGCCACCGTGGCCTTCATCAACGGCGAGCTGGACGCCCTGGTATTCGTGTCGGCCCCCGAGGCAGTGATGGTGCAGATGCTGCTGCAGACGCCGGGCGTGCGCCTCATGCCGTGGCCACAGGCCCAGGCCTACTCGCGCCGCTTCAGCTTCCTCACGCCGGTGGTGCTGCCGCGTGGCGTGGTCAATCTGGCGGCCAACCGCCCCGCACGCGACGTGCCGCTGATCGCCTCCACCACCAGCCTGCTGGCCCAGGCCGGCACCCACCCGGCCGTGCTGCAGCTCATGGCCCAGGCCGCGACGCAGCTGCACAGCCCGGCGGGCTGGTTCAACCGGGCCCGCGAGTACCCCAGCCTGGAACACTCGGAACTGCCCATCGCCAAGGAGGCCGAGCGCGCCATCCGCAGCGGCACGCCGCTGCTGCAGCGCTACCTGCCGTTCTGGCTGGCCAACCTGATCGAGCGCATGTGGCTCAGCCTGGGCCTGATCATCGCGCTGGCGCTGCCGCTGTCGCGCATCGTGCCGCCGCTCTACACCTTCCGCATCCGCCGCCGCGTGTTCCGCTGGTACGCCGAGCTGCGCGAGATCGAGGAGCAGGCCACGGCGCCGGAGGCCAACCTGGACGCGCTGCATGAACGGCTGGACGCGCTCGACGCCACGGTGGAGAAGATCCACGTGCCGCTGGCCTACAACAGCGAGCTTTACGCGCTGCGTCAGCACATCCACGTGGTGCGCAAGAAGCTGTTGCGGCTGGGATAATCGGGCCCATGAACGCCCTGGACGCCAGCCTGAGCGCCGCCGATTCGGCCCTGCGCACCCTGTTTGCCCCCCACCGCGCCACCCGCGCCTGCCCTACGGTACCGGAAGCCGACACGCCCGAGATGGGGCAGGAGGACAAGGCCCTGGCCGGTGCGCTGATGCGCGTCAACCACGTGGGCGAGGTCTGCGCCCAGGCCCTCTACACCGCCCAGGCGCTGGCCGCACGCGTGGGGCCCGGTGAGCCGGCCGCGCGCGAGCAGCTGGCGCGCCACTTCGAAGCCGCCAGCGCCGAGGAGACCGACCACCTGGCCTGGACCCGCCGCCGCCTGGATGAGCTGGGCGCCCGCCCTTCCCTGCTCAACCCGCTGTGGTACGCCGGCGCCTTCGGCATCGGCCTGGCCGCCGGTGCGCTGGGCCGCCGCGTGAGCCTGGGTTTCGTGGTGGAAACCGAACGCCAGGTGGAGGCCCACCTGGCCGGCCACATGGAACGCCTGCCCGAGCAGGACCACGCCTCGCGCGCCATCGTCGCCCAGATGAAGGACGACGAGGCCCGCCATGCCAGCGAAGCCCAGAGCGCCGGCGCCGCGCCGCTGCCACTGCCGGTGCGCGGCCTCATGCGCGCCGCAGCCCGGGTGATGACCACCGTGGCCCACCGCATCTGAACCCGAACCGGACCCCGTACCGATGACCGTCACCGCCGAATCCGATTTCGAACGCATGTTCGAACTCGCCCCCGTTTCCCTCTGGCTGGAGGACTACAGCGGCATCAAGCACCTGTTCGACAGCTGGCGCGCCGAAGGCGTGACCGACCTGGCCACCCTGTTCCGTGAACAGCCGGAACGCCTGCGCGAATGCGCCGCCGCACCGCAGATCCTGCGGGTGAACCAGCGTACGCTGGACCTGTTTGCCGCCGCCAGCCAGGCCGAACTGGTGGGCCAGCTCGGGCGCGTGCTGGGCGAAGACTCGCTGCAGCAGTTCGCGGGCGAAATCGGCCAGCTTTGGGACGGCCGCGACGGCTTTGTCAGCCAGACCGTCAACTACAGCCTGGACGGCCGCCGGCTCGACATCCTGCTGGAAGCGCGCGTGCTGCCGGGCCACGAAGCCCGGTGGGACCGCGTGCTGGTGTCGGTGCAGGACATCACCGAACGCGAGGCCGCCCAGCGCCGCATACAGGCCAGTGAAAGCTACGCGCGCGGGCTGTTCACCCACTCGCCGGTGTCCCTGTGGGTCGAAGACTTCAGCGCCGTGCGGCAACTGATGGACGAGCTGCGTGAGCGCGGCATCGAGGACCTGCGCACCTTCCTGAACGTGCACCCCGAGTTCGTGACGCGCTGCATGCAGGAGATCCGGGTCATCGACATCAACCAGCAGACGTTGAGGATGTTCGGCGCTCCCGACAAGACCGCGCTGCTGGGCCAGCTCGACCGGGTTTTCCGCGACGAGATGCACGCCTCGTTTTCCGAACAGCTGATCGACCTCTGGGACGGCAAGACCTTCCAGCAGCGCGAGGTGGTGAACTACGCCCTCAGCGGCAACCTGCTGCACGTGCACATGCAGTTCACGGTGCTGGCCGGCCACGAGGCCCAGTGGGACCTGGTGCTGGTGTCGCTGGTCGACATCACCGCGCGCAAGAAAGCCGAGGCCTACCTGGAATACCTGGGCAAACACGACACGCTGACCAAGCTGCGCAACCGCAGCTTCTACACCGAGGAGCTCAACCGCCTGAGCCGCAAGGGACCGTGGCCGCTGAGCATCATGGCGCTGGACCTCAACGGCCTGAAGAACGCCAACGACAGCCAGGGCCATGCCGCGGGCGACGCGCTGCTGCGCCGCGCGGGCGAGGTGCTGGGCAAGGCGGTGTCGGAGCCGGCCTGCGCGGCGCGCATCGGGGGTGACGAGTTCGTGGTGCTGCTGCCGGGCACCGACCGCGCCGGCGCCCAACACCTCAAGGAGCACATCGACTCCATGGTCGAGCTCAACAACCAGTACTACCCGGGCCAGCCGCTGAGCCTGTCCATCGGCATCGCCACCTGCTCGTCGGGCAACGACGTGGAGGCCACGGTCCAGGCCGCCGACCGCGAGATGTACGAGGAAAAGGCGCACTACTACGCGCTCAACAAGATCGAGCGCCGCCGGGGCTGACGGCCGCGAACGCGGCTCAGACCCGGGCGAGCAGCCTCGCAGGGTTGACCACCACCTTGATCTCTTCAGCGGGCACGCTGGACTTGACCTCGTAGGCACGGTCCAGCGTGTCGCGCAGGGCCGGCTCGCCCAGTGGCAGCCCATGGCGCCCCACGATGCTGAACGCCAGCGGTGCGTTGGCCCGGCGGCCGCGCCGCACCACCACCGCCACCTCGTCGTTGGCCAGGCGCACGTAGCTGCCGGGCGGGTAGATGCCCAGTGTCTTCACCAGCGCGGCCCCCAGGGCGTTGGGTTCGCCCGCCTCGTTGAGGTAGACGGCCCGCGCGGCCTGCTGCGGCGCCAGGCCCGGGCGGCTGCGGCGCGGGCTCAGCCGGGCCACGAACACGTCCACCAGGTGCAGCAGCTGCTGCGCCGCGTCCAGTTCGGTCTTGCCGTGCGGGTAGCCGTCGCCTTGCGGGGTTTCGTGGTGGTCGCCCACCAGCTCCAGCCAGCGCATGTCGCCCACACCCATGGCCTTGAGCAGTTGCACGCTGCGCAGCGGGTGGCTGTGGATTTCCTCGCGCTGGGCCTCGGTGACCGGCGCGGCCTGCTTGAGCAGTTCGTCCTGCAGCCGGGCCATGCCGATGTTCATGGTGATGGCAGCGCGGAAGAGCGAGGGCTGTTCGTCCTCCGCAATGCCTGCCACCGGGCCCACCAGGTGACACATCACCGCGCACAGCAGCGCGTGCGAGGCGCAGTAGCTCAAGGCCCTGTCGTTCAAAAGCAACAGCAGCATGAACAAGGCGTCGTCGGGCCGGGCCTGCACCAACCGGTGCGCGCGGGCCTCCAGAACCACCAGCCGGCTGACGAAATCCTGGGCAGCCGCGTTCTGGTGCAGCAGTGTCGCGAGCGAAGCCTGCAGGTCGGGCCAGGCCGTCACCGGGTCCATGTTGTCCGGCAGCTCGGCTGCGGTCAGCTCGGTCGGGCGGGTCGCCTCCGCGAGCCGATTGATGCTCTCGTTGCGGCGGACCATGCGGTCCAGCTGCGTGGTGTAGCTGAAGGTCCAGCTCTTGAAGTCCGACTCCAGCACCACCGGCGCGTGCGCCATGAGGTTCAGGCGGTGGCGCTCGGTTTCTATCACTTCGCCTTTGCGCAGCAGCAGCGTCCCGTTGGACTCCCACACGTTGATCGGTATGGGAGCCCCCAGGGGTATGGTGTCCAAAGGCAACGGAACGTAGAACGACATCAAAGAAATGGGTGGCTGGCCCCAATAAGTGTGAACAAGTTTAAGCATAATGATCTGTAACACCCAAGCGGGTTTCTCGCCCTGAGCCGCCGATGAAAGACAGCCCATTGCCGTCGATTGATGTCGCCGACCTGCGGATCGGGTTTTTTGTCCATCTGGATCTGGGCTGGATGGACCACCCCTTCCCGCTGAGCAGCTTCAAGATCACCAGCCAGCAGCAGATCGACACCATCCGGTCGCTGGGGGTGGCCACCGTCCGCTGGTCGCCCGACAAAAGCGACCCTCCCGCTCAGGAAGGCCCGGCCCCAGCGTCCGATGCCCCGCCCACCGCGCCGGTTGCGCAGCCCGCCGCCCCCAGCGCGGCCGAACAGGAACGGCTGGCGCGCCGCGCCCTGCTCAACGCCCAGAGCCACAGCCTGATGGTCTGCGAGCGCCAGTTCACCGACGCCGCCCGCAGCTACCGGCAGGTGGTGGAAGACATGGACGCCCGCCCCCAGCAGTCGCGCGAGACCGCGCAGGCCGTAGTGAGCGGGTTCGTAAGCCAGATGCTGGGCAATGGCGAGTCGGTGATCCGCCTGCTGTCCGAGGGGCTGGGCGACCGGGCCTCGCTGCACTCGGTGAACGTGACGGTGCTGTGCCTGCTGCTCGGCAAGGCCATGGGGCTGGACGAGCAGGCGCTCAACGACCTCGGCAACGCCTCGCTCATGCACGACGTGGGCAAGTCGCGCCTGCCCGACCGCGTGCGCTTTCGCGAGGAACACTTCACCCCGGCCGAACACAAGCTCTACCAGGGACACGTGGGCCACGGCGCTGCGCTGGCCAAGCAGATGGGGTTCTCGGTGGCCACGCTGCTGGGCATCTCGCAGCACCACGAAATGGAAGACGGCAGCGGCTTCCCGCTCGGCCTCAAGGGCGACAAGATCAGCCCGCTGGCCCGCATCCTGGCGCTGGTCAACCGCTACGACAACCTCTGCAACCCGGGCAACCCTTCGGGGGCCCTCACACCGCACGAGGCGCTGTCGCTGATCTTCGCGCAGATGAAGGCCCGTTTCGACATGAACACGCTGGGCGCCTTCATCCGCATGATGGGCGTGTACCCGCCGGGTTCGGTGGTGCAGCTGGTGGACTCGCGCTACGCCATGGTGGTGTCGGTCAACTCGTCGCGGCCGCTGCGGCCCCGGCTGATCGTGCACGAGCCTGCCGTACCCAAGGACGAAGCCCTGATCGTCGATCTCGAAACCCGACCCGAACTGGGCATCAAGCGCAGCGTGCGCCCGCTGCAGCTGCCCCGCTCGACCATCGACTACCTGTCGCCCCGCCAGCGCATCTGCTACTACTTCGAACGCGCCGCGGACCCGCTGGTGGCCGCTGCGGGCGCATGATGCGGCTGGACTGGGCTCCTCTGATAGAAGGCGTTCTGGAAGCCGTCTGGGTCGTTGATCCGGTCAACCTGCGCCTGGTGGCCGTGAACCGCGCTGCCTGCCACCTGCAAGGCCTGCTGCGCGAGGACATGGTGGGGCGCCCGGTGGTGGATTTCACCGCCACGCCCGAGGACCTGTTCTTCTGGGAAGACGTGGCCGCCGGCCAGGCCGACCAGATCCAGTCGGAGACCCTGCTGCGGCACAACAGCGGCGACTCGGTCCAGGTGGAGCGGCGCGTCAGCCGCCTGTCGCTGCCCGACGGCCAGCGCTACTACGTCGTCGGCATCCTGGACCGCAGCCAGCAGCGCCGCGCCGAAAGCGAGCTGGAAAAGCTGATCGCCGAACTGCGCGCCACGCTGGAGTCCACCGCCGACGGCATATTGGTGTGCGACCTGGAAGGCCACATCCGGGGCTACAACCGCAACTTCACCCGCCTGTGGGGCCTGCCGGCACACCTGCAGCAGACCCAGGACGACGCCGCCATCCACAGCTACCTGCAGCAGCAGGTGGCCGATGGCGAGCACTACCAGCAGCGGCTGCAGCAGATCCTGCGCACACCGCTGCTCGAATGCACCGACGTGCTGGTGCTGCGCACCGGCCACGTGCTGGAGCGCGTGACGCTGCCGCAGTACGGGCGCGGCCGGCCCATCGGCCGGGTCTATTCGTTCCGCGACATCACCGAACGCCTGGCGGCCGAAAGCCAGCTGCAGCTCGCGGCCAAGGTGTTCGAGTCCAGCCTGGACGCCATCTTCGTCACCGACCCCGAATACCGCGTCGTCATGGCCAACCCCATGGCGGGCCGCCTGATGGAATGCGAGACGGCCACGCTGGTGGGCACCTCGTCGCGCGACCTGTTCTTCTCGCCCAAGGACGCGGATCTGAACCGGCACATCACCGACCAGCTGATGGCCCAGGGTTTCTGGGAAGGCGAGGTCTGGCACCGCCGCCAGGATGGCGCCGCGTTCGCCGTGCTGGTGTCGTGGGTGCTGCTGGCCGATGCCGACGGCCACCCGCGCCACACCATCGTCTTTGCCAAGGACCTGACGGAAAAACTCGCCGCGCAGCAGCGCATCGAACAGCTGGCCTACAGCGACCCGCTGACCGGCCTGCCCAACCGCCTGCTGCTGACCGAGCGCGTGGAGTACGCCCTGAGCATGGCGCAGCGCGACGGCAAACCGTTCGCCATCCTGTTCCTGGATCTGGACCGCTTCAAGCACATCAACGACTCGCTCGGTCACCTGTTCGGCGACCGCGTGCTGCAGGAGGTGGCCCAGCGGCTCAAGGGCTGCCTGCGCCAGACCGACACCCTGTGCCGCCTGGGCGGCGACGAGTTCGTGGTGCACCTGCATGAGGCCGAAGCGCGCGCCGCCGAGCTGACCGCCCAGCGCATCCTGGACGCCATATCGCGTCCCATCGAGCTCGACGGCATGGCCTTCACCCTGGGCTGCAGCATAGGCGTGGCCATGTACCCGGCCGATGGCCGCACGCTGGACGAGCTGATCAAGCACGCCGACACCGCGATGTACCGCGTCAAGGAGCGGGGCAAGGGCAACTTCCGCTTCTACCAGCCGCAGATGAACGTGGACCTGCTGGCGCGCATGAAGATGGACCAGGCCATGCGCGAGGCGTTGGCCGAGAACCGCTTCGCGCTGCACTACCAGCCCCAGGTGGCCACGGCCGATGGCCGGCTGCTCGCCTGCGAGGCCCTGCTGCGCTGGACCGACCCGACGCTGGGCGCCGTCTCGCCCGCCGTTTTCATCCCCGTGGCCGAGGAATCGGGCCTGATCGTGCACATCGGCCTGTGGGTGCTGCGCGAGGCGGCCCGCCAGGCCGCCCAGTGGCAAGCCGAAGGCCGGCCCGTCCGGGTGTCGGTCAACGTGTCGGCCCTGCAGTTCCAGCAGGCGCGTTTTGTGGACACCGTGGCCGAAACGCTGGCGGAACACCGGCTGGCACCCGAGCTGCTGGAACTGGAGCTGACCGAATCCATCCTGATCCACGACGCGGACGAAGCGCTGGAGCGCCTGCGTGCGCTGGCCGCCCTGGGGCTGCACCTGGCCATCGACGATTTCGGCACCGGCTACTCGTCGCTGGCCTACCTCAAGCAGTTCCCCATCCACAAGCTCAAGATCGACCGGTCTTTTGTGCAGCACCTGCCCGACGCCAGCAGCGACCGCGCCATCGTCAGCGCCATCGTGCAGATGGGCCGGGCGCTGGAACTGGCGGTGGTGGCCGAAGGCGTGGAAACCGAGGCCCAGCGCCAGTTCCTGGCCGGCATCGGCTGTGCGTCGTACCAGGGTTTTCTGTGCGCCCCCGGCCTGCCGGCCGATCGCTTCGAGGCGCTGATCAGCCCTGCACCCAGCGGGCCAGGTCGTCCGGCTTGACCTGACCCAGCTTGCGGTGGCGAACGGTGCCATCAGCGCCGAACACCACGGTGAACGGCAGCGCACCGCTGGTGTTGCCCAGCGTCTTGCCCAGCTCCGTGCCCCCCAGGCCAGCCATGCCCACCGGGAAGTCGAGCGGGATGTTCTGCAGGAAACGGCGCACCGCGCTGGGCTGGTCGATAGCCAGGCCCAGCAGTTGCCAGCCCTTGTCGCGCTGCTCGCGGTAGAACGCGTTCAGCAGCGGCAGCTCTTCCACACAGGGCGGGCACCAGGTGGCCCAGAAATTGACCAGCAGCGGCCGGCCGCGCAGGCTGGCCATCGCCAGCGTCGAATCGCCCTGCGGGGTGTCGAAGCTGAGCCCCCACCAGGCGGATTCGGCGCCGCTGTCGATGGCGTGCGGCTGCAGCCGCCACCAGGCCAGCCCACCGCCGGCCAGTGCCGCCGTGGCGGCCACACCGCCCATCACCCATCCACGTCTGTTCATGTCTTGGCTTGTTCCTGTTCGGCCATCACGGCCCTGAGCGCCACGGCGTCACCCCGTGGCTTGCGGCCCTGTGCATCGGGCAGCAGGGCGCCGCGCACATCGTCGCGGTCGTACACCAGCAAATGGACCCCGACCCATTCGCCGAGTTCCTCGCTGCGGCTGCTCAGGCTCAGGGCCTCCACCGGTTCGCCCCGGAAGCCCCGCACCGTGCGCGGCTCGTAGTCCACGCGGTGTTCGATCAGCGCGATCTCGGCCGACTTGGGGTCGTCGCAGAACAGCTGCAGGTAGATGTCGGACAACCGCGTGGCGGTGCCGTTCCAGACCGCGCCGGCAATGTGGGGGCGAAACTCCGCCAGCCGCTCCATCCAGACCAGGGCCAACGCACGCAGCGCCTGCAGCTCGCCGGGCTGGGTGTCGGCGTGGAACAGGGCGATGTGCTCGCGCACGGCCTCCTCCACCAGCCCGTTGTCGGGCAATTCGGCGCGTGGGGGCAGTCCCAGGCTTTTCAGCGCGCGCTGCTTGGCCGGGCCGTATTCCAGCCCCTCGTCCACCACCAGCCGGGCGGCAGCGGCCGCGATCTCGCGCTTCACCGTGTCCTTGCTGTCCATGGCCAGGATTGTGCCTCGCGGCACCCGATAATCGCCGGATGCACCTCCATATCCTTGGCATCTGCGGCACTTTCATGGGCGGCGTCGCGGCCCTGGCGCGCGAAGCGGGCCACACCGTCACCGGCTGCGATGCCGGCGTCTACCCCCCCATGAGCGACCAGCTGCGCGCGCTGGGCATTGACCTGATCGAAGGTTTCGGCGCCGACCAGATGGCGCTCAAGCCCGACGTGTTCGTGATCGGCAACGTGGTCAGCCGCGCACGCCTGCCCGACGGTACGCCGAAATTCCCGCTGATGGAGGCCATCCTCGATGCCGGCGCCCGCTACACCAGCGGCCCGCAGTGGATGAGCGAACACATCCTGCACGGCCGCCACGTGCTGGCCGTGGCCGGCACCCACGGCAAGACCACCACCACGTCCATGCTGACCTGGGTGCTGGAGCAGGCTGGCCTGAAGCCCGGTTTTCTGGTGGGGGGTGTGCCCCTCAATTTCGGTGTATCGGCGCGGCTGGGCTCGGGAGCCCCCTTCGTCATAGAGGCCGACGAATACGACACCGCCTTTTTCGACAAGCGCAGCAAGTTCGTGCACTACCGCCCGCGCACGGCCATCCTCAACAACCTCGAGTTCGACCACGCCGACATCTTCGATTCGCTGGCCGACATCGAGCGCCAGTTCCACCACCTGGTGCGCACCGTGCCACCGTCGGGCCGCGTGGTCTTCAACGGGCTGGAGGAAAGCCTGGCGCGCGTGCTGCACCAGGGCTGCTGGAGCGAGCAGCGCAGCTTCGGCAGCGCGGTCAGCGACTTTTCGGCCGAAGGCGAGCCGCACGACTTCGCGGTGCTGCAGGCCGGCCGCGAGGTGGCGCGCGTGCGCTGGAACGTGGGCGGCGTGCACAACCAGCTCAACGCGCTGGCGGCCATCGCCGCCGCCGAGCACCTGGGCGTGGCACCCGCCGTGGCGGCGCAGGCGCTGGGCAGTTTCCAGAACGTCAAACGCCGCATGGAGGTGCGCGGCACCGTCCATGGCATCACGGTCTTTGACGACTTCGCCCACCACCCCACCGCCATACGCACCACGGTTGACGGGCTGCGCCGGCAGGTGGGCGCAGCGCGCATCCTGGCCATCTTCGAGCCCCGCAGCAACACCATGAAGCTGGGCACCATGAAAAGCCAGCTGCCCTGGAGCCTGGAGCAGGCCGATCTGGCCTTCTGCCACAGCGGCGGCCTGGGCTGGGACGCCGCCGAGGCCCTGGCCCCCATGGGTTCGCGCGCCCAGGTGGCGGGTGATATCGGCACACTGGTGGATCAGGTGATGGCCGCCGTACAGCCCGGCGACCAGCTGCTGTGCATGAGCAACGGCGGCTTCGGCGGCGTGCACCAGAAGCTGCTGGATGCACTGAAGCAGAAGTTCAGTAGCTGACGGTCATGGACGGTACATCGACCCGGACCACGGGTTTGGCCAGCGCAGAGCTGACGGCCCGCGCATAGTCTTTGGCCCAGGCGCGGTAGGCCTCTTGCGAAAAGCGGGTGGCACCCGCTGCCTGCGCAATGCTCAGCACCTTGTCGGCAGTGAGCACCTTGCCCGTGGGCCGCAAGGGTTCGCAGCCCAGTTCGGTGAACTGCTGGTCCAGCCAGACGCGGGCCTGGTCGTGCGGCAGCGGCTGAACCTCTTCCAGGTCAAACGGGTACTGGGTGTGGTCGCCCCAGCTCACGATCACTT
>VFQP010003292.1_pt1 | contig 16623 bp, 13 predicted proteins | sample 3512351 | NCBI WGS metagenome assembly VFQP01 (sample SAMN10412372, study PRJNA504923) | tailings metagenome | isolation source: Relicate 1 Philex TSF1 revegetated site | place: Philippines: Tuba, Benguet | collected 2017-08-29
CAGCAGCAGCGGCAGGGGCAGGAGGGCGCGCTCCAGGCCATCCAGGTGCACGTGCCGGCGGCGCACGAGGTGGAGCAGGGCTGCCAGGCGCTGGGCGTGCTGCGGCGAAAGCCCGGCAAGGTATGTGCGGACGCTCACCCCGCCGCCCTCACCACCTCGTGTAGATTACCAGGCCTGAAGAAACCTCTCCGTCGCTCCTCCCGTGCGCGCGTGCCTTCACAACGGCATTCTAATTGAGCAAGCGTCGCAGCGGGACGTGACGGGCCGCGGTCCCCTCCCTCCCTGCGAACCACCAGTTGTTGTGGTGCGTTGCTTGCATGCGCCGCTGTGTCGTGGCGGTGTGCAGGGGGACCCCACGCTATCACTGAGCTGCAGCGACAAGCTGGCGCGCTGGGCGTGCTGCGGCCTGCAGGGCGCGCTGCTGTCGGGCCTGCTGGCCGCGCCGCTCTACCTCAGCAGCGTCGTGGTGGGCGCGCCGGTCGAGGCCTGGGAGGCGGGTGAGGCACCGGGGGGTTGGTGGGCAGGCGAGAGGAGGGCAATAGCACCAAACGCTCCTCAGCAGCGTCGTGGTGGGCGCGCCGGTAGAGGCCTGGAAGGCGGGTGAGACACGCAAGGCTGGTGGGGCGGCAGGCGGGAGGAGGGCACGGCAGGACGGTTGCTGCGCACGCCTCTCTTGCGTGAGCAGCGTTGTGGTCGGCGCGCCGAAAAGGGAGGCGGGTTGAGGCACGAGGCGGGGGGCGGACGGGCACGCGATGCACGGGTCAGGGCAGGGCGACGCGCGAACAGTATGCGGATGCAAACGCAGCCGCCAGTGGTCGCTAACGGCTGGCCTCCTCGCATATTCGTTGGTGCCTGGCTGCGGCGCCCCGCAGGCGAGCAGGCGCGACGCGCGGCGCTGCAGGCGGCGCAGCGCGCGCTGTGCGGGCGGCTGCAGCCGCTCGCCGCGCCCGCCGCTCCGCAAGCCCACTCCACGCTCGCCTCCGCGCCGCTCCAGCAGCAGCAGCCCGAGCAGGCGCAGGCGCCACATCAGCACGCACCGCCTTTCCCTGGTGGTGGTGGCGGTGGCGACCCAAGGCGTGCAGAGGAGGACCCAGCGGCGGTGCTCTTGCCGCCGTTCCGTGCGTCGCCGCCGCGCGTGCTGCTGGCGCCGCCCCCGCCGCCCGACCTTGGCCTCGGCCCCACGCAGCAGCGCACCGTGGGATGCGGTGAGCGCGGGCCGGCGCGTGCTATCATGCACCACATCGCCGTGCTCGGTCCGGTGGCACAGGCACAACCGAGCAGCGCGCGCGCGCGTGGGTGCTGCCTGCAGGCTCGAGCGTCAACTGGCATGCCAACGCCGGGGCCTGGGCCCGCGCCTGCCTGGCGGTCGCGGTACCGGGCTCGAGCGCCGCTGGTGGCGGCAAGCCAGCCCACGCCGCGGCGGCGCCGCCGCTGCTGCCGGGCACGTCAGAGGTGACGACGTCGGCGGCGGGCTTCAAGGCCGGCGCCTCCAAGCAACAGGTGCGCAGGGCTCGCTTCGCTGCGCTCGCCCTGGCCAGGCGCCACACCGTGCATGTGGTAGACTCGCTGCAAGATGCGTCTGATGCACCCGGCAGCTGGGCTCCGAGCCCGTCGTGGCGTCCACGTCCACGTCGCACGCAGCCGCCGGCACGGAAGAGCGGCTGGCCGCCGACAGCCACGCTTGCTGGCCACGGGGCACTGGAGAGCGCGGTCGCCGAGCCGGCGCTCATCCTGGCGGTGGTGCGCTCGCCGCTCTTGTGCACGCGTGCAGGTGGCGGCGGGCAAGGCCAGGTCGCGGCTGTGTCGCGCGGCGCTGGCCGAGCAGGCCACGCTCACGTGGCGCGCCGCCCGTCCCCCCGCCCAGGGGCCCGCTCAGCAGCAACAGCAGCAGCAGCAGCAAGGAGAAGAGGTGCACCTCCACACGGGCGCTAGCAGTCAGGGTGAGCAAGGCGGCGGCGCGAGTGACCGCACAGCGACTGTGTCGTACGCCGAGCTGCGCCGGCGGCTGGGCCGGGCGTACGTGGAGACGTGGGAGCGGCTTAGGCGGACAGCGCCGTTCCTGCTGTGGATCGGGAAGCCGCTGGGGCTGGTGCAGTTCGCCGTGGAGCCGCCGTGAGGCAGGGTTCGCGTAGGGTAGGCGTGGCGTGCGCCAGTCCACCTTTCTCCCTTGGCCTCCCACTCACGGACGGCATGCAAGACCTTCCCCTCGCACCAATGGAGGCGCTGCGGCCCTGGCTCGTTGTGAATCCGCGAGGGCGAGGGCCGGCCATGCACGTCCACCCCACCCGCGCCCGCGCACGTCAGAGTCTGAGTCCAGAGTTCCAGCAATGTCAGTGCAGGCCGTGATCTCTGCTCTCGTGGCTCGCGCCGCGTCAGCCGCGCCGAAGCAGGCGCTTCTGCAGCAGGGTGCGCCCCCCCTGGCGCTGTCGTGGCTCACGGCGACGTCTGCACACAGCAGGGACGTTCCGGCGCGATGGCTGGCGACGGCGGCAGCTCCGGAGAGCGACTCGCAGCGCAAGGTGAGAACGAGAGCGCGCGTTCCTCGCGAGCTGCAGGACCTCTGCGTGTCGCCTGCCACCCAGCAGCACACGCAACACGCGCACACGCAGGCGCTAGCGGCCAAGCTGCTGTACCGGAGCAAGCAGCGGGGCTTCCTTGAGCTGGACCTGCTGGTGGGCCTGTGGGCGGAGCGGCACATCCCCGCGCTGGACGTGCCGCAGCTCAACGCGCTGGCAGAGGTGCTGGACCAAGTGAGCAATTGCGCGCCAAGCGTGAAACACAGAGGCCTCACCTGTTTGCTGATGGTGATCGGCGATGTGGAGGAGGCAGGGGGTCACAGGCGGGGCTCAGCGGTGCTCGGGCTCGCGCTGCAGCAAGCGGCAGCAAGCGTTGCCGTCTACCAGGCGTGTGACCCAGCGCACACTGACGTGTGGGCGGGCCCGCCAAACCGCAGGAGAACCCAGACCTGTTCAAGTGGCTGACGGGGCAGCTGCCCGCCCCCGAGCACATACTGCGCAACCCCGCCTTCGTGGTGAGAGGAGGAGACAGGGGCGTGGAGCACAGGCTGGCCTCATCTGGCACGTGTGGGGCGGGTTGGGGCGCTCCGGCCTGCCGTTGGCGCAGCAGGGCCAATCCAGTGCGCCGCCGAGGCGAGCGCGCCACCCCCCCCCTCCCACCTGTCCTGGCAGTGCGGAGGTCCACACATCGCCGCGATGACTCGCATGCGTGTCGCGCCGTTCCTGCAGATGCTCAAGCGGTCGGCGGAGGAGCAGCTGGCCCAGCGGAGCCACGGCGCGTCGCGCGCAGAGCCGGGCAAGGAGTGGGTGCGCGGCTGGGACGACGGCTGGAGGTGAGGCGCCTGGGGGCAGGACTGCTGCCGCTGCTCCTGCGCCAGGCGTGGTGTGCAGGGCGAGAGGGCGTGACCCTGAGTCGCTGCGTTGCCTGTTGCCTGTCGTGGACGTGGGGCGCGCGCAGGAACAGCAGCAAGCAGTCCGTGGCGGCGGGCGGCGCAGCGGTGGCAGCGGCGGCTCCTGCACAGCAGTGATGAGAGCAGCATGAACTTGTTCTCGCTGAGCTGCGCGCGTGAGCCCCTGCTCTCATCATCGTGACCTTCGAGCCTGCAACGAGCAGGGAGAGCAAAAGCGAACAAGCAAAAGCAGGGCGACTGCGGCGACACACGACGATGCGCGCGGCGCGTTCGCTGGGTGCGAGCTCGATTTGTTGTCTTGAGCGACCCGTCGCCCGCACAGCGCCCCACGGCTCGCCTTCTCCGCCTGGCCCCCGTCCTGCGCGCAGCGCTGGCGCTGCTGGCCGCGGCGAGCGCTGCCGCCGCGACCGCGCCGCCGACCGCGCCGCCCCCGACCGTCGAGCCGTGGCACGCACACGAGGTCATCCAGCAGCTCCTGCGGCAGCAGGTGGAGAAGTGGCCACTCTCCCTGCAGGAGGAGTGGCAGCAGCAGCGACAGCAGCAGGAGGAGCAAACGAAGGCGGCCTGGCAGGCGTTCGAGCGAGAGCGGCCGGGCATCAAGGTGCGTGCCGCCTCGTTGCTGCCCGATCGCCGCCAGTGCGCTGCTGCGCACGGCGTGGCCCACACGCACCATGCCGGTGCAGGCGAGGTGGGATGAGATGGTGAAGCGCTTGGTGGCGCCGGGGCGCCCGACGCCCGCCGCCGCCGTGCTGGCCGTGGACGAGCTGGCGGCCTGGGTCCAGTGGGTCATCCCGCTCCCGTTGGGCGACATGCAGCGGGTGCGTGTTGCCGCAGGCGGCGTTGGCGTGGGCGCGCCAGACTGTCTGCCGCTCTGCGCAGCCAGGTCATGCGTCCAACCAGCCTCACGTCTCTGCCTGGCCGTTCAGCTTGTGCAGCCAGCTCGGGCAAGCCGAGAGAGCGTGGGTGGGCGTCGGGGCGGCACTTGCGCCGCAGGTGAACGCGGCGATTGCGCGAGAGCTGGAGGAGGAGTGGGCGCGCCTGTCCGGGCTGCAGGAGCAGCTGGTGGCCGCGGCGGTGAACCAGTCGGACCTGGCCGCCGACTGCGTGGGTGAGTGGAGAGGGGCTGGGGCTTGGTTGCAGGCCGGGGAAGACTTGTGCGTTGACAAGCCGGCCGCTGGCTGCCAGTGGGACGCACTGCACACGCCCGGTAGCTGGGCTCCGACCCCGCAGACGCATCCAAGCAGATGCGAACACCCACACCCACACAACCGCGTGCCGTGCCTGGTCGCGCGCGCAGAGGAGCTGGCGCTGCTGAACCAGGCCAAGGCCAAGGCGCAGGCGCACCTGGAGCTGTCGGCGCTGCCCCAGGCGCACGAGCACATGCAGGCCATCTGGGCGCACTTCGTCGGTGAGCGGCCCCTGGCCCTCGCGGGAAGCGCCGCCGCCGCCCCGCCAGTCAGAGCAGCGCATCGCCGCCGCGTGGACGGAGCGTGGATGCGCGTGTGCACGCCGCTGCCCGGAGCGTTCTGCGTCGCGCCCCTGTCCCGCAGGTGCGCACGCCAAGGTGCTCGAGAGCATGGGCCAGGCGGACGCGCTGCTCGAGTCTGAGCTGTCGGTCCAGCTCGCCATGGTGAGTTGGAGGGAGAGTTGAACCCGCTGCCCGCCTGAGCGCGCCGCCGACGCCCATCCCACAAGCGCGCGCTCGCTGGGCCGCGCAGGTGCGGGAGGAGCGGGACGCGGCGCGCGGGCTGCGCATGGTGGCCGCGTCGACGCGCGAGGCGGGGCGCCAGCTGGCGCTGCAGGCGGACGAGCTGGAACAAGAAGCCGAGGAGCACGCCGCGCGAGCCAAGGACCCCCTGGCGCGCGAGGTGACGCAGCGCCTCGCATGCTCGTTGCGGCACTGCGCTCGAGCGCCGCCTGACTCGCTCACGGGCGCGCTTCCACACACAACGCAATGCGCAGGCGGCGCAGACGTCGGTGGCCCTGGCGGCGCGCAAGGTGCTGGGCGAACGATGCGAGGCGCTCCTTGGCCAGCTCAGGAAGGCTGAGGCGGACCTGCGCCAGGCCCGGTGCGGGACGGCTCGCATGCCTCGGCCCACGCGCCAGTGTGCGTCGTGTCGCTTCAGGCGGGCCCTCTCCCGCTGCGCTGTGCGCAGGGCGGCGTTCCAGGAGGTGTGGCGCAAGGAGCTGGTGCTGAAGCAGGAGCACGCGCTGGGCGCCGAGCTGGCTGCGAGCACCGCGCACCAGGCGGACGACCTGCGCTGGCGGCGCGACGTTGCCCTCGCCGCCGACGTGAGACGGCCGGCTCTGCTGTCTTGCGGCTGTCTTGGCTGCTTGCGTTGAATCAATCGGCGCTGCATCTCCACCGGCCCCCATTGCGCAGGCCTTCGCCGAGGCGCGCGGCAGCCACGACGCGCTGCTGCGGGTGCAGGCCGTGCACGACGCCGTGGCCTCCGAGGTGGAGCGCCACGAGGGCCAGCTGGCGGAGAAGGGAGGCAACGGCGGCGCGGGCGCGCAGCAGCACGACCCGGCGCACAGGCAGGCGCTGCGCGCCGCGCTCGAGGTGCGCCGGGGTCCGTCTTTGCGCGCTTTGCCACACTGCGCGGCACTGGGCACGGCACCAAGCGTCGCTCACCATCTCGCGGCTTTGTGGTGCCCGCAGGACGTGAAGCGCAAGCTGGGCGAGCAGCGGGCGTGCGCGGCGGTGGTGGCGCAGGCCGAGCTGGTGCGCCAGGGGGTGGTGCTGGGGCACATCGCGCCGCAGGAGGCGCTGGCGGCAACGACCGGGCTGGGGGAGCCGGGCAGCACCTGTGGGTGGCCGGACAAGATGCCCGGCTGAGGATCAGGATCAGGCGGCGCTGGCGGGGCTTGGGTTGCGACAGGCGTTGACAGGACCCGCTGCTGGCACGGTGGTGCATCTTCCTCTCGTTGCAACGACGTGTGTCACCTCCTGAAGAGGTCAGCAAAGCAGGCACAGATCCGCAACCAGTGCGAGATACCAGGACCAAACGCCGGCCGCAGCGACTGCAAGCACCTGCACACGGCCAACGCTGCTTCCTCTTACGCCAGCTCTCCAGGATCGTCCGGCGCCCATCGCACACACGCAGACATGATGCAGACACGCGCAAAAGCCACCTGCACGCTCCGCCGGTACAAAGATAGTGCCAGGGCGCTGCCCTCATGCGTGTGCACACAAGACGCATAATTGTCTGACGACGGATGACGCAGAGGGAAAAATAGTGCTGGTGGTGGAGTTGGCAGTGACGGGCGTCGACATGCACTCACACAGATGCGACAACCACGGAGCCAAGTGCGGACAAACTTCTGCTGGCCTGCGCCGAAAGAGCCTCTCTCCCTTTAAAAGGCGCACACAAAGGGAGATTGATCAATCAGTTTGCTGAGGGGAGCGGCCGCGCAGAAAGGGATGGAAGTGAGAACGAGGAGGAGGGGGGGGGGGTGTGGACGCGAAAGGAAGAGAGAGGTAGCACGTGCCGCAAGACCTTGTTGCCGGTGCACACACGCAGCCACAACGTCCAGCAGCAGCAACATGCTCGCCTCAAGCTGGTGTTGGACCACGCCGTGCCAGAGAATGCTTGGCTCGCGTGCGGCGTGCCAAACACGCCACAACCACCTGAATCACGCCCTCAAGGGAAAAACACGGCCCCGCACGCAACGCACGCAGCGCCGCCCTCACGCGCATGGCTGCTCCACCGCCAGCGCCGCGCCGCCACGGCCGCCGCCGCCGCCCACGGTCCGCGCCCGCTGGGCCGGCGCCGCCGGCGCCGACCCGTAGATTCCCTGCACCACGGCAGCCCGCAGCCCGGCCACCGCCCGCACCACGCCGTACGCGCCGCCGCCCAGCGTCCACGCGCGCCGGTGCCCGCGCCCGGGCCCCACCTCCGCCGCGCCGCCGCTTGCGCTGCTGCCGCCGCCGCTGCCGCTCGCGGCGCTCGCAAACGCGCCAGACGCCGTGGTCCTCGCTGCCGTGGGCGTGCCTCCTCCGCCGCCCGCGTCGCTGCCCGCCTGCGGCCCGTGCGCCGCCCCAAAGCTCCGCTGCGCCGGGTGCGGCCGCAGCGAAATGTCCTCCTGCTGCTGCCGCCGCTCCCGCTGCTCCGCCTCCTCCTCCTCTTCGCCCTCCTCCTCCTCGTCGTCCACGTCGTCATGCTCAATGACGGTGAGGCTCCGGCTGGGTGCCCGGCTCACCCGCGCCCTGCCCGTCGCACCGCCCTGCTGCTGCCGCTCCTCCTGCTGCGCCTCCTGCTGGGAGCGGGGCGAGGCGGTGCCAGACGACGGCCCCGGCGTCGACTGCTTGACCCACGTGCTGAGGCTCTCGCTCCCCAGCCCTTTCTGCTGCTGCTGCTGCTGCGGCGGCGGCGGCGGCGAGGTGGACGACGCCCGCTCCACAGAGTGCTTGACCCAGGTGCTCAGGCTCTCGCTACCCAGCCCCTGCCGCTGCTGCTGCTGATTCACCGCGCCCGACGCGGAGGCGGCGACCGCTGCCGCCGCCACCGCCGGGTGCGTCGCCCAGTTGTTGAGGCTGGCGCTGCCCAACTGGTGCTCGGCCCCGCCCGCGTCACCGCTGCCCACGCGCCGGCTGCCCTGCCGCGCCCCGCCAAACAGCCCCTGCCCCACCTCCTCCCCCTCCTCCTCCCCTACTGCGACTGCCTCCGCCGCGGCAAACTCGAGCAGCCGCGTGTCGCTGCTGTGATGCTGGTGCCGCGCCTGCGGCCGCTGCCGCTGCGGCTGCGGCGGTGGCGGCGCCTGGCCGCTCAGCGCCGAGCGCAGGCTCTGCAGCCAGCCGCTGCTGCCTCCGCCGCCCAGGCTCTCGATGCTGGGCCGTGCCGGCGCCGGCGCCTCCTCGCCCTCCATGCTCGGACTAGCGGACACGGCGGCTTGCACGACGATGGGGGGAGGAGGAGGGGCAGCTGCGGGAGGGGGCGGCGTGGGGATGGGCGTGGCGGTGGCGGCGGCGCCGGCCGTCAGGAGCAGCAGGTTTTGCCCGCCGCAGTGCGCGCAGACCACACAGATGGTGCCGGCGGCGCCCGCCGTGACGGGCCCCGCCGCCGCGTGCTGCGCGTGCTGCCCGTGCTGCGCGTGCTGCGCGTGCTGCTGCTGCTGCGCCGGCTGCAGCGGCGCGGGCTGCGGGCTCGGCGGCATCGCGCCCTGCTGCTGCTGCTGCTGCTGCTGCTGAGGAGGAGGAGGAGGGCTGGGGTCGGGTAGGGCGGCCGGGCCGTGCGCCGACCGCGTGCCGTAGATGACGAGCGGCACGGCGGCGAGCGGCTCGGAGCCCCCGCTGGCCATGGCGGTAAACCCTCGTGGCGAGCGCGGCGACCGCGCCGCCGCCGGCAGCATCGCCGGCCCCGGCGACAGCTGGAATGGCGACACCGGCACGGCTGTCGTCGTCGCCGTCGCCACCGGCTTGCTCGCAGGGTGATGCGCGGCGCCGCGGTGGTGCGTGGCGGCGGCGGAAGCGTGCGGCAAGGTGGGCGGGGTGGAGAGGTAGGCGACGGCGGCGCCGCTGCTGGTGGAGGCGGTGGAGATGCTGACGGTGCTGCTGGCGCTGACGCGAGTGACGCGTGTGGCGCCGGCGGGCGGAGGCAATGCATGGTCCGCCGGGCCCTTGGCAGGGTGCGGGTGGTGCGGGTGGTGCGGGCGCGCCGCGTACGGCGAGGGCGGCACCGGCGGCGGCTTGCCGCCGCTGGCTTGGCGCGCGCAAGGGCTGGGCTTGGGGCTGAAGGCGCCGGTGGGCGAGAAAAAGGCGCAGTCGTCGTCGCCGCCGCTCGCGCGCTGCCGCCGCCGCCGCCCCTCGCCCTCCTCCTCCCCGTCCCCCTCCTCGTCCTCCTCGTCGTGGAGGGGCAGCGAGTACAGCGCGTTGTGCGACACGCGAATGTTGTTGCCGCCGCCCGCCGACGCAGACGACGACGCGTTGGAGGGGCGCTCGGCGCGCAAGCCCTCGCCGCCCCGCATGCCCGCCAAGCCCTCGTGGTCGCGGCCTGGCTCGGCGCCGCCCATGCTTCCCGTGCCGCAGGAGAGCACGCTGCGGAGGAAGCGTGCCGCCGCAGACGACCCGCTCGTGCGCCTCCTCGCATGGCTAGGGTTCAAGCTAGGGCCCAGGGCGGCGGCGGCGCCGCCCCCCGAGGAGGAGGGCCGCTGCGGCGCAGCTGCTGCTGCCGCAGCGGGCGTCGCGGCGACGAAGGCGCCACCGCCGGAGCTGCTGCCAGCCGCGCTGGGTGGCCTCCCCCCGGCGCTCGCCGCCGCCGCCGCCGCCGCCGCCGCCGCCGCTGCGCCGCCTCCGCTGCTGCTTGCGAAACTGGAGCGGCCGCTGACGCCGGCCAGGACGGCAGGAGACGCCGCCGCCGCCGCGCCGCCCTTGACATTCGCTGCTGCCGCCGCCGCCACCGCCGCCTCCTCCTCCGCCGCCTTCTTCCGCCGAAGCACCAGAGCCTCTCCCGCGCTCCTGCGCATCAGCCACAGCCTCCGCTTGCCGCCGCCGCCGCCGGCGCCCTCGCCTCCCGCCGCCGCCGGCGCCGACCCGCCCCTCCCGCCCACCGCACTTGTCACGTCCGTGAAGGACACGGGGCGGGGCAAGGGCGGCGGCGGCGCGCGCGCCGCAACGGGGGCTGCTGCAGCGGCGCCGCCGGCCGTGGGCCAGCCCCTGGGGCTGCCGCCGGCGAGTGTCGCCGCCGTGGACTTGGACCGGGTGTGCGAGGGCCGGTGCAGCGGGCCGGAGGGGCCGCCGCCCGGCAGCGGCGGGAGCGGGTGCTGCTGCTGCGGGTGACCTGGCGTGACGAGGGTGACGTTCGCGGAGAAGCTGGGCTGCAGGGCGTGCGGCGGCTGCGGCTTGCAGTCGTGGCCGCCCGTGGCGCGCGGCGAGCGCAGCGGCGGCGTGGCGGTGCCGTGCGCGCACGCAGACGACGAGGCGTCGAGGAGGCCCCCCGCGTTGCTGCCGGGGCCACGCGGCGTGGTGCCGCCGCAGGCCGAGGAAGCCGCCGAGTAGGCGCTGGTGGTGCGGATGGCGGCGGGCGGGGAGGTGCCTGGGGTGGCGCCGGTGGGGCCGCCCCAGGGGCCGGCGTGGCGCTGCTTGGCGAGTGCAACGAGGTCGTCGAGGGTGAGCGCGCTGGCTTGGTCGAGCGGCACCTCCACCGGGAAGACGTAGCCCCGCCCTTGGGCGTGCGCTGCACGGAGCAGTTGTTTCAGTTCAGCGCGTGGAAGATGCGCGTTGGAGGTGGGCCGCCTCCGTTCGCCTCCCGGCTCCCTCAAGGACGGGGCGGCTGGCGCACTGGCCAATGCTGGTTCTGGTCATGCATCTGCAGCGGTGTTGTTCTCCCCCCTTGGGCCCGCCGTGTGGGTCGCCCTCCTCACCGGGATCCTTGTAGACGAGTGTGTGCAGGCGCACCCCGCGTCGTTCTGCTTCCGCCAGCTTGTTGTTGTGATGTCGCGCGGCAAAAGAGCTAGCAGGTCCTTGCCAAAGTGACCATTTCGCGCCCTCCGCATCTGCGCGCACAACTTCGCGGGCGCCCCTGGGAATGTGGGCGCGCAACGCCTTCGCCACGGACAAGGACAGCGCCACTGCGATGGTGCACAGCGCACGAGCATACCGCGCGCACCTGCGCCGGCGCGCGTGGGCGTTCCTGGCGCGGCCATGATGGCCGCTCCAGCAGGGCGGACGTCTCCTCTCTCCGGCTGCTACTTGCGGGGCCTGGGCTGAGGAGGATGCTGATTTACTTCACGCTAGCACCACGACTTGCCCGAGCGCCGGCGTTCTGTGTGCGCCCGCATGGCGCCTCCGGGCCACGAGACCTTCGCCACTTCGCCACTGATTGCAGCACCACTCCAAGGTCCTCTCATCATCACGCTCCGCTCCCACCACCTCTCCAAGCAGTCCCCACCACCGGCACACCACCACGACTGGCGCGCGCCCCGCATTGAATGAAAGAATGTCTGTCCAGGTCAGGTTCGACAGGGTGACACCACGGTGCCCGCCTCGTTGAGCGTCACGGTGGCGTCCAGCAAGCCGCACGGGGAGGGGCGCCCAACCCTAGCGCGGCCGCCGCTGCTCCTCCCTGCGCGCACACGTGCAACAGCGAGCGGGGCTCAGATTCACGCAAGAGCCCCTCCGCAGGCGACTCGCGCCCCCCAGCAGGCGCCCGCTCACAAGTACGCGACGGTGTTTGTCCGGATGTAGTTGAGGATGAACGTCGCGCCTGCACACGCCATGACGCACCACAGCATCCAGCGACGGGTCGGCGCCGCCACACAGCGTGCAGCACCTGCCCCACTTGACCTCAGAGGAGCCACCAACACCCGAGACTCACAAATGATACGCGTCATACGCGGCACTAGCCCCTTCCAGAAGAGCACCAGCCCGCCCTCCTTGTAGATGGTCGCAAAGGCACGGGGCATGGTCGCGTACTCGGGCTTGGTGTACATGAACGCCTGCCAACGAATACAAATAGAAGCAACAAGAAGAAGCGCCAGGCCGCCGCGGCGTGGGCCTCGAGACCGCCGCCAGGAGAGAGGTGGACGGTCCTGGCTGCATCGCTGCCAGGCCCAAGGGGTGCGGATGTGAGGCCAAGCACGTGCACGCACCTGCATGCGCGTCTTGGCCGTGTCAAACGGCTGCGACGCCGCCGCGCCAAACGTGCCCGCCGCCAGGCCCGCCGCCACCAGCGCCAGCCCCGGAGAGTAGCCCTGCGGCCCACGCAGCGTGCATGCGTTTGTGTGTGTACCTTGCATCAACGGAGCGGCCACCGCCCACGTCAAGCAGGAAGCGTCGGCAGCGAGGTAGATGATCAGGCACATGTGGCAGTCCCGTGGCAGGGCAGGCGCATGTTGCTCCCGCTGCTGCGTCGTCCCGGTGGCCCACCGGGGATCGCGGCGCCGCCACCTGGCACCTCCTGTGTGCGGCATTTCAGCGATGAAGGCGCCCTGCGAGCCCCTCTCACCTGTCCCAGCAGGGCTGATTGGAAGATGGGGAACAGACCCAGGTACCCCGCCGCGTAGAGCCCTTCTCTCCCCACCGTGCACGCCTGCGCAAACAGGACGGGACAGCGCCGCGCGCTGTGGGCCTCCCGCCGCGCGCATCCCGCTGTGCAGTCCTCCCCTCCTCCCTTCCATGTGCTGCCGCCGTGCCGCTGCGGCGGCAGCGCACGTTGCGTTGCATGGCGGCATCCTGCCGAGAACCGCTGTCCCGCCGCTGGCCACCGCCGCCGCCCTCCCCCTCCTCCCTCCCCTCCCTCTGCGCCATCAGGGATGATCATCAGGGAGGCGCTGCCGCAGCGAGGGCTCACCAGGCCCCTGTAGATGGAGGGGATCTTGTACGTGGTGAAAAAGTGCTTGATTTCCCCGGAGAGGGTGCGGCCGCTCTTCTGCACACGCACACGAGGCGTGGATCGCGCGCTCCACCCACATGTGAGGAAGGTGCCTGCGTGCGTGCGCAGCGGCAGCGCCGAGGGCACCTCGAGGCCACACTGCGGACCTGCTGGTGGATGATGATGAGCTCTGTGGGGGACGCGATCAAGCCTGACGTGGCGCCTGCCGCCGCCGCCGCGCCAAAGCTCTGCAGCCCCGTGAGCTGCGCGCCGCTGCTCTCGCCCTTGAGCAGCAGCTGCTGCACCAGGCGGTTGGTGCCGAACTGCGACGCCGTGATGGGCGCCATGCTCATGACGCTGAGCTGCGCAGCGCGCACACATGCAATTGGAGCTTGAGCACGGTGAGGAGGCGGTGTTGCAGAGCTGCATTTGTGCGCTGCGCTGTTGCCAGCACAGGCGTGACGCGCAGGCGTGCGCCCGTCTCGACAGACGCGTCGCGCGCGAGTCCCTGAGCCGCGATCGTGCGCAGGCGCTGAGGGCGCTGCTGCTGCTGCTCGCCGTGCGCGCTCGCGCGGCGTTGGCTGCAGCGCGCACCGTGAGGCCACGGTAGAGCGCTTTGGGGTGTGTGGGGATGGGCCGCCCTTCCTGCAGCGCGTTCTTGATGGCCATCATCGGCTGCATCAGGCACACCTCCACCGACCCGCCGAACGCGCCAATGGCCGTGTGCTCGGCAGGCGTCACGGACGACATTCTCTCCGACACTGCTCCCTTCACAGCTCTGGAGTGCTGTGCGGGCGAGCCTGCTGGCCTCTTGGCTGCGTGTGGGACAAGCTGCGTGCAGTGCGTGCAGTGCGTGTGGGACAAGCTTCCAGCGCGCTGCAGCTGAAGATCGACCGCATGGTCAACGCGGGCTTGAGTCGAGGGCAAGCAACGCGCAAGCAGCGAGGAGCAGAGCAGCTGAGATGGCGTCGATCACCAGGTGCAGCGGCGTGCAGCGCCCGTCGTGCGTGGCGGCCTCATCCTCTTCCACCCGCGCGGTGGCCATCTCATCCTCGCGCTCGATCTCCAGCAGCGCGAGCCTGTGCACTACGTGAGTTCTCCCCTGACACACCTGCTGCACGCGCACCTCGTTCACGCGTGCACCGAGATCGAGGAGGTGGCATCCCCACCTTGGCCTTTACTTCCTCTGCTCACCTCTGCGCTGCAGGAGGCGCCAGCAGCAGCATTGCCAGGCGCATGAGCACCTCTCCCACCGCCGGCGGGCGTCAGTTCAGGCGCAGAGTGCGGCGGGCGAGGCGCCCGCCGACCTGGACGACGACGAGCCCTCCACCGCGCAGGAGGCCATCACCGCCGGGCTGCGCCTCACAGGCGCCCAGCGGTGAGCGTGCTTGACGTCCCGCCAAGATCCGGGCGCATGTGGCGCCTGGGATCCTGAGCGGGAGCAGCAAGCAAGGGGGCCACGCCTGCCTCCTCCGCAGGTGGTCCGAGGCTCTCAACCTCTTTGAGCGCGCCCTCAACCTGCCGGGCACCGGCATCAAGCGCTTCAGGTGCGCTGCACGTGTCGCCACGGGTCCAGCGGTGCGCAGCGACCATGTGCGGCGGCACACCCAGCCACGCCAGCGAGCGGCGGAGAGGCAAAGGAGGGGAGAGGCGGCGCCATCGGCGGGTCCAGAGAGGCTCTGGACCGGACCGGGCGGAAGCCACCTGCAGCCACCAGTGGTGCCTGGCCTCCGCTGGCTGGGCCGGCCCTCTAGGGAACTGACTCGACGCCCTGCGTGTGTGTGTGCTGTTGTCCTCAGGGACAAGCCGCGTGCGGCCAGCGACCGCGAGCGCATGACGGCGCTGTACAACATTGCCTGCTGCCACTCGGCGCTGGGCGACGCGCGCTCGGGCCTGGTCGCCCTGGCCAGTGAGTGGCGCGTCGACTTGGGACGGAGCTCGTTGCGGCGAGGAGGAACTCGGGCCGCGTGCACATTGAGTAATCCGTAGCCGTCGGGGGCGGGGACACGTGGTGCCGGCGGGGGAGGGAGCAGGCGCAACACAGCAGCGTGGCGATCGCTGGCAGCATGGGGCGGCCGCCAGCAGGGGCAGGCGGTCCGGAGGCCCCTGGTGGTGGCGTGCCTGGTTGAGGGCGGGGCAGGTGTGGCACAGAGTCCCGCGCGGAGACAGCGCTCACTTCCCGTGCTGTGCCTGGCGGCAGGTTGCCTGGAGCTGGGGTACGCCGACTGGCGGCAGATCCAGGCGGACCCGGACCTGGCTGCCCTGCGCGCCGACTCGCGGTTCGAGGTGAGGCCTGGTTGCTTGTGGGCTGGCGAGGGGAGGCAGTCTGGGGGGACACACCACGCCGTTGGAGTGAGGCTGTGTCCAGCATGGGGCAGCGATGTAGGTAGAGGAGGGGCTGCCGCGCGCGCCGCACCATGCGTGCGCCATGCGCCGGCGTGCTGCGTGTGCAGGGGCTGGTCAAGCGCTTCCAGCGCCAGGAGGCAAGTTCCTTCCTGAGCTTCGACCTGGGCAGCCTGTTTGGCGGCGGCAAGAAGTGAAACCAGACGGACGGTGTCACCCAAAGCTTGTCGGGCTTGTTTTGCAGTCGTAAACGAGTGCAAGCGGATCGCACGTTTCGCACGCCAGGGTCGCGCCCGCACCCTCCGCTCCAATTCAGACCACGGCACCCGCGCGCACCCACAGAGGAGGACGCGACAGCTAGAGCTAGGGCTGCGCGCCCCGCACCCCGCCTGCCGCGCCCTTGGCAACCGCCACCGCCTGCGCCAGCTGGGGCACGCCTCCGTCGCCCGCACCAGCCGCGCCCCCGTCCGCACCGTTGCCGCTGGACTCTGCGCCAGTCGTCGTCGCCGTGTCGCCGGGCGGGGCAATGCCGCCGCCGCCCAGCAGCGCGCTCTGCAGCACGCCCGCCCACGTGCTGACGGTCTGGCCCAGGCGGGACGCCACGCCCTGCTGCGCGTCGGCGCGCCGGTACTCTAGCAGCTCCTCGATTTGCTGCACGTTGAATGCGCAAGAAGAACAGAGAAATGGAACTGAAACCAGGCTCTGGGACAGGATCGTCAAGAGCAGCTGAAAGGCGGCATGGCAGCACCAGGGCATGAGCTGTGCGCGGCGCGAACCTGCTCGACGATGCCCTTGACCTGGAGGTAGAGCTTGCTGGCCGCCGCTGTGTCCTTGAGGTTGAGGTTGAGCGCCGCCGTGTCAATGGGCTGGCCCAGCTTGAAGTAGACGCGCTCTGCGCCGCAGGCGCGACGCACCACGCACAGCGCGCGCAGCAGCACAGGTGTCAGGCCCAATCGAACACCTGCGTGCGCGCTCTGCAGACCCGCCGCAGAGGCACCCGGGCAGCACGCGCCGCAACACGGCTGGTTTGGTGCGCTGCCGAGGGCTTCGGCCGCGTCACACCAGGCGGACCAAGCACCCCGCAGCGCCCAGGGCTGGCAGGCGAGGCGCAGCGCCTTGCCCCAACAGCCTTCTTTTCGCCGCTGCCGTCGGTGCGCGGCCAGGGTGCGCAGGTGGGGCGCAGTCTTGCTGTGCCGGCGTTGCGACGTGGTGACAACGGCTGCAGTGGACCAAGGCTGGAGGGTGTGAAAGCGCACTCACGGAGGCTGGGGATGGGGACCAGCGAGGGGATGCCCAGGCCTGCGGTGGAGCACCGCCAGGCGGCAGTGCATGGCAAAGCTTGCCGTAGAGTCATGCGCTAGGGCTGTGTGGTGAGTGGCACCACGGCGTCGTCAAGGGCAGCGTGTGCGTGCAGAGCAATGCTGCCGCTAGGGCCCGGCGCTAGTGTTGGAAGGGGCGCGCACCTGGGATGCCGGTGAGCGGCACCACGGCATCCTCAATTGCGATGTTGGGCGCCAGGCGCTGCAGCACGGAGCGCGTGGC
>VFQP010003293.1_pt1 | contig 16623 bp, 11 predicted proteins | sample 3512351 | NCBI WGS metagenome assembly VFQP01 (sample SAMN10412372, study PRJNA504923) | tailings metagenome | isolation source: Relicate 1 Philex TSF1 revegetated site | place: Philippines: Tuba, Benguet | collected 2017-08-29
AAATATGCCTTTGATGCTCACGGCCACCTGCCAGTTTGGGCGATACGACGACCCTAATCAAGTTTCGGGGGCAGAACTAGCCTTACTAAGCAATAAAGGAGGAGCAATAGCCTTGTTAACTACTACTCGACCTGTATTTCAAAGTACCAACTACCTTATTAATCAAGCCTTCTATGAAAATGCCTTTAAAAATATTCATGGAACTATACCCCGATTAGGAGATATTGTCAGAATAACCAAAAACAATAGTTTAACAGGAGTTGTCAATCGTAATTTTGCTTTGCTAGGAGACCCTTCAATGCAGCTACTTTACCCATTAAAAGACATAACCATTCAAACTATCAATAGCAAAAAACTAACCAATGCCGATACACTCAAAGCTTTGTCGAGGGTAACAATTACAGGACAAATACAAGACAAGGGAAGTGATACAATCGACAAAACATTCAATGGTCAAGTACAAATCGGTATTTTTGATAAGCCCCAAACACTCAATACACTAGGAGGCAAAGGCAGTAAGTTTACTTACAACGATTATACCAATCTTATTTTTCAGGGAAAAGCAAGTATAAAAAATGGGCAATTTGATATTACCTTTATTGTCCCCAAAGATATTAATTATCAGTATGGCCTAGGTCGTATCTATTTGTATGCCGAAAACCCCACAACCCAAACAGATGCCACTGGCGAACAGGTTGTTGTAGTAGGTGGTTCAAGCAAAATTAGTACTATCGACAACACAGGGCCAGATGTTAAACTGTATCTTGATGAAAAAGTCGAAAAAACCCTGTATATTACAAACGCTAATCCCAAATTGATAGTAGAGCTATCAGATGAAAGTGGCATCAATATTGCTACTGATGGATTAGGGCATCAAATCATGCTCACCCTCGACGATACTACCAATGTTATACTAAACTCCTATTATACAAGCGAGCTTGATAATTTCAAAAAAGGGGAAATTCTTTATAACTTTGAAAACCTGAGAGAAGGGAATCATTTATTAAAAATAAAAGTTTGGGATGTATACAATAATTCTACAGAGAAAACGTTGCCTTTTAGGGTTGTCTTTGCGTCAACAAATCACCTAAGTAATGTTAAAGCTTTCCCAAACCCATTTGTTGACAAAACATACTTTAGTTTTGAACACAATCGCAAAGGAGATGATTTAGCTGTAAGTATCGAAATTTTTGATAGCCAAGGTAAACTGCTCAAAGTAATCAGTGAAAATGTTTACGATGCACCTAGTCCATGTGAGAATTTTTTCTGGGATTTAACAGAAGATTCTCTATCAATAGCACGAGGTATTTACTTTTATCGTATTTTTGTAAAGTCACTAACGATAACATATCAAGCTTCAGCAAACGGCAAATTGGTATCCGTTAAATAATTTAAGTCAAGGATTTTCAGGTATTCTTTCACATTAAAGTAAAAAATATATTACTTTTGGAATGTGCCTCATCCGAAAAACTTTAACCTTAAAAACAATGATTAGAAAAGTTACAAACGCTCTTAGAGCGTCTTTGATGCTTGGATTGACAATGTCTGCAGCAAGTGTTGTAGCTCAAACACAAACACCTGTGCAAGGTTCGTTAAAATCTGTTCCTTCACCTGTAATCGGCTCATTGATTTTCACTCCTGACGCTCGTTCTGCAGGTATGGGTGACGCGGGTGTTGCAATTTCTACAGCAGACGGTGATGCCAACGCAATATTCTGGAACCCAGGAAAACTCCCTTTCTCAGGCAAAGACATGGGCGTTTCTCTTTCATATACCCCTTGGTTACGTCAATTAGTAAACGACATGGCATTGTTGAATGGTAGTTTTTATAAAAAAATTAAAAACGACCAAGTGATTGGGGCATCAATTCACTATTTTGACATGGGCTTGTTCCAACAAACCGACAACAATGGTAACAACTTAGGTAATTTTAATTCAAAAGAATATGCAATTAACTTATCCTATTCACGTAAATTATCAGAAAAACTAGGTTTAGGGGTAAATTTAAAATACATTAATTCTACTTTGTTCTCGGGCGTTGTAACCAACTCTAGCGGTGGTAGCTTTACAGCACAACCTGTTAATACTGTAGCAGCAGATATTGGGATATTCCATACTTCTAAAAGTGATAAACCTTGGAACTATAACTGGGGGGTAATGATTCAAAATATTTCGGGTCGTGTGTCTTACGGTGGTAATGAATCAAACTTTATCCCTACTAACCTGAAAGCTGGTTTTGCCGCAATCAACTCTATCGACGAACATAACAAACTTACCCTTACTGCCGACATCAATAAGCTGATGGTGCCAACACCAACTTACGATGCCAATGGTAATCTCAAATTACCTTCAACAGCTATTGGTGGTATCTTGGGTTCGTTTGGTGATGCTCCAGGTGGTTTCAGCGAAGAGTTAAAGGAAGTAGCTGTATCATTGGGTGCTGAATACCTTTACAATGATATGTTTGCTGGCCGTGCGGGTTACTACTTCGAAAATGGTACTAAAGGTGGTAGAAAATATGCTACCGTTGGTGTAGGTATCAAATTAGAGAAAAAATATGGTTTAGACTTCGCTTACTTAATTCCTACTGCAAGTGGAAGTCCTTTGGCACAAACATTAAGAATTTCTTTACATGCTAATTTCAACTCAGCTCCTAAAGTTGCAGCAAACTAGTATCAAGATATTTTATGATTATTTAGTAAAATGGCATTTCTACGGAAATGTCATTTTGTTTTTATATCAATTCGTAGGTATATTGACCCCTTACAACAAAAGCAAAGCTCATTTCATGAATATAAATACACTCGATAGAACCACTAGCCCTGCATTCCATACCATTGAGCAGGTACATATACCACTAGCTCAAACTTATACTTTGGCTAATGGTATTCCTTTACATGTAATCAATGTGGGCGAACAACCCGTCGTAAAACTTGAACTATCGTTTCATGCAGGCAACTGGTATGATACCAAAAATGGAATATCTTTTTTTACCTCCAAAATGCTGAATGAAGGTACTTCGCAACATAATTCTAATCAGATTAGCGAGTATTTTGACCAATTTGGGGCTTTCACAGAGTTTACACATGGCGTTGATAGGGCTAGTTTTGTTGTATATGGCCTCACCAAGTACCTTGACCAACTGTTACCAATGGTACAGGAAATACTCAATGACTCTATTTTCCCAGAAAAAGAACTCAATACCCTCAAAAAAATTCAGCTACAAACGATTCAAGTTAATCAAGAAAAAACCTCGTTTTTAGCTAATCAAAAAATACGGAAATCTCTTTTTGGCACTCAGCACCCTTACGGAAAGCATTTAACCAGTCAGGTAATTGAGGCTATTACCAGAGAAGATTTGGTTGATTATTATAAGAGCCACTGGAAAAATCAGCCTTGTCGAATTTTTCTTTCTGGTAAAGTTACAGAAGCCGATATTCAATTGGTAAGCCAAGCTTTTGGCGATACTCCTCTGCAAAAAAGGCTAGACTCCACTCCTACTTTCGATATTGACTCAGCTCCTATTGCCGAACCGATTCTTATCGAAAAAGAAAATGCCATGCAATCATCGATTAGATTGGGAAAAAAGCTTGTTACCCGTAATCATCCTGATTATTTTAATTTGTTGGTAACCAACGAAGTTCTTGGTGGATACTTTGGCTCTAGGCTCATGAAAAATATTCGTGAAGACAAAGGATTTACCTACGGTATTGGGTCTAATATTGTACCATTCTCAAAAGCAGGATATTTTAGTATAGGAACGGATGTGAAAAAAGAGTTCACTCAACAGACACTTGATGAAATTCGTAAAGAGCTACATATTTTACAAACAGAACTTATTTCGAGCGATGAGCTAGCGGCTGTTCGTAACTATATGATAGGGGCTTTTGCAGGCTCGCTCAATACACCATTTGAAATTGCAGACCGCTATAAAATCATTATGTCGGAAGGTTTACCGCTTGATTTTTATAATAAGTATTTTGAACATATCAAATCTATTAAGCCCGAAGCTATTTTAGCAACAGCTCAACAGTATTTGACTCCCGAATCTTTTATAGAAGTAGTAGCTGGAGGAAAATAGTACAAAGATTTACCTATTTACAAATGCAGTGCTTCATAATGAAGTACTGCATTTTTTTTGGAAATATTTGGTTTTTAGCAAGTTATTGACTAATTTATGCTTAACCTAAAACTTAAACTTACTGATTATGAAAAAAGTTTCCCACATTATTTTACACAAAGGAAATACCGTAAATGTGATTGACTCCTCTAAAACTGTTTTCGAGGCTCTCGAAATTATGATTTCAAAAAACATCGGTGCTTTGGTTATTTATCAGGATGGCGAATACAAAGGGCTACTTACAGAACGAGACTACGCCCGAAAAGTAGCTATTATGGGAAAAAACTCGCATGACACCTTAGTTTCAGAAATTATGCAAACCAATCCTGCTTCGGTCAAATTTGAAGATACCATTGAGTACTGCATGGAAATTATGTCGGACAAACATATTCGCTATTTGCCAGTACTAGCCGACAATCATGTGGTGGGGCTGGTGTCGATGGGTGATTTAGTTCGTTTTATTATAGAAGACCAAAAACATACCATTAATCACTTACAGAACTTTATTTCGGGAGGTATGTAAAAATTATATATTCTATCAAACATGAGTCATCCCGAATTTTGGGATAATTTAAAATACAGACCTCTTGTTTGTGTTTGTTGTGGTTTATTAGGTCGTCAAGTGAACATTGAAGAGGCTTATCAATTGCTCAAATGATAGACATTTAGGGGTATTCATACAAAAGGCGTTTGAAATTAGTTTTCAAACGCCTTTTGTATGTTAAATATCAGAATGACACATCTTTAGCCACAAGGCTTTGCATCCTTATTGGTGAAAATCATATTCAAAAATAATCACTCATTCACCAAATTCGAGATGACTCATGCTTTGATAGAATAACTATACTTCAAATCCAGCTAATTCCTTAAATTCTTGTACACGAGAAAGAAGCTCTTCGTAAGAAAGATCAACCAAACGTTCTGTACCAAACTTTTCTACGCAAAACGAAGCCATAGCCGAACCATAAACGATAGCACGTTTCATATTCTCAAAGCCTATATCGTCTGTTTTTGCAAGATAGCCAATAAAACCACCTACAAAAGTATCGCCAGCTCCTGTTGGGTCAAACACTTCCTCTAAAGGTAATGCTGGGCAAAAGAACATTTTATCGTCTTGGAATAACAACGCACCATGCTCCCCTTTTTTGATAATCAAGGTTTTAGGCCCCATTTCCAAAATTTTCTTTGATGCTGTACGCAACGAATATTCGCCTGATAACTGACGAGCTTCTTCATCGTTGATACACAATACATCAATCATTTGTAAAACAGCCTTCAGGTCGTCCATAGCAATGTCCATCCAAAAGTTCATGGTATCCATTACAATTAGCTTAGGGCGAGTTTCTAAACGCTCAATAACCGTTTTTTGTACAGCAGGAGTTAGGTTGCCCAACATCAAGTACTCGCAACCCTGATAAGCCGAAGGAATAATTGGGTCGAAAGTACCCAATACATTCAATTCAGTTACCAAAGTATCTCTTGAGTTCATATTGTTATGATAACGGCCAGCCCAGAAAAACGACTTTTCGCCTTCTTTGATTTGTAAACCCGTAGTATCAACTCCTTTTCCTTGCAATAACTCTATATATGCTTGTGGGAAGTCTTCTCCTACTACGGCAACAAGGTTGACAGGTGTTTTGAAATATGAGGCCGACAAAGAGATGAAAGTACCTGCTCCACCAATAATTTTATCTGTTTTTCCATAAGGCGTTTCGATAGCATCAAAAGCCACCGAACCAATTGCTAATAAACTCATTTAGTTCTTATTATAGTTGATTAATAGGCAAAGATACAAAATTTTAGCATCGTGCCTTTGTGTTTTTATTTTGTTATAAATTAAACGTCTTAAATTCAAAATAGCTCAGTATCAGCCATAATTAGTCATGAAAAACACCAACCCGACAAACACTTTTTGAATTATACACCAGTATATTACCCTACTCGTGGACAACGTTTAAAGGGTTTTTCTCTATCAAACAAAAAGCGATAAGTAATGTATTCTTTATCGCGAGTAGCCCCCAATGTAGACACAAAACGATTCATTTTAGGGTTAAAGTCGCCTACCCAGTTCATATCGATAGTTTCGTACTGAAAATGAGGGTTTTCACGTTCTACTTGCCTTAATCGCAAAGCAATCGCCGATTCTACGCCTTTACCTTGGTAGTCGGGTACTACGCCAAATATTACCCCACACGTTCTGGTAATCACACCACGCCAAAGCAATAACAAAAACTTGATTTTTTCCCATGTACCAAACTTACCATTGAGGTGCTTTATAATCTGGTTGAGGTCGGGAATTACAATAAAAAATGCAATAGGCTTATTATCGGCATAAGCAAACCAAATCAATTGTTCGTCAATAATAGGCTTCATTTGATTCACGAGGCTTTGAGCTTGTTCTTCGCTCATGGCTTTTACCCCTGGAAACTTTGCCCAAGCTTCATTAAAAATGGTTCTAAAATCTTCCCCATATTTAGCTAATTGACGCTTCTGAATATGCTGAAATGTATATTCAGGGTTTTCATAAATTCTTTTGGCTTTTTCCTCTACTACAGGAAGTACTTGCCCCGCCTTGATAGGCGATACGTACACGTACTGCTGGAAGTAGTCTTTAAAACCATATTGTTCAAAAAAAGGAATATAATAAGCCTTTGTCCAAGGCATTTTGTAGGTTGGTTCGTATTCCCAACCTTTGGTCATAAGCCCCCAAAAAGAATCTCTTTCGCCAAAATTAATAGGCCCGTCCATGGCCTCCATGCCATGCCCTTCCAACCATTTTTTGCAAGTATCAAATAGCAAAAAAGCTGCATCTTTATCGTCGATACATTCAAAAAAACCCATACCACCCGTAGGTTGTTCTTCTTTGTGGGCAGTTTCTTGATTGATAAAAGCCGCCACACGCCCGATAGTCTGTCTTTGTGAGTTTTGTAAAATCCAGCGTGTACATATACCATGCTTGAAATACTTATTTTTATCGGGTCTGAAGGTATTTTCTACATCTTGGTCGAGTGGACGTATCCAATTTTCGTCATGAGCATATAAGCGAACGGGAAATTCCAAAAACTCATTTTGGAGATATTTATCGTTACCAACTTCTAAAATCGTCATCGTTTGGGTATTTGATTAATAGTTTTTTAGCGAAAAAATCTTTCAAAGATACTCTTTTTTAGTTTATTTGAGTTCTAAGAATACTCAGACACTCTTTTTTAGGAGCTGAGAATAGATTGATTAAATAAGATTATAGAATTAATAGGGCTTTTGGAACGAAAATTGTCTCAATCCATAATAGTTTTATTAGTTTTGTATCGAAAATGTAATTCGATAAGGTATCATGAAAAATTACATCCTCAGAGCAGAAGACGAACTAGAAAGTGCCAAATATCTCTATCAAAACGATTTTTATAGGGGTACACTCAACCACTGTTATTATGCCTGCGTATGGCTGATGCGTGGATTATTGGCCGAAAGAGGTATTTTTACTAAAATATTGGATGGTGCAATAGCCTTTTTTGACGAATATATGGTCAAAACAGAGCAAGTACCCCAAACTATCCAACAGTATATTAAAGTATTAGTAAAAGAGTATCAAGTACTTCAGAAAGATATTGCAGGTGATTTTGTTCCTGAAGAAGTTTTATCGTTTATCGAAAATACAGAAGAGTTTCTTCGTTTTGTAAAACAAAAAGAAATGCTCTTGGAAAGAGATAACTGGGGATAAGATTTGATAAACTTTTTATCAAGATTGCCCAACCAATACACAAAAGCATCATTATTGATTAAACAGATGTATTCCATGAACCTCCATCATACCGAACTAAGTACCTACTTCCGATGTTGCCTCTGAGCAAGTCCCTCTTTATTCATTGTTTTATCATAAAAATTTATGTACTGATGTTTTTCGGTACGCTTGTGGATAACTAACAAACAGATGCAACCATTAAAAATTTATAATACCCTCACTCGCGAAAAAGAATTATTTGTACCTATCAATGCCCCACACGTGGGTATGTATGTATGTGGCCCAACGGTTTATAATTTTGTACACCTTGGCAATGTCAGAACTTTCACTACTTTCGATACCCTTTACCGTTATTTAACGCATATCGGTTATAAAGTGCGTTATGTTCGGAATATCACCGATGTCGGCCACTTGGTGGGTGATGGCGACGAAGGTGAAGACAAAATTGGCAAGATGGCCAAGCTAGAAAAACTAGAGCCTATGGAGATTGTTCAGCGTTATACCAACGATTTCCATCATGTGCTAACCCAGTTCAATTTATTGCCTCCTAGTATCGAGCCTTCGGCTACAGGACATATTGTTGAGCAAATCGAAACCACAAAAACACTCATAGAAAAAGGACTAGCCTACGAATCGAATGGTTCGGTATATTTTGATATAGCAAAGTATAATGCTGAAGGTGGCGAATATGGCAAGCTTTCGGGTAGAATTTTGGATGATTTACTAACCGAAACCCGAGATTTGGATGGTATCGGTGAAAAAAGGAGTCCATTAGATTTTGCTCTTTGGAAAAAAGCCGCTCCCGAGCATATTATGCGTTGGCCTTCGCCTTGGGGCGATGGATTTCCGGGATGGCACTTAGAATGTACTTGCATGAGTACCAAATACTTAGGCGATTCTTTTGATATCCATGGTGGCGGTATGGACTTAAAATTTCCACATCACGAATGTGAGATTGCTCAGGCCAAAGGCACTACCGGCGTAGAACCCGTACGCTATTGGATGCACTCTAATATGCTGACCGTAAACGGGCAAAAAATGTCGAAGTCGTTAGGAAACTCATTTCTACCTGCAGAATTATTTGCGGGAACGCACCCCGTATTGGAACAAGCGTATTCGCCCATGACGGTTCGTTTCTTTATGTTACAATCACAATATAGAAGTACGTTAGATTTTTCAAATGATGCCCTAAAGGCTGCCCAAAAAGGCTACAAACGGCTGATGAATGGGCTGAGAATCATCAAGAATATGAGCTATCTTGCCGATGATTCAGTAAGTTTAGATGAAAAACATATTGCCGAAATCAACAAAGGGATTCAGGGCTGTTATGACGGTATGAATGACGACCTCAATACAGCCATAACGATTGCTAGTTTGTTCAATTTATTGAAAAAAATCAACCAATTGTACATGAATCAGATTCAACCAGCTCAGATTGGAGAAGAAGTTTTTAATCTTTTGAAAGAAAAATTTGTCTCAATTACTGAAGATGTCTTAGGCTTACTAGAAGAAAAAAATGCTAGTATCGACGCTTTTGCATCGGGAATGCTTTCGCTTTATACAGAATACAAAGAAGCCAAACAATATGATAAAGTAGACCAAATCAGAGCATACTTTAAGGCCAACGGATTGGTAATTAAAGATATGAAAACCAAAATCGATTGGGCTTACGAAGAATAATACAAAAAGCTAGTTAGTTTATCCTATAGTAAACTAACTAGCTTTAATTGTGGTTATTCAATTATGCTTTGGCACAAATACACTTAATTATCGAATTTAGCAAAATGAGAACCCCAATGATAACCCCTGTTGTTAGAGCCCTCATAGCAATCAATGTGATTGTATATTTGGTACAACGCTCTAGTAGCAGCTATGATAGCCAAATAACCTCTTTGTTTGGCCTACATTATTTTACATCCGAACGCTTCAACCCCATTCAATTGGTCACTTATATGTTTGTCCATGGTGGTTTTATGCACTTGTTCAACAATATGCTAGGCTTATTTTTCTTGGGGCCTTTATTGGAGCGACTTTGGGGTGAAAAGAAATTTATGATTTTTTACTTTGTAACAGGTATTGGAGCAGGCTTGTTGTATATGGGTTTAAAATATTATGACTATTCAGCCTTAGAAGAAGCTACCAATGCTTATTTGTTACACCCCGACTTGAGTTTATTCAGTAAATTTATTAGCCAGTTTTATCCTGCGGGTATTCCATCCGAAGTATATAGCTCATTAGTACCAAGCTCGGGTAATATTACCCTCAACGAGTCCAAGCTAATTGCTGAAGAAAGCCTCCGTGCCGTTCTTAATACTCCAACAATTGGGGCATCGGGAGCTACCTTTGGAGTAATGGCAGGTTTTGCTATGTTATTTCCTAATACCGAGCTAATCCTTTTCCCTTTACCTATACCTATTAAAGCAAAATATTTTGTAGCTTTATATGCACTCTACGAGTTTTATGCAGGTTTACACAAAATGCCTGGCGATAACGTTGCTCACTTTGCTCATATTGGCGGAATGATTTTTGCTTTTATCTTAATAAAATACTGGGGCAACCAACGAAATACATTCTATTAATAGGCTCTTTTCGCTATAAATCTAGGTTATTATTGTACGCTTACTAAATCATTTAATAACAATTAGATTTATTGGTTCGTTATCCATAAATTACATTAATTCAATCTTATTTATCAACCCAACAACACGGTCTTGAACGGATTATCACAATGAGCGGGATTTTGGAAGACTTCAAAGATGCTTTTGCTAAGCGGAACAACGGCTTAGTTCAGCTTATTTGGCTTAATGTGGCAGTGTATGTAACTACACTACTATTGTTTGTCATATTAACTGTTTTTTTTAAACAGGGAACACTCTATTATGACCTATTGGAATATGTCAACCTATCGCCAGCTCTAAATATTGTAGTATTTAGGCCTTGGACGTTGCTGACCTATGCTTTTCTGCATGATATAAACCCTATTGTTCATATTTTTCCCAATATGCTTATGCTATATTGGTTTGGCAATATTATCCAAGAATTCTTGGGAAGCAAACGCCTTATCAATCTGTATATTTTAGGGGCTGTCTTTGGCGGTTTATTAACGATTTTGGCATTCAATCTGATTCCTTATTACCACGATAGTGTCAATTCGGTAACAATTATTGGAGCTTCGGGAAGTGTACTTGCCATTGTTTTTGCAGCAGCTACATTAGTGCCCGACTATTCATTTTACTTGTTTTTAATAGGCCCCGTTCGGATCAAATATATCGCATTCTTCCTTTTGTTGATTTCCTTAGCTGGCTCTATTGGTGCCAACGCTGGCGGTGGTATTGTTCACCTTGGGGGTGCATTGCTGGGCTATATTTATATAAAACAACTACAGGCAGGTCGTGATTTTGGTGCTCCTATCGATGCCATCGTTGACTTTTTCCAAGGGCTGTTTAGACGTACCGAAAAGCCTAAAATAAAAGTGGCTTATCGCCAAAAAGAATCTACTTATAGTGGAAGTATTAGCAATCATGCAGGTTTTCCTGATGATGACGAAGTCGACGAAATACTTGATAAAATTTCTCGCTCAGGCTATGAAAGCCTTACCAAAGAAGAAAAACAAAAATTATTCAAGGCCTCGCAAAAATAGAAGCAAAAATCTATGGGTAAAGAACTAATCTTTCTCCAAAAATTAACATAAAAAATGGGCATATTCAGTTTTGGGTGTGCCCATTTTTAATAGCACAAAATAATTGCGTAAATTGCAAAACATTTAGGTTTAAGGGTTTATTGCATAAACCAATTTTCCTATTTTGGAAAACAATTTGGAACATGAATAGTTAGATTATCAATACAAGCTTATTAGCTCAGGTGAATAACTTTCATATTCCCCAACTTGAACACAAGTGGTTTCCACTTTTTAGACAAATAGACCATGCAAATTACACCAGGCAAAATATTAGCCCAAATCAACTCTCCAGCAGATTTGAGAAAGCGTGACCGCTCGGAATTGTTGCAAATATGTGACGAATTGCGTCAATATATCATTGACAATGTCTCTGTTTATGGAGGACATTTTGGTGCATCACTTGGTGTTGTTGAGTTGTCTGTAGCTTTACACTATGTATTTAATACCCCCGACGACCAGCTTATTTGGGATGTTGGACACCAAGCTTACGGACACAAAATTCTTACAGGACGAAAAGACAACTTTCATACCAACAGGCTGTATGGCGGGATTTCGGGTTTTCCCAAACGTAAAGAAAGCCCTTACGATGCTTTTGGGGTAGGCCACTCGTCTACTTCTATTTCGGCAGCCTTAGGAATGGCCGTTGCCTCGAAATATAAAGGCGAAAGTCAACGCCAACACATTGCTGTAATTGGCGATGGCTCTATGACCGCAGGAATGGCCTTTGAGGCCATGAACCACGCTGGCGACGTACCCAACAATATGCTGATTATCCTGAACGATAATTGCATGGCGATTGACCCCAACGTTGGTGCGTTGAAAGAATACTTAACCGACATTACCACTTCGCATACTTACAACCGTGTAAAAGATGAGGTTTGGAATTTATTGGGCAAAATGTCAACTTTTGGCAAATCTGCCCAAGAAATTGTTTCAAAAATAGAGAATGGGCTCAAAGCTACCTTGCTCAAACAAAGTAATCTGTTTGAATCCTTAAACTTACGGTATTTTGGCCCTATCGATGGGCATGACGTTGAATACTTAGCTACTGTACTCAACGACCTAAAAGATATTCCAGGCCCCAAAATACTACACTGTATAACAACCAAAGGTAAGGGTTATGCTTTGGCCGAAAAAGACCAAACCTTATGGCATGCCCCAGGTAAGTTCGATAAAATCACAGGGGAAATTAAGAAAAAAGTATATTCAACTCCTCAGCCTCCAAAATATCAGGATGTATTTGGGCATACTATTGTAGAATTAGCCGAACAAAACCATAAAATTGTGGGTGTTACTCCTGCAATGCCTTCAGGAAGCTCGCTAAATATTATGATGAAAGCCATGCCAAATCGTGCTTTCGATGTAGGTATTGCCGAACAACACGCCGTTACATTCTCGGCGGGTATGGCTACCCAAGGGCTTACTGTTTTTTGTAATATCTATTCAACCTTTATGCAAAGGGCATACGACCAAGTAATTCACGATGTAGCAATACAAGAATTACCTGTTATTTTCTGTTTAGACAGAGCAGGCTTCGCTGGAGCCGATGGCCCTACCCATCATGGAGCTTATGATATTGCCTATATGCGTTGTATTCCGAATATGATTGTTTTTTCGCCAATGAACGAGCAAGAACTTCGTAATATTATGTTTACAGTTGCCAATGATGAATTTAAAGAACTCAAAAAAACCATTAGTATTCGATACCCTCGTGGCGAGGGTGTTATGCCAAATTGGAAAACACCTTTTGAAAAAATAGAAATTGGCAAAGGGCGTAAAATCAAAGAAGGTGAAGGAGTAGCTATCTTAACAATTGGGCATATTGGTAATTATGCTATAAAAGCTTGCGAAGAACTGGCCAAAGAAGGCTTGAAGCCAGCCCTTTATGATATGCGTTTTGCGAAACCGCTCGACGAGGCCTTATTACACGAAGTTTTTCAGCAATTTGATAAAGTAGTAACCGTTGAAGATGGATGTATCCAAGGTGGGCTAGGCTCGGCTATTGCCGAATTTATGCTCGACAACAATTATTCATCTCAAATCAAAAGATTGGGAATTCCTGATAAAATCGTAGAACACGGCGAACAGCTAGAATTACATCGTGAGTGTGGCTTCGACCCAGAAGGTATAGCCCAAGCTGTCAGAGATATTCTTGGAAAAGAAAAAAGAGCTATTGCTACAAGTATTGTAAATATTGTTATGAATTAATTGCTGATATATTCACTTATTGCCCCTATAAAATCCCAATAAAAAGATGAGGTTTTCTCTATTTTTTTATTGGGATTTTCTTTGCACATTTTGATTAATCGCTGATACTTTGTAGGTTTGACCTCGTTATTACTATACGCAATACTCCTATTATACAAATCGTAAAGGTATAAATCATCAACTGTTTATTATTTAGGATAACCCACTATGAGGAATTGGATACTAACGGCTGTATTTGTATTAATCCAGCTAGGAGGATTTGCACAACGAAATATCATCATCAATGACCCTACTGAAGCTATTTCGATAGGTCGAGAAATCGAGATACTGGAGGATGAGAAAGGAGAATACTCGTTTTATGATATTTATAAACGCCCTGAAGTTGATGCTCAATTTACCCAAAGCCTCCAGCCTAGCCCTAATTTTGGCGTTACCCAATCTATTATTTGGACACGCTTTAGTATTACCAACAAATCTTCACAAAAATTATACCTCGAAATTGGCGAACCAGTACTAGACAGTATTACGGTGTATAGAATAGATGAAAAAGGCCAAATAACGCAGAAAAAAACAGGTGTTTATGTCCCTAAAAGTAAAAGAGATTTTCAAACAAATCTGTATCTCTTAGACCTCAACATCAACCCTGAGCAAACGTGTACTTATTATATTCGTATCCAAAACACTCTACCGCTATTGTTTCCTTTACGGGTTGCTCCACTCAAATACTTTTTTGAAGATAACCACCCCAAAGACCTCATGCAAGGTATTTACTTGGGTATTATGCTTGTAATGGCTATCTTCAATTTCTTTATTTTTTGGACAGTTCGTAGCAAAGAATATCTCTATTATGTATTGTACGTTTTAGCTTTTGCAGGCTTTTTTTCCTACAATAAAGGTATCGCACACGAATACCTTTGGGGAAATGCCATTTGGTTCAATCAATTTACATCGCTCTTTATTTCTGGCGTTATTTGTTTTGGATTATTATTTGCCGAAAGCTTTCTGAATGCACGCAAATACCTCTCTTCGGCATATAAAACTGTGAGAATATTGATTTTTGCTATTCTTTTCTTTTTGTTAGCCAACTGGCTCGGAATGGGGGCTATTAGTACACAAATCTTACATTCTATTGCTTTTATTGCTGTAGTGTATATTTTATTTCTTGCAGTATATATCTGGATTCAAGGCTCACAGGCCGCACTATTCTTTTTGGTGGCTTGGTCTGTAATGCTAGTTAGTGCCTTGATATTTATCTTACAGCTATCCAATATATTGCCGAGCGACAACTTTACTCGTAATGCCCTTCAGGTAGGATCGGCCTTAGAGGTGGTATTGCTATCATTTGCATTGGCTTATCGAATCAACTATTATCGCCTCGAAAAAGAGCGTTATCAGGCCGAAGTAATCCAACAACTCCGCGAAAACGAAATGATGCGAAGCCGAATTGCCCGTGATTTACACGACGACATTGGCTCTACCCTCAGTAGTATTGGCATTTTGAGTCAAGTAGTAGAGAATCAGATTGATAACAATCCTCAGTCGGTCAAGGAATTGGTACTGCGTATCAATGAAAGTTCACAAAAGGTACAACGCTCGCTAAGTGATATTGTATGGACAACCCGTCAAACTAGCAATAACTTTGCCGAAGTACTGGTGAAAATGAAAGAGTTTACAGCCGAGCTATTTGAGCCCAAAAATATCAATTATAACTTCCAAGCCGACAACCTCCCCGAAATCAAACTATCGGCCAATAAGCAGTACAATTTCTACTTGATTTTTAAAGAAGCTATCAATAATATTGTCAAATACGCTCATGCCACCGAGGTAAATATTGATATTACTTTTGAAGACTCCTCGCTTTACCTACGAATCTCAGACAACGGTATTGGCTTTGACGAACAAACTATTAAGGTAGGCAATGGGCTAGGCAATATGCGTAAAAGAGCCGAAAGCCTTGGCGGTGTGATTAGTATTTATTCTATTCCCAAAGAAGGCACAGACATTGTGTTAAAGTCGCCAGTCGAGCCTATTTTAGCTAAACCTACTATTTAAAAGAAGATACTTTGTCGTAGATTTTCTAAGTATAAACCCTTATAAATATCAAGCCTCACAATAAAGCAATGATTACTTTTAGCAAAAACAACTAGATATTCAGCAAATCGGGGAAGTATTTGGCTTACCAAAGTTGGTATTACTTGGCAATGAGGCATTTGGCCAATATCGTAAATATTAATAAAAAATAAATATAAATTATTGAATAATAATTGATTAAAAAATAACACAGTAAAAAAAATACCATTTTTATTTCAAACTGAATAGCATTTTTCTAAGAAAAACTACGTACCTTTGCACCCTCATTTGAGAGTACGTTAATTGTTATTCGTGATTCAAAAAACAGAAAAACGGCGATTAACGATTAACTGATAACTGATAACATTCATCGAAGATGCAAAGCATTCGTAACATCGCCATTATCGCTCACGTTGACCACGGCAAAACGACACTTGTTGACAAAATTATCCATGCTTCAAAGTTATTTCGTGACAATCAAGAATTCGGAGATTTGATTCTTGACAACAACGACTTAGAACGTGAACGTGGTATCACCATCGTATCCAAAAACGTTTCTGTCCGTTATAACGGCGTGAAAATTAATATCATAGACACTCCAGGTCACGCCGACTTTGGAGGAGAAGTAGAACGTGTTTTGAAAATGGCCGACGGGGTTCTTCTCCTTGTCGATGCCTTTGAAGGCCCAATGCCACAAACTCGTTTTGTATTGTCTAAAGCTATCCAACTAGGCTTGAAACCAATCGTGGTTATCAACAAAGTGGATAAAGAAAACTGTCGCCCAGATGAAGTACACGAGTCTGTTTTT
>VFQP010003294.1_pt1 | contig 16622 bp, 17 predicted proteins | sample 3512351 | NCBI WGS metagenome assembly VFQP01 (sample SAMN10412372, study PRJNA504923) | tailings metagenome | isolation source: Relicate 1 Philex TSF1 revegetated site | place: Philippines: Tuba, Benguet | collected 2017-08-29
GAGTGTGATTAAAAGTGCTATTCAGGAACAGATCAAAATCTTAATGCTTCAAGCCCCATGAGTTAAGTGCGAAACTCGTGAAGAATAAGCTTCCAACGCTCGCTCTAAAACTCGCCTGCTTGAACATTTAACTAAATTTAATTCGGATTGATCTTCTTTTTGAGCATTATCTAATTCAACCAAAGATAAATTGATAAAATCATCCATTGTTGTGAGGGAATTATTTAGGCAGTTTACAAATTCATTTTCTTTCAGAAAATTCATTTGTTTTTTAGTAATTAAATTTACTTTTTTAGCACCCAATGCTTTTGCTTCATCAATAATTTCCAGAAAATTGGGTAGCATTATATTTAAAATATTAGAAACACCTCTAATTGTAGCAATAGGTGTTCGTAGATCGTGAACAATATCACCAACTAATACCATAACAGTTTTACGCATTTCTTCTTCAGAATCTGCCTTGGTTTTAGAAATAAGTGCGGCAGCTTCGGCTTCTGCAACCATGATTCGAGCTTCACTTGAATTTTCTTTTTCTTTAATCAATTCTTGCTCAATTTTTTTTTGATTTGTAACATCTATAGCAACACCAGAAATACCGATACAATCTCCCTTATCATTAAAAATTGGAAAACCATTATCTATTATCCATCTTATTTCACCATTAGGTCTGATAATCCTATAGGTTTCTGAGTATCGTGCTTTTTCGCCGAGCTTCTTGACTCTGTCAGCTAGCTCATGTATTGGGTGGTAATTTTGGACATCATCTGGATGTAAAAATGTTATCCATTTTTCTGGATCAGTATAAAGCTCCTCCCGAGACCTACCCCATATCCTTTCGTATGAAGAACTAATATACTGGATTTTTTTTAAATCAGAACTGCTGATCCAATAAACGTGCTCGCTGTATTCTGTAAATTTAGATAAGAAATCCCCAATTTCTGCTAAAGACAAATTTATTTCTTTTTTACCCATAATGGTCTTTATGTGTTAATATTATTTAAATAATAGCAAACAATAATTATCTTACTTGATAAAAGAAGGAAAATTATGTTAACTCCCGACGGAATCCCTGCTGGCAATATAGATAAGATTATGTTGCTATCTATGTGGACGAAAACATTAAATGAAGAAAATGGACTGCGATTAGGCGCAACAGAGCATTTACCCATGATCTCTGCTGGCATGGGAAAGCCCACTTTTGCAGTTAATGAATATACTATTCAAACTCAAATTAAATACTGGCAAAACATCCAAAAATACGCCCAATTATCTAACGAAAGTGCCGAACTGATTAAGGAAGGAGCAGCAATTAGCTACGGAGATCCAAGAGGAGATCAGCATGCAAGGATAATGATGTCAGCAGCTATGTCTGCTTGGTATGAAACACCCATTATTCCTGAAAATATTTTATTCACAATTGGTGGTGCAGGTGCTTTGCGTGTAATTTTTGAAACATTCAACGCTATGTACCAATCGATGACAAAATACAGAGTGATTACACCCTTCCCTTATTACACACTATATGCCGATAATAAACATGTGTTGCATCCGATCGATGTGATGAAACAGCCAGGCTATAAGTTAACGGCGTTAGATGTAAAATCGAGTATAGAAGAAGCGAATCAACTTGCGGAAAATGATGGCGGCTATCCTAAAATAATTTTAATATGTAATCCTAACAATCCATTAGGAACAGTGATAGAATCCGAAGAATTACAAAAAATTGCTGAAGTACTGAGACAATTCCCCGATATATATATTGTACTAGATGAGGCGTATGCTGAACTTTGTTTTTATGCTAAAAAAGCACCATCCATACTTGCCATAGCACCTGACTTAAAAAATCGTACTATCGTCATGCGCTCGGCAACAAAAGCTCTGTCTGCCGCTGGTGAACGCATGGCTATTTTGTTAGCATTTGAACAACGGTTAATGACAAAATTATTAGATAAAAATATCAGTACAATTGGGCACGCACCAAGATCATCTCAAATCGCATATGCAGAAACAATGGCTAATTTTCATGATGCAGATCATCAGAAGCTTGTGGCATTTTATCGAAATAAAGTTCTCTATGTCTCTGAAAGGCTTCAAACAATGGGCGCATTAATGCCCGATCCAACTTATAAACCAGAAGCCACATTCTACGTTCTTGCAGATCTAAGTGACCTTATAGGACTTGAATTACCCGAGGAATCAGCTCGTGCGCTGGGTAAAATAGGGCAAGTCGAAACAAGTGAGGATATTACCTATTATCTATTGTTTAAAGACTCTATTATGATCGCTCCTCTGTCATATTATGGATTGCCTAGCAATCAAGGCTTTATGAGAATTACTTGTAGTAGTGCCGAAAATGAATTATGCGATTTAATGAACAGATTGGAAAAACGCTTGCTAGAAGCAAGAAAAATAAAAAAAACGGCTCTAATGGATAAATTAAGTCATACCTTAGCTGAACTCAAAAACATCGATGAAGCTAAGCACGATGAAATTATCTCAAAAATGATTGAGGTGGCATCTGTTAAGGAAAACTGTTGGGTACTTAAATTTCAAAATCAAACGCTTGAAAAATTAGATAACTCAGCTCGTCTGTATATCAATAAATCAACTGAGGTTGGTCGCGTGAGAGCTGCAACGACTATTCAATCATATTTTCGAGGTTATTCTGCAAAAAAAGAAAGGAAAGCGCTTACAGATTATAATGATTGTGAATGGAAAAAGTTTGTAAGAACAATAGTGCCAGATTCAACTGAAATGCAAGCATATTTTTTAAGTTTATCTATTTCTAAGCGATTAAAATTTTTACCATGGAAAGAACATTTAGACAAATTAAACGCTCAAAATCGCATGTAACGGACACATATGATCTGCATGTTTGAAATACTCAGAAAATTGAACGCAAATGTTAACATTTGCATTCTCATCAGATTAGCTAGAAACAACCTTTTTACAAAGTTAGAATTGGCAAGATCATGTTGATGCGCCACTAGATTTGATTTTTTTATTAACAATTTCTGTCGAGCGGAGTCAGAATTCTTTTCATACCCTTGTTGAAAAAATCCATGTTAAGGGACATGATTCACAAGACATTTCACTTTAAGATGGCTTCGATTTTTTTCTGCAAGCCATAAGTCATATTTAGCTTGTTGATTTATCCAACTTTCTGTAGATGTCTTAAATGCAATACTCAACCTGCTCGCCATTTCAGGACTAATCGGAAAATAATTCGCCAATTTGCTTGCACTGTGACAGAATAAAAATCTTTAAGCTGCCCCTTCAATTTATGTAAATGTAATCCTGGTAAATCGATATCCTCAGGACAAGCGCTTGCATCAAGCCGTGTAAGTCTTAATTGCAACCATCTTGCATGATGGGCCTGTATCCCCGAGAGGCTACCCGTGTGATAAAATCGACCCAGTCACTTATGTTTTATTGTTCTTATCATGGGAATTCCGCTTTACATACAGTCAAATTGCAACCAATAACGTTACAGGTATCAAGCTGAATGAATAATTTTTTTTAGACGCGAGTTTCGCACTTTCCTAAAAATGCATCAAAATGGGCAGCATAGTTAACATGAGTAAAGATAATGGTCGAAGATGTCGCGTCATCGTTGTACAAAGGTTTTATTTTCTCTCGTGAAAAAGTGGCAAATTGACATCAACACCGATTCCAGTTACTCCTGGCGAGAGTTTATGGTACTAAATATGAAAGGAACGGTATTCGCAATGTTTCCTTGGATGCATGCAATTTTTATCTACATACTGCAAAAATTTACTCCAAACTCAGATTCTTTTTGTTTTAAATAATTTCTTGTGTATTTCTAACCCCTGCTTAAGACTTTTATTCTCTTAGAAGTTGTCGGACAAATCAGGGCCGGGAAGGCGATTGATTATGTTCACTTATTACGTTTTCGACAAATGATTCAATCTCCGTTTTCAAACCACTATCCTCAATCAAGTCAGAAGGATTCATCGGTTCTCTTGTGAGTGGATTGTTAGCATGATTTCTCAAATGAGCTAAAATCCAAGTTTTTTCAAAACGCTGATTGGGATGCTGCCGAACATAAACAGGATCGCTCATAATATGCATAGTTAATGGGCATACGTATTGCTCCGGAATTTCTCGTGCATAATGTATCTGTTGTAACGCTATACTATTAGGGCCTTCTGACAAAGCAACCGATTGAGTCATATGTTGCAATAATCGCTGAAAAAATGCTCCATACCCTGCCCGCTGTCTCACTGGAAATACATTTGTTAGTCCTTGTAATTCTCTACGTACATCATTTAGATACGCTTGATTTATAGGATGTTGCCTGAGCCGATGCAAAACTTCCTGTTCAAAATCGCTGAAACGTTTATTATCTTCCTTATTATCGTTAAGTGCCATGATTTTCTCTCTCTTCTTTCATTACTTCATAACGATTATTATAGCATATGTTAATATGTTGCAAAGTTCATCAAATTTTTTTACAATAAAATCCTTAATTAGTCAAATAATCCTATGGCTAGTTACCACAAAATCAAAAAATTTTTTCGCCAAATACCAAACGAATTGCTCGCACGTTTAATTCATGGTTGATACTTGTTCAAATTAGTAAGTATATTCCGAACTAAGAGGAGAGGAAGTGATAAATTCAGGTTGTTTTGCTAACGCTGCCATGATTGACCTTGATGTGTCAATTAGTTTATATTTAGGTCAATTTTGTAATGAGGTCAAACAATGACGACAAACTATGAAAAAATTAATAACGAAGTAACAAAATTTAATAATTTGTTAGCTTTATTACCGCAAAGTACAAAACTAAATTTGTTTATTCAATTTAACGAAAACATTTTGAAACTATTGAAGCAGTTGACCCGAGATAAAATCGGTCTTGAGCTTCTTAACGCATTAGAAAAAAAGTTGAAAGAGAATTCAGATACTAGTAAATATATTGAGCAGCTGCATTGCTTGCTACTTGAGTATGAAAATAATTTTGTTAATCAGCAAGCTAGAAAAAAATATGTATTGGGAGCCAAAGGATTTTATGATTTAATCTCGTGGGTGCAGTATGGTAACATCATCGGATTGCTCACTGGCTTAGCTGTGTTCGAAATCTTGGTATTATGTTTGATGATAACTCCTGCTCCCGCGCATCTTGTCTTAATAGGAGTTGGCCTGATAACGGTTGGATGCATTAACATACTGTGTGATCACATAGTTCGACCTCAAGCAGGAAAACTTCATGATCAGCTTTTCGACCTACAAAAAGAGCATACTAAATTATTGACTGATTTTGATCAGTTGTTCACCACAGATGAACAAAAAAGCTCTCTAACAGATGAAGAAAAAGAACATTTAAGTGAAAAATCCATCAAGTTTTATGACTCCTCAGATTACTATACGCGAAAATTAAACGATGGTTATCATTATGAGTACTCATATTTGGGCTCCCCCTCATTGTATTTTAGCTGCGCGGGCGAAATGACGCGGTTATATATCAAAGATAAACAGAAATTTAACGCTGAGTTAATTCGTATCCGCCAGGCACATCGCGGCTCGTCTTATGATCTTTCAAGTGCTCAAATTAAAGCTCTAATTACTGATAATATTTATGTGCAGTATTCACCTGATTCGGAAGCAGAACACCCACTAGACAAACCTCTCTTTGAATCAGCGCTTAGGATAAAAAAATTGCGGTTTTTTCATCAAGAACTAAACAAAGAAATTCAAGACAAGAGCAACAGCAATCACCAACTACCCATTGCACCTGATCTATAACGGGTTAGCGATATCACCTATTGCCATAAAGATCCCTCACCCTCGCTAAGCTTGGGTTTGGGATAAGTGGATAAGTGAATAAGTGAATAAGTGGATAAGTGGATAAGTGGATAAGTGGATAAGTGGATAAGTGGATAAGGCGTTATAACAGATCAGATAAATCATCTGCATGCTCTTCTTCGTCCTGTAAAATCTCTTCTAACATGCGTCTTGTGGTCGGATCATGCGGGCCAAACCAATTAATTAGTTTGCGATAAACCATGATAGCAATTCTTTCTGCAACAAGATTTTCCTCTATCAACTGCAGTAAATCTGTTCCCTTACTGTACTCTGTAGCGGTGCGTTGACTAACCGTGCTTGGATTGAGATCTGGGTTGCCGCCTAATTGATTGATTCTCTCCGCAAGCATCATCATATGTCGCTCTTCATCCATGGCATGCTCTGCAAATTCTGCTGCTACTTGTGGTTTATCAATGCCTTTCGCTATGATTTGATGATGCCGATAGCGCAACACGCACATGATTTCAGTAGCTAGAGCTTCATTGAGATAACGACAAGCTTCTTCAATATCTAGCGGGTAATCTTCTGTTACAGAACCTTCATGTATTGATTTTTTTGCTTGCTTTTTGATTTCATCCAAATCATACAACACACCCATGACGCTCTCCTTTTATGGATTGTTTTCTGAAAATATCCCTTGGTTTATCTTATAGCATTTTTTTGTTAAAATGACAGTTAACTGGCAAATTAGGTTTGAATATTGATTGTAACAACCCTTAAATCTCAAACTATTATCATACGGCCTTTTTTCCTGATTTTTTTGTTTTTTTATATTTATATAAGTCCAAAATTAGTTTTCGCCACAACCTCTTTAAATGTGTGGGATGTACTTCGCCATCAATTTGTTTTAAATCATGAAGTGAGTCAACCAGAGGTACAGCAACAGCTACGATGGTTAATCGCTCATCCAAGTTATTTGAACAAACTAGCACAATCCGAGCCATATATTTATCACATTGTGACCGAAATAAAAAAGAGAAATCTACCAGGTGAGCTTGCGCTGATACCCATGATAGAAAGCGCGTTTGATCCCTTTGCATATTCTGGTGCTGGGGCTGCTGGTTTATGGCAATTTATGCCAGGTACCGGCACGGGTTTGGGCTTAAAGCAAGATTGGTGGTTTGATGCCCGTAGAAGTATAGGCCCATCAACCACAGCAGCTTTAAACTATTTATCTTATCTACATCAATTTTTTAATGGAAACTGGATTTTGGCTGTTGCAGCCTACGATTGCGGTGAAGGTACCATTGCCAGAGCAATTAAAAACAGCCATCAATCACTTTCGCATGTTCATTTTTGGTCATTACCAATACCGAATGAAACCAAAGCTTATATTCCAAGACTGCTAGCACTGGCTGAAATCATCCAAAATCCCGAACGGTATCATGTCCACTTACCTCATATTCCCCACCAACCTTATTTCAAGGAGGTGGCTATTAATCGTTCTATTGATCTGAATCATGCAGCCAAATTAGCAGGCATCTCCTATCATGAAATGATTAAACTAAATCCTGGCTTTAATCGTTGGACAACAGCCCCATACCGCCCTTACAAACTATTGATTCCAGTTAACAAAGTAGACAGCTTTAATCGAAACTTAGCCAACTTACCGACCATTAAAGCCGTTGAATTTGGCAGACATCAAGTCAGTGCAGGTGATAGGTTGCAAATTATTACACAAAAGCATCACACGACTGTTAATTTGATCAAAGAGTTGAATCAAGTACAAAAAGGACAGCGATTTTTAGCGTCTCAAAAAAACCAAGCATTAAAAGGCTTAGCTGGTCCTACTGCAAAACAAAAAATCTTACATTTTACACCGCCAAGACAGCTAAAAGCCATTCACATTGTCAGCAGGCAAGACTCATATCAGAGTATTTTAAAAAGATATCAGATTACTGCGACGCAATTGCAACGCTGGAACCATCTGCGCTCTAAAGACAAACTTAGACCAGGCCAATCACTGATTATTTGGCGACCTGTCCCTGGCTCTTGACCCCAAAACATTTCATCGACGTATGGCCATCTGTCATATAATCCAACATAAGCGCTCTTCGATACAAGCATCGAAGGGGTAGATTCCCCTCTGACTCAGTTAAAATCTATGCTGATCTACACTTGAACTGGCGGATTCTTCCACAAACATTTATACTTATTGCATTATCTCTATTTTGTATTCGTATTATGAAATTATTGTTTGACTTCTTCCCGATTCTTTTGTTTTTCGTATGTTACAAATTATTTGGTCTATATTCAGCAACTGCTGTAGCCATGGCAGCTTCGTTGTTTCAGGTTATTTTCCATCGCATCAAATATCAGCGCTACGAAAAACTACACCTCATTAGTTTAGGGCTTATTTTGATATTAGGTGGAGCAACTTTATTCTTCCATAATCCTTGGTTTATTAAATGGAAACCAACAGGCATATACTGGCTTTCTTCTCTGGTGTTTATTGGTTCTGGATTTATTGGTAAAAAACCAATTATTCAAAAAATGATGGAAACCAACGTTAGTTTACCGCATCACATTTGGTATCGTCTGAATTTAGCATGGGGAGTTTATTTTGCCATCATGGGTGGGCTGAACATCTATGTTGCCTATCATTTTGACACCGATGTATGGGTTAATTTTAAACTATTTGGTGGCGTAGGTTGTATGTTATTGTTTGTCTTTCTTCAGGCTTTATATTTAACCAAACACGCATCTCCTACACCAACCTCGGGTAAATTACCATGAGATTACTGTTGGTTGAAGATGATGAGCTATTAGGCGATGCACTGAAGACTGGGTTAACTCAATTTGGTTATGTGGTGGATTGGCTCAAAGACGGCGAAACAGCGAAGTCCATTCTTAAAACAGAATCGTTTGATCTCATTATTCTAGATTTAGGACTACCTAAATTATCTGGTACAGCCCTGTTGCATTACATTCGCCAGGAAGGCAATCGTACCCCAGTTATGATACTAACAGCGCGTGAATCTGTAGAGGACCGCGTGAAAGGATTAGATGCTGGCGCTGACGATTATATGGTCAAACCCTTTGATTTAAATGAATTAAGTGCTCGTGTACGGGCTTTAATCCGCCGTTCTCAGGGTCGTGCGGATAGCATTATTCAATATCAAAATATTGATCTTGATCCCGCTGCACACACTGTGTATCAAGATGGCCTTCTCGTGAATGTTCCTCGTCGAGAGTTTGCACTTCTACAAAAGCTCTTAGAAAATGCTGGACAAGTTTTATCGCGTGAAGTCCTCATGCAAAGCATTTATAGCTGGGATGAAGATGTAGACAGCAATGCATTAGAAGTACACATTCATAATTTGCGAAAAAAACTGAACGCGAATTTCATTCGCACCATTCGAGGCGTGGGCTACATTGTGGAAAAGAAGCTGTAAATGCGATCATCCATTCGAAAATTCTTACTGGTCAATTTGTTATTGGCCGTCACCATCACCACCACGCTGACAGCCATCGGAAACTATTATCTAGACCAAAAAGACATTCAAGAACACTTAGACGCCCTTATGGCCATTTCTGCCTTGTCTTATCAAGCACTGCTTAGCGAGGATTTACATCATCGTCCGATTTCTAACATTCAAGCCAATTTAAATCGTATTCCACACCAAATTGAGACTTATTCCCCTAGACCCCATTTTTTAAATCAAACGCCTGAATATTACCTAGATAAATTTAATTTCCAAGTCTGGAGTCATCATCACCTGATACTTCGCTCGCCCGGAGCCCCCACAATTCCCTTATTTACAGAACAGGATGGTTTTAGCGATAAAATGATTGGGGGGCAAAAATGGCGCGTTTTTACCACCACCACTAAAAATACACATATTCATATCGTCTTGGCAGAGCGATATGATACACGAAATGAGCTAGGCCAACGAATTGCTTTGGATGATTTATACATCATGCTACTAACATTCCCTCTATCTGGGGTATTGATTTGGATTATTATTGGAAAAGGTTTAGATAGTATAGAGCGTGTTACACAAGAGGTAGCCGATCGAGCTCCAAGTCACTTAGAAGCTGTCAATATTAAAGCTTTACCTGATGAGATAAAACCTTTAATCGATGAATTAAACAAGTTATTTGCACGTTTAAAAGAGGGTTTTGAACGAGAAAAGCGATTCGCAGCCGATGCAGCACATGAGCTTCGTACCCCCCTCGCGGCCCTGAAAGCCCAAGCACAAGTTGCTCTAAACACCAATAATATTGACGAGAAAAATATTGCCTTACAAAAAGTTATCGCCAGCGTCAACCGTAACACGCATATCGTACAGCAACTGTTGACCATGAGTCGGCTTTTAGCGAATGGTGAGGACGAAACTGACATGGATCAAGTCAATCTAGCAAAGATCACACGTGAAGTGTTAGTGATGTTGGCACCAGCTGCGGTTCAAAAGCAAATTGAGCTTGAGTTTGACGATATGAAACCAGGAGAATTTTTAGGACACCCAACTGCGATTAGCATTTTAGTCCGAAATTTGGTTGATAATGCCATTCGCTATGCGAACAAGCAAGATGGGTGCGTACAAGTTAGAGTATATCAAGATCAAAACAATGTCATCCTAGAAGTTCAAGACAATGGGCCTGGGATTCCGGAGGAATTGCAAAATCGAGTTTTTGAACGATTTTTCAGAGCCTTAGGCAATGAGAGTCCTGGTAGTGGATTGGGTTTGGCGATTGTTCAACAAATTGTAGCACTACACCATGCACGGATCACATTAGACACACCTCCCGAGGCAACAGGACTGATTGTCAGAGTTTTATTTGATATGAATAAAATCAAGTAATTCATCATCAAAATATACCTAAAGCGTACTTAATTTCATCAAGCTACCAGCACGTTTGATCAATTTTAACTTGGTTTAAATATCCATATATTTTGTCAATTTCCATAAAAATGGAATAAATATAAAAGCGGATAAAAAACCAATTTCAAATAGTCCGACCCATCCAAAATGAACTTGTAAGTATGCGCCAATTGGTCCAGATAAGACACGTGGTAGCATGGCCAACGCCACCAAGATAGAGAATTGTGTCGCGGTAAAATTTTTGTCTACAAAGCGCATAATTAATGCAATCAATGCCGTTGAACCCATCCCCGCAGCAAAATTATCAGAAGCTACAGCGATAGAAAACCATAACAAGCTCTGTTCACTTAATGCTAGTTTAATAAATAAAGCATTGGTTAATGCTTGTAATATCCCAAATGCAAATAAAGCACGAAATAACGAGCTCCGCATCAAAACAAAACCAGCAAAAAGGCCACCTAGAACAATTGCAGCGATACCCACTATTTTGTTAACGTAGCCTATCGTAGCTAGAGAAAATTTCATTTCCTGAATCAAAAATGGCATCACAATACCACTTGTAGTGGTGGTAAAAGATTCTGCCAACTTGTAACTGATAATAAAGCAACACAGCAGCCAAAAGCCAGGTTTTCGCATCAGGCTCTTTAGCGGTCCCCTAAAAATATCCAGTAAAGTATGTTGAGAGTGGGATGCTCGAGATGGCTCTGGACTCCAAAAAGTTACTAAAATCCCAAAAACCATTAATGCGCCCATGATACGGTAAGTTATAGCCCACCCCCAAACTGATGCAATCACCAACGCAAAACCTCCAGTGATTAACATCGCGATGCGATATCCACTCATTGCCAAAGAAGCACCTAAACCAAATTCTGCTTCGTGCAAATATTCGGTGCGATGAGCATCAATAACGGTATCTTGCGTAGCAGATATACAAGCTATGATAAAACTCAAACAGATCATGAGACTAGGAGATGTTTTTGGCGAGCACCAAGCAAGTAGATTAAAACCTAATAGTAGCAAAACCTGCATAGCAAGCATCCAACTACGTCGCTTGCCAAAGTTAGAGCATAAGGAAAAGCGATCTAGAATCGGTGCCCATAAGAAACGATAAACGTAAGGAAAACTTAACAGACTTAGACATCCCGTTGCAACAACGGACATGCCGGTATCAGCAAACCAAGCTTGAAGGGTGCTGCTGACCAAAGCCAGCGGCACCCCTGAAGAAAACCCTAAAAAAAAGACAATGATAAAGCGCTTAAGCATATTCGCTCAAATCAAAAAAAACCTATTTTTTAGCACTTGGTTTATCAATCGAAATCAAATGTACAGTGAAAATCAATGTTTCATTTGGTCCTATCATGCCACCGACGTTGCGAGCACCGTAAGCCAAATTAGCTGGAACATAAAGCTCCCAAGTTGAACCAACAGGCATTAATTGTAGCGCCTCCGTCCATCCAGGAATCACCTGAGACAACTGGAAAGTAGCTGGTTTACCCGCTTTATCCGTACTGTCAAATACATCACCATTGATTAATTTACCAGTGTATTCAACCGTTACGGTATCATCTTTTTTAGGTTTAGCACCAGTTCCTGCTGTCATGACTTTGTATTGCAAGCCGCTGGCTAGCGTCACAACGCCCTCTTTCAAACGATTGGCGTTTAAAAATGCCTCTCCCTTGGCTTTATTGTCAGAAGCTAATTTTTCATATTGGGCAGCACGTTTACCCATTAAGTCCTTTTGAAACTTCATGAGTGTGTCTTTCATTTCTGCATCGGTCATTTGCAGCGCAGTACCAGACATGGCATCTTGGATGCCTTTTGATAAAGAAGGAACATCAATATCGATACCTTGTTTTTTAATATTTTTTCCTAAATCAACGCCAATACTGTATGATAATTTTTGTATATCTGTATTAAGCGGTGCTGCATCTGTTGCAAATGCTGAAGACAGGCTTAAACTCATCACGGCTGCAGCAATTAACTTCATTTTCATAACTCATCCCCTTTATTAACTTTTTCCATCTGCAACATTCTGCACAATTTTTTTAAGAAATACTAGGGGCCTATTGATATCTTTTCACTTTACATCTGATTGTGATCAAGATAAATTACGCATTTTTTATACGAGTCATTCAATGAAAGATTATAAAAAATATATTTGTCTTATCTGTGGATTCATATACGACGAAGCCATAGGTTGGCCTGAAGATGGTATTCCTGCAGGCACATATTGGGAAGATGTTCCTGAAAATTGGTTTTGCCCCGACTGTGGTGCTGGAAAAGAAGATTTTGAAATGATGTTAGTGGACGAAGTTTAGTTTTAGCTTTTATTCGCATGGCTGCTTGCGGTCATGCGATTTAAAATGGTTTGACAACAACCAGTATGATTACACTTATTAATAAAATCGTTGGAACTTCATTAAATACCCGATAAAACACTGAACCTTTGATATTTTGTCGCTTTGAAAAAACCTTAACATAATGCCCGCACGCAAAATGGTATATCCAAAGAAAGCCGACCATCATCAACTTTGCATGCATCCATCCTGCAGAAATATAATAAGACCAATTGTAAGACATCAGCCAACCACCCAACAGAGTTGTTGATATCGCCGCTGGCATCATGATAGCACGATATAAACGAGATTCCATGATACAAAATCTATCATGGCTTAAAGCGTCCACTGATTCTGCATGATAGACAAACAAACGAGGAAGATAAAATAAGCCCGCGAACCAAGCAACCATAGCAATAATATGAAACGCTTTAATCCATAACATAAACTTAACCTTTGCGTTTAAATCGTAAAAAATTCAACATTTCAACACTTAACGAAAATCCCATTGAAAAATATACATAGCCTCTTGGAATATGAAATGAAAATCCATCAGCTATTAAAACTGTAGCAATTAAAAGTAAAAAACTTAAAGCAAGCATTTTGATAGATGGATGCTGTTCAATAAAATTTCCCACCGCGTGACTAGCAAAAATCATAATCAAAATAGCGATGCTGATCGCTATAGCCATTACACCAAAATGAGGGGTTAGGCCTACCGCTGTGAGAACACTATCTAAAGAAAAAATAATGTCCATCAACGCCACTTGAACCACAACCCCCCAAAATGTGTTCAAAATATGTAGACTTTTCCTTGTTTCTTTGGCTTTGTTTTCCGCGCATTCTAAATGAATTTCCTGCGTGGCTTTCATCATTAAAAATAAACCGCCAGCAATTAAAAATAAATCACGAATAGAAAAGGCTATACTATGCCACTCAAAAACCGGCTTTTTTAAATGCACAATCCAAACAGCTGAAGCCAACAAGATAAGGCGAGTCACCCAAGCGAAAGTAAGCCCCCAATAACGCGCACGCTTTCTTGAAGATGGTGGTAATTTTTCGGTTAAGATGGTTAAAAAAACCAAATTATCAATGCCCAGGATAATTTCAAGCAATGTTAAAGAGATCACACTCAAAAAAATATCAAAATAATTCATGCATTATTATCCATAGTTGACTCAGAGCAAACAGAGCTATTATTTTAAATATAAAAGCAGTTCAATGAGAGATATACCACCAACACTCACCGCCGAAGTTGTCTTTTCGGTAAACGACTATTTTATCTAATTAAGTAAAAATAATCAGTATTGCTATTGTGTTATGCGATAGTTGCTCCAATGAAATCGCTCCGTTATACTATGACGATTTTACTCAGAATCTGTAGTTATTTTTTAAGTAGCATTGGAGAAAGCCAATTATTAATATCATTAAAAAGCTGTTACGTAAATCAAAACAGCCAATATCTAAAGTTGACACACGTCACATCATTTCACGCAACCATCATTCTGTATCAAAAACAGACATCAGTCCCAATGCACTTAAGGTTTTAAATCGTTTAGGAAGTAGTGGTCATGAGGCGTATTTGGTGGGAGGTAGCGTAAGAGATCTGCTTTTGCATAAATCACCCAAAGATTTTGACGTGGCGACCGCTGCAACACCTAACCAGGTTAAACAATTGTTTCGTAATGCACGTATCATTGGTCGTCGATTCAAACTAGTCCATATTTTATACTATCGAGAAATCATTGAAGTTGCTACCTTTCGTGCTTCAGATAAATCAGCAACAGAAGTCAATCATCATGGTATGGTCACGCAAGATAACGTTTACGGAACCTTAGAAGAAGATGCTTGGCGAAGGGATTTTACCATCAACTCTTTATACTACAATATTTTAGACAGTAGCATCATTGATTTTACCGGTGGGGTCAAAGACATCCAATCTCGACTAATCAGAATCATAGGACATCCTCAAACACGTTATCAAGAGGATCCTGTACGAATGTTGCGAGCCATTCGATTTAGTGCCAAATTACAGTTTGACATTGCTCCTGAAACGTTGGCAGGTATCTACGAACTCAATTACTTAATTGCTCAAGTATCAAGTTCTCGTCTTTTTGAAGAAATGCTCAAGCTTTATCATTGCGGAGAAGCTGAAACAGCTCACCGTCTACTTGAAAAATATGGACTATTCCAACATTTATTCCCCCAAGTCGCTAAATTATTAGATTCATCTTATCCGATAAATGCATTAACAGCCTTTGCTCTGGAAAGCACCGATTCAAGAATTCGTGAAAATAAACCAGTCACGCCTGCTTTTATTTATGCGATTTTATTGTGGTTTCCCATGGTCTCACGTGCAGAGCAACTGCGCGAAGAAGGTATTGACCCATTACCAGCGCTTGAACAAGCCATGTCATTGGTGATTGCTGAACAAAATAAAGTGATTACCATCCCTAAACGCCACTCGCAAGTTATACGAGAAATATGGCTATTACAATATCGATTTTCGCGTCGTTCTGGAAATCGCGCACAGCACTTACTTGCTCATCCTCGATTCAGAGCTGCTTACGATTTTTTAGCTTTACGCGCTTTTGCTGGTGATGAAAAGATGGCATTGGTTGAGTGGTGGACAACCTATCAAGACGCTGACGAGGCCTCTCAGGAAAAAATGATTGCTGCTTGTAGCGTCGCTACCACCCCCACAAAAAAACGGAAGAAATAAATTGCCTCGATGTTTTCTCGGTATGGGTAGTAATTTAAACTCGCCCAAACGTCAACTCAATCGAGCATTATTTGCTTTGCAGCGGCTCTCTAACGTCATGATTACAGAGCGTTCTAAAATCTACTTTAATCCCCCCTTGGGTATCAAAGCTCAACCTATGTTTTACAATATGGTGATCAGCATCCATACATCCCTATCTCCCGCTGCACTTTTAAAAGCCTGCCAGTGCATTGAGCGACAACAGCAACGAATACGTAAAAAGAAATGGGGAGCTCGTACAATTGATATTGATATCTTGTTTTATGGAGAAGAAATCATTCGTAAACCAAATCTTATCATCCCCCATCCTGAGTGGTCCAAACGAGATTTTGTACGTATTCCCTTATCGCAATTGCAGATACAACCAGATCATGTCAGAATGAAATAAACAGCATCAAAGCATTTTCCAGCAAAAACTCAATTTTGGAGTTGTTATGTATACGCATATTCTTCATGCTACCGATTTATCTGAAAATCATTACCACATGTGTCAAAAAGCCTTAGAGGTGGCGAAAAAATTTCAAGCACAATTATTTATACTCCACGTGATAGAAACACCTCCCAGCATGCAAATTGCTCAAGGGTTAGGATTCGCGTCGATTGAGCGTCCTACAACCCTTAGAGAAGATGCGGAGTCCGTTCTCAATGTTTTAGGCGAGGATCTTGGTATCCCAAAAGAGAGACAATTAGTGGCAGTTGGTTCTATCTACCAACATATCAAATCAAGTTTGTTAGAGCATCGATGCGGACTACTTATTGTAGGTCGTCACTATCATCATCATTTGTTTCCTAGGTTGGAGAGCCATGATGAACACTTTTCTTGTGACGTGCTCACCCTACTGTAAAATAGAACCGCGGCTTTAAAAGCCGCGG
>VFQP010003295.1_pt1 | contig 16618 bp, 17 predicted proteins | sample 3512351 | NCBI WGS metagenome assembly VFQP01 (sample SAMN10412372, study PRJNA504923) | tailings metagenome | isolation source: Relicate 1 Philex TSF1 revegetated site | place: Philippines: Tuba, Benguet | collected 2017-08-29
GGTCCGATCCGGTTCAATACCTTGCTGCGCCAGATTGAAGGTTCGAACAAGCAATCCTTATCAACAGCTTTGAAAGAACTGGAAGAACAAGGTTTATTGATTAAAACGACTATCAATCTGAAACCTTTGCACATCGAATACCATTTATCGGAGAAAGGTCATTCGCTGATTCCCGTTTTTCAGCAGCTGGAAATGCTTTCCTGAAGCAGGAACGTATGCAAAACAAAAAACGGATGAACTGCCGGTCCATCCGCTCCTTCTTTTTATGGAATTTACCTTTTGTCCAATCCCTTACTATCGCTTGAATACTTGCAGATAGTAGATTGATCGTCGGGGCCATAACTGCAATTGGTTTCAATATAGGAACCTCTGTCGCCGCGAAGAATGATGTTGATCTTACTGTTCGGATTCGGATAATGATTATCGCCGTCTCCGCCATACCAGTGATCCTTGTTCAGATCGTACCGGTATCTGGCCCCGTTAGGAGCTTCCAGTTCCAGGATAAAACGCTGGAAATTATTTGAAACAGCAGCCGTAATTGACCCTCCGGCAGGAATCGTTGTAGAATCAAAGTTGTAGGGAGAACCTTCGATGAGTTTCATTTGAACTCCCAATGCATTTACAATACTTATTTTTCCCATGGTATTTATTTTAAGGTGTGAAGCAAAGATTGGAGTAAGCGGAAACAAAAATCAGGGGATTATTCATCGGTTTTTCAAACAAGTATTTCTACTGTCATGACTTTGTTTTTCAGTATTTATAACTATTTCGGGATTGCTTCCGAATGGCTATATTTGATTCGGAGTAATAATGAAAATATGTTTACGATACAGGACATTCAGGCAGCACATTCTAAAGTGAATTCAGGGGCAGATTTCCCGAATTACATCCAGGATCTGATCAAATTGGGAGTCAAAGAATATGAAACATTTGTTTCCGACGGACACACGGATTATTTGGGTGATGATTCCTACGAAGTTTCTTCCACAGCGAAATACGAAACACTGACTGTTCAGGACGAAAGCAACGTGGAGCAATTCAAGGCAGATCTGAAAGCACACCAGCAGGGAAAAACGGATTACCCGACTTTTTGTAAAAATTGCGCGGATTCCGGAGTGGAAAAATGGGTGGTGAAAATGAGCGGCATGACGTGTGCGTATTATGGCAAGGCCGGAAATGAATTGCTGGTAGAAATGATTCCTCATTAATCCTGATTGTATGAAACCTGTTTTGAGATTTGTTCTTCTTCTGATTTTGTGTGCTTCCTGTTCTACGAAAAACCGTTTGAATGTGGTCTTAGATGATGGTTTTGGGGTTGATGCCGGAGATCCGGTGGAATTGAACAATCTCAAAATCGGAACGATTGAAGAAATCCATTTTACGAAAGATTACAAAGTGTGCCTCACAATTGAAATTGAAGACAAAACGCTGCGGATTCCTTCGGACAGCAAGTTCTATTTCATGATCAATGCTTTGGAGATAGAGGCAGGAAAATCCACGCATTTTTTGACAGAAAAAGATACGGTATTCGTTGTTCCGCCAACAAATCATCCCATCAATAAAGTACTCGATGAGGTTTCGGATTTTATAGACAATTCCAAACCGGTAAGAAATCAGGACACGATTATCCGCCAGCTCAACGAACTGAATTCGGAAATGCAGAAACTGAAAGAGAAAATTGACCCGGAAGGGAAGTGAGGATTTAATAGCGACTTTTAATTTGTTCAAATGTTCAAATGTATTTTCGTTAAACAACTTCTCAATTTTTCATTTTGAATTTCGTTTACACTTTACACTTTTCCATTCTCCATTGGAACTCCATTGATCCTTTTTAACTCTTGAACTGTTTCAATATTTAAATTAGTAACCATGGTAACTATACTCGAGTATACTACCTGAAATTGTCATTTTATAGTACAAAAACGATTTGCAATCTGTAAGTTTGCCACTTTACAAAAGAAATGAACTTTACAAAAGGATTGTTATTGGGATTGACGAGCGGAATTCTTTCCAGCGCGGTTTGTATTACCTACAATGGAATTTACAGTGATGCTTTTCGTCTTGATTTCAGTACGGTATTGACAACAACGGGAATCGTATTATCGAGCATCCTGGGATGTTTACTAATGGCAATGGGGTACGTGATTATCTCCAAATTGAAAAAGCCGGCTTTGATTCCCTGGTTGAACATCATTTACTGTATTCTGAGTTTTGTCAGCATCATTGGAGTATTGGCGTTTGAATTGCCTTTAGACGTGGATTATCCTGAAATGTTTCCTGGCTTAGCTGTTCCGATGCATTTTTTCCCGACCTTGTCTTTTTTGGCCTTGGTTCCGTTCTTTTGGAAATTGAAAACAAGTAATTAATTAACAAACAAGAGGTGGCACTGCCCCCGATATTTAAAAACAAACAATATGAAACGTCCAGTAACAATTGTAGCAACCGTTTTTGCAGGTTTAATGCTATCTTTCACAGTCGCAACAACATCTATTTGGTCTTCTGATGCAGTACACTCGCGACTAGGTTTTTCAGTAAAGCACATGGGGCTTTCTGATTTGAACGGAAACTTCAACGAGTATGAAGTAAAAATGACTGCAACGAAAGAAGATTTCTCTGACGCTAAAGTAGAAGTTTCAGGATCAATCAACAGCATCAACACAGGAAGCGAAATGCGCGATGGTCACTTGAAAAGTGCTGATTTCTTCGACGCAGAGAAATTCCCGAAATTCACATTCGTAAGCAAATCATTCACGAAAGTGGCAAAATCTAAAAACGAATACACAGTAGTTGGAGATTTGACTTTGCACGGAGTAACAAAAGAAGTTACAATGAATGCGGTTTACAACGGAACAATCACACACCCGATGAACAAGAAGGAAGTAAGTGGTTTCAAAATGACCGGAGTAATCAAAAGAATGGATTACGGTGTTGGAGCAACAACTCCTGTAAATGCTGCAAGCGACGAAGTGAAAATCGTTTGTGATTTGGAGATGGTTAAAGAATAATCCATGAAAAAAACACTTTTTTTTATGTCGGTACTCCTCCTGATCGGGGGAGTATTTGCGTTCACACAGGTACAAACCTGGAAAGTAGCGAAAGATTACAGTATCGAATTCTCCGGGAAAGGAGTTGACGGAATTTTCAAAACATTTTCTGCAACGATCAATTTCGATGAAGCAAAACTTTCGGCTTCCAAGTTTGTGATGACCATTGATGTGAATTCCATCAACACCGGAAATGGGTTGCAAAACAAGCATGCTGCCGGAGATGAGTGGTTCAATGCGGAAAAATATCCGAATATCAAATTCACCTCTTCTTCTTTCGAAAAGACAGCATCCGGTTATTCCGTAAAAGGAAAACTGCAGGTAAAAGATGTGACGAAGGATGTAACGATTCCGTTTACGTTTTCCAAATCGGGAGGCAAAGGGAAATTCGTTGCAACATTCACCATCGACCGTTCTGCGTATAACGTAGGAAAATCAGGTGGAGACGTTGGAAATAATATCAAAATTACAGCTACCATTCCGGTTACGAAATAATAGTGACAGGAATAGAAAAGTCAGTATGAAAAATCTGTAGTAACTATGTGACCTATGTGACTATTGTGGTAAATAACCATATAGAACACAATAGGTCACATAGTTTTTAAATTGTTAAGCCTGGTAGGCTTCTATAAACAAATATCAAAGCCACTTTTTCCGCTTAAAATAAAGCAAAGTCAGGGCCGAAGAAGCAATCATCAAAATCACCGCGACCGGGTAACCGAACGACCAGTTCAACTCCGGCATGACGCGAAAGTTCATCCCGTAAATACTTGCAATCAAAGTTGGTGGCATGAAAACGACCGAAACCACGGTAAAGATCTTGATGATCTTGTTTTGCTCAATGTTCACCAAACCCATCAAGGTGTCCTGTAAATATTCCAACCGTTCGAAACTGAATTGTGTATGCTGAAGCAGCGACATGACATCTTTCATAATAACACGCAGACGCTCACCGGTATCATGATCAATGAACGGAGATCGCATCAGGGCAGAAATCAAACGCTGTTTGTCCGTAATACTTTCACGGATCAAGATGGTGTTTTCCTGTAATTCGGCAATTTTACGGAGCGTTTTTTCTTCCGGATCGGATAAACTCTGCACTTTTCGGCTGATCACATTGGTAACACGGGTTAAGCTTTCGATGTAATCGGCATCGAGATCAATGCGCGTTTCCAATAATAAAACCCAGATTTGAGAACCTGAACGAATGAAATCCTGGCGTGCCACCTTGATCTTTTTCACCACTTCCGCAAAGGATTGCAATTCGACCGTGCGAACCGTAAAAAGTGTATTTCCTTTCAACAGGAAAGAAACCTGGTGAATCCGCGGTTGCTCTTCTTCTTTTAGAAATCCGCTGTTAGCTTTGATGGAAACACCATCTTCCGAATAACGCGAACTACTTTCAATCTCGACGGCTTCTTTGTAAGTCGGAAGTTTTACCTGGAAGAAGTCACAAACGCGTTGCTTTTCCTCCTGACTGGCGTGTAACAGATCGATCCACAAATAATTGCGGTTCGGATCTAATACTACTTTTTCAGGATATTTTTCCCAAACCAGTTCATTTTCGTGTGTGTAAAATACGCGAATCATAAGCTTGGATATTGAAATTGAAGAATAACGAGCACAAATATGTCTTTTTTCGCTTTAAATCGAGCTAAATCGACGTTATTTTTCTGTGATAAAGGGTGATTTCGGAGTTTTTGGGAAGTGGGTGAGCGAAAGATGAAGTTTTGTTCCTGGTGGAATTGCCTGAAATCCTTATCCTGTCTGGGGTAATAGACACATGTCTATTTGTATTTTTTCAAGGGGAAAATCAGTGGGCTATTGAAAAAACGATATCAATAATAAATAAAAAAGAGAGTGGTGAACTAATCCACTCTCTTTACCTTGTTATTCCCCGAAATTCACTGCGACGTTTATTTCCGGGCATTCACCAACCAAATCGGTTTTTCACGGTCAATTTCCACCAAACCTCTGAACACTGTGCGTGTTGGTTTGGAAGGAATATCCGTGTTCATTAAAGTATTAAATTCCATTTCGCGCCATCTGAAATAGCCGCTGTCGATTCCGCTGAATGTTTTGATATCGCCGCTTTGATCTTCGTTCAATCCTTGTTGGACGCGATATTCTGCATCTGCCAGATGGAACATAAATTCCGCGCTGAATGTGGCATCGTTGAACGATTGAAACAATTGTTCCAGGTTTGGTTTGAACGGTTGACCATAAAATTCATCTACCAAACAGGTCGGATGAATCAGGTCTAAATTCTGAGAAATTTTGATACGGCTTTTTGAATCCAGTGCATTTCTCAATTGGTCGAGCATCTTCAGCTTGATTCCCTCGCGGATTGTCGGATTGAACATTTTCCGGTCCCAATTGCTGACTTTCAAATCTGCTTTTCGCCAGGTCAATGGTGCACGGATGGGGATATTCAACTCGGCAGCGACACGGGCATAAGGCCGGAATAAATTGGTATTGATGTAAACCAACCCGTGATGATTCGAAATGGAATCAATGGGTTCGTCTCCTAATAAATCCTGGAGAATCTTGATCTGCGAACGAAGCTCTTTCTCCAAATGCTCTTCTTTTACCTGGTTGAACCGGTAATTGACAGCCGATTTGAAATCGTGCCGCTTTTTTGCTTTGTTTGATTTTGTCAGGGAATTACCATAATGCATGGTGTCTACATCATTCGAGAAACCTGCTGAAATGCAGAAATGTAAGCCGATGGAAAATTCGAAACCTTCTTTTTTTAAGTCTAATAGTTTTTGAATCCGCTCGGGAAGTTCCAGTTCGCCGTTTCGTTCAAAACGTGTTGCAAAACAAGCTACCGAATTGATTTTACCAGCGCGGATTGCTTTGATGATTCCCTGGTCGATGTAATCAATCGCCCCGTAATCATCTGCTGTAAGTATGTATTTACTGGTTCTCATATGAATAGTGTTTCGTCCGGTAAAAAAAGTAATTTTATTTGAAATCCAATAGCGTCAAAACTATTTTTTTATTTCAAATTCAACAAATTAGCTTTATTCTTCCGTTTCGGGTTTTGGTCTGGTTATGACGGTTCGTGGTTCGTCAAAACTCTTTTTCTTGTAGGGAAATACGTCTGCCAATTCACCGCTGTAATAGAATTCATAAGCGACTGATCCGAACGTATAATCCGTGTTTTTAATTTTGTAAACAGAACCTCCGACAGCAGGGTTTGGTTTCGGAACCGAGCGCTGAAATCCGAGATTGAACAGTGAAGCCAGGATTTCAGGTCTGTTCCCGATCGGATAACCGGCTTTTTCCCACTGGGCTTTGATCTGACGTAAAAATAACGCTGTATACAGATAGGAATAATAATGGTTTTCCCACTGAACCAAACGCTGAAGCCTGATGTCCAATGTGTCATTCGCTTTGGTTGCATAGTTCACCGTTGAATCGAAATCAAGCAAGGCTTCGTACTTCTCTCCCGGATAGAATGGGCTGTTTTTCTCTCTCAGGTAGCGTTCGATCGTGATGGCCGTTCCGTTTTTAATCCCGGTTACTCCGTAGGAAAGATGATTTTCCAATGCAAGCACTTTCAGCGGACCGATATAACGCTTGGAGGATTCACGGCTTGAATTGAATAAACGAATCTGTTCTCCGACCAGACAGGCAACAATCAAACGCGGTTCAACTCCCGTAACATGATAAACCGAATCAATGTACTTCTTGTCTTTGCTGACTGCTTGCTTGAAATCCTGCCATTCTGCAATGTTCATCCATTCGAAAACGCTCAGTCCGGTGGCTTTTTGAGAAGCATTCTTTTGTTTGTGTTTCCATTTCGATAAGGCTTTCCGGTAGGATTTGTTCTTTTTCAGCTGAAGATCTACCGCATCCAACATGCGCAATGCCAGTTTCTCATCTTTATTCGCATTGTAAACCGAAAGAATGTAATTGGCATTTTTCGGATAGAATTCATTTACCAGCATGATCCGGTTCAAAACCTCAAAGCGGTGTTTGACCATTGACACGGAATCGACTTTGAACGATTGATCATATTTATCGTGCATTTCAGCAAAGTAGCGGTTGTTTGCATCAACGGATCCACTTTCATTTGTCCAGTTGAATTTAACTGCGAAATAAGTTGCTGTCAGGATAAAACCATATGCTGCAAAGCCGTAAAGGAGGATAGTGTAAGGTATTTTGAACCACTTTTTCCTTAAGAAGGAGAATTTCATTCGTGTTTATTTAAAACCGCTGCAAATCTAAAAACTAATTGTGAATCAGGTCCTGTTTTTAATGGGTTCAGAATCACCGTTTAAAAGTTGATCTAATCCAAAACTCCAAAGAATCAGAATTGATAAGACAATCCGGCGTGCAGCAAACCTTTGTATCCGAAACCGACTTCAGCAAAAACAGCGAACGCTTTTCCGAACCTGAAACCAAGCGCATTGAGGTGGAAATTAATGTAACTGTGCTTCGTGTCCTGGATATCATTGTTCGAACCATCGTAACGCGCATTTTCGAAACTATAGGCAATTCCAAGTCCCGAGTACATCTGAAACCAGGAACCTGAGACATAATGATAATCGGTTCCCAATCCAAGTGTCAGGTACGAATACCGGACATTTCCGTTTGGTACATCATCGAAAAATACTTCCGATTTGCTGGCTTCGTAATAGGTGTCGAATGAAACCATCCAGCGGTCTGCCGGAGCTATTTTATAACCGATCCCGATTGCCGGAATTCCTTTACTGTTCGGATAAGTGACATGTCCAGCAGAAAATCCGGTAACTAAAATTTCGGATCCCAGGTTGAGAAGCATGTTGGTGGTCAGTAAGCCGACTCCTGCGTAAACTTCGTTGGTTCCTTTTTCCTGTGAAATTCCTTGCCGACTGAACAATAAACAGAACGAAAGGACAATAGATGCTGTGAATACGTGCTTCATTTATGAGGTTTTGTTGAACTGAATTTAGTGAAATCTTTCCGGAAAAGAAACTTATTTTTTAGTCTGTAAAAAGAAAGAAGCTGTTAACTTTCCAAGGATTGTGAATTAAAACCAGGATTAAGAGACATGACTGAAAGAATCATGACAATTCAAAATTTGTCCTGTGGACTCAAACACCAAATGTTTTCTTCAGTCTTCATAAGCTATGCTTGTTCTTGTTTACAACGGTTTTCAGCTTAAGGGCCATTTTTGAAATGTGTACTGAAGAACATACTTGTTTTTTGAACTCTCATAAAATGTATTAGTGATTAGCTATCTCAAATATACGAATTTTATGATGAAAAAACAATCAAAAAAAGATTATTTTTTAGCTTTAAATGATGCGATTCGGATTTCCTGGGTCAGATTTGTATGTGCATCTGCCAGTTTCTGAATCGGAACAAAACGCCCGTGACCGAATTCTGCGGCTTCCTTCATCAAAGCGGCATCTTTTTCCCTGGTCTGGATTCCTACTACTGAAAAAATAACTCCTTGTCTGGCGTATTTCTGAACAGTTTTCTGATAATCTTCCGAATCTTTGTTGAAAGCACCGTCTGTAATGATGATCACCATGTTGGCTTTGTTCGGATCGTAGTTTTTCATCACTTCTTTATAACCGAGTTTGATTCCTTTTCCTCCGGCCGTCATTCCAAGCGGTTTTAAGTCCGAAATGGACTTTTGAAGTGCCGCTTTCTGATCACCGGATGTCGGAACCTGGAAAACTTCCGCGGTGTTGGCATACGTCACCAATCCCATTTTGTCCTGTGGTCTTAATTTGGCAACCAGCTGATTCAACGAATACTTCAGAAGTTCCATCTTTTCGCCCATTTTCATGGAGCTTGAAACATCGAGAACGAAGATTACATTGACATCCCTGAAATAATCCGCATCGAAGTTTTCGGCAGGAATAGAAGCCAGTTCAGGAATGATTTTCGCGGCAATTGTATCGATGTTTTCGTTGGTCATTTGTTCGTCCAGCTTTTTCTGAGCTTCCTGTTTCGGGAGTTCCTGCGCAACATCTATTGAATCGATGTCCGGTTTGGAAGTTGGAACGGGCTGACCGTATTTCGGATCTTTCGAAAGCGGAATGGTGATTTCCGAAATCTCCGGACCGACGTAAACACCAGCTTCTTTGGTGAGATAGCCTTCTTTACTGACGATGAAATAGAAAAAACCGGGAGGAAGTTTTTCCCTGAACAAGCCCAGTTTGCCGGTAATCCAGGTGCCGCTCGGCTGACCGTTGTGAATGATGCTCACCGTTGTTTTTGATAGCCGTTCCTTGGTTTCTTTGTCAATAGTAATGATTTCGAGTTCGCTTGTTTTATTCGACCTGGCTGGTATTGCATTGAAATCAGGACATTGCGTCAGGTAGCCGTCGCCGGGAAGTTCTTCGGTCAGGTTTCCTTTCAATTGATAGACAACGGGTGCGTTGGTTTGGTCGCTTAAATGCAGCTTGACTATAAAATTGAAGTTTCCGGTTTTTTTCGGGTTCACTTGCAGTCTCAGGTGAACGGATGAATCGGGGAGAATGAGATCGGAAGTCAGGCGGTAAGTCACTTCCGGACTGTGTTCGACCCGGAGAACGTAGATTTTTTGTGTTTTGGGATTCCCGATATTCAGGTCGACATAGCGTTTAGACCCGGCATCAATCTTCCCGAAATCAAAAACATCATCGGAAATGCTTTGCTGTCCGAAGCCATATACACAGAAGGTTAAAAGATAAATGATGAATCCAATTCTCATGTTCAATCGACTTGATCTAAATTACACAAAAATTGCGTAGCAAGAAGAGGGCCAATTTTATTTAATTGCGAATTGCGTTCTGATAGTTGATGAATCTGCGTGGAAATTAATTGGGAGTAAACTATTAGTGAGTTTAAGTCGTTAGTAATCATCAGATGATGAATTTTTATATGAGTTAGGAATACAATATTAAGTCGTTCATTTTACAATATGGTATTATTGTAAAACGGGTTTTTGGAAAAGCAGTTGTCTAAGTTTTTTCAGGACATAACAGAGCATTACAACCCAGACTCACCCATCTAATCTGACAAACCCTAACCACCTTAAGAATTCAAGCTTCAAATCATCCATTCGCAATGCCAACAGACTGCAGTGTGAGCTCAGTCGGACGCTATCGGGACAAATTCATACAAATCGTGGTGGGCGAAGGTGTGCTCAAAAAAAATCCCTCTGTTTTGCAGAGGGATTCGTTTGTGTTATTTCGACCATTCTTTCAAAGATTCCTTGAATAGTTTGGTGTAGTTGTCGTATTTTGTTTTCTCAGCAAGTGCCAATCCTTTTTTAGCAGATTCGATAGCTCCTTTTTTGTCGCCCAGTTCAGCCTGGATCAACGACTTGGTGCGGAAAATCCAGAAAGCTTCAGGATTCATATCGGCTGCTTTTGTAGCCCATTCCAATGCCTTTTTCAAGTCCTTCTTGTTCTCCAGGTAGTAACTTGCAGCACTGATGTAATCGTTTGCAGAAGGACCAGCCATCATTTTGTTGATGTTTGCCATTACTTTTGCATCTGTAGGAACAGTAAAAGGGAAGGAAACCGAAGTCTGATCCCATTTCAATGTTAATGTTCCGCCGTTAACAGACTCCAAACCGTCAAATGAAATGGTAAATGTTTCCACTGTTTCGCCCAGGTTCTTCACTTTTGCATTGACTTTCAAAGCTACTTTTTTGTCGTCCCAAACTTCCGGAGTTCCCCAGTTTTCTACATCCGTGTAGAAAATCAAATCCCAGGAGTCTTTTCCAGGTTTCGTGTAAAGTGCATACGTTCCCGGTTTCAGGGAGTCTTTGCCAAAAATCAATACGTCAGAGTTGGTGAATTTCGTGTTTTCATTTGCCCCGGTTCTCCATACTTCCCCGAAAGGGACGATGTCTCCGAAAACTACACGACCTCTTTTACTTGGTCTTGAATACTCAACGGAAACATCCGTAAGACCTACTTTTTGCTCCAATTTACCGGAGGGACTTGGTTGCGGCGCCAATTGTGCATTGGATACCGAACCGAAAGCAATCGCTAAAATTGCTGAAACGAATACCTTTTTCATACTACAGGTTTTTAAATTAATCAGACAAAAAAAATGTTGGGCTTAACCCAACAATTTTTCTAATGCAGCTGCCAGATTTTCGTTGGCATCTCCAAATTTATTTTTGTAATCGTTATTTGCTCGTTTGATCACTTCAAAAGCTTCTTCTTTTCCGTAAATGTGAGTAATTTCCACATTTTTAGCGCCTCCGTCCAAATCTTTGTAAGTCAGGAAGAAGTGGCGCACACGGTCGATCACCATTTTCGGCATGTCACTGATGTCGTTGATATCACCGTAAGCCTGATCTCCTTTTAAAACGGCAATGATTTTATCATCCGCTTCACCACCATCGATCATGCGCAATCCTCCGATTACTTTTGCATCACACAAAATGTTTCCGTGGTTGAATGAACGCTCGGAAAGTACACAAATATCCAATGGATCACCGTCTCCGACGATGTCGGTTCTTCCTGTTTTCTCATTTGAAAACGCAGCAACTTCCTTATCACAGTATGTCTGCGGAACAAATCCGTACAAACAAGGCATGTGATTGGACAATTTTTGAGGTCTGTCGACCATAATATAACCCGATGGTTTGTGAATTTCGTATTTGATCGAATCGGCTGGAATGATTTCGATAAAGGCATTGACGATTGCCGGTTGCTTTTCACCTATTTCAATTCCATGCCACGGATGCGACGTAAAGCGCTTGCTCATCGCATCGATAACTGCTTTAATTTCTCCTTTCATAGGGGCAAATATAAGAAAAAGCGCAGCTTTTGAAGACTAAATTATGACAAACGTCAGTGCGGAAATAATTTAGGAGAAGCGCAGCTTTTGAAGACTAAATTATGACAAACGTCAGTGCGGAAATAATTTAGGAGAAGCGCAGCTTTTGAAGACTAAATTATGACAAACGTCAGTGCGGAAATAATTTAGGAGAAGCGCAGCTTTTGAAGACTAAATTATGACAAACGTCAGTGCGGAAATAATTTAGGAGAAGCGCAGCTTTTGAAGACCGAATTATGATCCCGGACATCCGGGATTAGTGCGGAAATAATTTAGGAGAGGTGCAGCTTTTGAAGACTAAAAATTACGATCCGGTTTTTTACTTAACGTCTTTCGTCCGGAGTAGTGGAATTATCCGGACGTTGAGAAATTCTCACATCCCGCTGCGGATAAGGAATCCGGATGTTGTAGTGTCGGAACAAGCGGTCGATTTCAAAACGGATTTCCGATTTGTAGATGTTGATGTCCCAGCTTTGATCGGCCCAGAACATGATTTCCATTTGGAGTCCGTTTTCACCGAAATCATTCAAACGTACGCTTACACCACCTGATTTATTCACTTTCGGGTGGCTCAGCACGGCTTGTTTCAACAGTTCACTGACCAAATGCGTATCGCTTCCGTAAGCAACGGTAACCGGAATGCGGAAACGTGAAAGTGTGCTTCCGTGACTCCAGTTTTCAATGTATTCCTGTGTGAATTTGGCATTCGGAACGATGAGAATGTTCCCGTCGCGGGTTTCGATTTGCGTGGTTCGGACGTTGATTTTAATAATCTTTGCCACCATTGGTTCGGAAGATTTTCCGTCGTTGATCTCGACCACGTCTCCCACGCGGATACTTCCTTCAAAAAGTAACACGAGCCCCGAAAACATGTCTTTGAACACATCCTGTAGCCCAAGTCCGATCCCGACTAATAAGGCGGCAGAACCTCCAAGGAAGATTTTCGCATCAACATCCAGAGCGGCTAAAATCCAGATGAATGCGATGATGGTAATGATGTATTTGGCAACCTGGACGTAGACGTATTCGGTTCCTATTTCAGATCTTTTTGCCCGTTTGAACCTCCGCTGAATGAACAGGCGGGCAATATTGAGCATTACCCGTGCACCGAAAATGATCAGGATAACGAAGATGATATTCTCGAAACTGATTTTTATTTTGGATGTACTGATCAGGTTGAAGTCGAGGAATTCCCGGAAAGTCACATCCTCATTATTGATGTTGAAACTCATGACGGAAATGTATCCCGCCAATGCAAATCCACTTTGACTTAAAAGTCTGAGCCAGATGGCTTTTCTTCCTTCCAGGGGAATGTTTGCGGATGCGAGGTAGCGTTTTACGGAACGGCGGAAGAGTTTTTTCAGGACATAGGCTCCGAAAAAAGAAACGGCGATGATGACGATGTTCCACATACAAACCTGGTAAGGTCCCAGCCAAAACAAAAACTCACTCATATCGGGTTAATGAATAATGGTTTGATTCAATTTTCCTGCAATCGACATCTTCACACGCTCCAGAACGATTTGCTCCGAAAGTAAATCGCGCAGTTGCTCATCAGACATGCTTTCGGATAGTTCACCCAATTCTTTCTGGATTTGCTCGATGCGCTGCATGACGCGTAACTTTTTGAATGCGTAGATTCCGTTCATGACCGTTGTTTTCAACTTGTCGATTTCACGGTTGGTGTCTACATTGTATTTGGAAAGCCATTTCGGGCTTAATTCGTATTGTTCGGTTTCAATTTCGGTGATCCACTGCACAACTTCCGGGTTCTCATGACGAAGCCAGAACGATACTTTGTACAGCGTTTTGGAAGCCAAACCGTCCACAATCTGCTGGTACATTTCCTGGAAAAGCGGAAATTGAAAGGTCAGTTCGTCTTTTGTCAATTCGTGATGAATCAATTCCGCCGCGCTGACTTCTACGGTATGTGCCATTCCGTGCTCGTCGATGTGATCGGTTGTAATGGCGAAAATGCCGTATTTCACTAAAATGCGCATCAATTCGTATTCTTCGGCAGCATAAGGTGTTTTTCTCTCTGTTGCGGTCGTTGCCTGTGCTGCAGGAGCTACAAATGTATCTGTTAGTTCCGGGTTTTGTGCAATGGCCGGTTCATCCAGTTCTTTGGCGATCTGGTTTTTGCGAAGCTTGTTCAGTTCATTGATGACGATGCTTTCGTCAATAGCGAAAACACGTGCAATTTCCGCCGTGAAAACGGAACGGGTAATCTGATCCGGAATCAGGGAAATGGAATGAACCACTTCGCGGATAATCTGTGCTTTTTGAAGCGGATCGTTTTTTCCTTCTTCGAGAAGCAGGGAAGTTTTGAAGGTGACAAAATCTTTCGTGTTGGCTTTGATGAAATCCAGTAACTCCGTGGTGCTTACTTTTTTCGAGTAAGAATCCGGGTCGTCGCCATCCGGGAACAGAACGACTTTTACGTTCATTCCTTCTTCCAGGATCAGGTCGATTCCGCGGAAAGAAGCTTTGATTCCGGCTGCATCACCGTCATACAAAATCGTGATGTTTTGCGTGTAGCGCTTGATCAGTTTGATTTGTTCCTTCGTCAGGGAAGTTCCGGAGGAAGCTACTGAATTGGCCACTCCGGCCTGGTGCATCGAAATAACATCGGTGTAACCTTCACACAGGAAACAGTTATCGTATTTGATAATATCGCCTTTGGCAAAGTACAAACCGTAGAGAATTTCACTCTTATTGTAAATGATACTTTCCGGGGAGTTGAAATACTTGGCAATTTTCTTGTCGGTGATCAACGTTCGTCCGCCAAACCCGAGAACGCGCCCGGAAATGGAGTGAATCGGGAACATCACACGTCCACGGAAGAAGTCGAAACTCCTGTCTTCTTTGGTTTTCGTTAAACCGACAGATTCGAGGTATTCTTTTTTGTAGCCTTTTTTCAGCGCCGCTTTGGTGAAGTCGTCACCGGAATTCAAACAGTATCCAAGCTGGAATTTCTTGATGATGTCCGCCCGGAATCCGCGTTCTTCGAAATAGGAGAGACCGATGTTCTGTCCTTCGTTCGTATCATGCATGTTGTGCATGAAATGTTCCTTTGCGAATTCGTTGATGATGTATAAACTCTCACGCTCGGTAATGGCAGCCATTTCCTCAGCGGTTTGCGGTTTATCTTCAGGAACCTGGATTCCGTATTTGTCGGCCAGCCATTTCAGTGCTTCGGGATAGGAAAAGTGTTCTTTTTCCATCAGGAAACTCACCACTGTTCCTCCTTTTCCCGAAGAAAAGCATTTAAAGATTTGTTTTGCAGGAGAAACCATGAATGAAGGTGATTTCTCGTCTACGAACGGACTCAAGCCTTTGAGGTTTGATCCCGATTTTTTTAAGTTCACAAATTCCCCGATCACCTCTTCAATGCGAGCTGTCTGCATGATTTCATCGATAATATGCGGGGGAATGCGTGACATACGATTATATATTCTTTGATCTGCGCGAGCGCTTGTTTTTCATCAAAAGCTTTGCTTTTTCTTATTGAATAATCTCTGTGTTTCCGTAATCTTTTTCAGACAAAAGCGATCCGTCTTCTTTGTAGAATTTCCACAATCCGGACTCTACATCCATGTTGAATTCACCTGTATAACGCATGGTACCGTTCGGGTAGCGCACGAAAATGAAACCGTGTTTTTTTCCATTGACATATTCTGTCATGGAAAGTTCGTTTCCGCGTTCGTCGTAAAAAAACCAGCGACCGTTTCGTTGTTTGTTATCGTCTTGAGGTCCTCTGAACTTAACTGCTTTTCTTCCCGGGTAATATTCCGTGTAAATTCCGTTTTTGATTTCCACCAGGTCTTCTGCGTTCTCTTTTTTAGGAGCTTTTTTTTCTTCTCCACAGCTGCCGGCAGCCAGTGAAACAGAGGCGATGAAAATAAGACCAACTAATTGCTTCATGTGATTTTAATATTAATTCAAAGATACTTAATCCCGATCATTCTCAGGAGGCAAAATGCATTTATCTTTTCACAACGTAAATTCTTCCTGATGGGTTGATTTAATTTAAAATTGAAAAGGGAAAAATATTATTTCGGCTTCACTCAATGCCTTTTTCCGAAAACGCTCAAGAATATTCGTTGAAAGTAAGATGTTGACTGAGCGGAGTCGAAGGCAGTTATTTGTCTCTCGTGACAGTATATTCGACCAAGCCGATCAAGGCTCTTTTGGATTCGGAATCCGGAATATCGGTCAGTAAATCGAGTGCTTCGGTTTTGAGTTCCATCATGCGCTTGTGTGCATATTCGATTCCCCCGGCATCAATAACGAGTTGAATGGCGCGCTGCACGTATTTTTTCTCTTCGTTGTGATTTTTCACAATGTTCATGAGTTCTTTCCGGACCGCTTTATCACTGTGTTGAAGCGCGTAAATAAGCGGGAGGGTTATTTTTCGTTCGCGAATGTCATTTCCGGTTGGTTTCCCAATGTTTCCGGGAGTTCCGTAATCGAAAATATCGTCTTTTACCTGGAATGCCAGACCAACCAATTCACCGAAACGGCGCATTCGGTCGGCCATGTCTTCACGATCCACGGAGGCTGCCGCTGATTCGCAAACCGTTGCAATCAAACTGGCTGTTTTCTGACGGATTACTTCGAAGTAAACTTCTTCCGTGATATCCAGTTTTCGTGCTTTTTCAATCTGGAGTAATTCTCCTTCACTCATTTCCCTTACGGCGCGAGCCACGATCTGCAACGCTCTGACGTTGTCGTTCTCCAGCGAATGGAGTAACACGCGTGAAAGCATGTAATCACCGACCAAAACAGCG
>VFQP010003296.1_pt1 | contig 16616 bp, 9 predicted proteins | sample 3512351 | NCBI WGS metagenome assembly VFQP01 (sample SAMN10412372, study PRJNA504923) | tailings metagenome | isolation source: Relicate 1 Philex TSF1 revegetated site | place: Philippines: Tuba, Benguet | collected 2017-08-29
ACGGTATAAGCCGCCACCAAAACCCAAGCACCCAAAGCCGTTTCTTTATAACGTGCCGAATAAGTACCTGGTGCTACCGTAACGGTACTGTCGGCTCCTATAATACTGGCCGTTTGGGTATTAGTCCATTCATACGCAGCTTTGCCTTTGGGAAGCCTCAATTTTACCGTACCGCTTCCAGTACAAGTATAAGAACCCGCAACAGGTGTGATCGCCACTTGTCCGTGGGTAAAAAAAGACAGTAAACAACTAAAAATAAATACGTAGTAAAACTTGATGCTCATGTTCATATATTCTATTATTTTGCTCTTATCAATTTTTCATTTAAGCGATAAAACCGTTGTTTTATCTTTTAGAAAAACACTTTAAAATCCATCTTAATAAAAAGCAATTAGTAACAAGCAAGAATCTCAATAATAAGATACAGAAAGCCATAATCTAGGCATAAAACCCAACATTATGACCCTACCACACCTTCAATGAAAAAACCTTACTTATAGTATATTAGAGCTATTATTATTGAAAAAGTCACCCTATTCGCCTCATAATAGCTCGGTAGTACTTTATAATAGATAATGTATCGACATCCAAATACAAGCTCAACGATGACTAATACATTATTTGAAATTAATCAAAATTTAGTCAACTATTTCGGGGGTACTCTCTTCTTCTGCTGCTGGCAATGGAGGCTGAGCAGCCTGAAGAGTTTTCCAAAGTAAATCTTTTAATTCAACTAAGCCCTGTTGCATCACCGACGAGATTTGTACATAAGGGATACCCGCAGGTAGTTGGCTTACAATACGTTGTGCATCTTCGTCCGACTCTACCAAGTCCATTTTTGAAATTGCTATAATTCTTTCCTTATCCAACAAGGCTGGGTTATACATTTTCAGCTCATTGAGAAGGATATTATATTCCTCTTCTATATTTTCGGCATCGGAAGGAATCAAGAAAAGTAAGATAGAGTTTCTTTCGATATGACGTAAGAAACGAGTACCAAGACCTTTTCCTTCGGCTGCCCCTTCGATAATCCCCGGAATATCGGCCATAATAAATGACTTAAAATCACGATAAGCTACTACACCCAAATTAGGAACAAGTGTTGTAAAGGGATAATCGGCGATTTCGGGTTTGGCTGCCGACAAAACAGATAATAAAGTAGATTTTCCTGCATTGGGGAAACCCACTAAACCTACGTCTGCCAAAACCTTTAATTCTAAAATAATCCACATATCTTCACCAGCTTCGCCAGGTTGAGAATGGTGTGGAGCTTGATTAGTGGAAGTTTTGAAGTGAACATTACCCAAACCTCCACGGCCACCATGAAACAAAATTACTTCTTGGCCATCTTGTGTAACTTCGGCAAGTACCTCGCCAGTTTCAGGATTTTTGGCAATTGTACCTAACGGCACTTCTATAATCATATCTTCGCCCTGAGCACCCGAACGACGGCCGCCCTCTCCACCTTTGCCGTCTTTGGCAAAAATGTGCTTCTGATATTTCAAGTGTAAAAGTGTCCAGTGTTGAGCATTGGCTCTGAGGATAATATGTCCTCCACGACCACCATCACCACCATCTGGGCCACCTTTGGGGACGTGTTTCTCACGACGAAAATGTGTTGAACCTGCTCCGCCATGTCCCGAACGAACGTTGATTTTTACGTAGTCAATGAAGTTTGATGTCATAATTGTAAATAGCTATGGACAGATTTTGTCCGAAATTATAAAAGTTGGCTTTAGGCGGTTTTCTATTAATAAACTACCTAAAGCCCTCAACAGAACTACCTGTTGCTATCAGTTTATTTTACTGCATCGATGGCAGTACATATATTTGTAAAGATTTCTTCAATCGCACCAATTCCGTTTACTTTTGCTACTTTACCTTGGCCTTCGTAATAGGGTAATACATGAATCGTTTTTGAAAAATACTCATCTATTCTTTTCAATAACTTATCTGCATCGTCGTCGGCACGACCACTAATTTTTTGACGTTCTGCAATACGATTTTTGATTTCGTCCTCATTTACGTCTAATTGAACTACACCACTGATACTTTCTCCATTTTTTTCCAAGAAAGCATCCAAGGCTTCTGCTTGTGGAACCGTACGAGGAAAACCATCAAAAATAAATCCATTGGCTTGTGGATTATTTTTCACTTCTTCTTCCAGCATTTCGATTGTTATCGAATCTGGTACTAATAAGCCGTCTGCAAGTATTTGCTTTACACGCTTACCTAGCTCGGTATCATTGGCAATGTGTCCACGGAACATATCACCCGTAGAAATGTGTACTAAATTGTATTTGTCAATCAATTTGGCAGACTGTGTTCCTTTACCTGCACCTGGAGGTCCAAACAAGACGAGATTTAACATTGGTTTTACCGTTATTTTGTGAGTTGAATATTATGTTTTGTTATAAGAGTTGCAAATTTACAAGAACCACATTGAATTATCAGCTTATCTACTAATAAATTAGCAAAAGGACTTATTTTACAATTCTAAGAATTAACCAATATTCGGTCTTGGTTTTAGTGGTTTATAGTACCAAAACACCTCAAAAAAGGGGTAAACCTTTTATTCTATCGACAAAAAGAAAGCGGAAAACCCTTTTGTCGTGGGTTTTCCGCCAAGGATACTGAACAATTTCAGAGGTCAGATTGTGGATTTATTAAGCTTATTTCTCTTTTCTAAGTCAGCATAACTGGCGAATATATTCGCTAGCTACTTGGGAAAATACTTATGAAGAAAATGAGGGATGTTCAATAAACAATCCTGTATATCTGTTTACCCTAAAAGTTTTGGCTCTACAATGAGCGATTCTCGATCCAATAATATATCATCTTCCTCCTCATTCAGTTCTCTTCTGGTTTTATGAATTTACTTCACTCAAGGCTAGTTTTTGTACTTTTTCTTCTACACCATCCCAGAGTTTTTTACGCATTTCCAAAGCCTTCACCGAATAGTCGATTGCTTCTTGCCACTTGGTAGCGTCGTTGCCACACAATTCTTCTACCATTTGTAGAGCCAAATGGCTATGGTGGTCGCCATCTACTTCGATATGGCGTTCAAGGTAATAGGTAAATTTAGAAATTTTTTCAGGCATTGAAGCATTCAAATCTTTTACCATCGCAATAAACATATCGGGAATGAGGTCTTCACGGCCAAATGTAAATACGGCTGCCTGAATATGAGGCTGATTAGTTGCTATTACCTCAAATGTAAAATTCACAAAATCACGGACGCTGTCCGATACGCCTACTTTTACAAGAGCATCGTTGACCGATACCTTTTGGGTAATCAGGCTCAAAAATTCCTTGATTTGTTCAAGATCGGCATCGGCTTGGCTCATGGCATCCAGATATAGCTCGAAATGGCTCATTCTATTGCCAACTTCATCAACGTCGCTTTCTTCACCATTCACAATTTCGTTGATTAAATAGCGAGTTTGAGCACTTCCTACAGGAATCCAAGGTAACTCGACACACGTAAGGTTACGTTGTAGAGCTTTTAGAATCGACATAAAATCCCACACGGCAAAGATATGATCTTGCATAAAAACCTGAAGGTGGTCGATTTGACTAATACGCTGATATACAGCATGATTGGTAAGTGATTCACGAATCGGGCTAATAGCCTGCTGAATCTTTGTTACTTGTGTATTCATTTCAATAATGATAAGATAAAATGCTATGCCCTTTACATACGTATTTGTTTGGGGAGCTGGATTGTGTGTTCTGTACTAATACTTGCTTTGAATAACCCGTCTAGGGTTCAATTTGTTCTGAGCTTGTATGGGCAATACCCCTTAACTAATGCGAGACCAACTACTATGTTCGGTTCTTTGCGAATCTATTTGTTCTTTTATCATGGCGTGTTGGGGCAGTTCCAAGTCGTGGTCTTCATCCAGAATAGCCTGTGCACATTCTCGGGCTACTTTTAGTATTTCGCCATCTTTGGCCAAATCGGCTATCAACAAATCGACAATACCACTTTGTTGTGTACCCGATATATCGCCTGGGCCACGAAGCTGTAAATCTACATCGGCAATTTCAAAGCCATCGGTAGTACGCACCATAGTATCTATGCGTATTCTGCTGTCTTTCGACAATTTCACATCGGTCATTAATATACAATAACTTTGCTCGGCACCACGCCCAACACGCCCTCTCAACTGGTGTAATTGAGCCAAGCCAAATTTTTCGGCACTTTCAATAATCATTACCGAGGCATTGGGTACATTTACACCAACCTCTATTACAGTGGTAGCTACCATAATTTGGGTTTCGGCTTTTACAAATCGTTGCATTTCAAAATCCTTATCGGCCGATTTCATTTTGCCATGTACAATACTAATATTGTATTCGGGAAATGCCCTTACAATACTTTCGTAGCCATCCATTAGGTCTTTGTAATCCATTCGTTCCGATTCTTCGATAAGTGGATATACAATATACACCTGTCGCCCTTTTTTGATTTCATCACGAATAAAACCAAAAACAGTAAGCCTATGAGCATCATAACGGTGAACGGTTTTGATAGGCTTGCGGCCTTTGGGCAATTCGTCAATCACCGATACGTCTAAATCGCCATACAAAGTCATTGCCAAAGTACGAGGAATCGGCGTAGCCGTCATCACTAAAATATGCGGGTGAATATATTTGTTTTTTTCCCAAAGCTTGGCACGTTGGGCTACTCCAAAGCGGTGCTGTTCGTCAATCACACATAAGCCCAAATTTTGGAACTGAACAATATCTTCTAAAAGGGCATGTGTTCCTACCAGAATTTTCAGCGAACCATCTAATAGCCCTTCATGAATACCTGTTCGAGCCTTTTTGCGTGTAGAACCAGTAAGTTTTTCAATCGAAATACCCAAAGCATCGGCAAAGACTTTGAGCCCTTGATAATGCTGGTCGGCCAGAATTTCGGTTGGAGCCATGATACAAGCCTGAGCCCCGTTGTCGATAGCCAAAAGCATACAAATAAATGCTACGATAGTTTTGCCCGAACCTACGTCTCCCTGCAAAAGTCGGTTCATTTGTTTACCCGAACGCATATCTTCAAAAATCTCTTTGATTACCCTTTTTTGAGCACCTGTTAAAGAAAATGGCAAATGGTTTTCATAAAAATCTTTGAGCAAATATGATTTCTTAAAAATTTGGCCTTCATAATCAACCCTTCTGAGGAGTTTCTGTTTGATTAATCGTAGCTGGTTATAGAATAGCTCTTCAAATTTCAGCCTTCTTTTAGCCTGATGAAGCCATTGTTCTGACAATGGCAAATGAATATTGTAAAGGGCATCTTTTTTGGCAATCAAGCGGTATTTTTTGAGCAAAAACTCTGGCAAGGTTTCTCGGATTAAAGGATACGCATTTTGCAACAAATTACGTTGCATAGTTGCAATAGCCTTTGAGTCGATATATCTTTTGCGAAGCTTATCGGTAAGGCCATAAACAGGCAAAAAGTAGCCCCCTTTTTCGTTGAGTCCTGTTAAAAGCTCCAGTTCAGGATGTTGCATTTGGGGCCTACCTTGAAAAAAAGCAGGCTTGCCAAATAGCACATATTCGGCACCTACACGTAAGTTTTTTTCGAGCCAAGTAATTCCCTGAAACCAAGTAAGCTCTAAGCTACCAGTACCATCGGTAAAAACACCCGTTAGGCGTTGTTTAAAACCCTCTCCTACTTTATCTACATTACGCAGTCGTCCTTTTATTTGGGCATATTCCATGCCTTCGTAAAGCTCGACTATATGATGAAATTGGGTTCGGTCTTCATAACGAAACGGGTAGTATTGAATCAGATCGCCAAATGTAAAAATTTGTAGCTCGGTATTCAATAGATTTCCTCGTTGTGGCCCTACGCCTTTCAGAAGCTCTATTTTGGTATCAAAAAAATAACTTTGCATCATTTCCAACGTAGTATAACTATTTATTTCTCAGGCAAAATTAATGTATTAGCTAAAAAATATAAATTTATTGTATCTTTCATTATTAATTTACTAGCTAAAGCGTTCAATCTGTCTATTCTGCACACTTTTTAGCAAACGTTCTTCACTTAGTAACAGTCTCATAACATCTTATTTATCAATTATAAAGTCAAGTATTTGAAAGAATATTGTAGCGAAGCCCATTTTTAGCACAATTATTGAGCTAAAAATGCCTGAACGCCATCCGCCAAGATGACTCGTCCGCTATTCATAACATTATATCGATTTTAATAAATCCTCATTCATTATGATGAAGAAGGTATTCCTTTGCTCATGTATTTTAATATTATCTATTGCTTTGAACCACAAAGTAGTAGCCTCTTCGCTTGTCGGTGGAAATTTTGAGTTATTAAGTAATGGTGTAAACGGTAGATTCGTACTGAAGCTTCATCTTTACTATGATAAATCAAGTGGCCGCCCTTCGGCTAACGACGATAATCTGAAAGTAGGTATTTTTCAAAAAAGTAACAACCAATTAAAACAAAGTTTGACTCTTACAGCAAGTAGTTTGGTTGGAAATGAACTTACCTATAAAAACGATGATTGTGCCAATTCTCAAAATCTAAAGGTAATTGCGGTAGACTATGAGGCCAATCTGTTGCTTCCCCCCAGTGATTTTACCGACCCCGCAGGCTATTATATTGCCTTAGACAAATGTTGTCGAGCTAGTGTCAGTAATATCAGCAATCCTACTACTACAGGTGCATTGGTATATTTGGCATTTCCTGCTCTTCTGCAAAATAGTGCCGACTTCATCAATTCTTCGCCCAAATTCAAAGCTCCATCGGGCGAGTATATTTGTAAAGGCCAAGCCTTCAGCTATGACTGTGGTGCTACCGATGCCGATGGCGATATACTTAGCTACCAGCTAGTAACACCCTATAGCGGTTCTAGTACGAGTAGCAATCCCAACCCTACTCCTACGGGTACGTCGGGCTTCCCTACGGTAACATGGACGGGCGGCGTTGATGCTACTACGGCTATTCCGGGCAATCCAGCCCTTACTATCAATAATGCAGGCATAATTTCGGTAACAGCTACAACCTTGGGGTCATTCTTGTTTTCGGTAGAAGTAACCGAAACACGCAATGGCGTTGTTATTGGAAAAGTACGACGAGACTTTGCCTTCAAGGTAATAGATTGTACGGCTGCGGCTCCACCTGTAGCTACTATTTTTGACGACTACAGCACAACGCCTGTTAGTACAGCCAATGTTTGCGAAAATGGTTTTGTACAATTATCTACTACCAACAATTCAAACTATAGCTATCAGTGGCAGAAAAACGGCCTTGATGTATTGGGAGCTACCACCTACGACTTCAAAGCTGAAGGGGCAGGTACTTATACCGTTCAGGTAAGTGCCAAAACAGGTTGTAGCAAAGCCAGCACATCGTCGCCAACAACACTAACACAAATTGCAGGCGAAGACTTAACGATTGATTTGAACTATACCAACAATTGTGGCCAGTTTACTTTGATTGTTGTACGTACAGATGGTATGCCTTTTACCAATGCTAGCAGATTTGTATATCGTTGGTCAAATGGCATTGTTAATGTGGCTCTTAGAGCAAGCAATACCCCTGCCAATGCTGGCGATTACAGCGTAATAATGACACCCACATCGCCATCGTCTTGTAAATACATTATTCGCAAAACGATTCCTTATTCGCCTGCACCCAATGCTACTATTACTACGAGTAATGGTACAAATGAGTTTTGTGTAGGGTCACCTTTTAAATTAAGTGGCAACTTGGGCGGTGATTATAATTATGAGTGGACTAGAAACTTTAGTGTAGTACAAAATGGTATCAATCATGAGCTGAATGTAACTACTTCGGGAACGTACTCGCTCAAAATCTCTAACCGAGTAGGTTGTACAGCTACATCGACACCACTGACTATCACCTCAAAAAATATTACTCCTGTTACTTTTGGTGCAATCCCTCCTGTATGTACCGATGGCTCGCAACAAATCAACCTCAGCCAATATATTACGCCATTCGATGCTACCAATGGGGTTTTGTCGGCTCGTTCAATCAATATTTCAAGTACTATTGACAGTAAAGATTTTGGGGTTGGTACATTTCCTATTACTTATACGTTCAACAACCCCAATGGCTGTAAATCAACAGCAACCAGTAATTTATTGATTGATATAGCACCAAGGGTTACATTGGGCAATGACGTATTGCTCGAAGATGGCCAATCGGTTCAGTTGAGTAGCACTTTGGCAAATACAAATCTGAGCAATTTTACTTTAGCGTGGAGTCCTGCGTCGTCGCTGAGTAGTACCAATACACCAAGTACAATGGCATCGCCTACTACCACTACCACTTATACTTTAAAAGTTACGAATAATACATCGGGATGTAGCAAAACCGATGATGTAGTGGTATTTGTGACAAAAAAAATCGCTAATTCTTTTACACCAAACGAAGATGGCCTAAACGACTTCTGGGATTTATCGGACCTTATTACCGACCACCCCAATGCTTATGTGAGAATATTTAATAGGTGGGGGAACCAAGTATTTTCGACCCGAAATTATACTACAGACCCTTTTAAAGGTATCATTGATGACTATCAACTCAAAACCAGTACCTATTATTATATTATTGAGTTGAGAGAAGACTGGCCAAGCATGACAGGTTACCTTACCGTAGTAAGATAAGTAATGCTTTTAGCAAAGGGTATTGCTGGATCAAGGAATTTGTATAATTTTACAAGTACCTTTATCTAACAATACACCTTTATTTCGTTTTATACAGAAATAACAAAGCTTTATTCTCTAACTGATAACCTGCACTGGGATGAGACAAAAATTCTATAAGCTATTTTTCTTTTGCCTTTTCATTTCCTTACAAAGCTTTTCGGCCGACCCTTATATGGGTGGTTATTTGCAGTTGAGTAGAACCAGCTCTAATAACTATACACTCAATCTTCATTTGTATGTATCTCAAGCCGATCAGAATAATGCTAATAACTTGGCCAATGGATTGCTTACCAGTAACTTTGTTGCCAAAATATATCGTAAAAGAGATAATGCCGATGTTACCAGCGATGCCAATGCTACGGGGTTATTAAATCTTACTCCACGCTCGCTCACGGGTACGTCGTTCAATTATCCATCTCCGCCAGCTTGCTCAAATCCCAATGATTTAAAATCTACTGATATATTACTTAGTTCTAATATTACCCTCGACCCTACCAAGTTTAATGATATTCAGGGATATTATGTAGTAGCCGAAACTTGCTGTAGAAATCAAACCTTAGCCAATGTACAAAATCCGGGCAACGAAAGTATGTTGTTTTATTTGTCATTTTCGCCATCTACTATTACTAACTCAACGCCTGTAATCAGGCAACCTGTCGGAAGTTATTTTTGTCTAAACAACTCAGTAACTCTGGCATTACCTGCAAGCGATGCCGATGGCGACCAGCTCGACTATTCATTAGGAACACCCTATCGGGGCTACAGCACCCCAACAGCCCCCTTGGTATTACCAGCCTTGAACAACCCACCAGAAGTAGCTTGGGCATCGGGCTTCAATGCCACCAGCCCGCTACCCTCCACGCCTGCGGTATCTATCAATACCAGCAATGGTAATGTTAGCTTTAAAGCAACCTCTGTTGGGGTATATGCTATTACGCTGATTGTGAAAGAACGAAGAGGTGGGTCTATTTTGAGTGAAACTCATTTGGAGTATCAAATTATTGTAAAAGATTGTGGTACACCCGAACGCCCAAGAATTTTTCTTGAAGGAGGTAACCCAACGGTTCATGTCAATCCACTACAACTATGTACCAATAGCTTCAGGGTACTCGAAACACAAGCCAACCCCAATTATACTTATACATGGTACCATAACAATATTGCTGTACCTAATAGCAATACCAACAAACTCAGAATAAATGCCACTGGCGACTACAAAGTAACAGTAAACGACCCTACAGCCAGCTGCTTGAATACCCAAACCTCGGCAGATACCCGTGTTCTGCCATTGGTGGGCATTACTCTCAATACCAGTACTTCGTTGGGCAATACCATTTGTGAAAACCAAGCTCCAGGTACATTGTCGGCCACAATAAGCGGTGGCAATGCCAATGATTATTCTTTCAGCTGGACGATCGATGGTACTAATTTCAACAGTAATCAAAATGTACCCTACCGCATATCAGGAACTTACAGGATTCTAGTAACACAAAATGCCGTTCCTAACTGTACTTACGACAAAGAAGAGGTTATTGTAGTAAACCCATTGCCTGTAGCAACGATTAATAATATTACAGGAAAAACTTCTGCATGTGATGGCGAAAAAGTTCAATTAGAAGCTATTACCGAAGCTACAAGTACATTTATCTGGAAAAAAGATGGTATTAACTTTTCTACCAATACCCAAATAGATATTACAACAACAGGTAATTATTCTCTTACTGTAACGTCCGACAAAAACTGTGTTAAAAATGCCCCTGATGTCAAGGTAGACGTCTACCCGATTCCAGTAGTAAGTTTTGCCCCGATTTCGCCATTTTGTAGTACCGCCAACAGCCAGAAAGATTTAACTAGCCTTGTTCAGCCACAAGCATCGGGCGGTGTTTTTTCAGGAAAAGGAATGAGTGGCTCGGTGTTTAATCCTATACTGGCAGGCTACGGCCGATGGCCTATTACTTATACCTTTACTAGCTCGGACGGCTGTTCTAACTCAGCCACTAGCGATGCCGTTGTTGATATTACGCCAGTAGTAAAGCTTGGCAACGACCTCACTATTTATAGAGGCGACGCCATCAAAATCAATGCAGGTGGTAGCCAAGGAGCTGATTTTACCTATACGTGGTCGCCTACCGATGGACTTGCCGCTCCTATTGAATTCTCGCCGATGGCTTCGCCTACTGCTACTACTACTTATGTATTGGAAGTATCTTCTACCAGAAGTAATTGTAAAGCCAGTGCCGATATTGTCGTAAATGTATTTCCTAAACTAAAAATCCCTAATACTTTTACCCCCAATAGCGACCGTATCAACGATACATGGGAAATAGAAGGCGTGGAAGAATACCCCGAAATAGAAGTGAAAATATTTAACCGCTGGGGCAATGAGATTTTCTATTCGCAAGGGTACAAACAGCCTTTCAATGCTATTAAAGATGACCAAAAATATCCTTCAGGAACATATTATTATGTTATCAAGCCCAATGTAAACCTACCTGCCGAAACGGGTTATCTAACGATTGTGAGATGATTTGATAAAATTGAGCATATAATGAACCAAGTAATAAGTAAATTTGTGAACTAAATACGGTTCTCTATAAATACTCAGGAATTAAGGTATATAGCAAAAGTTAGCATATCATTGCTCCTATGATTATTTCCAAGTAATTGTCCTCAATAGATTCTATTTTTACCATTATCGAGTTAGGCCGTTGCTGATTAGTATATGCCATATCAGCAAAATACCTCAACTTGATAATGTTTTCCAAAATTGGACACTTACTTACTTGGGGCATTTGTATCTTTGTAGACCTTATCCTTTTACACACTTGGTTAGTTTCCGTATACTTCCCTCAATATGACAGGCTTACTCGATCAGCACTTCGAAGAAAATAATATAGTATTAAGTCAGGTCGAAGACCTTATCAATTGGGCACGGCTCAGCTCGCTTTGGCCTATGGGCTTTGGTTTGGCTTGCTGTGCTATCGAAATGATGCAAACGATGGCATCGGGCTATGACCTCGACCGCTTTGGGGTTTTTCCTCGCCCCTCGCCTCGCCAGTCCGATGTTATGATTGTAGCAGGTACGGTTACATTCAAAATGGCCGACCGTATCCGTCGATTGTATGAACAAATGCCCGAACCCCGTTATGTCATTTCGATGGGTAGTTGCTCTAACTGCGGTGGCCCTTATTGGGAACATGGCTATCACGTTGTAAAAGGCGTTGACCGCATTATTCCTGTCGATGTGTATGTATCAGGGTGTCCGACTCGCCCAGAAGCGTTGATTGGGGGCTTTTTAAAATTACAAGAAAAGATTCGTCAAGAAACACTGGTTGCTCCAAAAGCCATTTTGGAAATGGAAGAAGAAGAGGCTCGCAACCAAAAACCTGACTTTGCCATAGCCTAAAGCAAAATGTCATTCACATTATTAGAAATATACGAAAACTGAGGTATTCACTCGAATTTAGGATGACAGAATGGGCTGAAATACCCGTTTCGTTCATTCATAAAGGTAGCATAAGGCTAATCATTCTGAAAGCAAAGAGCCGCCCTCTAACGCTTTTCCATTATTCGTTCACTACTAGATAACTATTGATAGATGACAATCTCAGAAATTAAACATATTCTTATCGAACAGTTGGGTGCAAGCATCATTCTTCAAGAAGACCACCAATCTATTACTGTTCCAGTGGCACAAATTGCCGATATTTGCCAGATTTTGTATCAGCACGAAGATTGCTATTTCGATATGCTATCGTGCCTTACGGCTATAGACAATGGCGAAGCCAAAAATACCATGGAGGTAATATACAACCTTTATTCGATTCCTTACGAGCATAAAATTATGCTAAAAGTGGTATTTGACAGAGCCCTTCCCAACGAGGCTGCTCCGCAAGTTCCAACGGTAAGCCATATCTGGAAAACAGCCGATTGGCATGAAAGAGAAGCTTTTGACTTGATGGGAATACAATTTAGCAATCACCCCGACCTCCGCAGAATTTTATTGCCCGAAGACTGGGAAGGCCATCCACTCCGTAAAGATTATCAAGCACAAGAATATTATCATGGGATTCAGGTTAAGTACTAATCTATAGCCCATTTCTTTTATTAACTCACATAGTTTTGAAAACATATCTTCGCATTTTACAATATACTCAGTCTTTGAAAAAGTATATTGTGCCTTATTTTATTTTATCGCTACTTGCGAGTTTATTCGGAATCCTCAACTTTACGTTATTGATTCCTTTGCTCAACGTGCTATTTAATCAGGTAGCACCCAAGGCCGTTGAAATGCCCTCTTTTTCACTTACAGCCTCTTATTTCAGCCAATCGTTCAATTACTTTTTTTATGTAATGTTGCAGCAATATGGCCGTATTGGGGCTTTACAATATGCCTGTGGAGCTATTATTGTATCGGTATTTTCGGCAAATGTATTTCGTTATTTTTCTCAAAGAATGCTCAAAACAGTCGAAGCCGAAACCATTGCATCACTCAGACAAGCTGTTTTTGAGAAAACGGTTAGCTTACATTTGGGTTTTTTCAACAACGAACGCAAAGGCAACTTGATGTCGCACCTTACTACCGATATTCAAGAAATAGAAAATTCTATTGCTCGTGCTTTTACGGCTTCGCTCAAAGAGGTTTTTTCGTTGGTAATGTACTTTGTTTTTTTGTTTAGTTTGTCTGTAAAACTCACCCTATTTTCTATTCTTATTTTGCCTATTTCGGGCGGTGCTATTGCTACTATTACCCGACGGCTACGCCGAAAAGCTCAGGAAGTTCAAGAAAACTTGAGTAGTATTATTAGTACCCTCGACGAGATTTTTGGAGGAATGAGGGTTGTAAAAGCCTTTAATGCTGAAAAAACCATTACCAAACAATTCGCACAACTCAACGATACCTACAAGCGGTCGGTATTACGAATGGTGTATCGTCAAGAAATGACATCTCCTACTTCCGAAACCCTTGGCGTTATTGTCGTTGCTGGTATTTTGCTATATGGTGGCTCGTTGGTAATTAATCATGAGGGAGGCTTTGATGCTGCTACTTTTATAGGATATATTGCCCTTTTCTCGCAAGTTCAACGCCCAGCTAAGGTAATTGCCGATGCTTTTAGTGGTGTGCAACGAGGCGTGGCATCGGCCGAAAGAATTATCGAACTGATGGATACTCTGCCCACCATTCAAGATAAACCCAATGCTATTACACTTCCAGCTTTTGAAAAAGGTATTGAGTTTAAAAATGTAGGATTTAGTTATGATGGCGAAAAACAGATTTTAAACAATGTTTCGTTTACGATTCCTAAAGGCAAAACTATTGCCTTGGTAGGTGAGTCGGGAGGAGGAAAATCTACTTTGGCCGACCTTGTTCCTCGTTTTTATGACCCTACACAAGGGCAGATTTTGTTGGATGGAATTGATTTAAGAGACATTTCGGCCGAATCGCTTCATAATCAAATGGGTATTGTAACTCAGGAATCTATTTTGTTTAACGATACCATCGAAAATAATATCGTATTTGGCAGTATTGCAACAGAAGCTCAAATTATTGAAGCGGCTACTATTGCCAATGCTCATCAGTTTATCAGCCAAACAGCCGAGGGGTATCAAACGGTTATTGGCGACCGAGGTAGCCGCCTTTCGGGTGGACAACGTCAACGCTTGAGTATAGCTAGAGCTGTATTGAAAAACCCTCCTATTTTGATTTTAGATGAAGCTACTTCGGCATTAGATACTGAGTCGGAAAAGTTGGTTCAGGAAGCCCTCACCAATTTGATGAAAAACCGTACTACGCTAGTAATTGCCCATCGCCTTAGTACAGTACAAAATGCCGATAGCATTATTGTTATTAGTAAAGGCCAAATTGTAGAACAAGGTACACACGAAGAGCTCCTCCAAATACCCAATGGCTATTATGCCAAACTTAGCAATATGCAAGGAAACTAGATAGCTGTAAATGAGCAAATTGAGAGTTATTCGTCAGATTAAGCTCTTCATATAGAACACTCCTCAACAAAGTGTATAAGTTAAAAGTGACAGGGTTTTAAAACCTCGTTACTTTTAACTTATACACTTTACAAGATACAAAAATCTATGAGAAGCATTAATTTTTCCCTAGCCAAACTGCCATCGGTTTAATATCTCGGTGTCCCCAAACTACATAAGGAACCATCTGAATAGGCACTTCTTGTTTTCCTTCGTTGGTATTTATCCAGCCTTTTCCTTTCAAAACGGTTACTCCGTTCAATAAATCTTTTTGATATTCTGCTGTCAAAGGGGCTTGTGCGTTCAAGGAAATATCTAAAGCGTGATTGTTATTGTCTTGTGCTTCTACGCAAAATAACATTGGCCCTCTTTGAACAGCTACTTTATTCACGTTCGCTTTGATATTGGCATTACTTGTCAAAGTTTTGTTTTCCATCGGGAAACTGATACTTACTTTATCGCCACTTTTCCAAGCATGATTTATCAGTGCATAGCCATTTTCTATTTTATAAGTAACCGCTTTTCCGTTTAGTTTAATGATGGTTTTGGCAGATGAAGTAGCGTTGAAATAATACAAATCACTCGGTACGGCTTCGTTTTGCGACCAACCCGGAATACGAATACGCAAAGTAGCAGGCGTTAACTTTGACGTTTTAACTGATAAATTTACATCGCCACTCCAAGGATAATTGGTCGTTTGGGTCAATTGAATGGTTTGATTTTTTACTGCTAAAGTCGCCTCTGAATTCATAAATAAGTTGACAAAAACGCTATTGTCTTTTACAGCATACACATAACCCGAAACCGAAGGTACAAATCTTGAAAGATTGGAAGGACAACATGAACAATCAAACCATGGACTGCGACAAGTAGCTCCTTGATTGAATTTCTCTTTTCCATCAAATACAAGTGGATTTGGATAAAAGAATTTGTCTCCTTCTAAAGACAAACCCGACATCAAACCATTGTACAAAGTTCTTTCTAAAACGTCCATGTATTTAGATTCGCCATGCAATAAAAACATACGGTGATTCCAATAAACATTGGCAATGGCCGCACAGGTTTCTGCATAAGCGTCGTTTGGTAAAGCATAGGCAACATCAAAACCTTCGATGCCATGTGCAGCACCCAAACCTCCAGTCACATACATTTTTTTGCTAACAATATCTTCCCAAAGTTTGTCTATCGCCTTGAGGTACGCTTTATCGCCCGTAATGGCTGCAATATCAGCCATCGACGCATACATATAAACTGCACGCACAGAATGCCCTACGGCTTCATCTTGCTGAGTTACAGGCAAGTGGTCTTGTGAATAAGCAGGACTATCGAAGTCGGTCTTTTTACCTGTAAGTGGCTGATGACCACGTCGTTCAAGCAATAGTTTTGCTAAATCAAGGTACTTTTTATTATTGGTTACTCTGAATAATTTAATCAAACCCAGCTCTATTTCCTGATGCCCCGAATAGCTTTGTAAACCCTTATTGAAACATAAATCATAAATCAAATCTGCATTTTTAGTGGCAATATTCAAGAATGACTTTTTGCCCGTAGCAACATAATGGGCAACCGCCGCTTCGTACATGTGACCAGCGTCATAAAATTCGTGGCTCATTTTTTCACCCAAAAATCTACCTTTAGGGTCATAAGAACAACATTGGAATTTGTTGTAATCATTCGCTTTCAAGGTCCAAGCAGTATATAAATAGCCATCATCTTCCTGAGCAGCAGCTATATACGAAATTACTTTATCCAAATAAGCGTCCAATTTAGGATTACGTTCGTTCATCAAAGAGTATGAAGCTCCTTCGATGATTTTATAAACATCCGAATCATCGAAACCAAAACTTCCTTTGAATTTTCCTTCTTGTAGCCCGCCAGCAAAAATAAAATTATTGATTCTACCCGTTTCCTCGCATTTCTGAAAAGCATAAGGAATC
>VFQP010003297.1_pt1 | contig 16612 bp, 16 predicted proteins | sample 3512351 | NCBI WGS metagenome assembly VFQP01 (sample SAMN10412372, study PRJNA504923) | tailings metagenome | isolation source: Relicate 1 Philex TSF1 revegetated site | place: Philippines: Tuba, Benguet | collected 2017-08-29
AGAGGTCACGCTCAGGGCCGCACCTGGCCGTGGGGAATAGCGCGTGCTCCAGCGTGCATCGCTCGCAGCGGCACACAAAGCCAAACTGCTGCGCCAGCGCCTGGCGCCGCGCCGCCACGTGCGCGAAGCGCAGGTCGCCCAGGTAGCACGTGGTGAGCTGCTCGCCCGCCAGCAGCGGCCGCGCCGCGCGCACCAGCATCCACCCGCCCACCATCAGGTGCACCTGTGTGCACACCAGCACGGCAGGGGTGGGAGAGCACAGCTTGCCTGCGCATTCTGCAGCAGTGCCTTTCTCGCTGCCCACGGCACACAAGGACGGCCACGAGGGTTAGCATCCACCCGCCCACCATCAAGTGCACCTGGGCACGCGCAACCGGCAAGCATGTCACCCAGTCCACGCAACTCTTTCAACACGCACGACGCAGCGCAAGCGCCGTGCCGTGGAGAGGAGGCAGCGCCTGTGTGGGTGCCCCCCAAGCGCAAACGCGGCAATGACAGCGGCCCGTTCCGTTGATGCAAGCCGCACACACACACAGCGGCGGCTCTGGCCTGGGCGCCTGGCGCCACACACATGTTCAACCTCGCTCCCTGGTGCCGTGCCACCACGGCCGTGCGCCAGCCCGGCGTCTTCAAGCGCGCTGCTTGCACACAGAGAGGGCGCATGTGCGCAAGGGCTCACCGTGTTTGGCGCGCACGAGTGGTTGATGAGCGCGAACTCTGGCCACAGGCCGCAGTAGGACTGGCGCGGCTCCTGCTGCCTCAGCGCGCACAGCGCGGCGTCCTCGGCGGGCTCCGACACGAGCGTGCACGCCAGTGCAGCGGCCAGCGCCTCCTCGCCCAGCTGCTGTTCCTGCAGCGCCGGGCCTTGGGCGCTTGCCTGGGCGGCATCAGGGTGAGGGAGCGCAGCGGGACACGTCGGGCGCTGGGCACGAGGGACGAGGACTCAGCACTGGAATGGAGGGGCGAGGAGGGAAGGAAGCTGTGTGCGGGACGGTCGCCCGGATCCCCCGGCGGCAGGCGGGTGCTGTGGAGCTCACCGGCTGCTGCGCAGGTGGGTCTTGCGGGTGGTCGCGCTGAGCGTGAGGGGTGGCGGCGGGCGGGAGCAGGGTGAGCGGCCCGTCCGCCGCCTCTGCTACTGCTTCTGCGGCGGCAGTGGCTGGCTGCAGTGGTGAAGCGACGGCGGCACCACCAGGCTGCTGTGGCTTGGGCGCCGGCAGTAGGGGCAGAGGCGAATGCGCCTCTGTTTGTGGTGCCGCCGGGGCGTGCCAGGAGCCGTCGAGCAGCTGCTGCAGCTCCTGGCACTGCTCCAGCACGGAGGGAGCGTCGCCGTCCTCCCCCTCTGGCACGGCGCTGTTGCGCTCCGCGCCGCCGCCCGCTTCCGCAGCGCCCCGGCCGCGGTCGCGTGCTAGCAGCTGCAGCCACCTGAGCTTCGCCGCGTCCAGGTCCGGCAGCGCGGAGCGCAGCTGCTCGCGCACGGCGTCCTGCTCCGGGATCTGCTGCTCGGGCCCGTAGGCCACCACCAGCGGCGGCACGGCGAGCAGCAGGTCGCCCGTGCGCACGTCCGCCGTCGCAACCAGCCCAGCGCCCATGCCTGCGCGCATGCGCGTGTCACGCTGCCTCTAACACGCCGCGTTTCATGGCGTGTTGATGAGCCGGCGGCCGGGCACGCGCCGCGCCGCACGCACCTGGCGCCGGCGCCACCTGGACGGGCCCCACTGTGCGAGGCGGCGTGTACAGCTGGCTCTGGTAAAGCTGCCCCAGGTCCAGCGTGGCGCTGGGCTGCGCCTCCTGCAGCGCTGAGGCGGCGGGGCGGTGGTGCCATGCGCGCCGGCGGCTGCTGCTCACGTGCGTGGCCACCGGCGGCCTGCGCGCCACTGGCGGTGCTGCATGGAGGGGCTGCTGCATCATCGAGCCGCGTCGAGCTCCCGTGCTCAACGTGCTCGCCGCCGCCCACCCAGGGGCAGGTCCTGGCGTGCTGCTCAGGCCTCTCCTCTCGACCACGCGGCAGCAGGAGCTAGTGCTTGCGACAAAGACTGCTGTCTTCGCTGCGTATCTAACGTTGTCTTGCAGAGGTGGCGGCATGCACGGAGGGTCACGAGGGCGCCAAGGCGAGCAGCGGCGACGCCAGGTCGCGCAGCACGCCGCTTGCGCCGTCCAGCAGCCAGCAATGCCGCACCACCACCTCCTCCTCCTCCTCTCCCTGCGCGACCCCCACCGCGCGGCAAGGCTGCCCGTGCACCACCGCCAGGTGGCACCGCCCCGCCGCGCGCGTAGCAACCGCCGTCGTCGGCGACGACGGCGGCGACAAGCCGCACCCCGGGCTCCCAGGCCCCCTGTCGCCCAGGCCGCCAATGGCGCCGCCGTGCGTGGGCCAGCTGGCCAGGCAAGGCCCGTGCGGCACCACCCACAGCTCCAGCAGCTGCCTCCGCACCGCATGGATCGCCAGCACCAGCGCCGTCCGCTGCTGCCGCCGCCATGCCGGCCACTGCGCTGCCCACGCCGCGCCCCCCTCCTCCTCCCCCTCCTCCTCCTCCTCCTTGTCCTCTTGCCGCTGGTGCGGGCCGCCGTCGCCCGCCGGTTTCCCCGCCGCGCTGGCGGGGCCGTCCATGCTGAGGTAAGGCAGCTGTGAGTCATCCGATGGCCAGGCGGTTAGCGGCAGCCCTGCCGACGGCGCGGGCGACGGCGACGTCGGCGGCTGCAGCGGCGAGACGCCATGCTCTGGCTGCTTGTGGTGCTGGTGCTGCTGGTGCTGTGGGGTGGAGAAGGCGGTGGCGCGCCCGCCGCCCGCCGCGCCCGTGCGCCGCTGCTTGGGCGGAGGGGAGGGCGTGCGGGGGTCGGGGGAGCCGCGGGGCGGGGCGGCGGCGGGCGCGGCGTCGCCCTGGACGAGGTGCTGCAGGCGGCGGGTGCACCAGCTGCGCGGCACCTCGAGCCAGCCGCACTGCGCGTCCCGGTACCCCTAAACCACGGGCGAAAAAAGCAATGGCAAGAAAAGCACGAAAGGATGGTGATGGGATGCTGAGGAAGCGGCCTGAGTCAAGGGAAGGATACATGGCGCGCAGGCGGGCACCGGGAAATGAGTCACGTGTGAGCGGGTGAGGCAGGCGTGTAGCATGGTGAGCGGTGCGGAGTGCGTTTCTGCACTTGTGCAATGCTGTGCTGGGGCCGCTTGCCGTTATGCGCTGCGCGACCTCAGATACGCCCGGAAGCTCCGCCGAGCTGTCCCAAAACAGACGCAAATCCCGACACGCACACACGCACACACGCACACACGCACAGCGCACCTTCCACATGCGGAGCAGCGTGAGCTTGGTGCCGTCCAGCAGCAGCACGCGGCCCAAGGAGTCGCACGCCGCCACCAGCCCGCCGCGCGGCGCCGGCAACAGCGCGCGCAGCACGCGCGGCGCGTCGTGCCAGGCGCCGGCGGGCGCGGCGCCGCCGTGCTGCTGCGCCCCATGCGAGGGCTCGGCGTGCACGGCCAGCGGGGGGTGCGAGGGCGGGCCGCCGGGCAGGCGGGTCGGCGCGAACAGCGGGGCCATGATGAAGCCCTTGATGCCTGCAGTTGTGCAGAGAGGCAGGAGACCAGGCAAGCGCGGGTGCTCTGGTGCTCACCAGCGCAACCCCGGCTTTCATTCCCTTAGCAGCCCTTCCTGGCAGCTGAGAGCACTTGTCACTGGCAAAGGCCACCGAAGGCGTTTCTTCCTGTGGTACCCTCTCTGGCTGCTCTCTGGCAGGCAGGGGCAGTCATCACGTGCCACGCACCTCGCGCGATGGCGGCGGGGCCCGCGACGACGGACCCGCCGGCGTGGCGCGCGAGCGTGAAGACGTCAGAGGCGAGCGAGGTGGCGGCGCCAATGGCGGCTCCGATGACGGAGCGCCCGCCGCCCGACACGCGGAGCTCCATGGCGGTGAGCGTGGGGGAGGCGCCCGCTGCGCGTGGGTAGGGGCGGTGCGCGGGACACAGCAGGGCGCGTCGTGGCGTCGTTGAGGGCGGGTGCAGTGGCCAGTTTGAGGGTGGCGCCCGCTGCGCTGTGCCGCGCACGGCGCACGCATTCTTCAGCCACAGCATCGGGACACGCCGTCCAGCAAAGGAGACTGAGCGCAAGTGACATGTCCCGCGCGAGGCGCACACCGCTGCAGGCGCCTGCCACTCCAGCATGCCGGCGCACGAGGGCGCCCGGCGACCCCCGGAAGGCAGGCAGAGCCAAGCGCACAGGGGGCGGGTGGGGAGGGACGGCGCGCGAGAAAGGCATGGGAGGAAGGGGAAGCAGCGCGGCGGCGCACCTAGCAGGAGCGTGTTGGCGGCCGGGTGCGCGGGGCTGGCGCTGGCGGGCGCGTGGCCCCGGAGCACGGCGTACACGTCGGGTGGCCGCTGGCCCGCGCACAGCGCCACCTGGTGGTGCTGCGAGGCGCGCGGCAGCTCCCACCGGTGCGTCTGCAGCGGGCCCACCTGCGGCAAGCAGAGCAGGCAGAAGGAGCAGCGCGATTGCGCCCTCGTCGGCTGTCCAGGCGTGGGGCTTGCCCGTGCGGGCGGCCTTTGTGCAGGGACGAGGGAGCGTGCGTGACCTGCATTGCGTCATGGCATCGCCCTCGCGTGCAGACGTGAACACACCTGCGCGTCGCTGTGCGCTGGCGGCGCCGCCGCACCGGCCCCCAGCGCCCCTCCAGTGGCGGCCGCGGCAAACGGTGTCGCCTGCGGGGCCGGTGGCCCCGCTCCCGCCGGCGCGCCCGCCGCCGGGCCGCCGCGCTGACTGCCTGCTCCCCCTCCCCCTCCCCACCCCATGTAGTATCCCCGCGCCCTGTGCGGGTGTTGGTGGTGGTGCTGCTGCGCCCTGACGTGGGCCTGGCAGGCCTGCCAGCAGGCCAGCAGCGCGGCGCCGGGCACTTGCACCACGCAGTCGGGCGCCAGCAACGTCAGCTCCTCCTGGGGCCGCCCGCTGTCAGGTACGCTCGTGCCTGCACCCACGCCAAGCATGACGGCCAGCCACGCACGTAAAAAACGCAGGAGGCGCTTTGCGCGGCGACTGCTGCTGCAGCCTGTGGGGGGGCCGCTTGGCAGAGGCGCGTGGCGGCTCACCCTGCCCCGCCGGCCTCCAGCTCATGTGCTTGAGCGGGCCCAGCGCCAGCCGCTGCCTGAACAGGGCACGCCCCGCCGGGTCGTGCACCTGCAGGAACCCCGACGCGTCCCCGACAAGCAACACCACCACGGGCTCCGGCTCCGCCCCCGCCGCCCCCACTGCCGCAGCTGCCGCTGTCGAGGACGTCCCGCCGCCCAGCTGACTGCCGACCGCCCCATCCGGCGCGCCTCGGCCCTCCGCAAACGCCACCACGCCGGACGCCGACGCCGCCCGAGTGGGCACCGCCGCCGCCGCGGGCGAGAGCCTCGCCCACACCATGCACGTGATGTCGCCCTCGCTCAGCGAGGAGCAGCCCATGAGCGTCTCAAACCCAGGGTCCCCAGCCCCGTCCGAGTCAGCCCCGCCCCCACCGCCGCTGCCGCCGCCGCCCATGCTGTTCCAGAGGTAGGTGCCCAGCCCTCCGCTGCTGCTGCGCTGCTGCAGGCGGCGGCGCTGCTCCTCGCGCTCGAGGCGCTGCGCCTCGGCGGCCGCCGCCGCGTGGCGGGATGCGGGCGTGGGCGGCGCGCCCAGCAGGCGGAAGACGGCCAGCTCGTTGTGGTGCGCCACCGCCACCGACGCCCTGCAAGCCGGCACACCATGGCCGCGCGAGAGAAGGGGGCTTGCCTACGGCGTAATGATGGGCTGTGGGCGGAGCGCTGCGTGAGCCTGCTGTCGTGAGTCTGGCAGGCAGGGTCACGCTCACAGGTCTGGGTGCACGGCCAGGCGCAGTCCGGGCGTCTGCAGCCAGTCGCCTCCATCTGACGCTGCGCCTGGGTGCTGCAGCCCCCCGCGCAGCGCAAAGTAGCGGCACACGTCGTCCACGGACAGGCGAGGAGGCGCTGCGGCCCACTGGCGCCGTCGCGCGCGGGGCGGTTGGTGCTGCAGTTCAGGTTGGATGGTGCCGTGGGCAGGCTGCTGCTGCACGGCCACTGCAGCCTGGGGATCGGTCATCACACAGTCCTCAGCAGCAGACAGGCATCCGAGCACACTAGTCATGCGCATGCTAAAGCTCCGCGGCTTGGCTTGGAGCGGCTCACAGTGCTCCTAGCGCCGCGCAGATTGTCCCCACAGCACAGCTGTACTGCCCTGCTGCTGTCGGAGCGAGCAAGCAGAGCCGCTCGCGTGCAGCTCGGCCTTAGACGCGGGCCCTCAGTCGAAAGAGAGCCAGAAAGGCCGGCCAGGGAGCAAATGGTGAGCTTCATCTGATGCTGGCTGCAAGGCCTCGGAGGCTCCTTCGACGGGAGTCGCAGGCGCACCTTCCGCCCGGCCCAACCTGCCGCGTGCCTGCTCTCGCGCGACGATGCCCGCAACGCATCGCGCTCGCAGGCTCAGTCCGCTGCTCAGTCAGAGGTGGAGGCGACGCTCTCGCGGATACAGTCGCACAAGGTCCGGTACATGCTGCTCTCGTGCGCACGGCAGCTCGGCAGCAAGCTCACGCCGTCTCGCACACTGCATGTGCTGCACGCACGCAGGGCGTGCTGGGGACAGTCATTGTCAACAGCGCAGGCCACGCCGTCCGCAGCACGCTGGACGTGAGTGCCGACGCATCGCGGGGCCGCGCAACCGCACCACCATCACCAACGGGGACCAGCAGGTGCCTCACCAGGCTTGCATGGGGGTCCTTCTTGCGTGCAGGACTCGCTGACCAAGGCGTACGCCGAGCTCATCCCCAGCCTAGCCGAGATGGCGCGCAACCTGGTTCGCGACCTGGACCCCCAGGTGAGGCGGGGAGCGCAGGAGAGAAGCAGCTCTTGGCAGTGCAGGGCGTGCTGGTGCTGCTGCCGCTCGCTGGCTTTGTGTCACACGCGTCCGCTCACCCCGCCCGTCCCGCAGAACGACCTCGAGTTCCTGCGCATCCGGTCCTTCAAGCACGAAATCATGGTCGCGGCGAGTGAGTGCCGCAGCGAGCCGCCCTTCCCGCCGCATCCGCTGGGGATGGGATGGGGGCCTGCACATCCATCTGGCACGCCAGGCGCTCACGCCGCTGACACCCCGCCCACGCCGCCGTGCGTTGCAGAGGAGGGCGAGTTCGTGCTCATCGTCATCCAGGACCCTGCGGCGGCCATGAGCCAGTGACAGCCCCTCCCTCCCTTCACCTGTAGACTGCTCGTCATGCCTGCGCTACGAATGCTCGTGACCGGCAAGCGCCCGTCGCACGCTGCGTCAAGTTGAACGCCGCACCCCAGGAAAGCCGAGCCTGAAGCCTGGCAGCCAAACACGAAGCTCGCCAGCGCGCACGCACGCAAAGCCTCCCCAGACCCCAGGTCAGCGGCTGCCGCGCCTGGCGTGCCTGGACCCGTCGGCCACACAGCCCTCGGCCGCCGATGCCCAAGCCCCCACCCCGCCTCCCTCCGCCGCCCCGCCACCCTCCTCCTCCGCCTCGTCCTCGTCGTCCTCCAGGCTCAGCCCGCGCCACAGCAGGGCCGGCGGCGCCGACGGGCTCGGCTCCATCATCCCGCGCGGCGCAGGCGCGCCGCCCTGGTCCCCCAGGACCTGCTGCCTGCTGGGCGCTTGCGCACGCGGGGAGTCGGGGTGCGGGCACGGGGGCACCGCGTGCGCGCCCTCCTCGCCGTTGAGCTCCGAGTTGGCCTGCTGCTGCGGCGGCTGCCAGGAGCGCTGCTCGGTGATGACGCCCAGGTGGCCCTCCTGCCCCTCCTGCCCTCCGATGACCCTGCTGTGGGGCGGGCGGTGCGAGGCGTCGCCGTGGTTGCCGCTGCGCGGCTGCGCGGCGGCGGCGGTGGGAGCGGGGCCGCTCGAGGCGAGCAGGTGCGACAGCGCGAGCGCGCGCGAGTGGCCCGCCGTGGCCGCGGTGGTGGTGGCCGAGGGCGGCGCCGCGGCTTCCAGCGCGGCGAGCGCGGCGACGCTGGCGTTGTGCTGCGTGCGGGAGCCGCTGTGCAGGCGCGAGGGCAGCCGCACCGAGTGCACCGCCGTGCCCAGGAAGGAGGCCAGCGAGGCGCGCGTGCCGGAGAGCGCGCTGCCCAGCGCGTCGCGCCACGAGGAGAAGGACTCGTTGCTCGCCGACCTGCGCGGCGTACACCAGGATGGACAGCACAAAGGGACGCAAGCAGGTCGGAGTCTCGCGAGGCCGAGAAGCGTTGGTGCACGGGCCCCGTGGTCGTCACGCACCTGCGGCTAAAGACGCTGGCGTCCTCGCTGCCCTCGCTGCCCAGGCGGTAGCCCTCGAACGCAGCACGGGGCTCGCGGCGGCGGTCCGACGCCTGCTCCCCCTCGTCGCCCTCCTCCTCCTCCTGCGCGCGCCCGGCCGCCGCGTGGCGCGGCGGCCTGCCCACCTCAAAGCCGCGGCGCAGCTGCTCCCCCGACACCACCATGTGCAGGCCCGTGGTGGCGACGGTGGCACCGCTGCGGCTGAAGGAGCGGGCGCCCGGCGCCCTCGGCAGCGTCACGAGGGCCACGCCGTCGCCTCCGTCCGCCAGCTCCTCCTCGGGAGGCCGCGCGGGCTCGTCCGCCCCGGCTCCCGCCTCCCGCTGCTGCTGCTGCTGCTGCAGCCAGGCGCGGTGCGCGGGCGTGCCCGGCGACGGGTCGCCGCCCCTCGCGAGCCAGCGCGGCGCCACGATGTGGATGGCCAGCACGCCGAAGGTGCCGCAGAGCAGGATGGCGAGCACGCTGGTCGTCAGGACGGCCTCGGCGTACGCCACGTTGGGCGAGTCGGGACCCTGCGGCAGCGCCACACGTGCACGAGTCGCACAAGAGACCTCCTTCCTTCTCTCCTGCACGAGCATCAGGCACGCATGCGCGCAGCTGCAGCCGCGAGGCGCGAGTGTTCGTGCGCCGCGCGCACCTCCTTGGCGAGCACCGTGTCCAGCGGCAGGGGCCCCAGCGCCGCCTGCACTGTGGCCTTGGGCGTCCACGCCACCGCCACAAAGAGCCGCTCGTAAAACGTGAGCCCGGCGCCGCCAACGGCGAGGAAGGACATGGGCGCGCGCACCACCAGGCCTGCACGCGTGACGCGTCGAGTGAGTGACGCAGCGCATGCCGTGCGTGAGAGGGCTGAGGCCGCCGTGTGCGTCGCCGCTGCTGCGGTCCCGAGGCGCGTGTGCGCACGCACCTATGGCGATGAGGGCGATGGCGCGGGGGATGAGCTGCGGGTCGCGCACGCGGCGCAGGTCAACCATCGTGCCGATGATGCCGAACAGCAGCGGCTGCGCCACCCAGCGCCACAGCGTGCCCATGTCGTGCTCCACCTGAGCGTGCACACGCTCACACAAGGTGTGTGCATAGCTCAGGCGCACCTGGCCGTCACGGGCTGTGGTGCGGCGGCACGCCAGCGTTGGAGAGCAGAGCGCGCAAAGCACGGGAGGACGCCCCCACCTGCTGCGCATGCTCGAGGTTGGGCCCCGACGACAGCCAGCTGGGCCGCCCGGCGTCGCACAGCGTGCGCAGCGCCATGCCCGTCACCAGCGCCGACAGCGCGCCGGCGCTCCGCATCTCGAAGCGGTAGAAGGCAAAGATGAGCGCCATGGCTGCGCGCGGCAATCGCACGCAGGGCGCTTTGTCTCTCTCCTCTGTCTGGAGAGAGCGTGCTGGAGACCAGGTCAAGGTGATGAGAGGACGGCCTCGCACCTGTGATGAAGGCGGCGAGCGTGCGCTGCCAGCGCGTGCGCCACACGCGCGTCAGGCTGCAGAAGAGGCCGCCCGCCAGCCCGCCGACCAGGCCCAGCGCAATCTCAAGCGGGCCCTGAGGAAACAGCAACGCGGCATCGCGACGCGCAGTTGTGAGGCCACCAGCCTGCAGGTGGGGCGGAGCGACTGCAAGCGGACGCAGCGCCACGCGGCTCTCACGTGCGCGATCTGCCAGGCCAGGCTGTCGTGCAGGCCGCCTCCACCTCCAGACGACGCCGCGTGGCCAAAGGCAAAGTTGGAGCAGATGCCGTAGCCTGCGCGCAGCGCACCACCACCACCACAACAACCTCCTCCGCGACCTGCCGTCACGTTGGCGGCCGACAACCCTACGTGCCTGGCCCCGCGCATCATGATGCCGCCAGCCGCTTGCGCCGTGTCAGCCTCTTGTTCCCACCACCAGTGACACGTCGCCCCCCGGCCGCACCGGTGATGGCGACGAGGTCGTCCAGCGAGGCGGAGGCCACGATGATGGAGGGGATGCCCTTGGCCACGCCCAGCCTCTGCTTCTGCACCTCGTGCATGGTGGTGATGACGATGGCGGGCCTGTGGAGGGGGGGAGCGCCGCGCACGCGCCACACGGCCAGGGCACGCGAGTGGCGAGGGTCACACGCTGGACAGCCCAAGGCAACTGCGCTGGCGCCGGGGCCAGCGGCCTGGCGGACATGGCGCTGCGCTTGCTGACAGGGGGCACGCCGCCCTCTGCCCCAATGCATGCGTGTTTGCGTGAAGCAGCCCCGCCCCCCCCCCCCCCCCCCAAAAACGCACCCGACGGCCTTGAGGATGAAGCCCAGCGTGTAGCCCCACATGACGGGCAGGCCCAGCAGCGGCATGGACAGCGCGCCCGTCACGGCCGCCTCGGTCAGCCCTGGGATGAGCAGCAGGCGCACTGCCGCTGGGCCCACGCGCTTGAACACCTGCGGGCATGCAGCGGCGGCGGCGCATGGACGATGGCACACACATGGTGAGGAGGGGGCCGGCCCGCGGCGCTGCGGCGCGAGACAGGCGCGCACGTCCTGGTGCTGCGTGCCAGTGCTTCCCTGGTCTGCTGCGTGCGGCACTGGCCCCTCAATCTGCTCGCCCCGTCACGCACACACATCTGCTTGTCGGAGATGGCTGCACCAGATGCACAGCTCAACTTGCGCCCTCACTGGAAGCTCACACCTTGAGGTCGAGCTCCAGCCCAGAGCGTAGGAAGATGGTGCCCAGCGCCGCTGTGCGCAGCACCGCGCTCCAGGTTTTCGGCAAGCCCGACACGGAGCTGGGCGCCGCGTTGCGCAGCAGCAGGCCCACCAGCAGCATGCCAAGCAGCGCCGGCAGCCGCACCTGCACCATGGCAGCGCAGGCAGCAGTGAGCGTGGGTGGGCACGTAAGGGCGTGTGAGTGGGCCCCACCTGGGCAAAGGTGTGTGTGTTGAGCTTTACATCTGGTGGAGCCATATCTGGCAAGCAGATGATAGGTGCTGTGAGGCGGCGCTGGCGCGAGTACTGCAGAGGTGCTTGCTGCGCTGGGCCACGTCGCGCAGTAGGACGCCCGCGGGCGCACAATGCCGAACACAAAGCCGAAGCCCTGCGCCGTCGCCCAGATGAGCATGGCCGACCAGGCAGGGCCGCCGTGGAAGAAGGGCTGGCCCACCGACAGGTAGAGCGCTGCGGGCAACCGGGGAGGGAGGGGGCGGTGGCGGTGGCGCGCACGCCAGTCGGTGCGTTTGGCGCCAGGAAGGCGCTGCTCAGCAGGCTGCCTGCCCGTCCACGGCGCTGAGCACACAGCTTACCCGTGTACGCGAGCCCGATGAGCAGGCAGGAGCTCAGCAGGCCGACGAGCTTGCCTGCGGGGAGGGAGGGAAAGGCGCGTTCGAGCGGCGCCCCAAACCTTGCGGGAGGCGCCCTGTCCGCGCGTGCACGCTCGTGCTGGGCGTCTGGCTCTGGCGCTGCGCGGCGTCGCTGCTAGCGCCTCTCGCCACGCGCTGCTGGCCCTGCTTGCGCCGCGACGGTCGGGCGTGTGCTCGCTCGCGACGCGTCCCTCCCTCGAGCCTCCGCCCGATCGCAGCGCCGCGAGGCGGCAGCAGACGCGCGCAGCCTCACCTGTGAGCGTGGGCCGCCTCCGCGCTCCCTGCCGCACGCGCCGCGCCAGGTCCGCTCCCTGGTCCGCCAGCCCCTCGGAGAGCGCCACCAGCTTGTCGCCCACGCCAGCAGCCGTCATCAGCACCATTCTTTCTCAGCGGTGCAGAGAGAAGGGCTGGAGCTGAGCGCACGCGCCGTGGCGTGTGCGTGTTGAGTGTGCGTGCGCACGCGGTGCGGGGCATGCGACGGAGGCGCAGCGGAGAACAGATCAGGGGCCCTGCGACGGCCAAGTACTTCCCAGCGGGCCAGTGCCAGCTGCAGGGTCCCTCCCACCTGGCGGCCCGTCCATCCGGCGGGCCACCTGCAGTCAACAGGTCGCCATGCGTGGGCTCTGGGACGCCTGAGGGGTGGAGGATGCCTTCCGCATCCGTGGTGCACGCAATGCGCGTTCCAGGAGAGCCCGCCGCGCCCAGCGCGTGGGCATCGCAGTCAAGGAGGTCGCTTGTGCTTGTGGAAGGACGTGCCAGCTGTGCACCGGCACTGGCCTGGACCAGTGCGCGCGGCCCCGCCCATCAGGTGATGATGATCTGGCGTCCGGCGGGGGTCCGATGGGCCGCAGGAGGACCAGGTGACTGCCAGATGCTCCTGATGTGCCTGGCCCGTGGCCCCGGCGAAGGCTGAGCCCTGGTTCGGCGTGCTCCTCATGCGTACGGCAACTTTCCGTCAAGGCCTCACCGAGCAGCAGCGAGCGGCGCGACGAGTGACAGCGGAGCCACGGAGGACACCCCACACCGCGCGTGTGCACGACCTCGGCGAAAGCAGGGCCCCTCCCGCTGCAGCTGTCGCAGTAGTCGCGCGCAGGACAGGACATGCTGAGGCTCGGCGAGCGCAGCCTCAGCTGATGGTCTCCGTCATGGCGACAGTGTACACATCTCAGGGCCAGGCGGCGCAGCGGCCTGGATCCAAGCCACACACGCCGGGGGTGAGCGAGCACGCTTGCTCGCTCGAGCCGCGAACAGGAGAACAAGAGCAGCACCACCATCACCTCCAGCAGCAGCGCAAGGACCAAGCGCTCGCTGTGGTGGTTTGGCGTGCTGCAGCCGCGCACTTTTGGGGGCGATGTGTCGCCCTGGTGCGCAGCAACAGGGAACGACGCAGGAAGCAGAAGCGCGATGCGGTGCACTCGGTGCTGCGTGTGCAGGAGCTCGAAGCCAACGCCCCCGTGTTCCTCAGTCCCGTCAAGGCCCAGGGCGCGGAGTTCATCCCCGCAGTCAAGCCGCAGTCAGGTGCGGGGCGCGCGTGGACGCGATGAGCAGCAGCGATGGGCGTGCACACAGCTGCACAGCAGCTGCATCGCAGCTGGTGTGCGCGAGGAGAGGCGGGTACGGGCGGGCTCGCTCGAGCACAGCACGCAGGCGCGTGCGCTGCGAGCCTGCGAGCAAGCGAGAGCAGCCTCCAGGCTTCGCGGCGCCGCACTGGGAGCCGGGAATCATGCGGAGATCGCGCGTGCGGAGGGCCGACGCCGCGCGGCACGCACCCGCCGCCGCGCAGGTCGGCGGCTACCGATCCAGGACGCCTTCAACACAGAGGCGGAGCAGCTCAAGGATGCCGAGCTGGACCTGCGGATGGGCAGCAAGTTCGAAAAGGTGCGTGCGCGCGGCAGCACCGCGCAGCAGCACCATCATCGTCTGCGCACCGCAGCTCGAGCTCACGCCGGCGCACGCACACACGCACGCACAGGTGTTTGGCAACAGCCTGTACGAGGGCGAGGGCCCGCCCAGCAACGGCGCCGGCGGCAGCGGCGGCGGCAACGGCGGCGGCGGCACGCCGCTGGCCAAGCAGGGCAGCATGGTCAAGATGAACAGCTTCTTCATGGACCCGGCCAAGCAGGGCTCGTTGCAGTCGGCCGCCTCGTTCCGCACGGCCATGGGCGAGCGCGACGGCACCAGCACGCCCACGGGGTCGGAGCGGGGCGGCGCCGGCGCGCCGGCGCTGGGCCTGGTGGCGCGGCGGCTGGCCAGCGCCACGGGCGGCGCGGCGCCGGGGTCGGGGCGGCTGGCCTCCAGCGTGACGGCGGCGCAGGCGCAGGCGCAGGCGCAGCAGCAGCAGCAGCTGGAGGAGCAGAGCACCGAGGTGCTGGCGTTCAACGACCCCGACGACGCGCCCGTGGTGGCGCGGCCGCGCGCCGTGCTGCCCACGTGAGTGGTGACGCTCGTGGGCAGGGTGGGGGCGGGAGTCGGCTGTAGAGGGCCAGGAGGTTTGCCGATGGGCCGGGGGGCTTAGGGTGTGGGCGATGCAGCTTGGAGGCGTTGCATGGGCACTAGCAGGCGGGTGGTGCCCTGGCCAGCGCAGTCGGCAGGCGCCATGACTGCCCCTCGCCGCTGCCGCGCGCCCACCCCCACACTCCGCCGCGCAGGTCCCAGTCCACCAGCACGCTGGCCGTGTGGGAGGCGCAGGTCAAGCAGCTCATTGCGTCGGGGCGGCGCGAGGAGGCGGTGCGCACGCCCTGCGCGCCGGGGCAGATGGCGCGCTGCTACGTCAAGCGCGTCAAGAGCTTCTTCAGCTCCAACGCCAGCTTCCAGATGTTCATGGACAGCACAGACGTGTTCCTGCTCGCCGGGCGCAAGCGCAAGAAGAGCAAGGTGCGCGGGGCCTGCGTCTGTGGCACGCCGCTTGCTCACTGCGCTGGCCTGGCGCGGGGACACGGTGGCCCGGGTCCGCCCCTGCCGCTCGCTTCCCGTCGCCTCCACACCGGGTCCCGACGCCTGTCGACACGTGTGTGGGATTTGCATTTGCACCTGTGTGGATACCACCTCGGCGGGGCCGGAGCCCGGCTACCAGGCATGTCAGATGTCCCGCGGCACAAAGCTCACGGGTAAAGAGTGTCCAATTCCCTGCCGCGCAGACGTCGTCGTACGTGGTGTCCCTGGACCTGGACGACCTCAAGCGCGACACGGACAACTGCATGGCCAAGCTCAAGGCCAACTTCGTCGGTACAGAGTACACGCTGTGGGGGCGGCAGCAACCCGGCGGCGGCGACGCGCAGCAGCAGCAGCACGGGAACGGCAGCCCGCTGTCCCCGCGCGGCGCCAGCGGCGACGGCGCCGAGGCGCGCAAGGGGTACAGCCACGAGCAGCTGGTGATCAACTTTAAGCAGACGGCGCTCAACATGAAGGGCGGGCCGAGGCACATGTGGGTGATTGTGCCCGAGCCCACGGCCGAGCAGCACGCCACGGTGAGCCACGGCGGCGGCGACAGCGTGTTCTGAGCAGGCAACAATACGCGCGCGGGCGCGAGCGGCAAGGCGTGTGCAGGGTGGGCGCACCGAGCCGTTTTGCATGGCCAGCTGGGTCGCCGGGTGGGGCGGCGAGGGCGTGGAGCGCATTTGTGCAGGCGACGCCTGCACCGCTTGTCAGCGTCGCTCAATCAACCGGCCCGCCGCGCTGCCCCTGTGCGCCGCGTGCTTGTGCGCGCAGGACCGGGTGGGCATGGAGAGCCTGAGCAACGCGCTGGAGCTGGCGCGGCGGAGGGAGCTGCCGCCGCACCTGGAGAAGCGCGTCTCAGTCATGTGCACCAAGTCACCCGAGTACGACCCCAACCTCAAAGGTGAGACGGACCTCAACGTTGGGTGCTCGTTGCCTGGGGGCTGGACGCCGTGGGATGGGGCAGGACGTGGCACACCCCAGTGGCCCGTGCGCGCGCACACCTCGCACCTGGCGCACCCGAACCACCTCCGCCGCACCGCGCCGCACCTTGGCACGCACCTCGGCCCGCGCGCGGCGTTCCTCTCATCACGCGCGCCCGACGCCGCTGACCCCTCCTCGTCCTCCTGTGAACCTGCCCGCCCGCGCGCCCATGCTTGTGCACACGCCCGTGCAGCCTACACGCTGGACTTCCAGGGGCGGGTCCGGGAGGCGAGCGTCAAGAACTTCCAGCTGGTGTCGTGGGACCACAACTCGGACCGGTGCGGCGGCGAGCTGCTGCTGCAGTTTGGCAAGATGGACGAGGACGTGTACGCGCTCGACTTCACCTACCCCTTCAACGTCGAGGTGGCGTTTGCCGTGGCGCTCGCCTCGATCGACACCAAGCTCTGCTACACCATCTGAGTGCACGGCCGCGTGGCCGGGCGCTCCTGGGCTGGGCGGGCGCGCGCGGCCTGCGGCGTTGGGCGCCCGCCGCCCACGAGGGCGTTGACGGGGGGGAGCTTTGGGGGACCACGCCGCCTTGGCGCATCGGGTCCACAGTTGCACACGCTGCTTTTTGGTTGCGGGCGCGACCTGCACAGGCTGTTGTTGTAAAGCGCTCCGCTCAAACACAAGGGAGGATGACTGCTGGACCAAGAGTGCCGCTTTGGTGCCGCGTTCAAGGATGCAAGCACAGGAGCGCGGGGTGATGGCGATGAGACGGCGGTGGCCCAGCCAGCGTACAGCATAGAAGGGCGTTGCTCAGAGTTCTGCGCAGCCTCACTGCACCGGCCGCCCGCTGCCCCGCCTACCCTACGCGCATGCCCGCCCAGCAGCGGCGGAAGGAGCGACGAGCGACCCGCCAGCGCACACGGCCCGCGTGCCCATCATCCCAGAGCCCCTTCAGCCCTCAGCTCGCTCGCCCAGAGGTGCGCCCGCCACCCCTGGCGGCCAAGCCCCAAGGATGAGTGCTCCCCATGACGACTCGATGGCGCGCCGCACGATGGCGGATCTCGAAGCGCCGAGCCAGTGACGCAGCGAAACACGCAGCGAAACACGCACGCAGCCATCGCGATGGAGGCCAGGCGTCAACGACAGCTGGAGCGCGGCGGGC
>VFQP010003298.1_pt1 | contig 16608 bp, 24 predicted proteins | sample 3512351 | NCBI WGS metagenome assembly VFQP01 (sample SAMN10412372, study PRJNA504923) | tailings metagenome | isolation source: Relicate 1 Philex TSF1 revegetated site | place: Philippines: Tuba, Benguet | collected 2017-08-29
CCGCACGTGCGCGAGCTGCTCTACAACGGCACCATCCACATGGAGGGCCGCACGCAGGCGGCGCAGGCCGAGGGAGGCGTGCACGACATGCTCACGTACGAGAAGAAGCCCTGGTAGAACGGGAGCAACTGAGGAGCGCACGAGGAGTGCGGCGCGCAGCGCGCGGCTTGTTGATGGATGGATGGGTCGCCATGGGGGGCTCATCGTTTGGCATGTGTGTGCGTGTGGTTGGTGTTGGTCATCGTGCGGCGACGACGGCGGCCGTGTCGCTGCGATGACGGGTGGGTGTCGGACTCTCCCTTCATGATTTTACACCTCCCACGTTTTGCGCCGGCCAGCCCCACATGCGGAGGGGGCGGCGGCGGTGGTGACGTACAAACCCGACCTTGTGCGGCAAGGATCGATGCAGGGGCCGAGTAGGCGCTAGAGCACGGGGGCCTCGTGCACTGCAGGCGTGATTGACCTCCTCCTGATAGGATGCGTGTGGTGGTGGCCGTGATGCCCGCCATGCTGTGCTGTGCTTCTTCTTCCTCGCTCGCTCTTCCTCCGTGCAACGACGCGTTCACGCACCAGGTGCTGCGGTCCCAAGCAAGCGCTGCCAGGGGCGTGGCAGCCGCTTGGGAGGTCCTGGAAGGCAATTTGCTGCTGCACCTGCGCAGCCAGGTGGAGCCAGGCCCACCGAGCAGCCCAAGCCCGGTATGCCCATGCAGCTCGAGCGAGCGCGGATTCTGCACGCGTGCCGCGCCTCACCGTGTGGCAGCGACCCCGCTTATAGCATCTGGCTGCACCGCGCTGCTGGCGGCGACAATTCGGTCGGGGCGCAGCGCGGGACGCGCTCCACAGTGTGGGCACAGCGCGAGAGCAGCAGAGAACGCGAGCAGCGCACGACGCCATCACGACGGTGAACAAGTAGCAGCGCTGCTCCACACGTTGGCAGCTCGCATCGGGCGGGCGTGACCCTCCTTCGAGCAGGCAGGATGGAGCGCCCAGGCAGCCGAGGAGGCGCCATGTCGCTGCTCAACTCGACGGGCATGGGCAAGGCGCCCACGGGCTCCTCCGTGGCGCAGCCGGACCGCCCAATGACGGGCAGCAGGGGCGCCGCCGCTGGGGGCCCACCGGGCACGGCGTCGGGGCGGCCCCCAGGCACGGCCATGCGCGGCGCGGCGGGCCAGCCGCCCGGCACGGCCTACAAGCGCCTGGGCACGGCGCAGGGCCGCCCAGGCACCGGCCAGCAAGGCGCCGCCGGCGTGCGCACCGGCACGGCGGTGCAGGTGGAGAACCGGCCCATCACCAACCACGGCATGGTGGGGATGAAGTTCCAGGCGGCCGGCGCCGGCCGCAAGGTGCTGGACAAGAACTACTTCCTCAACGAGCTCAGGCAGAAGCGCATGGAGATCGCCAACATCACCCAGCAGATGAAGGTGCGGGGGCAACAGGGCGGGACTCACGAGCGTGTGTGTGGGACGCGTGCGGGGCGCGAAGAGCCGCCGGCCACGCGCAAACAGCACCTGCTGGCACAGCGGCTCCGCGCGGCGGGTTTTGCGGGCCGCGGTTCCGCTTGGGGGCGCCGTTGCCAGCGCTTGTTTGCTGCGTGGCAGGTGCCGCGGCATGCCGCCTGGCGTGCTCGCGCCGGCAGGCGCCCACGCCAGCACACACCATAGCGGGCGCGTTGCTAGGGCGCGGGAGGGCCGCGGAGCAGCACGGCGGTGCAGTCGGCTGTGTGCGCAGCCAGGGGCCAGGGGCACTGGCGCGGCAGCGCCGCCCGTGTTGTCTCCCCCTTGGGCCGACGGGCTGTATCGCCTCGCCATTGACGAACTTGTCGCACGTGCAGACGGAGCTGGAGGCGTTGGAGAAGCGCCAGGCGCAGTACTCTCAGATGGAGGCGCACAGCGCCAAGCTGTCCAAGGAGGTCAAGCTGCAGCAGGAGGCGCTGGCCGACTACAACACCGTGCTGGACAAGGTGCGCGTCCTTTGAGGGGGGGCCTTTTCTTGAGGGGGCAGAGGGGCCTTGGGGGCTGTGTTCTGCTTGGTAGGGGGGTGGCTGGGCGCGCGCATGCCAGCGGGAGCGCAGCAGCGGCCAGCCAGGACGCGTACGGAACGCCGCGCCCTTGCCACACCTGTTGTCGTTGTGTGTGTGTGTGCGTGCGTGTGTGCGCAGGTGGGCAGCCAGACGCCGACGTACGCCGTGTCGCAGGAGCACGCCGCGCTCAAGGAGCGCAACGACGGCGCGCTGCGGCGCGTCAACGACGTGCTGACTCAGCGCCTGGCGCTCGAGGACAAGGCGCGCAAGGCCGAGGGCAAGATCCAGGAGATCCAGGTGGGCGCATGGGACTTGAGGGCTCAGGCTAGGGCTTGGCCGCTGGATGCGGTGGCGACACCGGCACGCTCCCTCACCTGTCTTCCGGCGTCTCCGGCCCGCACGCTCTGCTGTGGCACAGCGCGGCGGGCGTCAGCGGCGATGAGCAGGGGTGGGCCGCGTGAGGGCCGCGTGACGTGGCTCAGGGCCTCAAGTGCTCGCGTGTTGCTGCTGCGTGCGTGCACCGTGGCAGGCCAACATGGACGCGCGTCTGGCCAGCATGCCTCCCTCCCAGCGGCAGCAGTACGTGGAGCTGGTGACGGAGCAGGCCACGCTGGCGCAGGTGAGGGAGGCGGCGCGCACGGGGACTCTCCTGCTGGCACGCGCCTGACTTGGCCAGCACCCAGAGCGGGTGTCTGCATACTGCGGGAGCGAAAGGGGAAGCGGGTGTGTGTGTGCGGGTTGTGTTTCCCTGTTGCAGGAGGCCAAGCGGTTTGACGAGGCGATTGAGGAGCTGGACCGGCAGCTGGCCACGCAGGAGGGCGAGCTGGCACGCAACCCCCTCAAGCAGAGGTGCGCTTGCTTGCGCTTGCGTGCTTTGCTCCCGTGGAGGCAAGGCTGGGGCGCAGCGTGGGGTCCACGTGGCAGTGTGGCTACGCTCCTGCAGACGAAGCGTTGCGTGCGCCCACCCTGGCAAAGCCCTCCCCTTCGCCGCAGGTCGCTGCAGCTGCAGGAGCAGATCCGGCAGCTGACGGAGAAAAAGTACGAGCTGCAGCAGGAGGAGGAGCGCAGCAAGCAGTCGCCAGAGGAGCAGCGCGAGCAGCTCATGGGCAAGATCAAAAAGGAGAACGCCGAGGCCGAGCAGGTGCGGTGCGCCCCTGCTGCCCTTGCACGCACCACGCGCCCCCCCGCCCGCCCCACACCATGCCCGCCGCGCACTTTATCGTGCAGCCCTGCGAAGGGGGCGTCCGACTTGGGGTGGCAGGCCTGTCACAGTGTGGCGCCAGGGTCTGCGGCAGGCCAGCAGCCGACACGCCTGCGTCGAGCCTCAGACAATGACGGTGTCGCGTGCTGTGCGCGCATGTGGCGCCTGTCCTTGGTGCTTGGCGCTTCTGCAGATCACGTCGCAGGTCAAGGAGCTGCAGGAGCAGATCAAGCGCATGGAGTCGCGCGTGCAGGCGCTCAGCGGCAACAGCCCGCAGGTCAACGCCGCTGAGGAGGCCGCCAAGAGGTGAGCGCAGGCGCAGGGCGCCACGGCCTCACCGCCTCCCCGCTCCAGGCAGCCCACCCACTCAGCTGCTCACTGCCTTATCATTCCTTGCGTCAGTTCCAAGGCTGCCGCTCGCTGGCGTGAGCAGCCCTGTGCTGGCAACGCCTGCTGTGCCTGCCTGCTCCCCCCACCGGCCCCCGCCACCGCGCCCCCGCGCTGCGTGCCCGCAGGGAGAAGTTTGACGAGCTGGTGGCCAAGGAGCGCGACCTGACCAACTTCATGGACTCGTTCCCCAGCCGGCGCGCCGCCAAGCTGGAGGAGCAGCGCGCCAAGCAGGACGCCATCGTGGCGGCGCTCGAGCGCATCAGCAAGCTGCAGAACATCGCGGGCGGCGCGCTGCCCAGCACCAAGAAGTTCAAGGAGATGCAGGACGAGCTCGAGTACAAGAAGATGCAGCTCGAGAACACACAGGTTCGTGGACCTTTTACCCACACGTGAGGAACACACAGCGCCGACCCGTTTGCACCGCCGTGTGTGGCCAGACGGGTAGTGGGGGCACGCGTCCCACCGCACTGCGGTTCAGGCGCGCCGCAGCCTGCCAGCGAGGTTGCGGCGCGCTCTGCGGGAGACGGACGTCGCCGTTCTCAGCGTCGTGCGAGTCCGTGGCGGCGGCGCCCACCTCATGCTGTGCGCGTGCTGCTGGGGCCCATGCCGCAGGTGACCCAGGAGCGGCTCAAGGAGGAGCTGTCCCTGCGCAAGATTGAGCTGGAGAAGATTGACACGCTCGAGGACAAGATCAAGGCCGAGCTGGTGCAGCTGGCCGACAAGGGCGAGCAGCTCAAGAAGAACATGGACACGTTTGCCAACGTGAGTGTGTGTGCGCACCACCCGCGCTTCCTTTGCTTCTTGAGGGGGGAGGGGACAGTGTGGCGGACGCGCCGGCGCGCCTTGCGGTGGGGGCACGTCAGCCCGCTGCGCCGCAGCAAGACTTGCCTCCTTGCGGCGTGATGGCCGATTCACGTTGTTTGCTGTGTGCGTGGTGGTGTTGGTGCGCAGACGGGCGACCTGCAGCAAAAGGCCGAGGTGACGCGCGCGCGCCTAGAGGCGCTCAAGGGCGTGCTGGCGCGGCGCAAGGACCTGCTGCGCAGCACCGCCGCAGAAAAGGCGCTCAAGCACCAGGCCAAGCGCGCGCAGCTGCAGGAGAACAACCTCTACGTGAGCGCCAAGGGGGAGAGGGATGTTGACGGCAGAGAGGGGCACCCTGCCTTGCACCGGGGCCGTGCACCAGCAGCGGGCCAATGACGCTCTTTGTGTGGACGACCGCTCGTGTGTGTGTCGCGTGGCCGGCTGGCCGTGTGGCCGCGCTGACACCCGAGCTGTTCCTCGCCCGTGTGCGTGGCCCGCAGATTGCGATTGACAAGCTGGAGCAGAAGCTCCGCACGCTCAGCACGGGCATCTACACCATGCAGGAGTTCGTCAAGAGCAAGGAGAGCGAGAACAACTACACGGTGCTCGCGCACCAGATCAACACGCTCATCGACGAGGTCAACACGAGCGTGGTCCGGGCGCTGGCCTGAGCCGTGCGCTGCGTGCTGGCTTGGCTGCGCGCTGCTTGTGCACTGAGTGAGCCGCAACCTGCCAAGCCGCGCAGCCTCCCTTGCATCGCGATCATGTTCAGAGCGCCGTTTGATTGTCACGGGGGCAGCGCCGGGCGCGCATTGGTGCGGGTCAGGTCAGGTCAGGTCAGGGTCACAGCTTGGAGGGCTGGGCGTCCGCTGCGTGCGCCAGGATGAAGTCGGCGATGGGCTGCGTGTGCTCCTCCCAGCCCGTGCTCTGGAGCAGCTCGTGGTACCCGCCTGTGGGGCACGCGCAGCACGCCACGAGCGCGATCCGTGACACCAGCAGCCTCTACAGCGCCCGGCGCGCGTCCCAGACAGACGCCCGCACCTGGCACCTCGCGGAAGACCTTGTCCTTGCTGTTGATGCGCGACATGAACGTCCTGGTCGCCGGGTGGCTGGTGCACTTGTCCTGCGGGGAGGGCATTGGAGCGCAAGGTCGGCCATCTACGCATGCTGCCTGCCCGCTGCCCTGGCATGGGCCACGCGCGCCGCTCGTGAGGTGCAGGCGCCCCAGCCAGCAGCCATCACATCCCCAGCTCCTCGCCCTGACAGCGCGCACCGCGGTGCCGTGGCAGGCGTAGACGGGCAGGGTGAAGTCGGCGTAGCGCGGGGACAGCGCGCGGAAGGCGGCGAGCCCCTCGGCGCCCGTGCGCACGGGCAGCATCGGGTGGAAGATGAGCGGGTCGGCCTGGAACACCTTGATGTCCTGCGGGGCCTCGCAGGCACAGAGGGCGCCGAGCTGACATGCACCGCGACAAGCGACAGACCTCTCTCTCTTTCTCTCTGGTTGCGTCACGCCAGCGGCGGGTGCAGCACTCCGGCACCTCACTGTGCTGCTGGCCCGGCCCTGGCGACACACCTCTGGGTGGGGGCTCATGTCCTCTGGCCGGACTGCGGGCACCATCCGCACGCGCGGGATGAGCGCGCTTAGCAGGCCCGACAGCGCCGCCTGGATCCTGTGGCACCAGGGGACGAGGGCAAGGCAGCAGCGGCACCTTGGCCCCCGCATCGTGTACGCCAGCGTGCCCCCGTCGATGCCCCTGCTGCCCGTCAGCGCACACGCATTGAGCACGTGGGCGGGCGCCCTCATCCTCTCACTTGAGCGCCAGGTTCCACTGCACGTCCAGTGCGGGCGACTGCAGCACGAGCCCGGCCCAGGCCGCCGGGTTGCGCAGCACGGCGTGCGCCGCCGCCAGGCCGCCCAGGGACACGCCGCCGAGGAAGGTGGGCAGCGCGGCCGTGTCTGGGAATTCCTTGTCCACCACGGCCACGTAGTCGTACAGGTCGTCCACCTGCGTGTGCGCAGGCGAGGGCGAGGGGTGAGATTTCCCTGCGCTGACCGCGGCGGCGCGTGGACAACTGCCGACCGGTAGACAGCTCCGGGTAGAGCTAGAGGGCTAGAGAGCTTCTCAGGGCTGATTTACCAAATGGGAGAAGCTCCAGATGAGGCACCGATCGGCGTCTGCCTTGGGCTCTGAGAGGCCGTGCCCGTGCGCGTCAAAGGCGAACACGGCGACGCCCCGCTCCGCCAGCGCGTCAAACACGCGCGTGTAGCGGCCCACGTGCTCTCCTACGCCATGCTGGAAGAAGAGCCTGGCCACTGCTTTTGCGGGCGGCTTTGGCAGCACCTGAACGGCTGCGAGCTTCTGCTGGCGCGAGTTTGTGAAGGTGCTCGCCGTCTTCATCCTGTGGTGCGCTGTCGAGTGAGAGCGCGCGCGTTGCTTCCGAAGCCCTGCTGACCTGCCGTTAGAAACGGCTCAGGAGGAGAGGTCGGCTGCAGCAGCGCAAGTGCTCTGCTGGAGCACCTGGCACGATGCGGGTGCTGCGTTCCTCCACGGCCCGCTCGCCCGCACGCGGCGGTGGCGGCGGTGGCGCTGGAGGGGTGAGCACCAGGTCGAGCGTCAAGCGCCGCTCTGGCGCGCACAGCGCCCGTATCAGCGTGGAGATCAGCGACGATCCTGATGAGGAGGAGGAGCCTCAAGCGGAGCCCAAGTCCCTGGCGGACATGCCCACGCTCTGGCTCTACGCTCTGCTCCACCGCAAGCGGTGCAGCCAGCAGACGGCGGTGGCGCTGCTGCGCACCTGCCGCACGCTGCGCGACCTGGTGCTCGACGCCCGCCGGCTGCAAGTGCGCATGGCGATCCCGCCGCGCTCCTCAGCGTCCATGCTGCGGGCGCAGCGCCGGCTCAGCACCGCCGCCCGGCTCAGCAGCAATGTGATGCTGGTGTTCGCGGCGCGGCTGCCGGACGAGCACGACACAGACAGCGACGACGAGGACGAGGGGGACTCCGATGAGGAGGACGACGACGCCGAGTCTGACGACGAGGTGGTGGAGGAGGAGGGCGACGGGCCGCTGCCGGGCCAGCACCGGCGGTGGTGCACGGTGGAGCCCAGCATGTCGCACCTGCTGCTGCGGGCCATGGCCGAGGGCGCGCAGGCGCTGCACGGCGTGCGGGCCGTCCGCTTCGTGGTGCGTGCGCTGGCCGCCGCCGGCTCTGGGTGGCGCCGCGAGAGGCGTGCTGCGCAGGGCAGCAGGGGCGCGTGCGGGGCGCTAGTAGCTAGCTGGTCGCTTGCTCTTGACGTGCCCGCACCCAACCATTTGCCCACCGCTGGCCTGGGCTGGTGCCAAACCTGCGTCGCTGCTGATCCTCCAGGCGGTGGCCCGTTCCGTTGACGCAAGATGCACACGCATACACACACACACACACAGCGCGCTGCCCCTGCTGCACGGCCGCAGGGCATGGAGCTCTCGGCCGCAATCCCCTCGTGGCTCACGCTGCCGTGCCCCGGCCTGCTGCACCTGTCGGCGCACCACTGCATCGTGGCCGCCGGCTGCCGCGTCGACGACCTGCTCGCCACGTGCCCCGAGCTCACCTCACTCGAGTGGCACGGCGGCGCCGTGTGGCCGCAGCTACTGCAGGCACCCGATGGCGGCGCGCCGCCGGCGCAGCAGCAGCAGCGGCGCCTGGCGCAGGCGGCCGAGCGCCTGCGGCAGCAGCTGACGCTGCTGCCCAGCCTGTCGCAGCTGCATGTGCACGAGTGGCCCGCCGCCGCGCCCGATGCGCTGCACAGCGCGCAGCTCACGCGGCTGCGCGTGGGCGCGCGCGCCTGCGCCGGCGCGGTGCGGCGGCTGCCGGCGCAGTTCCCCGCGCTGCGCGAGCTGTGGCTGGCGGGCACCACCTTGGACGACGGCGGCGTGCAGGCGCTGCTGAGGCTCCCGCGGCTGGCCGTGCTGGCGGCGGACGGCGTCAACGTGGCGCACGACTACTCACAGCGCGCCTGCACCTGGCAAAGGCAAGCCCGTTGCTTTTTGGTGACCCAGCCGTCTTGCAGGAGGTCCCTGCTGCCCTGCCCGCAAGCTGGCGACTAGTCGAACTGCATGATGTCGGTGGTGGCTGCGCGTGGTTCGCAGGCTGTGCGTGCTCAAGCTGAGCGTGGCGTCGTTCGCGCGCCTGCCGCTCGAGCGCATCGGCTCGGCAGCGAGCATCTGCGCCGGGGGCGCGCCGCGTGACACGGTGGCCCTCACGGCCAGCAGCGACGCGAAGGCGGTGGCGCGGGTCGAGGCGGCGCTGCGGCGGTGGGGCGGGCTGGGCGGCGACGCGGGCGCGCCGCTGCACGTCAGCCTGCACGGGTCGGCGCGCGCGGTGGACGCCTCGCTGGCGCTGCTGGCGGCGCTGCCGCAGCTGCAGCAGGTGGACGTCGTCGGCGTCACGGTGAGTGAGTGTTGTTGGTGGCGGTTCAGGGCTCGGGGCTGAACGCTGCTTGCACCTTTACAACGTTGTTGACCCCTGTTCATCGCAGGGCGTGTCGAAGCGCCTGCTGCGGCACCTGGGCCGGCTGCTGCCGCCCGGCGTGCTCGAGGTGGCGCTGATCAACTGCGTGCTCGAGGCGCAGAGCTGGCCGGCGCTGGCCACGCTGCCGCGCGTGCCCACGCTCAGCCTGCACTGCTTTGCGCTGACGCCGCGCCCGACGGCCGCGCAGCTGGCGGCCGTGTGCCTGGCGGCCAAGCGGCCGCTGCGCGTCAACCTGCTCGGCGTGGCGCTCTCGCCGGCCGACAGGGCGCTGATCCGGCAGATGACGCGGTCGGTGGATGCGCGCTACGTGGAGCTGGCGCTGCTGGACGACGATGACGCCCTGGGGCCGCCCGACGTCGCCTGGCTGTTTGAGGAGTCATCCTCGGAGGACGACGACGACGTGGACGCGGGGGACCCGGACTTTGACGACGACGATGAGGAGGAGGAGGACGACTGAGCCAAGGCAGCCTTGCAGGGAATAGCTGTTGCACAGGTGTTTTTCCGAGCAGAGCATGCAAGTAATCTAGAGCAACAGAGGTCACGCCGGCCCCTCGCCCGTGATGGTGGTCGGGGCCACCAGCGCCGGCCGCGCGACGCCGGGCGGGAGCGAGCCGGGAGCCGCGAGCGCGGGGCGCGCCGCCGAGGTGCCCGCCGAGGCGCCCAGCGCGCGCAGCACGACGCCCTTGATCTCGTCGGCGGCGGCGCGCTGCGCCAGCAGCGTCTGCAGGTCCTGCGCCAGCGCGTCGTGCCGCGACTTGACCTGCGCCACCTCCTGCTCCTTGGCCTGCGCGAGCCACGCCAAGGCGCGCAGTGCAGCTCATGCACCTCCGCGTCGCACGAGCAGAGCGCGCACACGCATCGCAGTGCACGCGGCGCGACGCGGGCGACGGCTCACCCGGAGCGCGGCCAGCGCGGCCAGGGCCTTGCCGTCGGCCTGCTGCGCGGCCGCCTTGGCCTCGGACAGCTCCTGCAGCAGGAACTGGTGCGGCTGGCCCGCGAGCAGCAGCGTGCTCTGCGCCGCCTGCAGCGCCTGCTTCAGGCTCGCCACCTGCCACACGTGAAGGACAACGCACAGCACGCTCATCGTCGCCACGCTGCGCGCTCGCAAACAGGGAGCAGGCAGCGGCTTCATCAGGTGCCACTGCACACCTGCGCCTCCACCTCGCCCTTTTCCCGCTCCAGCGTCGCCACGCGCGCCCGCAGCTCCGGCGGCGCCCCGGCGCCCGTGCCGGCGTCGCCCGCCGGCACGGCCGGCGCCGCCCGCGGCGGCCCGGCGGTGGGCCACTGCGCCGCGCGCTCGGCCTCGAGCACGCGGTTCTGCTCGAGCACCACCTGCGAGATGATGGTCGCCCCAGCGACCACCAGAAGGACACGTCTTGACCTTTCCTTGTGCTTTGGAAGCTGTGAGCTCAGAGCAAGCCTTGCGCGTTCGCGCCCCCAGCCCACCTGCAGCTTCTCCTGCAGCATGTCGATGCGGGCGTTGGCGCGGTCCAGCAAGGCCTGCTTCTCGCTCACCACCACCTGCGCCACACCACGCGCCCACCAACACACGCACGCACGCGTGAGGCCCACGTGCCAGTGCGCGCTGGCCGTGGAGGCGCCCTTGACACCTGTGCGGCCGCGGGAGGAGGGAAGCAAGGCACGGCTCACCTGGAGGTGCGACAGCTCAAAGGCCTTTTGCCTCAGCTCGGCCTGAAGCTCCGACACCTGCGGTGCATGCACGCGCCCCGCCACAGCACGCCGCGCGGCCTTTGGTCGCGGGATCCCTCCTCATCCCCAAGCCCAGGCCGCGCTCACTGAGACTGCCCTGCCGCTGGTGCGCCAGCGGCCGCGCCAGACTGCAGCAGGGCAGGCGCCGGGGAGTGCAGTGAGGGAATGTGAGCTCGTCCGCGCGCGCACCTGCGCCTCTAGGCGCCTCCTGAGGTCGGCGGCGTTGAGCTGGTGCTGCTCGTGCTGCTGCTGCAGGTCAGTCAAGGACAGGCGCAAGCGGGCCGCCTCCTCCTGCAGGCGGCAAGGCACGCCGCGCACGCGCCACCGCACCGCACGCGGCGGGTCAGCCCACGCTGCCTTGCCCAAACGGGGGCGCCACCTGCACACGCGCTGCGCCCTGGTGCGCGTGTCCGCCTCTGTCCCACAGCGCAGGATGCAAGTGGTGGATGCTCGCGAGAGGCGTCAACGCCGTGCTGGGGCTGTGCTCTGCTCTGAAGTGCAGGGCACACGCACCTGTGCGGGGTCCCTGAGCTCCCTCAGTAGGCGCGCCTCCCGCTCGTACGCCTCGGCCGTCTCCACGCGGATGCGCTCGATGCTCGAGGCCGTGCCCGTCTGCAGCTTGGCCAGCTCACGCTGGAACTTGCCCTCCTCGCTGCGGCTCTTGAGAGACTCGGCCTGCAGGCGGCCCTGCCCACCCACCCAGCCTGAGCACGGCGCATGCCTGCTTTCTGTCGTCCCCACCCCACCCAAGAGGCGCCCCCAAAAGGTGCCCGCACCTGCATGAGCTTGTCCAGCAGGTCCTGGTTCTTGCGCTGCAGCTCCAGCAGCCGGTGCTCGCGCGTCTCCACCTCGGACTGGAGCCGCCGCTGCGCGTCCGACAGGAACTCCACCTGCAGCAAGCGCAGGCGCGCGCCCACCACCGTTCCAATTAATCTGCTTCACGCCAACCGCCGCACCGTCTCGCAAACGCAACGGCGCTGCGGCTTCATGCGAGTGGCGGCTGAAGAGCGCCTGCCGCCACTGCTCCAGGGACAGGACGCATGCAGCGCCACAGCCTGCCGGGGGCCTGTGCGCGTTCGCAGCGGGAGGAGAGGGGGAGAGAGGGGGCAGCGGGGCCCACCAGCGGCGCGTGCACACCTGCTGCGCGAGGTACGCCTTGTCGGTGATGAGCATCTCCTGGCTGTGCTCGCGCTCGCGCGCCAGCGCCTGCAGCTCGCGGCTCTGCTCGTCCAACCGCCGGTAGTTGGCCTCCACCACCTGCTTGAGCACAGCATGAGCACAGCAGCCCACCGCATGCAGCACTGAGCCTGCGACTCCTGACCTGCGCCAGGCTTCTGGGCTTCACAACGCAGCGAGGCCTCTCCTGGCCCATCTCGCTGTTCTGCGGTGCTGTGTGCTGCGAGCGCAATCACCTGCAGCCTCTGGTTCTCCTCCTGCAGCCCTCCCCACACGCTCCTGTAGCCCTCACCTATCCACACCCATCAATTCCCTCCACCCACAAGCGCACCCTCACCTGCAGCCTCTGGTTCTCTTCCTGCAGCCCTCAAGTTGCCCCACCCCACACCCCATCTTGCCCACACACGAGCGCATCCTCACCTGCAGCCTCTGGTTCTCTTCCTGCAGCCGGTCGGCGCGCGCCCTCAGCTCGTCGTACATCTGCCCCTTGGCGCTCAACACCTCGGCGCGCAACGTGGCGCCCTCCAGCTCGGACGCCAGACGCTCCACGCGCGCCTGCGCACGTTTCCACGCACGCACGCACGCACCCCACCCCCGGACGATGGGACTCCAGCGCTCCGCAAGCACACTCTGCGCCCCCCGCGAGAATCCCACTCTCTTAAGCCGCCGCTGCTCTGCCCCCTACCGGCCAGGTGCGGGTCCCAGACAAGCGCAAGCAAGCACAACCGCCTTCCCACCGCATGCTGCCGCCCACCTGCAGGTTCTCAGACGCCAGCTGCAGGTCCCGCTCCCGCTCCACCAGCGCCGCGCTCAGGCGCGCGCCCTCCACCCTGCAAGAGACGGCGCCGCCACGCAGCCAGAGGCACACACACACGCAGCCAGGTGACAACCACCCCACAGCGCTGACATCCGCAACCCGTCAAGGGTGCACGGGCCACGGCGTCGGGTGCCGTCATGTGCACCCGCACCTGGCGCGCGTGGCGTCCTCCTCGGAGCGCGCCGCCGCCTCGCGGGCACCCGCCAGCGCCAGCCGCAGCCGCTCGTTGTCCTGGCTCAGCGCAGACGTGTGCTCGTACACGGCCATCTGCGCACACGGGCACGCGCCGCCAACACGGCACGGAGATCACTGCGCTCAGCAGGGCCCACACCCCGTGGCACACACTGCGGCCAGGTGGCCACACAGCGTCCTGAGCGGCAAGCCTGGGGCAGCCTCGCTGGCCACCGAGGCGCCCCCTCCGCCTCCCGAACGTCCCTCAGTGGCCAGCGAGCACAGCCAGCAGGGCGGACTGCACAAGCTCAGCAGGACTCTGACCCCCCCGTGTGCATGTCCCCAACGTCCCTGGGGGAGCCTCGGTGGCCACCGAGCGCAGCAGCAGTAGGCGCCCCCTCCGCCATGCCGCAAGTCCCAAGGCAAGCCCCTCCAAGGCAAGCCCCAAGGCAAGTCCCAAGGCAAGCCCCTCGAGCGCAAGCAGGGCGGCGGCGCCCCAGTGTGGCTCACCTTGACGTGGTCGAGCGCGTGCAGGTTGTCAGGCGCCAGGCCCTTGAGCTCGGCGTACCGCGCGTCGCTCACGCGCAGGTCCCGCAGCTGCTCCCTCAGGTCGGCGGCGCGCAGCTGCACCAGCGGCGCCGACGCCTCCACGTCGCGCTGACGCTCGCCCAGGTCCCGCACCACCTGCCCACCAGCACGGCGCGCGCGCACCACACGCACATGGACTCTCCCTGCTTCCTCCCTGAGGTGCAGGCGCACCGGCGACACGTGCACCGTGGACTCTCGTCCGCACGGCTGCTGCGTGGCCTGGCACAGCGAGGTGCCAGCCGCTAGTAGGCTAGTAGTTGGCTCACGCTGGCGAGGTTGGCCTGCAGCTCGCGTATCTGCGCGTCCTTGCACCTGGCCGTCTGCTCCAGCGCCAGCATGAGCGCCTTGTTGTCGGCCATGAGCTGCAGCGCCTTTTTCTCCAGGTACGCCACGCGCTCGCCCCCGCCGCCGCCGCGCCGCGGCCCGCCTAACCCGCCTCCTCCTCCTCCCCCTCTTGAGGGCACGGCGAACTGGAGGCGAGCAGCGGCGGCGGCGCAGCGCACGGAGCGTGCGTGGAGCGCGAATCGCTGGCGTGGCAGGGCGAAGGCAGAAGGATGTGTGTCGTGGCATCAAGCAGCAGCGCACCTCCTGGTCGGCTGCGTCAGTGTCTGTGTCTGAGAGCACGCTGGAGGCGTCGTCTGAGGAGGGCGGCGGTCTCCGCACGACATGCGCGCCTGGGGCGGCGGGTGCAGAGGGCCCGGCCCCCCCAGCAGAGCCCTCCCCGTGCGCCATGTCCTTGAGCGTGTTGAGCAGCTCGTCCAGCTCCGCGGAGCCAGGAGGCGCCTGCGCCAGCGCTGCGTCCAGGCCCCCGCTGTCCGACAGCTCCAGCTCGTTCAGCAGGCGCTCGATGCGCCCAGCCACCTTGTTGCCACCGCCGCCGCCGCTGCCGCCACTCGCTGCGCCTGGTGCTGGGCTCGCCATCGTGCGAACTGTGCGTGGCCCGCTGGAGTCGCGCAGGTTGGGGCACAGCCTCCATGCTGTGGAGTGCCGCAGAAGAAGCCTGGCAGAGCGCAGCAGCGTGGAGCAGCAAGGCGGCGACCCTTTCACATTCAGCTGCAGGCAAGCAGAGGTGGGAGCCGCTTCCCTTAGATCACCACTGGCACTGGGGCGCGCGCGGTCGTTGGCAACCCAGCAGCGGACAGCAGGAGCACTCCTGACGCCATGGACTACCTCATGGGCATCAAGGTGAGCCGCACAGTTGCTGTTGCTGCTGCTGCTTCCTCCTCGCGCTCCTTGCTTGGCATGACGATGGTGCTCCTCTCTCGCTCGGTGTGCTGCAGGGCCCCGACTTCGTCATGGTGTGCAGCGACACGGGCGCGACGCACTCGGTGATCCGCATCAAGCAGGACGAGGACAAGCTGGTGCCGATCGACTCGCACCGCCTGTTTGGGATCTCTGGCGAGGCAGGCGACCGCGTCAACTTCTCCGAGTTCATCATCGCCAACGTCAAGCTCTACTCGCTGCGGAACAGCACGCACCTCAACACCAAGGCGATCGCCAACTTCACGCGGGGGGAGCTGGCCAAGGCGCTACGCAGCGTGAGTCCGCAGATCTGGGCGCTGCAGCAGCGGGCGAGCAGCAGGCAGGGCAAAAACACGACGCTGCGGTGCCCCTGTAGCCTCTGTGGTGTGCTGGGCGTGTGAACAAGGCGCGGCACGAACCTGTGTGCGCGACGTGCTCATGCGCGTGCACGCAGTCGCCGTACCACTGCAACCTCTTGCTAGCCGGCTACGACGCCAAGACAGGGCCAGCGCTCTACTGGATGGACTACCTCGCCACGCTCAACAAGATCAACACGGGGGGGACAGGCTACGGTGCGTGGCGTACGCTTCCACAGCCCTCCGCAGCACAGCGAGGCTCAGGCAGCCGACCAGCCTGCACCGCAGATGGCTGGGGCAGGTAGACCTGGGCCGGGCAGCGAGGACGGTCACCGCCCAGGATGATGCAGTCCCTCACCTGGGCACCTGCGCGTTCTCCCGTGTTGCGCAGGCGCCATGTTCGTGCTGTCGCTCTTTGACAAGCTCTGGCACCCCAACCTGACCCAGGCCGAGGCGCTCGACATGATGGAGCAGGGCGTGGCCGAGGTCAAGCGCCGCCTCGTGGTGGCGCCCTCCAACTACGTGGTCAAGGTCATTGACGCAAACGGCATCCGCGTCGTCAAGTCGCTCTGACCGCCGCCCTTCCTCCCTGCTGCACTCCATCCCAGCTGCTCCATTCATCAGTTTGCCGGTCGGCTCTCTCTTGTATCCTTTTTGCAACGCCAGTCGTGCGGGCATCCGGGTGAGCTCCGCCGTCGAGTCCGATGTGGCGGTGCAGGCACGTCAGCAGTCATCGCGCAAATCAACGCAAACGCAAGCCAGCTCATCATGCCGGGGCGCCGCCCTTGGCCTGGGCGCGCTTGAGCGCGCGCTTCAGGTTCTTGCGCTGCGACTTAGGCAGGTCCACAGGCACCACGGGCGCCGCCGGCGCTGGCTTCGCCGCCTCGCCCTGCGCCTTGTTGTCGCCCCGCGGCCGCTTGCCACCGCCGCCCTGCTCCTCCTGCTTGCGCTTCTTCTGCTGGCCGCTGCCGCCCTTGTCGCCCTTGCCGTGCGGCGGTGCCTTGCCAGGGAGGGCCAGGGGCGCGTAGGACGCGCGGCGGGCCGCCTCTGGGTCCAGCTGCTTGGCCGGCGCCGCGCCGCTGCCCCTGCCACCTTGCTGCCGCTTGTGCTGGTGCGCGTCCTTGCCGTTGGTGCCGGGCGGGCGCTTGTGCTTCTTGACGTGCGGCGCGCCTCCCTCGCCGCCTGCGCACGCACGCACCGCGGGGTGAAGCGGCCGTCAGCGCCGAAAAAGGAGTGGCAGGCGCACCAGGAGACAGCAGAGACGGCCACCTCAACGAGGGCCCACACTCACCGTCGAGTGCCGTGCCCTCCTCCTGCTCGGGCTGCGGGTGCGCCTGTTTCCGCGGCGCGCTGTGCCACGCGTCGGCGCCCCGCCTGCTGCCGCCCCGGTTCTGCTGCTGCCGCTGCTGCCTCAGCTCCTGGAGCGCCTTGTAGTTGGGCCGGTGCTGCGCCTTGCCGCCGCCGCCGCCGTACTCGTCAGCGTACACCTGCGCAATGCCACAGGAGAGCACGCGCCTCGCTTAGCTGCTTCACACAGCCGCCGAGGACTTGCAGCCGCCAAGACTGCTCGGCCTGCGCCGCCGCCGCGCACCTACCTGCGTGAGGCGCTTCATGCCCACGACCTGGTT
>VFQP010003299.1_pt1 | contig 16594 bp, 26 predicted proteins | sample 3512351 | NCBI WGS metagenome assembly VFQP01 (sample SAMN10412372, study PRJNA504923) | tailings metagenome | isolation source: Relicate 1 Philex TSF1 revegetated site | place: Philippines: Tuba, Benguet | collected 2017-08-29
AGGTGCTGATGGAGTTGAGGAAGCATTGTTTGTGAGGCCTAACGTTCGAGCTAAGGCGACGGCGGAGGCGGACGCTGCTTGGCCGCGGAAGGACAATTTACAACGCTGGCCTGGAGCGGCCAAGCGGTGGCTGCCGTAGCGGGTCGCCGCCTTGAGCGAGGGGTTAGGCCACGCCGCGCAGGTAGGCATGGATCTCGGAAAGGTGATCGCTGCTGAACGCTACCCGCTCCGACTTGGCCCCGCTCTTCCAGATTGGCAGCATGCCGAGTGCAATGGCAGGTTCCATGTCTGCCAGCATGTCGTCGCCTACGAAGGCGGCTTCTTTGGCCGAAGTCCTCAACCTTTGCAAGCATGCGAGAAAGATGGCGTGGTCGGGCTTCTTCACTCCGTACCCGCCAGACGTGACGGTGGCGTCAACGGCCCCGCTCAGGCCCATTCCTTCGATCTTGCTTCGCTGGAAGGCGTCGCGACCGTTGGTGACTATCCCGACCTTCAGGCCGATGCTCTGGCACCAAGCGATGAGTTCGGTGGCTCCGGGGAACGGCACGGCGAACCGCCCGAGGTTTGTGTCGAAGTCCCTGAGTAGGCGTTCGGCGAGTTGAGGTGGCAGACGGAAGGTCGAGGCAAGTCGGGAGAAGACCTCGGACTTCTCGATCCGCTGATTGTTCAAGGCGACGTAGTGACGCAGCCAAGACTCACGGGCGATCCCAAGAGCGGCTAGTTCAGCCTCTACGTACTGCTGCGTGCCAACGCGGAGCAATGTGGTGGTTTTGTCGTGCAGCGTGTCATCGAGGTCGAACAGAACCGCAGCAAGTGTCATCGCGTGGCCTAACGTTCGAGCTAAGCCGGCCGCGAAGGCGGGCGCGCTTGGCCGAGCGGCGCAGGATAAACCAAGGCGCCGCGAGGCCAAGCGTGGCTGCCGTAGTGGGTCGGCGACTTGAGCGAGGGGTTAGGCAGCCGTGCGCGGCGCAGACGCGGGATTGACTGGAACCGCAGCGAACTGGACCGCGTTGCTTGGACGTGGTGGACCGGCGTGACGAGAAGACAAGCCCGGATTGATCCGAGCTAGCGCGGGCGACGCCACGGGGAACGCACAAGCGGCCGGCTGAAGCATGGCACGGCGCTCCGATGCTGGAACCAACGATCCAAGAAACTGAACTGCTGCGGCTGCCGGAATGACAGAGCGATGGCTCTCAGTTCTGTACCTTGGGTGTTGGCCCCCGCAGCGCTACCGAGCCCGTGGCGGCCATTCTGCAACTTGACCCTCTCGGCTCCGACGTTGCCGAAGCGTGCTGCGGCGAAGCCGATTCGAGGTTGTTCGATCTCGCCGCAGGCGCTGACCTTGCTGGCAGGACAGGGGCGTGAACTCGGATGCCTAACGTTCGAGCTAAGCCGGCCGCGGAGGCGGGCTGGCTTGGCCGTGCGGCGCATGATGGCATGAGGCGCTGCGCGGCCAAGACGGACTGCCGTAGTGGGTCGGCGCCTTGAGCGAGGGGTTAGGCGTCACCCGGCTGTGTATGCAGTGAGTTGCGCCTACTGATACTTGGCGGCAGAGATGAACTGGCTGAACGACTCGCACTAGATGACAACGGTGTTGAAGCGGGACACATCTATGCCAATGGGGACCGAGACCAGGAAGTTCTTGAAAGTCTTGACATCGGCAACTCTGATCATCCTTGGCTTCAAGCGAGCGAACTCCGCTTCGGTTTCAACAAACTGTGGCGACAGGTAGAGCTTGTAGTCCGGACCTGGAGCGAGCTGACCGGAGAGAGCGATGCTGTTGGGCGCCACGCTGACAACACCTTCTCCCCAGTGCAGAACGTCGCTGTCCTTGAGGTCGCGGCGAAACGTCCCGGTGTACCTGGCAGAAGCGGCCTGGGCCCGGAGTTCAGCTTGGGATGGCGAGGCGGGTGCGACGAGAAGCGGCAAAGAGTAGATGCCCAGCGCAAACCCGGCTGCCAGCGTCAACAGATGCGTCGCGACAAGCAGCAGCTTCTTCATATGAATGTGTGGGACGGGCGGAGGAAGTGCAGCAGCTAGACTTTGTGACGCCTAACGTTTGAGCTAAGCCGGCCCGCGGAGGTGGGCTGGCTTGGCCGTGCGGCGCATGATGACACGAGGCACCGCGCGGCCAAGACAGACTGCCGTAGCGGGTCGGCGCTTGAGCGAAGGGTTAGGCGGCGCGGTGAACGGAGGCACGGCGGAACCAGCCAGCGAAAAGTCCAGGTAGCCACGCCAGCAAGCACGAACCAATAGCTTGCGGCGCCGCGCCGATGCTGGCCAAGACGAAGACAACGTTCGGATCCCGAAGCTTGCGTGCGTGGCGCGAGAGGGTTGAGGCCGGACAGGCGGCGTGCCCGGCGGGGCCAAGCTGGCTGGCGAACTTGCACCGTGCGGGTCGAATAACCCGCCAGATTGGCCACGCTGCACGGCGATGGCAAGGTATACAGGCAGCGCGCGCTGCCTTTAGCCGACGCCTAACGTTTGAGCTAAGGAGACCGTGGAGGAAGACGCCGCTTGGCCGCGGAAGGACAATTTACCACTGAGCCTGGAGCGGCCAAGCGGTGGCTGCCGTAGCGGGTCGCCGCCTTGAGCGAGGGGTTAGGCCTCGCTGCGCGGTGCCCTCGCTCGGCGTTTGAGCGACGCCTCGGGCGCGTGCTGGGGCGCCACCCGCTCCGCGCTCGCAGCGCTACGAGCGCAAAGAATCGGCTGTTGGCGTTACCGAGGCGCGCGACGGCCGGTAGCGGGAGCCGTACCCGGCTGCCGCTGCAGCGGACCTGCAACTTGGCGGGGCGCTGCGCGCCGCGCCTTCGGCCGCGACGAGCGCGCGGCGACGCTGATGCCGCTGGTCTTGACTAGAGACACTCGCATTTCTTCGGCGCCTGCTTGCCTTGAGCCACCATTGACTCGGGCAAGGTAGAGACCATCTTGCCGGGTCTAGGAGCACAACTGGCGTTGCAGGCGGCCAGAATTTCGGCCGAGCTTGGCAGTAGCGCACCGGCAAGAAGCATGACTGCGACAGCCAGCACTAGGCCCCCAGTGACCGCAATGCCGGGCGGCACGCGTCCAAGAAGGCGCTGTCTCAGAGATTTGGTCTTTGCTGCGGGTGGCATACCGCAATACGTTCTCTGCGAGGCCTAACGTTCGAGCTAAGCCGGCCGCGGAGGCGGAAGCGCTTGGCCGAGCGGCGCAGGATAAGCCAAGGCGCTGCGAGGCCAAGCGCGGCTGCCGTAGTGGGTCGGCGCCTTGAGCGAGGGGTTAGGCTTCACAGCGCATGCCACTCGAAGTTGGGCTCACCTAGAGTGAAGACAGCAACTCCGGACGCCTGCTTGGGAAGGCGAAACAGAATCTCGCCGTCCGGTCCGGCGACCGTGCTCTCGCCTCCATCAACACTTTCCTCAGGCCGATTCAGTGCGTTCGGCCAATTCGTTTGAACGACGTAGGCACTCGTGGCTCGGGCCAAACGTTGAATGTTGAGGACGTACTGGGGAGGCTCCGTCCGAGGTTTCTCCGGGTCCTGACGCAGCGCTCCTGGAACAAAGACGAGATCAACACTTCCGGCTGGGAGCTCCCGCGACACTTGTTCAAGGTCTTCTACTTCGCGGCAGATGACCGCAGAGCAGCGCAAGCCTCGCATCGTTCCCACCGGGCGTGTAAACCCACGCTCGAAGAAGGTTGCTTCCGGTGCAGTGAGGCCCTGTTTGTGAACGCTGGCGACAAGTTCACCTCGTTCATTTATCAGGAGGTGCGAGAGGAATCGCTTGCCAGTTGCCGCGAAGGTCGGAGCGCCGACCGCGATTGCAACAGACAACCTTGCGCATTCAGACTGAAGCTGACAGATGGCTGGACCTACCAGTTCTGGCAGCGCTTCACGCGCGATCTGCCGGTGAAAACCCGTTACCGCCATCTCCGAGAATCCGCAGATCGTGGCTCCACGCGAGTGAGCCAGCGAGATGGCCTGACGGATAGACGCCATGTTCTCGCCGGTCGTCCAGTGCATTGCGATTTGAGCGATTGCTACGCGGACAGACATGGTGATTTGTGAAGCCTAACGTTCGAGCTAAGCCGACCGGCGAAGGCGGATGTCGGCTGGCCGCGAAAGGACGATAACAAACTGGCCTGGAGCGGCCAGACGGTAGCCGCAGTAGCGGGTCGGCACCTTGAGCGAGGGGTTAGGCAGCACTCGTCGGATGTAGCGGTGCCGCGTACTCCACCAAGAACGGCCAAGACGAGCGATTGAGGCTGAGTTCGATCCGTTTCCGGAACGTTGGGAAAGTGACGAGGTCCAGAGCGCTAGGTAGAGGAACCCAGACGACCTCAAGGCTCTCTTCGCTCGGGCGAGGAACTCCGCCGACTGGTCGACCCAAGAACAGGAAGTTGCAGACATTCCTTGTGACCGTCTGGAAGACGCCGCAGAACCCGACGATCTCAATCTCGATGCCGGACTCCTCCAGGGTCTCTCGGATTGCGGCTCCGCGCAGCGTCTCGCCTTGCTCCACTTGACCGCCTGGCATCTCCCATCCGCGCCGAGGCGAGCGGATCAGCAGCAGTTCATTGGCATCGTTGACTACAACGGCTGCGGCACTGATGACGTGTTTCGGGGCTTGTTCCCAGCGCTTGGCTGGTGAGTCATTCGCATCGCTCATGTTCGGTTACTGCCCGAAGGGAAACTGCGGTTGGTTATGCGGTAACAGCACACAGCAGGCGGCTCCCGTGCTGCCTAACGTTCGAGATAAGCCGACCGTGGAGGCGGGCCGGCTTGGGCGAGCGGCGCATGATAGACAGAGGCGGTGCGAGCCCAAGACGGAACGCCGTAGTGGGTCGGCGCCTTGAGCGAGGGGTTAGGCCGCATTCGGCGACTTGGGCGGTGACTCGGATCCTGGGTTCTGAAGCCAAGTTGCGGCGACTGTTCCTGGCGGCGCGTACCGCACGAAGGCGCTGACGATCGACTCATCACCCAATGTGTAAAGGGGAACGAACTCTGGCCACGGCCACTGCCGCCAAACCAGAAGATATGGGAGCCCGAGAAAGCACCTGGTCTTCAGTCTGGAAACCCCTGACCACTCGATCTTCGTTGTGCGGTAGAGCGTGATCCCAAGCTCGCTAACCTGCACTACTCCGAAGTGCCATCCAATAGCCGTGACGATGGCGATCGGGGGTGCCGCTACGAGCAGACCCCATGGCCCGACGTAGTAGAGGCTCCATGCCGCAGTTGCGAATGCCGCAATGCCTAGGACGACAAACGGCGTGCGCAGGAAGTCAATTCGGAACGTGGAAGTACTCACGACATTGAGCATGCGGCCTAACGTTCGAGCTAAGGCGACCGTGGAGGCAGATGCCGCTTGGCCGCGGAAGGACGATAGCCGACATGGCCTGGAGCGGCCAAGCGGTGGCTGCCGTAGCGGGTCGCCGCCTTGAGCGAGGGGTTAGGCGGCCCTGCGCTGCTCAGTGGCAATGCGCACCGCAAGAGCTCCGAGCACGAAGCCCATGAAGTACCTCTGAACCGACAGCCAACGAGGGTTGCGGAGGAACCACGCCGCCAAGCTAGCCGCAGAGAGTGCGATGATGAGATTGACGCTAAAACTGATAGCGATCTGGGTGAGCCCCAGAACAATGCTTTGGGCGAAGACGGAGCCGTGTTCAGGCGAAACAAACTGAGGAAATATGGAGAGGTAGAACACCGCGATCTTTGGGTTCAGGACGTTCGTGATGAAACCCATGAGAAACAACTTGCGCGGAGGGTCCGGCGGCAAGTTCTGTGCTTCGAACGGCGACCGTGCACCTGGCTTTACTGCCTGCCAAGCCAGATAGAGCAGGTAGCCGGCGCCAGCCCACTTGAGAACCTCATATGCGAGAGGCACAGCCAAGAAGAGTGCGCTGAGCCCGATGGCGGCAGCAAACATGTGGAGGAGGAAACCCGCGACGACCCCGAGCAGAGAAATCACGCCCGCCTTCCTGCCTTGGCAGATTGATCGCGAGATCAGGTAGATCATGTTTGGCCCAGGAGTGAGGACCATCAACAACGCTGCGCCTGCAAACAGCAGCAATTCGTTTATCGGGACCATGGAGACTCCGCGCGGAACTGTTGAGTCAACGATCCTACTGCGGATGGGTCAACCGAGTCGGTTGTGGGGCCGCCTAACGTTCGAGCTAAGCCGACCGCGGAGGCGGACGCCGGCTGGCCGCGGAAGGACGATACCAACACTGGCCTGGAGCGGCCAGACGGTGGCCGCCGTAGTGGGTCGGCGCCTTGAGCGAGGGGTTAGGCGGCGCGGAGAACGAAGGCACGGCGGAGCCGGACAAGCGAGGCAGCCGAAGCTGAGCCTGCTGGCCTGAGCCAAAAGCCTGCGGCGCGCGGCGATGTCGCAAGAGCAGCGATGAAGAACAGAAGAAGCTCTGGATACTGACAGAGCCAGCGCGGACAGAGTAAAGCCGAACAGCGAACGCTTGAGACGACTCTGTGCCGGCGGGTGGCAGTCTCTGAGCGTGTCGAACAACCATAAGCCGGCGCAGAGGCGTTGCACGGCAGTGGCCCAACGAATAGACAGCGAGCAGTGCCTGCGCCGACGCCTAACGTTCGAGCTAAGCAGACCGGCGGAGGAAGACACCGACTGGCCGCGGAAGGACGATAACAAACTGGCCTGGAGCGGCCAGACGGTGGCTGCCGTAGCGGGTCGGCGCCTTGAGCGAGGGGTTAGGCCGCACTCGGCTCATGCATGGCGGCGCGTGGCTCATTTGAATGGACGCTTGGGTTTCTCTCCGAGCACTCGTTCTTTCCAATGCGCGTAGCCTGAGGGAAGCCAGAACCGGGTGGCGCGTTTCTCAAACCGGGATTGGCTCAGCGAGACGGAGAATTCGTCTTCTCCGAACCTGCGGACGTAGGCTGCCAGGAGGCGAAACCGAATTCGGCGTTGCATCGACTTTGCCGATGACGGGTGAAGGAGACGCTCTCGGTGAGCTGCGCCTCTGATTGCTCCTCGTACCTGTTCTTTCGGGAGATGCAACAGGCGACTGGTCTGGTGACTTCGCTGCTTGATCGGCTTCGAGAAGAACGTTGAGACGAGCATTCGGAGCAAACGGGTTGAAAGACGGCTTGCGGCGGACAGGTTTTGTGTTCAGCGGCGTGACTGCTGCAACAGACTCTCGGTTGTGCGGCCTAACGTTCGAGCTAAGCCGACCGCGGAGGCGGGCCGGCTTGGGCGAGTGGCGCATGATAGACAGAGGCGGCACGAGCCCAAGACGGAGCGCCGTAGTGGGTCGGCGACTTGAGCGAGGGGTTGGGCCGCAACCAGCGGAAGAACGAAGCGGGTTCGCGGGAGAGAAGCTTGCGGAGCACCGATGCTGAGAACGGTCCAGGCCCGCAGCGCCGAAACCGGCGAGGCCAATGGGCGCTGGCGAGACGAACTGCTCGAAGCAGTGCAGAGAGCTGGCTACAAGCACTGGAACTGCAGAGATGGACAAGCAGCCAGGGCAGGTACACGGGTTGCCTTCTCGGAGCGCTGCACGGCGAGGGCGTTGAGCTTTGGCGTCGGAGGCGCGACGCGCAACCAACAAGCTGAAAGAACTCGGAGGCCTTGGTTGTCGGAACGACGCCTCCAGCGCGCGGACGTGCAGAGAGCGTTTGGGAAGTCTGCGGATGGCGGAAGGCGACTCGAGGCTGTTCAAGCGCTCGGCGCGCATGCGCCGCTGACCTTGCCAAGTGAGCCACACAAGGCCAGCAGACTTGCGGCCCAACGTTCGAGCTAAGCCGGCCGCGAAGGCGGACGCGCTTGGCCGAGCGGCGCAGGATAAGCCAAGGCGCCGGGAGGCCAAGCGCGGCTGCCGTAGTGGGTCGGCGACTTGAGCGAGGGGTTGGGCTGCAACCAGCGGGACTGCAGAAAGAGTGGATGGCAGAGCAGCCTGCGATGCGCTGACACTGAGAGTAGCCAAAGCTCGCAGCGACGAGACGAAACCCGGCGGACCCACGCGGGCGAGCGCTACCGAGCGGGTAGGAGGGCCAAGTAGGTGACGAGCACATGACCCGCAGAGAGTGCCGAGCCGCACCGGCAAGCGCGCGGGTTCCGCCCTCTAGGAGCGCTGCACGGCGCTGGCCATTGGCTTTGACGCCAGGGGCGCGACGCTCAACCAACAAGCTGAACGGCGGGGAAGGTCAGGGCCGGTGGAGCCGCGGCCCCGGCGCGGGGAAGCGGGTTCGCGCGTTTGGAAAGCCCGCCAGCGGCGGAGAAAGAGTTCGAGGCTGTTCAAGCTGCCGGCGCGTATGCGCCGCTGACCTTGCCGAGAGAGCCACACAAAGCCAGCGGACTTGCGGCCCAACGTTCGAGCTAAGCCGACCGCGGAGGCGGGACGGCTTGGGCGTGCGGCGCATGATAGCCAGAGGCGCTGCGCGCCCAAGCTGGCCTGCCATAGCGGGTCGGCGCCTTGAGCGAGGGGTTAGGCCGCGCTCGGCCACTTGATCTGTACGCGGCGATTCTGGGCAAGACAATCACGCAGGTACAGATTAATGAGGCTTTGATAAGGGACACCCGCTTCTTCAGCCATTCCCTTGAAATAGACAACCACGTCTTCAGACAGCCTCATGGTCACAGGCTTCTTCAGCTTAGACGCATAAGGATTCTTTCGAGCCTTCATCTTCGAGAAGTCGTATTCAACTTTCATGCTTAGCCACCTTGATAGAACGTAGCTTCGTTGCGAGTAGCCTTCCGCGCGGAGATGATGCGGATCGTTTCGCCCTCAGATCGCTCGCAATGACACACGATGAGTAGGCGTGCACTCGAACTCATGCCAAGCATGATGAAACGGTCTTCGTCGGAAGAGTGCTCCTCGTCGAAGAACTGCACGGCGAAGTCGTCATAGAAGACAGACTTGGCTTCCTCGAAGGAGACGTGATGCTTCTTGAGGTTCGCCGTGGCCTTGGCCGGATCCCATTCGAACTGCATGCGTACATTGTATTGCACAGCGGTTCAACCAGCGCAGACGATGGGTCTTTGCGCGGCCTAACGTTCGAGCTAAGCCGACCGGCGGAGGCAGATGCCGGCTGGCCGCGGAGGGACGATAACAAGCTTGCCTGGCGCGGCCAGACGGTAGCTGCCGTAGTGGGTCGGCGACTTGAGCGAGGGGTTGGGCTGCAACCAGCGGGATTGCGGAAAGAGTGGATGGCAGAGCAGCCTGCGATGCGCCGACACTGAGAGTAGCCCAAGCTCGCAGCGACGAGACCAGACCCGGCGGACCCACGCGGGCGAGCGTTACCGAGTGGGTAGGAGGGCCAAACAGGTGACGAGCACATGGCCTGCAGAGAGTGCCGAGCCGCAACGGCAGGCGCGCGGGTTCTGTGTTCTAGGAGCGCTGCACGGCGCTGGCCATCGGCTTTGGCGTCAGGGGTGCGACGCTCACCCAACAAGCCAAGAATGCGGAAGTACAAGCCAGAGGCGGCTCCGGAGCCGGCGACTCAAGGGCCAGATGGCTTGGGGGGTGCCTCTGCGTAGAGCCGCAGCGACCGCAGGCGACTTCGAGGCTGTTCAGCTCACGGCGCGAAAGCGCCGCTGACCATGCCGAGTGAGCACACCAAGGCGCCAACCTTGCGGCCCAACGTTCGAGCTAAGCCGGCCGCGAAGGCGGACGCGCTTGGCCGAGCGGCGCAGGATACGCCAAGGCGCCGCGAGGCCAGGCGTGGCCGCCGTAGTGGGTCGGCGCCTTGAGCGAGGGGTTAGGCGTCCACGCGCGCTCTGACGGCAGCCCGCCCTGTGGGCGGCAAGAAGATCTTGTTTGTCTTTGTGATACATACGAAGATCATGTCGCAGTAGGCATCCAACACGTTCTTGGTAGCTTCGTTGTTTGCCGTGACCTGTCTGCGCCACCTCTGTCGCACCAGTTGGTACTCAAAGTCAGTGTCATCAACGAACTCCGGCTTGAACCTGCTGACCAATGCCAGCGAAGCAAGTCGGTCCAAGCCTTCATCACTGAAGCGTCTTGCGTGCACATGCGCTCCGCGTGCCATCGTGAGGCCACCGAAGCTCTCTGATATGACTTGCTCTGCAGCCTTTATCAGTCCGGGCTTGTGGTACATCCTTCCAACCTTGGTGGCATACGACCGAAGACGTTGCTCCAAGATGTAGACCTCTTGCAGGTACGAAGAAATTAGGAACTTGAGATATTCGTCTTTTTGCACCTTCTTCGAGCGTGGTGGTGCTAAGCCGATTAGCGATTCAACCAGAGAAAGTGCGTCAAGCGCTGCAGTTACCTCTATGAATCCAACGAAGACGGCTGCAAACGCCGCATCTGTAGGTCGCCTGAGCGCCTCTCCGTCACGCCTCGCCTTCAACGCAGGATCAATGTACTGCGCGGAAAAGTCCGCCATTGCGGCCTGCAGTCGGGGAAGGCCTCTGAGGTTGTTCATGGACGCCTAACGTTCGAGCTAAGCCGACCGCGGAGGCGGGACAGCTTGGCGTTGCGGAGCATGATAGACAAAGGCGCCGCGACGCCAAGCTGGCCTGCCGTAGCGGGTCGGCGCGTTGAGCGAGGGGTTAGGCCTCGCTGGAGATCTGGCGACAACCGGCCCAGGCGGCGACAGACAACTGCAACAGGCGCCTTCGCCCTTCGGCGACTGCGCCCGGCGGTGGAAGAACCACGTGAACGGATACGCTGTGGTCGCCTTGGACATCGAAACCACGCCACCGAGACTTGATGACAACGCATTGGTACGCCCCCGGAGGCAATCCGCGCAAGGCAAGCGAACCGCCCAACTGCACTTGGATTGGTTCACGTAGCTCAACGACATACAGCGGGTTGTCACCGTCGTCTCCCGGCAGCACCTGAGTAACCTTGCCGAGCAGGGAAGGCGCCGAGAGAGGGAGCCAACCTTCCTGTTCATCACTGAGCGCCACCGTGGCGCCAAGAGGAAGGGGCATTCGGGACCTTCGAGATGCGACGAGCGTGGAGTGCGAGGCCTAACGTTTGAGCTAAGCCGACGGCGGAGGCGGCCGGGCTTGCCCGAGCGGCCGATGACGACCAAAGGCGGGAGCGCGGGCAAGGCCGGTTGCCGTAGCGGGTCGGCGCCTTGAGCGAAGGGTTAGGCGGCGCGGAGAACGAAGGCACGGCTGAGCCGGACAGTGAGCGATGCCGAGGCTGAGCCTGCTGGCGTGAGTCAAAAGCCTGCGGCGCGCGGCGACGCTGGGAGAACGTTACTAGCAGGTGGGGGCGCTGGAGTCTGAGCAGGCCCGCGAATCCAAAGAGAGGCTGAACAACGAGCGCTGGAGACGGCTCTGTGCTGGCTGCTGGAAGGCTTTGGGCTTCTCGACTCACCGAAAGCCAGCGCAGAGGCGTTGCACGGCGGTGGCCCAAGCAGAAGACAGCGGGCGTTGCCCACGCCGACGCCTAACGTTTGAGCTAAGCCGATCCACGGAGGTGGGCGGGCTTGGCCGAGCGGCCGATGATGGACGAAGGCGGACGGGAGGCCAAGCCCGGCTGCCGAAGTGGGTCGGCACTTGAGCGAAGGGTTAGGCGGCGCGGTGGACGGAGGCACGGCGGGCCTAGACAGCGGCCTGCCCAGGTAGCCACGCCAGCAGGCCCGAGTCAACAGCTTCCGGCGCCGCGCCGGCGCAACCCTAAGCGATGACAGCGTACGAGGCCGAAGCTAGCAGGACTCGCGCATGGGGTGCTGAAAGGCCGAACAGCGAGCGAAGCTGGCGGGGCCAGGCTGGCCGAGGAACTTGCACCGTGCGGTGGAGCGGCCCGCCAGAGCGGCCACGCTGCACGGCGGTGGAACCGCAACCAGACAACGAGCGTTGCCTTAGCCGGCGCCTAACGTTCGAGCTAAGCCGACTGCGGAGGCAGGCGCCGGCTGGCGACGGAAGGACGATACCAACCTTGGCCTGGAGTCGCCAGACGGTGGCTGCCGTAGCGGGTCGGCGCTTGAGCGAGGGGTTAGCCCTCACTAGTAGAGCCGTGTGCAGTGCCTAACGCTTTCTCGGCAGATCATAACTATGGGTTCCGAGACCGGCTGATCGACAGCCCAAACAAACCGGAACTCCTGTTCGATTTGGAACTGCTTCTCCTTCATGAAGTATGCCTTGTCGGATAGGTGACCATGAAGTCGGATTGACATAGCCTCCTGTGTTTTGCGGAAGGGAGCTTCAGTATCTCCAGTTCCCGTTCTCATCGCCTCGAACATGTTTGTTGCTTCTGGTTCGAATGGATTCGAAATTGGTCCGCACATAGAGCGTTGATCAACGTATTTGCGCAAACCCTGAATATGCTTCTTGGCGCCCGGAATCACTGCAGATACGGCATGACAAAATGCCTGAACGTCATTGATTGAAAAGCCGCTCTTCGTTCCAAATCGCTGCTTCAGCTCTTCGCTCCAGATCATGCTGGTGCATAACATGTAGCTGCTGCGTCCAACCCCATGAATGCCTCCAACTGATTGGTCTCCGTAGGTGAAGTTGAAGTTCAACTTTCCCTCGTTCTGGTCTCGACGACTTTCATCTTCATGAGACTTGCAGCGCTCATAGGTCGTGAGAAGAATCTCCCCTCGCTCAAAGAACGCATCCACATAGTCTTCTTGAAGATATCTAAATGCCTGCATGGACGCATCTGATGGTATAGGCTCAAGAGACGGCTCTCTGGGCTAGGGCACCCGACGTTGCTGCAACTGTGAGGGCTAACGTTCGAGCTAAGCCGACCGGCGAAGGAGGACGCCGGCTGGCCGCGGAGGGACGATAACAAACTGGCCTGGAGCGGCCAGACGGTGGCTGCCGTAGCGGGTCGGCGCCTTGAGCGAGGGGTTAGGCCGCACTCGCGAGAGCGTCCCGGTTCGCTCGAACGTAAGACACGCGATCTGCGTCTGACCAGAAACCAATGGCGTCAAGGTCCTCGTCAAGGTGCGCGAACGCGTTCTCGAGAAAGTAGTCGGAGAGTGCTTGTTCGTTGCCAGGCCGAACTTCTGGAAGCGAGGAAACTTCTGTCGCCAAGATTGTGGCGGCTTCTCTGATTCTGGCCGAGATCTGCGGTTTGCCCAGCGCTTCGAATGCGATGGCGCCGGGTTCCAGGTACTCGGGGATGTTTAGAACGGCTTGAACAAATCCGCCGTTGCCAACCTCCCATTCGACGTACCGCGAAGCGTAGTAGTTTCTCGCCACCTCGGGAAGTGCGGCCAGATCGTTCGGGGACTTGACGACCTCGCACAACGCGAGCCAGAGCGCATCGTCGAACTCGCAATCAGAGGCGAACTCTCCGGCTATGTCTTTGGCGATGATGGAGGTCAGTGAAAGCATGTTCTGTGCGGCCTAACGTTCGAGCTAAGCAGACCTCGGAGGCGGGACGGCTTGGCGTTGCGGAGCATGATCGACAAAGGCGCCGCGACGCCAAGCTGGCCTGCCGTAGTGGGTCGGCGCCTTGAGCGAGGGGTTAGGCCTCACTGCGCGCCGCATTGAGCGTAGTTGTTTCTCGACCAGCCATGCGCTGATAGAGCAGCACTCCAATGACCGCGCCCAATGGCGCAGTGAGCCAGTACCACATTGCTCGTAGTGGACTCATGACCGGGACGTCACCTCCGAGGACGCCCAGGACTGAGAGGCAAGCCATGTAGACGAAGATCGGCACCAAGCACCGAAGGTTGCGATGCGGAGACCAATGAGCAGCGGCGAAGCCGCCAGGAACCCAAGACAGAAGACCAATGACTTGAAGGAGGGTGCCTTCAGACGAGCTTGGATCGACTGGGCCAGCGTCGGGTTGGTAAGGTGTGCCATGAATCGCTGCCCACAAGAAAGGCCGGAGTAGCCACAGAAGAGTGATGAGGGCTGCGACCGCAGCGTAGTGGCTCAAAAGACCGGCGATGAAGCTTCGAAACACGCCGCGCTTCTTTGCTTGGAGTAGCGATCTGAGCATGCGGGGATCTGTTCTGTGAGGCCTAACGTTCGAGCTAAGCCGACCGGCGAAGGGAGACGCCGACTGGCCGCGGAAGGACGATAACAATTGAGCCTGGAGCGGCCGGGCGGTGGCTGCCGTAGCGGGTCGGCGCCTTGAGCGAGGTGTTAGGCCTCATGAAGGTTGCCCACTCCAGTAGGCCTGAGAACCTTGGCAATCACCGCGTGCACAAGCCGTTGCGTAGGCAAATGCACGGTTGTAATATGAGGCGAAGCGCATATACGTCAATGCGGGCGCAGTTTCCTCGGCATTCAAAGCGCGGTCGGAAAGGATGGAGTATGAGCTTGCGATCGACGCATAGATGGCCGCAGTACACGGTGAGCTTCCGTATCTATCCGTAGATTCTACCGATCGGTAAGCGCCTATCGCAGACTCATATCTGCCGTTCAAATAGTGAAGGTTTCCATCAGTCAGAATAGAGCATGCGTTGGTCTGTGAGTTATTCGGCGGAATCAAAGAAATTGTTGGTGGTCGAGGTTCTGAGGGGCGAGGCGGTGGCTGGGTGTGGGTGTGTTCGCGCAGTTTTCTATTTTCATCTTCTAGGCGCTTGATTGTAACTTTGCTTTCAACATTTTCGGTTGTCAGCTGAATCGCGGTTGTTTGGGTGATGATTCCGGCTTCGGCGTGCTCTATGCCTTTTTGCAATGTACCGAGGTAAAATGCAAATGCTGTGACGCTGCCTATTATTGCGGGTGCAGCAAAAAACAATGCCACGATACTTGATACTGGCATTCTTCGAATCAGTGTGCCAATTGTCAGCTTGCTTGTGTCAATTGGCGCATTGATTGAGTATGTTGGTCGCGTGCGGATTGGCATTTTGTTCGCCCGAAATTTCGACGGGCTGGGGTGTGTGAGGCCTAACGTTCGAGCTAACCCCGACCGCGGAGGCAGGTGCTGTAAGCCGGGACGGCGATGATGCTAACCCTGGCGCCGGCCCGGCTTACAGCGCCTGCCGTAGCGGGTCGGGGGTTGAGCGAGGGGTTAGGCCGCTCCCAGGTGGTGTCCCCCGAGGTGAGCGTGAGCTTTCCACAATGCGGAACGAAGTGCCAGTGCCGTGCATGGTAGTCTGCGCCGATGCTGGACCTCCTACCCATCATTGGCACGCAAGAGTCTTGGCTCAAGCTCCAGACTAGGCGGAAGAGCGACATTCCGAATGTGATGCCGCTAGCAGTGGATGAGCAAGCTGTGCGCGTGATGCAGAGCCTTCGAGCCAAGTTCCCGGACTGGGCGGTTCGGCGCCCAGCGAACCCGGAGTACAACTGTGCCGGCCTAGTCTGGGCGGCACGGCGCACGAACATCGTCGATGAGTCAGCCTACGAGTTGGTCCTACATGACGACGGATATCGAGCGATCCCGCTCAGGGACGTCGCCCTTGGTGACCTCGTCATCTACCGGCGGACTGACACACGCGCCATCACTCATGTTGGGCTTGTGATCGAATTTGGTGATCCTGGGATCTGGCTTGACGGATCAAATGCCCCGCAGCGTAGCGTCCCCTACGTGCTGAGCAAGATGTGCGATTGGGGTGATGAGATCATTCATAACTACTTTCGGTTTCCTCGTGACTTGGTTGATTGGACTGTCGAGTTCTGGACGGAAAGGCCCGCGCTATGAGTAGGTATGACGCGCTGTTGGATGAGCGCATCTCACATCTGGCGCTGTTCTCCGGAACAGCAGAGTCTTTCACTGATGGCTTGCGTCGCGAGCCTGCTGTCCTCGGTCTGCAGGCGGAGCTGGCGACAGGCGCTATTGACGCCGAGGAGGCATGGCAATTCGCAAGATCGCTCTTGGCAGGCTTTCAGCCGGGGAGACGCTTCTCCGGCGACGCGGTGCTGGCCGCGTTGGTAGTTAGTCTCGAAGGTGACACCTCGAAGGTTGCGGAGGACCTGCTGAAGGCAATTGGCAACCTTAAGTTAGGCGAACTGCCGTATGCGCCGAGAGTTGCGAGGCGCGTTATCTTGGATAGAGCCAAGCGGGTTGTTCCAGTGACGCAGAAGACGCTCTCTCTTGCTCCGCAATCAAGTGCTAAGTTTGTGCTGCTTGGTGATGATGCGGAGGATGACGATTCGTTGGATGTCCTGATTTTCCCGCTGGCCGCGTGAGCGCGATATGGCAAAGCTTGAGAAGTTCCTTCTTGCGGAAGCTATCTCCGTCGACAAGGCGAGCAATCGGGTAACCGCGTTCAGCATCGTAGAAGACATCAGGCTGAAGGAACCCGGTCGGATCATCAGAGGTAGCTATCCCGAGGGGGTGCGTCTGCACATTCCGACGCTCTCGGTGCTGATTGTTCTGGTTCCGGAAGATGGTGACTACGAAGTAGATTGGCAGGCGGTGCTCGTGGTGGAGGGGCCTATTCGCCAAGAAGATGCCGCACCGTTTCCAGTGAACTTCAAGTTCAAGACGGGTACCAACCGGCATCGCTTGATCGCGAAGCTTGAAGGCTTACCGCTAACGGGGCCAGGCGAGTTGTCGTTCAGCCTAGCGCTCAATCAGGTAGTTGTGGGACGTATCGCTGTGCCTGTTGTCGATGTGGATGCCTCCAACCGTCCGACCAATCTGCAGTAGCTGATCGTGACGCAGAGTCTCTTCTGCGGGAGGTGGCACATTGCTGGTATGAGCGGCCTAACGTTCGAGCTAAGCGGACCTCGGAGGCGGACGCCGGCTGGCCGCGGAA